>OUNM011057276.1_pt1 | contig 38380 bp, 26 predicted proteins | sample 1769961 | NCBI WGS metagenome assembly OUNM01 (sample SAMEA3914820, study PRJEB12502) | metagenome | biome: forest; material: soil | place: USA | collected 2012-03-12 | depth 0.3 m | reverse complement strand
GCACCGCGAGATGGAGTCGTTCACGTACTCGGTGTCGCACGACCTGAAGGCGCCGCTGCGCGGCATCGACGGCTACAGCAAGCTGCTGGAGACCGACCATGCCGGCAAGCTCGATGACGAGGGCCGCTTCTTCGTGCAGATGATCCGCCGCGCCGCCACGCAGATGGGCCAGCTGATCGACGACCTGCTGGCCTACTCCAAGGTGGAGCGGGGCCGGCCCACGCTGGTGGCGCTCGACCCGCTGCCCTTCGTGCGCAGCCTGGTGCAGGAGCGCCAGCCGGACGTCGCCGCGGCGGGCGGTGCGCTCCACGTCGACCTGGACGGGTGCGGCCGCGTGATGGGCGAGCGCGAGGGCCTGCTGCTGGTGCTGCGCAACCTGCTGGACAACGCCATCAAGTTCACGGCGGGCGTGCCCGCGCGCCGCATCGACATCGGCGCGCGCCGCCATGGCGACCACGTCACGCTCTGGGTGAAGGACAACGGCCGCGGCTTCGACATGCGCTACCACGACCGCATCTTCGAGATCTTCCAGCGCCTGCACCGCGCCGAGGACTACCCCGGCACCGGCGTGGGCCTGGCCATCGTGCGCAAGGCCGCCGAGCGCATGCGGGGCCGCGCGTGGGCCGAGAGCGTGCCCGGGGAAGGCGCCACCTTCTTCCTGGAATTGCCCGCGGCCTGACGCTATCTTCCTCGACACATGACCGACAACCGCCCCATCCTGCTCGTCGAGGACAACCCGATGGACGTCGACCTGACGCGCCGGGCCTTCGCCAAGCGCAACATCGTCAACCCGCTGCAGGTGGCGCGGGACGGCGAGGAAGCGCTCGCCTACCTGTCGGACTTCCCCGACGACGACCCGCTGCCCGTGGTCATCCTGCTGGACCTGAAGCTGCCGCGGGTCAGCGGCCTGGAGGTGCTGCGGCAGGTCAAGCAGCACCCGCGCTTCGGCAGCGTGCCGGTGGTGGTGCTCACCACCTCGCGCGAGGACGCCGACGTGGCCACCGCCTACTCGCTGGGCGTCAACTCCTACATCGTCAAGCCGGTGGAGTTCGAGAAGTTCATCGAGGTCGCCACGCAGATCGACCTGTACTGGTGCGTGCTGAACCAGCGTCCGGTGTGAAGCCATGCGCGTCCTCTACGTCGAAGACAACGAGCAGGACGCCGACCTCACCTGCCGGCTGCTGAAGCGCCGCGCGCCCGACATCGAGGTGGAGACGGCGCACACCCTGGGCGCCGCGCGCCAGCGCCTCGCGCAGGCGCCCGCGCCCGACGTGCTGCTGGTGGACGTGCGCCTGCCGGACGGCAACGGCCTGGAGCTGCTGGGCGAGGTGCGCGCCCAGGCGTTGCCGGTGGCGGTGGTGATGCTCACCGGCTCGGGGGACGAGGCGCTGGTGGTGACCGCGCTGCGCAGCGGCGCCGACGACTACGTGGTCAAGGCCGGCGCCTACCTGGACCGCCTGCCCGACACGCTGCGCGCGGTGGTGTCGGGCGAGGACGGCGCGGGCGCGGCCACGCCGAACGCGGCGCTGCCCATCCGCGTGCTGTACGCCGAGCGCAGCGCCAGCGACGTCGACCTGCTGCGCCGCCACCTGGCGCGCTACGCGCCGCACATCCAGCTCGACCCGGTGTCCACGGCGCAGGAGGCGCTGGCCCGCCTGCCCCCGCTGGCGCCCGCGCGGCACGACGTGCTGCTGCTGGATTTCCACCTGCCGGGCATGAACGCCATCGAGGTGGTGCGCGAGGTGCGCCAGGCGCGCGGGCTGGAGCTGCCCATCCTCGTGATCACCGGCCACGGCAACGAATCCAGCGCGGTGCAGGCGCTCAAGCTGGGCGCCACGGACTACCTCGTCAAGCACGACGACGTGCTGCAGCGCCTGCCGGTGGCCATCGAGAACGCCTGGTTCCGCGCGCAGCTGGAACGCGAGCGCGGTGCGCTGCGCGAGAGCGAGGAGCGGTTCCGCCAGATGGCCGAGTCCATCGGCGACGTGTTCTGGCTCACCGACCCGTCGCGGCATCGGGTGCTGTACGCCAGCCCGGCCTACGAGCAAATCTGGGGCGACCCCGTGGCCGAGGTCTACGAGGACTGGGAGGCCTGGCAGCGCCGCATCCATCCCGACGACCGGGCGCGCGTGCGCCAGACCATCGCCGGGCTGCGCCGCGAGGACTACGAGATCGAGTTCCGCATCGTGCGCGCCGACGGCGCCGTGCGCCACCTGCTGATGCGCGGCTACGGGGTGCGGGGCGGCGCCGGCCAGGGCGTGCGCCGCGCGGGCCTGGTGCAGGACGTCACCCTGCGCCGCGAGCAGGAGGCGCGCATCGAGCACCTGGCGTACCACGACGCGCTCACCGGCCTGCCCAACCGGCTGCTGGTGGCCGACCGCCTGCAGCTGGCGCTGGCCCACGCGCAGCGCCTGCAGCACCAGGTGGCGGTGCTGTACCTGGACCTGGACCGCTTCAAGGTGGTCAACGATTCGCTCGGGCACCTCGCCGGCGACGCGCTGCTGCGCGAGGTGGCCCGCCGGCTGTGCGCCGCGCTGCGCGAGGAGGACACCGTGGGCCGCCTGGGCGGCGACGAGTTCCAGGTGGTGCTGGGCGACATCGTCGACGCGGCCGCGGCGGCGCACGTGGCGGAGAAGCTGATGCAGGCGCTGGCCGCGCCGTTCCTGCTGGAGGGCCACGAGGTGCACGTGTCGGCGTCCCTGGGCATCGCGCTGTTCCCGCGCGACGGCGCCAGCGCCGAGCTGCTGCTGAAGTACGCCGACACCGCGCTGTACGAGGCGAAGGCGGAAGGCCGCAACGCCTACCGCTTCTTCAGCCCGGAGATGAACACCCTGGCGCATGGCCGGCTGCGCCTGGAGAACGACCTGCGCCGGGCCATCGAGCGCGGCGAGCTGGTGCTGCACTACCAGCCGCAGCTGGACCTGGCCACGGGCCGCGTCGATGCCGTGGAGGCGCTGGTGCGCTGGCAGCACCCGCAGCGCGGGCTGCTGCAACCGGGCACGTTCATCCCGGTGGCGGAGGAGACGGGCCTGATCGTCGGCCTGGGCGAATGGGTGCTGTCGGAAGCCTGCCGCCAGGCCGCCGAGTGGCACGCGACGGGGCTGGCCGACCTGCGCGTGGCCGTCAACATCTCGCCGCGCCAGCTGCAGCGCCCGGGCCTGGATGCGCTCGTGCAGCAGGTGCTGGCCGACACCGGCCTGCCGCCCGCCTGCCTGGAGCTGGAGATCACCGAGAGCAGCATGATGGTCGACCCGCCCCAGGCCATCCGGCTGCTGCAGGCGCTGCACGACCTGGGCGTGCAGCTCTCCATCGACGATTTCGGCACCGGCTGGAGCAGCTTCGCGCACCTGCGACGCATGCCGCTGCACCGGCTGAAGATCGACGGGTCGTTCGTCGCGGGGCTGGCGGCGGGGGTGGATGGTGCCCAGGCCGGTGACGCCGGCGACACGGCCATCGTGCAGGCCATCATCGTGATGACGCACCAGCTGGGCCTGCGCGTGATCGCCGAAGGCGTGGAGACGCTGGAGCAGCGCATGAGCCTGATGCGCCAGGGCTGCGACGAGATGCAGGGGTACCTGCTGGCGGCGCCGGTGCCGGCGCCCGAGCTGCCGGCCCTGCTCTCGCGCATCGGCGAGCAGGCTCCCGGGCGCTGACGGCGCGACCCGCCGTCACGCATCCCCGTGCGGCGGCCCGGTGCGCAAAATGCTAGGCGCCCGGCCGACCCGGCCGGCTCCGGGCGACCCCGCCCGAAGGCTTGCCCTGCGGCCCGGCGAACCGCTTCACCGCCACGCCTTCGTCGGTGTACGAATTGACCCGCGGCGCGATGACGACCGACGTGCCCCCGGCCGCGGACAACGTCTCCGATTCCATCACCCAGTGCGTCTTGCCGCGGTTGGCCAGCGGCACCCAGGTGCGCTCGCGCAGGCCGTCGCCGGTGGTGCGGTCCTGCAGGATCTTCAGGCCGTCGAAGCGCCAGGTGATGGGCTGCGTGGTTTCGGTGCCGGCGGCCAGGTCGTCCTGGATGCGCAGGCCGGTGAAGTCCTGGTAGAGGTCGATCCAGAAGGGGCCGTTGCCGCCCATGAACAGGCCCGATTCCCAGTGCCGCGCGGCCTGGCCGGCGGTGCCGAAGCCAGCGCCGGCCCGCGGCTGCACCATCAGCGTTCGCCACACGTTGCGCGGCGCGCCGGCCGACCAGGTGGCGGCCAGCCACACCTCGGCGCCGGTGCGGGCATCCTGCGAGATGCGCGTGTAGGCGCGTTGCTGCCCGGTGAGGTTGATGACCACCCAGCCGTCCACCAGCAGCGCGCCCACGACGTCGCCGGACGTGGCGAAGGTGACGTCGCCGGCGCCGATGCGCACCGTGTCCTGCCACAGGGGCGTCACGTCCACCGGGTCGGACAGGAACGTCTCGCTGAAGCCCGCCAGCGGGGCGCCACCCAGCACGTCGGCCATCGACGGCCGCGCCGTCATCACCAGATGGTCGAAGGCCTCGCCGGGGTCGCCCGGGGCGCCGAACGGCACCACCGCGCCTGGCGTGCAGCCGCCTTCGTCCACCACCTGGCCGATCTCCACCACCTGCGTGGCGCCCTTGCGGGGCGTGCCACCGGCGGGGCGGAACACCACCTGCCGGGTTTCCACGCGCTGGGGGAAGAACGCGCCGTGGCAGTCGACGCCCTGTTGCTCGTGCGTGATGGGCGCGTCGAAGGTGACGAGGCGCTGGCCCGCGCCGTTGTCGGTCCAGCTGCCGTCGCCCATGCCCGCGCTGGCGACGGCGTGGGCGCGGTGCCCGGCCTGCCAGTCCACCAGCCAGGCCGTGGACGCATCGCCCACGTGGTGCACGTAGGCCGTGCGCGTGGCGGCGTGGGCGGGCAGCGGGGCGGTCAGGGGCGCGGCCGACAGCAGGGCGAGGGCGGCGCGCAGCGGCAAGTGGCGGAGGAGGGCGGGCAGGCGAATTCTCATCATCGGTCGGGATCCTGGAGCCGCGCGGGTGGCCGCGGCGATCCGGTCGATGATGCCCGGTGCAGCCCGGGCGTCAATCGGGTGGGTGCCCCGCCGTTGCCGGGCCAGGCCGGGCCCTCGTTGAGCAGGTTCACCACCCGCGGCAGGATGACGGGCGTGCCGAGACCGCCGTCCCAGTTGGTCAGGCTTTCCATCACCCAGTGCGTCTTGCCGTGGTTGGCCAGCGGCACCCAGGTGCGCTCGGCCGTGACGTCGCCGAGCGCCCGGTCCTGGATCATCGTCACGCCGTCGGCCGCGAAGTGCCAGGTGAACGGGGCGTCCGTCTCCGACCCGTCCGCGTTCAGGTTGCGCTTCACGCCCGTGCCGTCCTTGTAGACCTGATGCAGCACTTGCACCTGGTCACCGACGAAGATGCCGTTCTCCCACACCCGCGCCGCCTGCCCGGCCGTGCCGAATCCGGCGCCGGGCCGCGGCGTCACCACCAGCGCGCCCAGCACCCAGGTGGGCCGTGTGCCGTCCCAGTCGGCCATCAGCCAGTGCTCGCGGCCCGTGCCCACCTCCACCTCGATGCGGGTCCAGGCGACCTGGCCGAAGGGCATCGTCACCACCGTCCACCCGTCCTGCAGGCGGCTGGGGTAGGCATGGCCGGACGACTGGAACACCACCTGGCCGTGGCCCATCGTCGTCACGTCGGCCGCGCCGATGGTGGCCGGCGGGGTGCCCAGGTCGGTCTCGGTCCAGCCGGCGAGCGCGGCGCCGTCGCCCAGGTCGTCCACGGGCGGGCGGGCGGCCATGTCGCGGCGGTCCATCGTCCATCCGGGCACGTCCACGTCGCCCCAGGCCTCGACGTGGCCCGGGGTGCAGCCGCCCAGGTCGGTGGTGGTGCCCGCCTCGGAGACCTCGGTGCTGCCCTTGCGGGCGTTGCCGGCCACGTCGAGGAAGCCCACCTGCACGATGTCCTGGCGGACCGGGAACGGGTTGCCGTTGCAGTCGATGCCGCCCATGGCGAACACGGTGCTGATGGGCGGGTCCAGGGTCACGACGCGGCGGCCCTGGCCGTCCGTCGTGACGCTGCCGTCGCCGCGGCCTTCCCAGGTGACCAGGTGGGCGCGGGCCCCCCCTTGCCAGTCGACCAGGAACGCGGTGTCGTCGAATTCCAGCGGGTTGACGTAGGCGACCGAGCGCGTCGATGCGGCGGCCGCTGGCGCCGTGGACGACCGGTTTGCGCCCGTGGCCGCGATGGGCGCGAGGGCCCCCGCCAGGACGACGGTGGCGGCGAGCGACGTGACGGATGCGCGGGTGCGCGCGGTCGGACGGCGTGGTGGGGTGACGTGCATGGAAGACCTCCTCCGGCTCGGCCCCGATCGGGCCTTGGGCGGGGTTATGCGCGCCGCGGGCGCGGCGCGCATCCTCCCGCGGGAGGACGCACCTTCCGGTTCACGCCTCCCAGATCGCCGCCATCGCCTGCGCGAAGCGCCCCGCGATGCTGGAGGCGGCCATGTGGTGGTGGTCGCGCAGCGCCCAGCGTCCGGCCACCATCACGTCGCGCCAGGGGCGGCCGGGGCTGGAGAACACCAGCGCGTCCAGCCAGTGCGAGCGCGGCAGGCCGGCCAGGCTGGCGTCCGACGGATCCACCACCAGCAGATCGGCACGCGCGCCTGCGCGCAGGCCCCAGCGGGATTCGCCGGCCGCCGCGCCGCCGCCGCGCAGGGCGCTGTCGAACAGGCGGCCGGCGGTGTCGGGATGGGATACGGCAGGGGGTATGTCACCCGACGTCTTGCCAGGCGCCACGTCGGGCTGCGCGCACACGTTGCGGCGTTCCAGCTTCAGGCGCTGGCCGTATTCCATCCAGCGCAGTTCCTCGCGCCAGCTGCGCGTCACCTGGCTGTCGGAGCCGACGGCCAGGGCCACGCCGGCGTCCAGCCACGCGGGCACGTCGGTGAAGCCGTCGCCCAGGTTGGCCTCGGTGCCGGGGCAGATCACCACGCCTGCGCCGGAGGCCGCCACGGCGTCGATCTCCTGCTGCGTCACATGGGTGGCATGCACCAGTTGCCAGCGGGCGTCCAGGCCCGCGCGATCATGTGACGCCAGCCACGCCACGGGCGTCAGGCCGGTGGCGGCCACGCAGTCGCGCAGCTCGGCGCGCTGCTCGGCGGCGTGCACGTGGATGGGGCCGGCGTCGTGCTGCGCCAGCGTGCGCAGGCGGGCGATCGATTCACCCGCGGCGGCGCGCACGGAGTGGATGGCCACGCCGGCGTTCAGCGGCACGCGGCGGCCCTGGGGCGCGCGCGCGGCGAAGTCGGCGCGGCGGGCCCAGATGTCGTCGGCGGTGGCATGGAATCGGCGCTGGTCCTCGCGCAGGGTGGGCGCGTCGAAGCCGGCGCGCTCGTACAGCGCGGGCAGGTAGGTGAGGCCCAGGCCCGCGTCCTCGGCGGCATCCGCCAGGGCCAGGCCCAGGGCGAGGGGATCGTCGTAGGGCGTGCCGCCGGGCGCGTGCTGCAGGTAGTGGAACTCGCAGACGTGCGTGTAGCCGCCGCGCAGCAGCTCGACGTAGAGGTGGGCGGCGATGGCGCGCAGCTGCTCGGGGGTCACGGCATTGGCGACGCGGTACATGCGGTCGCGCCAGGACCAGAAGTCGTCGTGTGCGCCGGTGCGCCGCTCGGACAGGCCGGCGAAGGCGCGCTGGAAGGCGTGGCTGTGGGCGTCCACCAGCCCGGGCAGGACGGGGCCAGCCAGCACGTGGGCGGGCGCGGGCGCGGCCGTGCCCGGCTCGATGCGCGCCCAGCGGCCCGTCGCGTCCACCTCCAGCGTCACCGCGTCCTGCCAGCCCCCGTCGATCCACGCGGCCGGCGCCCAGTACAGGCCGGGGGCGCGGGGTTCATCGTGCATCGCGCCGTCGTGGCCCGCGCCGGGGCCCGTGCCCGCGCCCTGGCCGTTCATGCCGGCCTCCAGTCCCGCAGCGTGGTCAGCAGCTCGCGCAGCACCGGGGTCACCTGGGCGGCGCGGTCGTCGCGGAACCCGAAGGGCGCGCTCTCGTCCATGTAGCAGGTCCAGGTCATCTCCAGCTGCACGGCATGCACCTGCTCGGCGGGGCGGCCGTAGTGGCGCGTGATGTAGCCGCCCTTGAAGCGGCCGTCCACCACGTGGTCGTAGCGCTGCTGGCGGGCCAGCACGCCGGCCAGCGCGTCGCGCAGCGCTGGCGCGCAGCTGCTGCCCGCGGCCGTGCCCAGGTTGAGCGCGGGCAGGCGGCCCTCGAACAGCCAGGGCAGCGCGGGGTGGATGCTGTGGCCGTCGAACAGGGTGGCGTGCCCGTGCGTCTCGCGCAGGCGCGCGAGCTCGCCGGCCAGCGCGTCGTGGTACGGGCGCCAGTAGGCGTCGCGGCGGCGGGCGACCTCGGCGGCGTCGGGCGCCTGGCCGTCGCGGTACAGCGGGTCGCCCGTGAAGAAGCGCGTGGGGCAGAGCTCGGTGTTGTTGGCGCCGGGGTACATCGGCGTGTCGTCGGGTGGGCGGTTCAGGTCGATCACGTAGCGCGACAGGCGCGGCACGATCAGGCTGGCGCCCAGCTCGCGCGCGAAGCCGTACAGGCGTTCGAGGTGCCAGTCGGTGTCCTCGCAGTCCAGCGCGCGCGGCACATAGGCCTCGCGCAACGCGGCGGGGATCAGGGTGCCGCAGTGGGGCACGCTGACGAGCAGCGGCGTGGTGCCCTGCACCAGGGTGTGGGTCATCTCGGCGGTCGCCGCGTGGGGTGCGGTCATCGGGGGATCTCCTGCCCGCCGGCGATGGTGCGCAGGCAGGCGTCGTGGCCGAAAGCGTAGGCCAGGTCGCGCGGGTGCGGAAGGTCCCACACGGCCAGGTCGGCGCGCAGGCCGGCGGCCAGGCGCCCGCGATCAGGCAGGGCGAGTGCCCGCGCCGCCTGCACCGTGGCGCCGCGCACGGCCTCCTCGGGCGTCAGCCGGAAGTCGACGCAGGCCAGGTGGATCATCAGCGGCAGCGACAGCGTGGGCGACGTGCCCGGGTTGTGGTCGGTGCTCACGGCCATCGGCACGCCCGCCGCGCGCAGGGCATCGATGGGCGGCAGCGTGGTCTCCCGCAGGAAGTGGAAGGCGCCCGGCAGCAACATCGCCACCGTGCCGGCCGCGCGCATCGCCTGCACGCCGGCCGCGGAGAGGTGCTCGACGTGGTCGCAAGACAGGGCCCCGAAGCCGCAGGCCATCTCCGTGCCCGCGCTGTCGCTCAGCTGCTCGGCGTGCAGCTTCACGGGCAGCCCCAGCGCGCGGGCGGCCGTGAACACGCGGGCCACCTGCGCGGGGCTGAACGCGATGCGCTCGCAGAATGCATCCACCGCGTCCACCAGCCCCTGCGCGTGCCAGCGCGGCAGCCACTCGACGATGGCGTCGATGTAGGCGTCGGCGCGCCCCTCGAACTCGGGCGGCAGCGCGTGCGCGGCCAGGCAGGTGGTGCGGACGGTGGCCGTGCCCTCCGCGCCCAGCCGGCGCGCCACGCGCAGGCAGCGGGCCTCGTCCTCGAAGCTGAGGCCGTAGCCGGACTTGATCTCGACCGTGGTGACGCCGCCATGCTGCAGGTGGCGCAGCCGGCCGCGCGCCAGGGCGAGCAGCGTGGCCTCGTCCGCCGCGCGCGTGGCCGCCACGGTGGACCGGATGCCGCCGCCGGCCCGCGCGATGTCCTCGTAGGTGGCGCCCTGCAGGCGCAGCTCGAACTCGTGCGCGCGGCTGCCGGCATACACCAGGTGGGTATGCGCGTCGACCAGGCCGGGGGTGGCGAGCGCGCCGTGCAGGTCGTGCTCGGCGTGTGCCTGCAGGCCGGCGGGCAGCTGGTCGTCGGGCCCGATCCCGGCGATGGCGTCGCCGTCGGTGACGATGGCCGCGTCCGGCAGCAGGCCCCAGCCGCCGGGCGTGGCCAGCGTGCAGGCGTGGGCGTGGCGCCAGAGGGTGCGGGAGGTGCCGGCGGCGGGGGGAGGCAGGGCGGTCATCGCGGTGGGGGGGAGGCGGAGTAGGTGATCCAGAACCAGGGGGCGATGGCCGAGGTCGCAGTCGGGCCCGGGGGCAAGGGCCGGGCCTCGCCGGCATCGGGGTCCGCGGCCAGCAGGGTCCAGGGCCCGTCATCCTCGCGCGCATCGTCCAGCCAGGCCAGCGTGCCGGCGGACAGTGCCACGTCGGGGTGCCCGGCGCGCGCGAGGCGCGCGGGCGTCCCCACGTACGCGCCGCGGGCGCGGGGGGTCGCCTGGGCGGGGGCGGGCACGCTGGCGGGCGCGCCTGCCGTGGCGGTGGCGGTGACCGTGGCGGTTCCGGTGGCAGTGGTGGCGGCGGTGGCGGGCGCCCCCGCGTGCGCCCGCGCCAGCGTCGCCCGGCCGAACCGCCGGTCGACCATCACGTTCAGGTCCCGCGTGGCGCCGTCCAGCAGCGCGCAGCCCGGCGCGTCCGCGCCGTCGAAGGCGAGCGGCGGGTCGCCCGCGCGACAGTCGAGCGGCGCCTGGCCGGGCAGGTGCAGCCGGACGCCGGCGCCGGACAGCACCGCGAAGTGGCGGTCGATGCCGGGGAAGGCGGAGAAGGGCCCGTCCGTCGCGATGTCGGCCACGCTGATGCGCAGGGCCCACGCAGCGTCGGCGGTCGCGCCCTCTGCGCCCGGCGCGACCACCCGCAGCAGCTCGCGCGTGACGCCGCCGCCGTTCTTCCACGCCTGGGCGGGCACGTCGTGCAGGTGCACCAGCCGCAGGCCGTCCTCGCGCGCGGGGACGTCACGGGCGCGCGGCCCGCTCATGGCCGGAACTGCCCTTCCAGCGAGTACCGCGTGCCGGGATGCACCAGCCGCGCCAGCGTGACGGGCAGCCCGCGGCTGACCGTGCGGCGCACCACGATCAGGCAGGGATCGGTGCGTTCGATGCCCAGCAGGCGGGCCTCCTGCGCGGTGGGGGTGGCGGCCTCGATGGACACCTGCGCCTCCCACAGCGGGGCCACGTCCAGCAGGTAGTGCGTGGGCGTGATGCGCGTGAAGTCGTTGTCCAGGTAGTGCGGGGCGCAGGCGGGGTTGATGTAGCGGTCCTCGCACTGCAGCGGCACGCCGTCCTCGTGGTGCACGATCAGCGTGTGGAACACCGTGTCGCCGGCCACCAGGCCGAGGCGCGCGGCCAGGGCGGTGGGCGCGGCCTCGGCGCGCTGCAGGTGCACCGTGGCCTCGTGGCGGTGGCCGCGCGATTCGATCTCGTCGTGGATGTCGCGGATGGTGAGCGTGGACGACACCCGGTTGAGCTGCGCCGCGAACGTGCCCACGCCCTGCACCCGCTGGATCAGCCCGGCGTCCTGCAGCTCGCGCAGCGCCCGGTGCACCGTCATGCGGCTGACGCCGAAGCGCGCCACCAGGTCGGCCTCCGACGGCATCTGCGCACCGGGCGCCCAGGTGCCGCGCTCCAGCTCGTCCTTCAGGTATTGCTTGACCCGCGCGTAGGGGGGGCGCGGCGTGCCGGCGGTGAACGAAGGATCGGCGGCGGGCGGCACGTGCGGCGGGGAGGGCATGGCGGGGATCCTACTTGCACAGACTTGTCTAGACAAGTAGAGTTCGCCCCATCCCGCGGCTCGGTCCATCCTCCGAACCCGCGCTGCCGTCCCGCCGTTCCAGGAGCCCCGCCATGACCGACAACGCCACCGCCCGCCAGGCCGCCCTGCCGCGCCCCGTCCGCGCCCCCCGCGGCACCGAGCTGCACTGCGCCAACTGGCTGATCGAGGCCGCCTACCGCATGATCCAGAACAACCTGGACCCCGAGGTGGCCGAGAACCCGGACGCGCTGGTGGTGTACGGCGGCATCGGCAAGGCCGCGCGCAACTGGGATTGCTTCGAGCAGATCCTGGCGTCGCTCCAGTCGCTCAAGGCCGACGAGACGCTGCTGGTGCAGTCGGGCAAGCCGGTGGGCGTGTTCCGCACGCACGCCGATGCGCCCCGCGTGCTGCTGGCCAACTCCAACCTGGTGCCCAAGTGGGCCACGTGGGAGCACTTCCACGAGCTCGACCGCCAGGGCCTGATGATGTACGGCCAGATGACGGCCGGCTCCTGGATCTACATCGGCAGCCAGGGCATCGTGCAGGGCACGTACGAGACGTTCGTCGAGGCCGGCCGCCAGCACTTCGGCGGCTCGATGGCCGGCAAGTGGATCCTCACGGCCGGCCTGGGCGGCATGGGCGGCGCGCAGCCGCTGGCCGCCAGCTTCGCGGGCGCGTCGTCGCTCACCATCGAGTGCCAGCAGAGCCGCATCGACTTCCGCCTGAAGACGCGCTACGTGGACGAGCAGGCGCGCGACCTGGACGACGCGCTGGCGCGCCTGGCGCGCTACACCGCCGAGAAGAAGGCCGTGTCCATCGCCCTGCTGGGCAACGCGGCCGAGGTGCTGCCGGAACTGGTGAAGCGCGCGAAGGCGGGCGCCCTCCAGCCCGACCTGGTCACCGACCAGACCTCCGCGCACGACCTGGTCAACGGCTACCTGCCCGCCGGCTGGACCGTGGCGCAGTGGCGCGCCGCCCAGGCCGAGCCGGCGCAGCACGCCGCGCTGCGCGATGCCGCGGCCCGGGGCTGCGCGGTGCACGTGCAGGCCATGCTCGACTTCCAGGCGATGGGCATCCCCACGGTGGACTATGGCAACAACATCCGCCAGGTGGCCTTCGACGAGGGTGTGAAGAACGCCTTCGACTTCCCCGGCTTCGTGCCCGCGTACGTGCGCCCGCTGTTCTGCCAGGGCAAGGGCCCGTTCCGATGGGTGGCGCTGTCGGGCGATCCGGAGGACATCCGCAAGACCGACGCCAAGATGAAGGAGCTGTTCCCCGACGACGCCGGCCTGCACCGCTGGCTGGACATGGCGGGCGAGCGCATCTCGTTCCAGGGCCTGCCGGCGCGCATCTGCTGGATCGGCCTGGGCGACCGCCACCGCGCGGGCCTGGCGTTCAACGAGATGGTGCGCAGCGGCGAGCTGAAGGCCCCGATCGTGATCGGCCGCGACCACCTGGATTCGGGCTCCGTCGCCTCCCCCAACCGCGAGACCGAGAGCATGAAGGACGGCAGCGATGCGGTCAGCGACTGGCCGCTGCTCAACGCCCTGCTGAACACCGCCGGCGGCGCCACGTGGGTGTCGCTGCACCACGGCGGCGGCGTCGGTATGGGCTACTCGCAGCACTCGGGCGTGGTGATCGTCTGCGACGGCACGCCCGAAGCCGACAAGCGCCTCGAGCGCGTGCTGTGGAACGACCCCGGCACCGGCGTGATGCGCCACGCCGACGCGGGCTACGAGGACGCGATCGCGTGCGCGAAGCGCCAGGGCCTCGACCTGCCGATGATCAATTCAGGTTCACGGTGATGAAGCGCGGGTGGTAGATGTCCGCCTTGTTCATGTTCTCCGCGAACTTGAAGGTGTTCACGTGGTAGCTGATCAGCAGCTGCCCGTTGGTGGACAGGTGCGGGTGCGCCTTGGCGTTGTAGACGTAGGTGTTCTTCGTCATGCCGGCCTCGGGGCAGTCCCACACGGGGATGGGCGCGCCCCACGGGCCGGTGGGCGAGCTGCCGTAGCGCACCGCGATCGTCTTGCTCAGCGCGTCCAGCTGGAAGACGAGCAGGTAGCGGCCGTCGGGCAGCGGCGTCACGCTGAACTCGGACGACAGCCGGTCGGTCATCGGCCGGGCCTTGCCGATGTCGGCCACCCACTGCTTGCCGTTCCAGTAGCGGTACGAGCCGGGTTGCAGCAGGTAGGCGGGCTTCACGCGCGACACCAGCAGCTGCTTGGACGCGTCGTTGCGGGTGCCGTAGACGTACACGTAGCCGTCGGGCTTCGGCGCATGCGCGCCGGTGGTGAGCGGCATCACGGCGGTGCCGAAGGTCATGTCGCCGGTGCTGCCGTCCACGGGCGCCGCGTGGTACAGCTGCGGCGCGTCGGTGACGGTGTAGCTGCCGGCGAAGGGCACCGCGTCCTGGCTGGAGGCCTGCAGCCAGGCCACGCCGTCCACCGCGAAGTTGAACGCGCCGCCGTTGCCGGTCTTCATGCGCAGGGCACTCATCGTCACCGTGCCGCCTTGCACCAGGCCGTCCGCGGGCCAGTACCAGGTGCTGGGCTGCGGCGGGACCACCATCGACACGGGATGCCCGCCGTCGTCGGTGCGCACGTGGAAGTCCAGCACGCCCGGCCCCGGCACGGCGCCCTGCATCGTGGCCGACGTGTTGTTGACCATCACGGTGCCCGCCAGCCGCTTGCCGTTCGCGTCCACGTTGCCCACGAACGTGTCGCTGAAGATCCAGAACGTGCCCTGGTGCGCGCCGCTGCCCAGCGAGTCGTCGCCGGCCAGCGGGAACGTGTAGACGCCGTCCGCGCCCGTCCAGCCGCTGGTGCGCTCGAACATCGCCGTCCAGTCCGGCGCCGCCACCCCGCTGTAGCGCGTGATGTCGGCATGCGCCGCGGTCAGGGCCAGCAGGCCCGTGGCGATGGCCGCAGCCAGCCGTCTCGTCATCCCTCGCATCGCTCGACTCCTTCGATCGTGTCGTCACCCATCCACACCCTGTCGATCCTAGCCCCGGACCTCCTGCCATGACCACCTCCCTGACCCTGATCCCCGGCCAGATCACGCTCGACCAGCTGCAGGCCATCCATGCCGGCGGCGTCACCCTGGCGCTGGACCCGGCCTGCCGCGACGGCATCCGCGCCAGCGCCGCCGTGGTGCAGCGCGCGGCGGCCGGCGATGCGCCCGTCTACGGCGTCAACACCGGCTTCGGCAAGCTGGCCAACCAGCGCATCAGCCGCGAGGAGCTGGCCACACTGCAGTGCAACCTGATCCGCTCGCACTCGGTGGGCGTGGGCGAGCCGCTGTCGCCGCCGGTGATGCGCCTGATGATGGCCTTGAAGGCCGCCAGCCTGGCGCGCGGCTACTCCGGCATCCGCGAGGGCGTGATCGACACCATCGTCGCCGCCTTCAACGCGGGCCTGGTGCCCTACGTGCCGTCGCAGGGCTCGGTGGGCGCGTCGGGCGACCTGGCGCCGCTGGCCCACATGTCGCTCGCGCTGATCGGCGAGGGCGAGATGCTGGTGGACGGCGAGCGCCGCCCCGCGCACGAGGTGCTGGCCGCCGCCGGCATCCGTCCCATCGCGCTGGAGGCCAAGGAGGGCCTGGCGCTGATCAACGGCACGCAGACCTCCACCGCGCTGGCGCTGCACGCCTTCCTGTCGTTCGAGCCCGTGCTGGAGGCCGCGCTGGTGGTGGGGGCGCTCACCGTGGATGCCGCGCGCGGCAGCGACGGCCCGTTCGACCCGCGCATCCACGCCGTGCGCGGCCAGCCGGGCCAGATCGACGTGGCGGCCTACTACCGCGGCCTGCTGGCCGGCAGCGAGATCCGCCAATCCCACGTGGAAGGCGACGACCGCGTGCAGGACCCGTACTGCCTGCGCTGCCAGCCGCAGGTGGTGGGGGCCGCGCTGGACACGATGCGCCACGCCGCGCTGGTGCTGGTGCGCGAGGGCAACGCCGTCACCGACAACCCGCTGGTGTTCGCCGACGAGGGCGTGCTGGTGTCGGGCGGCAACTTCCACGCCGAGCCCGTGGGCATGGCCGCCGACGCGATGGCCGTGGCCATCGCGGAAGTGGGCGCCATCGCCGAGCGCCGCATCGCGATGCTGATCGACGCCGGCGTCTCGCGCCTGCCGCCATTCCTGTCCGCTGACGCGGGCCTGAACTCCGGCTTCATGATCGCGCACGTCACGGCCGCGTCGCTGGCCAGCGAGAACAAGTCGCTCGCGCATCCGGCCACGGTCGACTCGCTGCCCACGTCCGCCAACCAGGAGGACCACGTCTCGATGGCCACCTTCGCCGCGCGCCGCCTGCAGCCGATGATCCGCAACACCGCGCACATCCTGGGGATCGAGTGGCTGGCCGCCGCGCAGGGCGTGGAGTTCCTGCGTCCGTTGAAAAGCAGCGCCGCGCTGGAGCAGGCGCACGCGCTGCTGCGCGCGCAGTGCGCGGCGATGCCCACCGACCGCTACGTGGCGCCGGACATCGAGCGCGCCACCGCGCTGGTGACGGGCGGCGCGCTGTCGACGGTGTTCCGCACGCTGGCGGGGCTGCCCGCGCTGTGGATCCCGGCTTGACGCCCTAGCGCGCCGGCCACTCCGTCGACGCCGCCAGCCGCCCCACCAGCCGGCCGTTCCAGTTGCGCATCGCCACGTCGCGGTAGGGATTCAGGAACTGGCGGTCGGCGTCGGTGAGTGGCAACAGCTGCTCGATCAGGCGCACCAGCGCCACCTCCGCGGCGCGCGCCGTGTTGCCGTCGTCCATCTTCAGCGCCACCCCCAGGCCCAGCTCGGGCAGCGCCGCGCAGTAAACGCCTTCGGCGCCCACCTTGCAGAACAGGCGGGCACCGAAGTGCGTCATCAGCGTGGAATCCAGGCGGCCCGTGCCCGCCACCATGAAGGGCTGGGCGGCCACGGCCGCGCGCAGGCGGGCGGCCGCGCGCGCGTGCTCGGGCGACAGGCCCGTGCCGCTGCCGAAGCGGGCGAAACCGTGCGCCAGCTGGCGCAGCGGGATGGCATGCGTGGGGATCGAGCAGCCGTCGGTGCCGCGGGGCAGGGCGTCGAGCCTCGCGCCGGTGGTGGCCGCCAGCGCGTTCGACACCTCGCGCATCACCGGATGCTCGGGTTCCACGTAGCCGCGGATGAACGCGGGCAGCACGGACGCGTCGCCCGCCATGTGGCAGCCCAGGCAGACGAAGCCCGCGTGCTTGCCCGAGCAGTTGTTGTGCACCGCGCGCGGCGGCAGGCCCTGCGCGGCCAGCGCCCGCATCGACGGCTCGTGGTACGGCCAGTGCACGCCGCATTCCAGCAGGTCGGCATCGCCCCCGCACTTGCCCAGCATCGACGCGGCCGCCTGCACGTGCGGCGCCTCGCCGCCGTGCGACGCGCAGGCCAGCGCCAGCTCGGCGTCGGTGAGGCCGAAGGCGTCCGCGGCGCCCGAGGCCACCAGTGGCAGCGCCTGCAGGGCCTTGACGGCGGACCGCGGAAAGACGGGCCGGTCGACGTCGCCGCCTTGCCAGACCAGCGTGCCGGCGGCGTCGGCCACCGCGAACGCGCCGCGATGGAAGGATTCGACCGCGTTGCCGCGCCACGCTTCGACCAGGACGGGATGTTCCATGGCGACGCACTGTACGCCGCGCGATCGACGCGCTTGAACGGGGCCTGACGCCACCCCGCCTTGACGGGGCGGCACGAGGGCGCCAGTAACATGCCCGCATGCGTTGTCCGCCCTCGCGATGGTCCTGGTGGCCGCCTTGCTGCACGCCCTGTGGAACATCGCCGCCAAGCGCGCGGGCGGCGACCGCCACTTCGTGATGCTGGGCGCGCTGCTGATCGTGGTCGTGTGGGCGCCTGTGGGCCTCGCGGTGGGCTGGTCGCAGCTGCCCACGTGGGGCGCGCTGCAGTGGACGTTCATCGTCGCCAGCGGCCTCACGCACCTGGTCTACTTCAACGTGCTGCTGAAGGGCTACCGCGTCTCGGACCTGACGGTCGTCTACCCCGTGGCCCGCGGCAGCGGCCCGTTGATCAGCTCCGCCGTGTCCGTCGTGCTGCTGGGCGAGACCCTGGGCTGGCACGGCGTGCTGGGCGTCGCGGGCGTGTGCGGGGGCGTGTTCCTGATCGCGGGCGGGCCCGCGCTGTGGCGCGCCGCGCACGAGCCCGCGCGCCGGCAGCGCGTGCACGCGGGCATCGCGTGGGGCGCCGCCACCGGCCTGCTGATTGCCGCCTACACCGTGCTGGACGGCTACGCGGTCAAGCGCCTGGCCCTGTCCCCCATCCTGATCGACTACTTCGGCAACCTCACGCGCATCCCCTTCATGCTGCCCACCACGCTGCGCCACCGCGCCTCCTTCGCCGACGCCTGCCGCCGGCTGTGGAAGCCCGCGCTGGTGATGGCCGTCATCAGCCCGCTCGCCTACGTGCTGGTGCTGTTCGCCGCGCGCATGGCGCCGCTGTCGCACGTGGCGCCCGCGCGCGAGGTGTCGATGCTGTTCGCCGCGTTGGTGGGCGGCCGGATGCTGGGCGAGGGCGATCGCGGCCTGCGCGCCTGGGGCGCCACGCTGATGGCCGCCGGCGTGGTCCTGCTGGCCTGGGGCGGGTGAGGCGGCGGCACGATGGCCCTGACGACGACCCTCGACCCGGCGGCGTTCCGCCTTGCCGGCATCGACTTCACCAGCGCGCCCCGCCGCGCCAAGCCGATCACCTGGGCCTGGGGGCGGCAGCCCGCCCCGGGGCTGGTGCGCCTGGAGCAGCTGGAGGCCCTGCCGAGCGCCGATGCGTTTGCCTCGATGCTGGCCACGCCCGGCCCGTGGCTGGGCGCGTTCGACTTCCCGTTCGGCCTGCCGCGCGAGCTGGTGGAGACGCTGGGCTGGCCCGCCCACAGCTGGACCGCCAGCATGGACCACGTCGCCACGCTGGACCGCCCCGCCCTGGTCGAGGCGTTCTCCGCGTTCTGCGACGCGCGGCCGGTGGGCGGCAAGTTCGCCCATCGCGCGGGTGATTCGGCGGCCGGCTGCAGCCCCTCGATGAAGTGGGTCAACCCGCCGGTGGCGTTCATGCTGCACGCCGGCGTGCCGGCGCTGCGCGCCGCGGGCGTGCGCGTGCCGGGGCTGTCGGATGGGGGCTTGGGTACCGGTACCGGTTCAGGCATCGGCTCCGGCTCCGGCTCCGGCACCGGCATCGGCACCGGCTCGGGCGTGAGTGCCGTCACGACCGCGGGCGACCCCGCCCGCGTCGCCCTGGAGGGTTACCCCGGCCTCGTCGCCCGTGAGCTGATCGGCCGCCGCTCGTACAAGAGCGACACCCGCGCACAGCAGACGCCCGAACGCCTCATCGCCCGCAAGGACCTGGTCGACGCGCTGGAACAGGGCCGCTGGCGCGGCCTGCGGCTGAAGCTCACGCATGGCCAGCGGGACGCGCTGGTGGACGACGCGCAGGGCGACCGCCTGGACGCCGTGCTGTGCCTGATGCTGGCGGCCTGGGCGCAATACCGCCCCGGGTATGGACTGCCGGACTTCGATCCGCTGGAAGGCTGGATCGTCGGGGCGGAGCGCTAGCGGCATGCCCACCCGCCGCGCCCCGACCGCCGGCCAGGCCGCCATGGCCTTCATCGACGCCGCCCGCGCCTGGATGGTGGCGCAGGGCTGGGCCCCGTTCCCCTTCCAGGAAGAGGTGTGGCGGCACATGGCGCGCGGCGACAGCGGCCTGCTGCATGCCACCACCGGCGCCGGCAAGACGCTGGCGGTGTGGCTTGGCGCGCTGGCGCGGGCGCAGGCGAGGGCGGGCGCGGGAGCCGGTGCCAGGGCGGGCGCGGGTGCGGGCGCGGGCGAGAGCGCGGGCCAGCCGGCCGGCAACGCGCCGCCTTCCCCCGCCCCCGCGAAGCCACGCGGCGCCCCGCCCCTCACCGTGCTGTGGCTCACGCCCATGCGCGCACTGGCCGCCGACACCCTGCGCGCGATCAGCGCCCCGCTGGCCGCGCTGGCCCCCGGCTGGACCGTGTCGATCCGCACCGGCGACACGCCGTCGGCCGAGCGCGCCCGCCAGGACCGTCGCTTCCCGACGGCACTCGTCACGACGCCGGAATCGTTGACGCTGATGCTCACGCGCCCCGATGCGCGCAACGAGCTGGCGGGCGTCCAGGTGGTGGTAGTGGACGAGTGGCACGAGCTGATCGGCAACAAGCGCGGCGTGCAGGTGCAGCTGGCGCTGGCGCGCCTGCGCCGCCACAACCCCGGGCTGGTGGTGTGGGGCGCGTCCGCCACGCTTGGCAACCTGCAGGACGCGATGCACACGCTGGTGGCGGAGGCGCCCGCCGCGTTGGTGCAGGGGCGCATCGTCAAGCAGCTGGAGATCGACACGCTGCTGCCCGCGGAGCCCGGCCGCTTCTCGTGGGGCGGCCACCTGGGCTCGCAGATGCTGGCGCCCGTGGCCGCCGAGATCGCGTCGTCCAGCAGCTCCCTGGTGTTCACCAACACGCGCTCGCAGGCCGAGGCCTGGTACCAGATGCTGCTGCAGGCGCATCCGGAATGGGCCGGCATCGTGGCGCTGCACCATGGCTCGCTGGCCAAGGAGGTGCGCGAATGGGTGGAGCTGGGCTTGAAGGAGGGCCGGCTCAAGGCCGTCGTGGCCACGTCGTCGCTGGACCTGGGCGTGGATTTCCTGCCGGTGGAGCGCGTGCTGCAGATCGGCTCGGCCAAGGGCATCGCGCGGCTGCTGCAGCGCGCCGGCCGCAGCGGCCACGCGCCGGGCCGCGCCAGCCGTGTCACGCTGGTGCCCACCAACACGCTGGAGCTGGTGGAGGCCGTGGCCGCGCGGCGCGCCGTGCGGGCCGGCCGCATCGAGAGCCGCCAGTCGCCCGACAAGCCACTGGACGTGCTGGTGCAGCACCTGGTCACGGTGGCGCTGGGCGGCGGCTTCGTGGCCGACGATCTCTTCGACGAGGTGCGCTCCGCGCCCGCCTACGCGCGCCTCACGCGCGACGAGTTCGACTGGTCGCTGGCCTTCGTGGAGCGCGGCGGCGAGAGCCTGCGCGCGTACCCCGAGTACCACCGCGTGCAGCTCGTGGACGGCCTGTGGCGCGTGCCCGATCGCGGCATCGCGCGCCGGCACCGCATGAGCGTGGGCACGATCGTCAGCGACGCCGCGATGCAGGTGAAGTGGCTGTCGGGCGGCACCATCGGCACGATGGAGGAGAGCTTCATCGCGCGCCTGAAGAAGGGCGACTGCTTCGTGTTCGCGGGCCGCGTGCTGGAGTACGTCCGCACGCAGGACATGGCCGCGTACGTGAAGAAGGCGGACAAGCCCAAGGGCGTGATCCCGGCGTGGAACGGCGGCCGCATGCCGCTGTCCAGCGAGCTGGCCGACGCCGTGCTGGAGGTGCTGGACGAGGTGTCGCAGGCGCTGCCCGCGGGCCATGCGGCGCTGGCCGCGATCGAGCCGCTGGAACCGCCGTCCGTGGCGGCGGCGTTGGCAGGTCCCGGCATCGGCGCGCGGCCCCGTGGGCGCCAGCGCGCCGTCGCAGTGATGGAACCCGCCGTGCCCGCCGCCACCATCGCGTTCGCCGACCCCGAGCTGCGCGCCGCGGGCCCGATGCTCGCCACGCAGCTCGCCCTGTCCCACCTGCCCGGTCCGGGCCGCCTGCTGGTGGAGCGCCTCAAGTCGCGGGAGGGCCACCACCTCTACCTCTACCCGTTCGCCGGACGCAACGTGCACATCGGCCTGGCGGGCCTGCTGGCCTGGCGCCTCGCGCGGGGCGAGCCCAACACCTTCTCGATGTCGATCAACGACTACGGGTTGGAGCTGCTGGCCGCGGAACCCGTGGACCTGGCGCGCCTGTCCGGCGGCGAGCTGCTGGCCGAGGGCGACCTGCTGCACGACGTGCTGGCCAGCCTGAACGCGCGCGAGCTGGCCCAGCGACGCTTCCGCGAGATCGCCCGCGTGGCCGGCCTCGTGTTCCAGGGCTACCCCGGCGCGCCGAAGGCGATGCGCCAGGTGCAGGCGTCGTCGTCGCTGTTCTACGAGGTGTTCCGCAAGTACGACGCCGGCAATCGGTTGCTGTCACAGGCCGACCACGAGGTGCTGGCGCAGGAGCTGGACATCGGCCGCCTGGCCGCCACGCTGGCCCGGCTGCGCGCGGCCACGCTGGACATCGTGGAGCTGGCCGTGCCCAGCCCCTTCGCGCTGCCGCTGATGGTGGAGCGCTTCCGCGAACGACTCACCACCGAGAAGCTCACCGACCGCCTGGCGCGGATCCTGGGCCAGGCGCAGGCGGCGCTGGGGGGCGCCGCCGCGCAGGCGCCGCCGCTGGATCCCGCCACCCTGGAGCCGCCGGGCCCGCTGCCGGCCACGCGACGACGGGGTTATCGTCCCAGCTACTGACCCCGCCCAGGAGCCCTACGCATGCCCGCTTCCCTGCCCGTCCTCGCCCTGTGCGGCCTGCTCAACGACGAACGCCTCTGGCGGCATCCCGCGCAGGTGCTGGGCGCGGACCATCCCTTCACCATCGTGCCCACCACCACGGCCGACTCGATGGCCGCGCTGGCGCGCGATGCCCTGGCCCGCGCGCCCGCGGGGCGCTTCGCGCTGGCCGGCTTCTCGATGGGCGGCTACGTGGCGCTGGAGATCCTGCGCCAGGCGCCCGATCGCGTGGCCGCGCTGGCGATGGTGGACAGCAGTGCGCGCCCCGACACGCCGCAGGCCAGCGACGGCCGCCGCCAGGCGATCGCCGCCGCCGCGAAGCCGGGCGGGGCCGCCGCGGCGTTCGCGAGCCTGCTGCCGCGCCTGCTGCATCCCGACCACGTGGCGCGACCCGACCTGGTCGAGGCGCTGCGCGCCATGAGCGACGCCGTCGGCGTGGACGGCTTCGTGCGCCAGCAGACCGCCAACATCGGCCGCGTCGACAGCCGCGACCTGCTCGCCAAGGTGCGCGGGCCGGCCCTGGTGGTCGTGGGCGAGGCGGACGCCGTCACGCCGCCGGACGTGGCGCGCGAGATGGCCGACGGCATCCCCGGCGCGCGCCTGGTGGTGGTGCCGCAGGCGGGCCACATGACGCTGCTGGAGCAGCCGGACGCGGTGACGGACGCGCTGCGTGCTTGGCTGGTCGAGGCGGTGGCCGCGGAGGCCGGCGAACCCCGCGGCCGTTGATCGGTCGCGGAGGCCGACGAACCCCGCGGCCGCCGAACGGCCGCGGGCGTGTCACGCCTCGTCCAGGCGACGCAGCCAGGCAGCCACCCGCGCGACCACGCCGTCCTCGTCCTCGCGATGCGGCACGTGCCGCAGGCCGGGCAGCAGGGCCAGCGTCGCCGGCCCGCCCAGTCCCGCCACGATGCGCCGGGGGTGCGCGGACGTGCCGAACTCGTCCTCCTCGCCGTGGATCACCAGCGCGGGGCAGCGCACCCGGGGCAGCGCGTCGTCCAGCGACCAGCCGCCGAACGCGGGCGACAGCCAGGTGTCGATCCACGCGGACAGCACCCACGCCGCCTTGTCGCCGTGGTACCGCGCCAGGCGCTCGCGCTGCGCCGGGTCGGCGAAGCCGGCCTGCGCGTCGCGGATCCCCGCCCGCGTGCGCTCCTCGACGAAGGCCTGCGCCGACTCGGTGACCAGCGCCTCGCAGGCGGCACCGGCGGCGGCCGCCACGTGCACCGCCATGCCCCCGCCCACGCTGTGGCCGAACACGGCGAAGCGCGACAGGCCGAGCGCCGCGCGCACGGCCGCGAAGCCTTCCCGGGCTTCCGAGGCCACGAAGTCCGGCGGCATCGTGCCGCCGCGCGGATCCGAGCGACCGAAGCCGAGCCGGTCGTAGGCGATCACGCGTCGCCGGGTGGCCGCGGCCAGCCGCGCCGGGAAGTCGCGCCACAGCGCCACGCAGCCCAGGGAGTCGTGCAGGAGGACGACCGGGCAGGGCGGGTCGGCCGCCGGGTCGACCGGATCCTCGGGCTGCCAGGACTGGACGAACAGCCGGCCCCCGGGCGCGGGCACCCACGACGGCTCGGTGGCGATGGAAGGGGGATTCACGCGTCCATTCTGCGCGAGCCCGGAGCAGCCACTCCGGCGCCGGAAGACACCGCCGCCGATCGGTGCGAATCCTCCCCCATTCGCGCGTGGCGCGGCGCCACTGCGCCCCTACACTGGCGGCGCCGCGGACGCATGTCGCCGGCCGCGGGCAGGGGGAGATTCCAACGTGAACAGAACAACCAAGTGGGCGCTGGCGTCCACGGTCGCCGTGGCCATCGCCGGCGCAGCGCTGTATGCCGGCACCGGCTGGGCGCGCTACGGCGGCACCATCAACGCGGCCCACGTCGACCTGTCGCAGCCCGACGGCCTCGTCGTCACGCCCGCGCTGTCGCGCCTGCCGCGCGACCTGGTCCGCGCGAACTTCGCGCGCGAGCTGCTCACGGAGGATTTCGCGTTCTACTATGAGGACCACGAGGATCGCCTGGGCGTGGCGGGCGCGCTCAAGCGCATCGCCTTCGAGCACGACACCACCTTCGGCGACGATCTGCTGGCGCTGGCGCTCGACCAGCCCGCGGAGGTGGCGCTCTGGGCCGACGTGAAGGGGGCGCCGCGCCACTGGTTGCTCGCCATGACCCGCGGCCCGCTGGCCAAGGCGCTGCAACAGGCGGGCGCGCTCGCCGCCAAGGATCGCCAGCTGACCGTGCTGGGCACGCTGCCCGGCGCTGGCCACGACACGGTCTACGCGCTCACGCTGTCGGCGCGGCGCACGCTGGCGCTGGTGTCGCGCGGCGATCGCGTGGTCGTCCTGTCCGACCCGGGCCTGCTGTACACCGACCAGCGCCAGCTGGACCCGCATGCCGCCGAACGCGTCGCGCAGCTGCTGTCGTCCGACCGCGCGGCACAGGGCGCGTACCGCCAGGCCTTCGGCCTGGGGGATCCCGGCGCCGACCATGTGATCGTGGCCGACTCCCGCCTGCTGTCGTTCCACTACGGCCACTTCTTCCCGGGCATGAAGGCGCTCCAGCTCGACGTGGCGCCCGGCGGCGGCACCCTGCGCACGCGGCTGCGCGTCGCGGGCGCGCAATCGCTGCCCACGGCCGATGCGGCCACCGCGCTGTGGGCCGGGCTGCCGGCCGGCGCCGCGGCCTGCAGCTGGCTGCCCGTGGACTGGCATCGTGCCCAGGCGGTGCTGGAGAAGGCGCCCCAGCCGGCGGTGCCGGGGTCGGCCCCTGCCAAGGGCGCGCAGGCACGCTCGATGTCCAAGGACGCCGCGGGCGGGCAGGGCGCGCCGTCCGCCTGGGCCCGCTTCACCGCGGCGCTCGATGGGCCCGCGGCGGTCTGCTGGTATGCACGCTCGCAGTTCCACACGCCGCTGGTGGTCGCCCGCACCCGGGACACGGGTCCGGCCACGGACGCGGCGCTGGCCGGCCTGGCCGGCTGGCTGATGCCCGGCCCCTCGCCGCTGCGCGCCAGTACGCCCGAAGGCGCTCGCCGCTGGCAGCGCGAGGTGGCGGCGCCCTACGGCCCGGACGGCGCGGGCGACAAGAGCCTCTACCACCCCACGCTGGCGCGCCAGGGCGCGTGGATCGCGTTCTCGCCCGACGACGTGCTGGTCGACCTGGCGCTGGCCACGCAGGGCCGGCGCTACCCCAGCCTCGCCACCACGCTCCCCGCGGGCGACGCCACGCTCGCCATGCTCGCTCCCGCGCAGGTGGCCGACCTCACCCAGCGCGAGGCGTTCGAGGTGCTGCCCGCCCAGCAGGAGCTCTTCCGCCAGGCCGCCAAGGCCCACCTGGTGCCGCGCCTGGACACGATGCGCCGCTGGCCCGCTGTGCGCGTCGCGGCCACCGGCCCGGTGGACGCCGCGGGCTGGGTGTCGCTCGATTGGCAGCCCGTCGGCGGCGCGCGATGACATCGACCCCTTCCGCCGCCCGGCGCCGGGCGCTGCGGCACGTCGCCGTCACGCTGGCGGCCGGTCTCGCCGGGGATCCGCTGCGCGCGTGGGCCGGCGCGTCCCGACAACTCGACCGCGAGCAGTCCCGCTGCTTCCGCGACTGGCTCACCCTGCTGATCCACGAGCAGGTGGACCACGGCCCCAGCCCCCGCTGGGTGCACCGCGATTGCGCGGGCCTGGTGCGCTTCGCCGTGGACGAGTCGCTGCGCGTGCACGACCTCGACTGGCGCCGCGCCAACGGCCTGCTGGGCCGGCGGGTGCCGCCCGACGTGGCGCTCGACGACGCGGCGCGCCAGCGCCTGCGCCAGGCCTGGCGCCGCGCGGACGGCAGCAGGGGGGCCTTCGCCTCGGCCATCGACCTGGTGCAGGGCAACACGGTGTTCATCGGCCGCACGATGACCGCGGCGCTGCCCGGCGACCTGCTGTTCTTCGACGTGGGCGACGAGCAGCACCTGATGGCCTGGATGGGCCACTACGTCGCGTACCACACCGGCCACGTCGAGCCCGGCGACAACGGCCTGCGCGCGCTGCGCCTGGAGCAGCTGGCCGCGTGGCCCGACACCCGTTGGCGGCCCGTCGCCGACAACCCGAACTTCGCGGGCCTGTACCGCCTCGACTTCCTCGCCTCGTGATCCCCATGACGCCTACTTCCGCCTCCCCCTGGCCGACCCGCGCGCGCCATGCGTGCGCCGTGGCCGCCTGCATCGCCGCGGTCACCGCGTCGGCGGCGTTCGCCGGTGCCGCGTCCGCGCCAGCGGCGCGAGCCCTGCCGCCGTCCCCCGTCAAGGCCCACCACGGCGCGCCGCACGCCGAGCCGCAGCCGCTGCAGAACGTGCACACGCCCTTCGTCGGCGATCCGTTCTTCCTGCTGACCGACGCCTCCTTCGCCGCCGGCGAGCCGGCCCGCGTGCGCCTCGAGGTCAACAACCCGGGCGCGTTCGACAACGTGGGCGGCGTCGACGTGCGCGTCTACCGCCTCGCCGATCCGCTCGACTTCCTGCAGCGCCAGCGCAACCTGCACCGCATCCAGGTGGACGCCAAGCCCGCGGACGAAGGCGTGGCCAACACGCTCACGCACCTGTTCGACAGCTGGTCGGTCAAGGCACGCGATGCGTGGCGTGGCGTGTTCTCGGGCGCGGCACGCGGCAGCGTCACGAAGGCGGAGCCGGCGCTCAAGACATCGCCGCACCTGCACGAGCCGTCCTCGTTCGAGGATCCCCCGCAGTTCGCGCCGCTGCCCGGGCTGCCGGTGGTGGAACGCTTCCGCTATCCCGTGCAGCACGCCCAGGCCATCGAGCCGCCCAAGGACATCAAGCTCGAGGGCAGCAGCAGCGAGTTCATCAAGCCCACGGCCGGCAACGTGTTCGTGCCGGTGGGTCGACGCGCGCCGGGCCTGTACCTGGTCGAGGCGATGGCGGGCTCGTTCCGCGCCACCACGCTGCTGTTCGTGTCCGACTCGGTCGCGGTCACCAAGATCGCCGGCGACCAGATGCTGGTGTGGACGGCCAGGCGCCAGGACGGCGCGCCCGTGCCGGGCACCCGCGTGGTGTGGACCGACGGTGTCGGCACCCTCAAGACCGGCCAGACCGACGCGCAGGGCCTGGCCAGCCTGGACAGGCACAGCCCCGAGCAGAGCTACGTGTTCGGGGTCGACCCCGCGGGCGGCGCGTGGATCTCCGAGAACTTCTACTACGACAGCGAGATCTACAGCGCCAAGGTCTACGCCGTCACCGACCGCCCGCTGTACCGCCCCGGCGACACGGTGCAGGTGCACGTCACGGGCCGGGAGTTCAAGTCGGCGCGCGATTCGGTAGCCATGAAGGACGCCGACCTGGTGCTGTCCGTCGTCGACCCCACCGGGCAGCCCATGGCGCGCGCCACGGCGCGCTTCTCGGGGCGCACCGGCGGCGATGCCTCGTTCGTGCTGCCCGACAACGCGCCCGGCGGCGGCTACGAGATGCGCCTCGTCATGGGCGACGACGCGTACACGGCGGCCTTCCGCGTCGCGGAGTACCAGAAGCCGCACTTCGAGATCGCGCTGCAGCCGGACAAGGCCGACTTCACCACCGGCCAGGCCATCACCGGGCAGTTGCAGCTGCACTATCCGGACGGCAAGCCGGTGGCGCACGCCAGCGTGTCGCTGGCGGCGCGCGCGCAGCGCCTGACGATGGTGGAGGGCGAGCTGGACTACGGCGGGCAGTTCCCGCTGCGCATCACGACGGACGAGCTCACCACGGACGCCAACGGCGTCGCGCGCTTCGCGCTGCCGGCCGCCAACGAGCCCAGCCGCTACATCCTCACCGCGCTCGCCACGGACGGCGCCGCCTACCGCGTGCGCACGTCGCGCGAGCTGCTGGTGGAGCGGGGCAGCACCAGCTGGCGCCTGACGCCGGACCGGCAGTTCAGCCAGCCGGGGCAGGCCGTGTCGTTCCGCGTGTCCGCCAGCCAGCGCAGCACCGCCATCGCGGGCACCGGCACCGGCGCCCTGCCTGGCGGCGCCGGCGCCGCGGCCGCCGAGGCCGCGTCCCGGCCCGTCAGCTGGGACTGGGTGCGCCAGGAAGATCGACAGACCGCCTCCGGCAAGCTGGCCGCCGACGCGGCGGCCCTGGACGTCACCTTCCCGCAGCCGGGCTCGTACACCCTCACGCTGCGCGACGCGCGACACCGCATCGTCGCGGCCACCAGCCACTTCGTCAGCGGCCCGGGCCTGAAGGCGCCCGCGGGCAGCATCGGCATCGTCTTCGACCACGCGGCGTACCACGCCGGCGACACGGCCGAGGCGCTGGTCAGCTTCCCCGAGCCGGTGGAGAACGCGCTGCTCACGCTGGAACGCGACCGCGTCGAGGCCACCGCGCTGCTGGGACGCTCCGCAGGATGGGTGCAGGCCACGCGCCTCAACCCCACGCAGTGGAAGCTGCGCGTGCCGGTGAAGGACACCTTCAGCCCCAATGTCACGCTGTCCATCGCGTACCTGAAGAACGGCGACTACGTCTTCCAGAACCAGGGCCTGCTGGTCGCGCAGCCGCGCATCGAGCTCGCGTTCCGCACGGCCAAGGCGGTCTACGCGCCTGGGGAGCGCGTGGACGTGGACGTCACTGCCACTCTCGGCGGCAAGCCCGTGGTGGCCGACGTCAACGTGGGCGTGGTGGACGAGATGATCTACGTGCTGCAGCCCGAGATCGCGCCGCGCATCGAGGACTTCTTCTTCCACCCGCGCCGCGACAACGTGCGCACCAGCGTCAGCCTGTCCTTCATCGGCTACGACCTGGCCACGTCCAGGCTGGGCGATGCACGCCGCCACGGCGACGTGCAGCAACGCGCCATCAAGGTGCTGGAGCGCCCGCGCCGCGAGGACGTCGACACGGCCGCCTGGATCCCGCGCCTGGCCACGGATGCGGCCGGCCACGCGCGCTTCACCTTCGTGATGCCCGACTCGCTCACGCGCTGGCGCGTCACGGGCCGCGCGGTGGACGCCGCGGGCGACGTGGGGCAGCAGACCGCCTGGGTGCGGTCCGACAAGCCGTTCTACGCCAAGTGGACCAGCCCCGACTGGCAGCGCGAGGGGGACCAGGCGCGCGCCGCGGTGGCCTTGTTCAACCAGACCGGCGCCGACGCGGCGGTGGCCTGGTCGGTGCAGGGCGCCGGCGTCGAGCGGCAGGGCCAGGCCACGCTCAAGCCGGGCGTCAACTTCGTCGACGTGCCGCTGGTGGCCGAGCACGCCGGCACGTTGCCGCTGCACCTGGTGCTGCGCCGCGACGGCCAGGTGGTGGACCAGCTGGACGTGCCGTTGCGCCGACTCCCGGTGGCCTGGCGCGCGCCCCGCGAGGTGGCGCTCGAGCTGGGCGCCGCGGCCGGCCCGGCGCTGCCCGCGCTCTCGCTGCCCGCCGATGCCACGCGGCTGCGCGTGTCGTTCGCGCAGGACGCGGCCGGCGGCACCTTCAGCCGCTGGATGGACCAGTTGGTGGAATTCCCGTACGGCTGCGTGGAGCAGACCGCCAGCCGCATGCTGCCGCTGTCCATCGCGCTGCAGTCGCTGTCGCCCGCGCAGCAGGCCGCGGCACCGATGCTGGCGCAGCGCCTGGCCACCGCCCGCCTGCGCCTCGCCCAGATGGCCGGGCCCGAGGCCAGGTTCGCGTGGTGGGGCGGGAAGGACGACGACGCCTTCCTCACGGCCTACGCGTACTACGCGGACTGGCGCGCGACGCAGGCCCTGCACCTGACGCTGCCGGCGTCGCACTGGCAGTACCTGCTGGACGTCTACGCCAAGGGCGGCGCCCGCCTGCCGGTGCTGCAGCGCGCGCTCGCGCTGCAGTGGATGCAGGAGATGGGCCTGCCGGTGTCGACGATGGCGGGTGCGCTGGTCGACGAGATCACGTCGGCGAGGCCCGGCACTTCCACCACCACGGGCACCACGGGCGCCGCGGGCGCCGACGCGCCGCCGCGCGTGCATGCCAGCCTGGTGCTGGCGGACGACCCGCCCGCGACCACCGAGCTGGACGCCGCGCTGGTGCTCGCGACCGCCGTGGCCGACCGCTCGGGCGCCCAGCGCCCGCCGGACCTCAAGCAGCGCGCCGAGGCCGCGGCCATGCGCCTGTCGTCGGTGGATGCACCGTTCGTGCAGGCCTTGCTGATGGCCACGCAGCACGCGCCGGCCACCACGGCCCCGCTCACGCTGGGGCAGGTGGGCGCGCAGGGCGCCACCTTCGACCGCGCGCAGACGCTGGTGTGGCTGCAGCGGGCGCTCGGCCGGCGACCGGGCGGCAATGCCGGGGCGGACGCCACGCCCGGGGCGGGCTTCACGTTGCCCGCGCCGTGGGTGCGCGCCACGGGGCCGTCCGGTGAACCCCAGTGGCGCTGGCCCGAAGGCCAGACGCTGCCGGCCACGCTGGCCTTGCCCGCCGGGGCACACCCGGCCTGGGCGTGGGTGGATTTCGACAGCGCCGAGCCGTCGCCCGCCACGCTGCCCGTGCACCTGGAACGCACGCTGTGGCGCCTGGTGCCTCGTCCCGACGTGCCGTCGGCGCCCGCCTCGGCCGCGTCCTCGAGCCACGCCGCGGCCGGCGACGGCGCCGGCCTCGACGACGGCACGCCCGCCCCGGAGCCCGGGTCGACGGCGCTGTCGCCGGATGCGGGCCGCATGCGCATGGTGATGGAACGCGTCGCCCCGGGCACGCCCTTGTCGGCGGACGCGGTCTATCTCGACGAGGTCATGGTGCGCGGCAGCCAGCCGCTGAACCGGGCCCTGCTGGAGGTGGCGCTGCCCCCCGGCGCGGCGGTCGAGTCAGGCACGTGGGGCATCACGCTGGAGCGCGCCGGCCAGTCCTTCGTGATGGAGCGTGCGCGCCACCAGGACACCGCGCAGGGTTACGCGGTGCCGGTGGACCTGGTGCCCGCGGGCGAGACGCTCGCGGTGCGCCACCTGGTGCGCTTCTCGCAACGCGGCCAGTTCCGCCTGCCGCCCGTGCGCCTGTACCGCATGTACGACCCCGATGCCAAGGCGGTGGATGGCAGCGGCGCGTGGGCGAAGGTCGAGGTGCGGTAAGGCCGCGATCCCCCTCATGGTCCTCACCGTGCCTGCCCGTGCCGATGCTGCCGTCCCGCTGTCGCGGCGGCTGGCGTTCGCGCTCGCGCTGGCGTTCGCGAGCGCGAGCGCGAGCGCCAGCGTGCCCGCACGCGCGGCCACGGCCTCGACCCCCGGCGCGGGCGCGGGCGCGCGCGCAGGAACGGTCGCAGCCGCGGGCGCGCCGGACGCGCCGCTCGCCCCCCAGCTGTGGTGGCGCGCGCCAGGCGGCGAGGTCACCGGCGCGGCCGAAGGCGCCGCGCAGCCGTTGCCCGCCAGCCGCGCTCCCACGGTCCCGCTCGGCAGCGTCTGGAAGCTCTTCGTCCACGGCTACCTGCAGGCCACCCGTGCGCAGGAGCCGCCCTACCACTGCGCGGCCACCGAGCGCGCGACCGACGACGAGTACTGCTGCGACCCGGGCGGCGAGATCGCCCGTGACGACGCGCTCGCGCACTCCTGCGGCCCGTACTTCGCGCCCGCGCGCCTGCACCTGGACCCCGCCGCCTGGCAGCGATTCTGGCGTGCGCAGCAAGCCCCGGCGTGGCTCGGCACGGCCGCCGCCTGGGATCCCGCCACCGAAGTGCCGCTGCCGCAATTGCTGGACGCGCTCGCGTCGGTGCCTCCTCCGTCGCGGCAGGCCGCGCGCGCCGCGCTGCTGCCGCTGGCGCTGCGCCTGGACGACGTGGTGCCCCAACTGGGCAGCGGTCCGCGCTTCAAGACGTGGTCCTGGCATCGCGGCGCGCAGCGCATCGGCGGCGCGGCCGGGTGGCTCGCGGACGGCACCCCCTTCTGGTTCGGCGCGCCCGGCACCAGCAAGCTGGCCGTGCCCGGCCACGCGGCCTGGATCGCGCACACGCTGCAGGCCGCGGGGCTGGCCGACGTGGGTGCGGATGACGTGCAGGCCGACGATCCGTGCGTCGATGTCGCGCTGTTCGCACGCTATCCGGTGCGCGCGCTCACGCGGCCCGATGGCCACGGCGTCCCGCCCGGCCCGTTGGCGGGCGACTACCGCGTGCAGTTCGCCAACGGCCACGTGCTGGCCATCCAGGGTGGTCCCGGCATGGCGTGGCGCGCCACGCCGGCCGGGCCGCGCCTCAGCGCGCGCTGGCCGCTGGACGAGTACGTCGCGCGCGTGGTGGACCGCGAGGGCGATGGCCGCGAGCCCCAGGCCGCCCGCGCGCTGGCGGTCGTGGCGCGCACCTGGCTGCTGCAGAACTCGCCGGCAGGCGAGGGCTGCCACCGCGTCGACGACGCCAGCCAGCAGCAGCGCGTGTCCCCCCGCGCCCCGTCCGCCGGTGCGCGCGCCGCGGCCTCGTTCACCACGGGCCTGGTGCTGGATGCCCGCCCCGTGCACTACCACCTCGACCGCGCCGACGCAGACACGCTGTCCTGGCAGGCGGCCGTGCAGGCCTCGCGCGCGGGCACGCGCTGGGACGCGATCCTGCACGACACCTGGCCCCACGCGCGCCTGCAGGCGATGGACGGCCAGGCCGCCTGCCTCCCGCTGCCGGCGGCGCGCCAGTGGCTGGTCGATGCCGAGCGCCGCTGGCGGGCACCGCTGCGCCAGGAGCCCGGTTTCGAGCCGCTGGCCGAGCAGCTGCAGGTCTGCCAGCTGAGCTCCGGCAACCCCGATTCCGACCAGCGCCTGCTGCAGATCCATGTCCGCGAATGGCTCACCCACGAAGGCCGGCTGTCGCTGCTGCACGAATACCTGCACCTCGCCTTCCGCCACCATCCGCGCGGCCAGGACGACGCCTATGTCGAACGCCTGGCCCGCCGGTTGATCGACTCCTGAAGCGCCCTCCGCCATGACCGTCGTTCCCACTCCCGACCGCGCCCCGCGCCGCCCCTCGCGGCCGCTGGCCGCCGCCCTGTGCGCCGTGATGGCAGCGGCGGCCACCGCCGCGCCTGCCCCACGTGTCGCGCCCGCCGTCCCCGCGGCGCCGGCCCCGTCGCCCGTGATCGACACGCCCTCCGGCGGCTGGCAGGCCCCGCCCGACGTCGACCGCGATTTCCTGCAGGCCGTGAACTACCCGGCGGCCAGCGTGAACACGCAGGGCAAGTCCGCCGCGGCGCTGATCCGCGGCCACCTGAAGGCCGCGCCCAAGACCCGCGACGACGGCGCGCGCCGCCCTGCGCGCCTGGTGGTGGACGGCGTCGCCATGCCGCTGTCCGTGGAGGACGACGGCAGCTTCGCGCGCCCCTGGGCGTTCGGCGCCGGCGCGCATGGCGTGGAGGTGCGCGGGCCGGACGGTGGCGTGGCGCGGCACCAGTTCTACCTGGCGCAATCGGGCCGCGCGGCGCCCCGCCTGCGCATCGTGCTCAGCTGGGATTCCGACAACACCGACCTCGACCTGCACGTGGTGGCGCCCGACGGCTCCCACGTCTTCTACGGCCACCGGGTGGCGGCCAACGGCGGCGCGCTCGACGTCGACGTCACCACCGGTTTCGGCCCGGAGATCTACGCCACGCCGGCGCCGCTGCCCGGGGCGTACCACGTCTTCGTCAACTACTACGGCGCGGGTGACCGGCGCGATGTCATCACCACGGCGCAGGTCGCCGTCATCCAGGACGAGGGCCGGCCCTCCGAGAAGCAGGAGGTGTTCCGCGTGCCGATGCGCAAGCCTGGCGAGCTGACGCTGGTGCGCTCCTTCCTCGTGGGTGCGCAGCGATGAGGCGGCTGACCGTGATGCGCCTGCCGGCGCCCGCCGCCGCCCTCCTGCTGGCGATCCTGCTGGCGTTCCCGCTGGCGACCCTGCTGCCCGCGACCGCCCACGCCGCGCCCGCATCGCCAGCTCGACCCGCCTCCGCACCCGCCTCCACGCCCGCGCGACCGGGCACGCCCGCGATCGCCCGCGTCGACCGGCCCGCCGGCGGCTGGACGGCCACGGGCCTGGTCGACGACCCGCCCGTCACCTACGCCTACCCCAACAACCTGGTGGACCGCGGCGGGCAGCATGGCCGCACGCTGATCGAGGGCCGGCTGTCACGCCCGGCCGACGAACGCCGCCCGCCGGTGATCGTCATCAACGGCAACCCGATGCCGCTCTACACCGACCGCGACGGGCGCTTCGCGCGCCCCTACGCGTTCGGCAGCGGCGCCAACGGCATCGAGATCAAGGACGCCGACGGCCGCTCGCTGAAGCGCGTGCAGTTCTACGAGGCCAACCGCACGGTGTCCACTGCGCGCATCCGGGCCATCCTGGCCTGGGACGATCCGCACGCGGAGCTCGACCTCCATGTCGTCACCCCGGACGGCCAGCACGCGTTCTGGGCCGACCCGATCCTGCGCGGCGGCGGGGGCATGGACGTGGACAGCGTGGACGGCGCCGGACCGGAGATGTTCTCGGTGGCCGCGCCGCTTCCCGGCACCTGGCAGATCTACGTCAACTACTGGGGCCGCTTCGGCGGCGAGGGCTACCACTTCGACGAGAAGCGCCGGGACCGCGAGGTGATCACGGCCAAGGTGACGCTGGTGCAGGACGAGAACACCGGGGCCGAGAAGCGGGAGACCTTCGTGGTGCCGATGCGCAAGATCGGCGAGCTGCAGCTCGTCCGTGCGTTCCAGCGTCCCTGAGCGCCGCCAGGGGACATCCGCACAGCGGGGCCGGCCGCGGTTACGCTCGCGCACCGCTCGCCGCAAAAGGTCCCGCTGATGTCCCCGCGTTCCCGCCTCTTGCCCGCCGCGCTGGCCGTGGCCGCCGCCACCGCCGCCGCTGTCCAGGCCGTCCACGCCGCGCCCGCCGCACCCGGCACCTGGCTGCAACCCGCCCACGACGCCGCGCAGACCTGGACCAACCCCCAGGAAACCACCCTCTCCGCCGGCAACGTCAAGCGCCTGCGCCTGGTGGTCACGCAGCAGGTGGGCCGCTTCTGGGTGGGCCCCACCACGCAGTCGGGCGGCCAGCTCATCGACTGCAACGATGCCACCGGCCTCAGCGCCATCGACATGGCCTCGGGCACGCCCAGCTGGGCGCGCTTCGATTTCGGCGGCAATGGCGCCAACTGCCAGGCCGCGGCGCTGGACGCCGCCACGGCCTACGTCAGCGCCCTCGGCTGGGCGCAGCAGCCCTGGACGGTCACGCTCACCGCCGTGGATCGCGGCACGGGCCAGACGCGCTGGCAGGTGCAGGGGCCGTCCGACCGGCCCGGCAATGCCAGCTGGCTCGGCTTCAACCAGCCGGTGCTGGACAAGGGCGCGATCTACGTCACCCACCAACGCTCGCTGGTGGCGGCCTACGACGCCGCCACGGGCGCGCCGCGCTGGCAGGTCGAGACGGGCCTGCTCAACAACACGGCCGCCGTGGCCGGCGGGCTGGTGTTCACCACCACCTGGGGCGAAAGCCCCGACGGCGTGAACGCGCTGTTCGCCCACCGCGCCGCGGACGGCACGCTGGCCTGGCGCCAACCGCTGGACACCAGCCACGCGGAATACCCGGCCGTGGTGGCGGGCGGCCGCGTGGTGGCGGGCAGTGACAGCGGCTGGGTGCGCGCCTTCCAGGCCACCAGCGGCGCCCCGCTGTGGCAGGTGCAATTGGCCGGGTACGTGTCGGCGCCGCCGGTGCTGAACGCCGACGCGGCGTACGTCAACGCCGGCCTGCACGCCGTGGTGGCGCTGGATGCCGCCACGGGCGCCACGCGCTGGCAGGCCACGCTGCCGGGCACGTTCAAGGTGGCGTCCAACCTGGTGCTGGCCAACGGGGTGCTGTACTTCACGGCGATGGACGGCGGCGGCGCGCACCATCTCACCGCGCTGGAGGCCGCCACGGGCCGTCGCCTGGCGCAGCCGCCCGACCAGGTGGACGGCTCCTACGCCAACGTGGCGGTGGCGGGGGGGCGCGTGTTCGTCAGCGACACGTACGGCCGCGTGCGCGTCTTCGCGCTGCCCTGACGCGGCGCGTGCGTGCGCACGCTCAGCGCACCTTCGCCCACCGCAATGCCAGCGTGTCGTCCGGCCACATCGTCACGCTCACCCGCTTCTGCATCGCCCACGACAGCGTGCGGCGGTACAGCGGGATGTAGGCCAGGTCATCGCGCTCGATGCGCAGCGCCGCGGTGACGGCGGCGCGGCGGCGGGCCAGGTCGCCCTCGGTGCGCACGGTGTCGATCAGCGCGTCCATCCGGGGGTTGGCGTATCGGCCGGCGTTGAACGTGCCGCCGCCGCTGCCATCGCGCGTGTGCAGCAGGCCGTTCAGGCTGGCCCAGGCATCCGCGGTGGCGGTCCAGCCATACTCGATGAAAGGGGGGTTGCCCTGCGACACCAGCGAGTAGAACTGCGTGCTCGGCGAGGTATCGAGCCGCGTCCGGATGCCCGATTGCGTCAGCATGGCGGCGGCGGCCTGGCACACGCGCTCGCGCCACGGGACGTTGAGGCACGACAGCGTGATGTCGAAGCCCTTGGGATAGCCCGCCTCCGCCAGCAACGCGCGCGCCGCCACGGGGTCGTAGCGCAGCCGGTTCTCGAACTCGGGCAGGTTGCCGTCCACCAGTGGCGGCAGCAGCGCCCCGGTGGGCTTGGCCAGGCCCTTCAGGACCTTCTGGATGATCAGGTCGATGTTGATCGCCTGGTACACGGCGCGCCGAACGCGCAGGTCCTTGAAGGGGTTGCGGCCGCCGTGCAGGGACGGATCCAGGCCGGGCAGGGTGTCGCTCTGCTGGTCGAAGGTGAGGTAGTCGGTGCCCAGCTCGGTGATCTGCGAGACGGCCAGCCGGGCGTCGTGCTGCAGCGCGTCCACGTCCTGGTAGGGCGGGTCCAGCACCAGGTCCACCTCGCCGGACGTGAGGGCGGCCAGGCGCGTGGCGTCGGAGCGGATGGTGACGAAGGTGGCCTCGTTGACGTTGCCGTTGCGCTTGTCGCCGCGGCCCCACCACTGCGCGTGGCTGCGCAGCACCGTGCGCGTGTCGGGCTCGTAGCGCTCCAGCCGGTACGGGCCCGTGCCGTTGGCGTTGCGCACCGCGAACGTCTCCTGCCGCGCGTTGTAGTCTTGCGCGCGCTCGACCCCGTGGGCGATGCACCAGCGCCGGCTCATCATCGCCACCAGCGGCAGCTTCTCCGGCAGCACCGCGTCGGGCGCGGCGAGCAGGATGTCGACGGTGAGCGGGTCGACCTGTCGCGCGCCCTTCACGCCGATCAGCGTGAACACCCGCTGGGACGGCGCGGCCAGCGCGCGGTCGATGGAGAACACGACGTCGTCCGCCGTGAACGCGGTGCCGTCATGGAAGCGCACGCCGGGCCGCAGCTTGAAGCGCCACGTCAGCGGGTCCACCTGCCGCCACTCGGTGGCCAGGGCGGGCTCGAGCCGGTATTGCGCGTCGCGCCCCACCAGGCCCTCGTAGATGCGGAACACCACGCGCGTGTGGTACAGCAGCGCGAGGCTGTGCGGATCCATCGTCTGCGGGTCGTAGGCACTGGCGATCCGCAGCGACGCGGCCGAAGCCGGTACCACCCCTCCCGGCAGCCCCAACAGCACCGCCAGAACCCAGGCCCCCAGCCGGCCGCAGGCCCACCCCAGCGCCTTGCGCGGAGCTGGCTTCGCCAGTCCGCTGCAAGAGCCCCCTCGGGGGGCAGCGACCAGCGGGAGCGTGGGGGCCGTCATCTTCCCGGACGCATGAGGGTCGACTTGCCGAACAACGACTCGATCAGGTCCACGGCCAGCACCGCCGTCTGGTTGCGCACGTCCAGCGCGGGGTTCAGCTCCATCACGTCCAGCGAGCCCAGGCGGCCGGTGTCGGCGATCATCTCCATGCACAGCTGCGCCTCCCGGTAGGTGGGCCCGCCCAGGATGGTGGTGCCCACGCCGGGCGCGATGGCCGGGTCGAGGAAGTCGACGTCGAAGCTGACGTGCAGGTGCGTGTTGGCGTCCATCGTGGCCAGCGCCAGCTCCATCGTGTGGCGCATGCCCATCTCGTCGATGTAGCGCATGTCGAATACCTCCAGGCCCATCTCGTGCACGAAGCGCTTCTCGCCTTCGTCCACCGAGCGGATGCCGATCTGGCGGATCCACTTCGGGTTGATGGCGGGCACCTGGCCGCCGATCTCGATCAGCTCCTTCGGGCCGTGGCCGCACAGGCAGGCCACCGGCATGCCGTGGATGTTGCCGCTGGGCGTGAGCACGTGGGTGTTGAAGTCGGCATGGGCGTCCAGCCAGAGGATGCGCAGCTTCTTGCCGGCCTCGCGGCAATGGCGCGCGACGGCGCTGATGGAGCCGATGCCCAGGCAGTGGTCGCCGCCCAGCAGGATCGGCAGGCGGCCCAGCGCCAGCTCGGCATGCACGGCGTCGTGCACCACCTGGTTCCACGCGGTGACCTCGGCCAGGTGGCGGAAGCCCTCCACCGGCGGTTGCCACGGGTTGCGGGGGCCCATCAGGTTGCCGCGGTCCACCACCGCCAGGCCATGGGTCTCGAGCGTGGG
>OUNM010317878.1_pt1 | contig 38421 bp, 30 predicted proteins | sample 1769961 | NCBI WGS metagenome assembly OUNM01 (sample SAMEA3914820, study PRJEB12502) | metagenome | biome: forest; material: soil | place: USA | collected 2012-03-12 | depth 0.3 m | reverse complement strand
CATCCGTGAGCGTGTTGTCCATGACGTCGACGTCGCGGCTGAAGCGGTTCGTGATACGGCCAAGCGGCGTCGTGTCGAAGAAGGCCATGGGGGCGCGCATCACCCTTGTGACGGCATCGCGCAGCATCACCTTGCTTGCCGTTGTGCCGAAGATGGTGAGGGACACCATGAAGGCAAACATGACCAAGGCTTGAGTTGCGCCGAGGCCGGCGTAGACGCCAATGTATGTCCCCATCGAATAGCCAAACTTGTCGGCGGTCCACCAAGACAGCCACAGGCTGGTGACGATGTTGGATCCTTGAGACAGGATCAAGAGTCCCAGAACGAGGGGGGCGTTGAGAATCGTGCCCGACGCCCTGACGTACGCGCCATAGACCGACCACGGAACACTCGCAACGGCTCGCTCCTCGGATTGCATCAGGCCCTTGCCCTTCTTTTTCTTCTTGGACTGGCCGTTGTCGCCTGGCGCCTGGGCCACCGCGGTCTTATCCTCATCTTCGACGGCTGTCGATTCCATGAGCTGCTGGAAGGCCTCCGAGTTCTTCATAAGATTATCAAATGTGTCGACGGCCTGGATTTTGCCGCCCTCCATCCAAATGATGCGGTCGCAGCGGTTCAAGACCCAAAGCTGATGCGTCGCCAGGATGCGGCACTTGTCCTTAAGCAGGCCCATGATGGCATTGTCAAAGATGTGACGTCCGACGTGGGCGTCAACGGCACTCAGGGGGTCGTCCAGCAACACAATGTCGGCGTCGAAGTAAATGGCGCGGGCGATGTTCAGCCGCTGTTTCTGGCCGCCGGAAATGGTGATGCCCCTTTCTCCGATCTCGGTCATGTCGTTGTTTGGCAGCATGTCCAAGTCCGGCTGCAGAGCACATCTGGAACGAATTGTTAGTTTGAGTCAAAAGTAAAACGACAGGAGATGAGGACTCACGCCTTGATGACATCGCCATACCACTGCTTGTCAAACTCCTTGCCAAAGAGAATGTTCTGCTTCACCGTCGCGTTCTGGATCCAGGCATATTGCGGGCAAAAGGCCCTGGAGGCGCCGAGGGTGACCTCGCCACTCGTTTGACGCATGTCGCCGGCCAGCGCAGCGAGCAGGGATGTCTTGCCGCTCCCGACGGTACCAATGACGGCAACGAGCTCGTGTCTGCCAATCTCAACGTTCAGGTCGTAAAGCTTGAACGGCTCGTGCTCCTCCACCAGGGTGCTGGCCACTTCGCTGGAATCGGTTGCCGGACTGTCCTGCTTCTCTCCCGTCGCTTCGGGTGCCTTCTTCTCCCCCGCCGCATCGTGCGCCTTCTTCTCCTTGCCCTTTGTCGCAACACCGACCGTCGCGTCGGGATCCTGGGTCGGCGTCCTCTCCCAGGTGAACGAGGCATCGCGCATCTCGACAGCGTTCGGGGCATCCGGGTCGAAATCGGCCTCCTCCTCGCGCTCCTCGGCCAACAGGAACTCCTGGATACGCGAGACTGACGACCAGGCGTCTGTGACCTGGCCAATGACCAGGGGCAGCATGTTCAACGGCATCCTCAAGCCGTTAAAGAGGGCCAGGGAGGAAAACACGCGAGCGGGAGAGAGGTCGTGGTTGGTCAGCGAGTAGGTGATAAAGGCGAGCATGGAAGAGAAGATGGGTAGAGACAAGCTGATGGCCATGATGGCGTTGCGGATGGACAGCACAACCTGGATGGCGGTGATCTCGCGGTTCCGGAACTCCTCAAGGCGGTTCATGAAAGAGTTCTCCCAGCCGAAGTACTTGACGAAGCGGACCGACTGCAGAATTTCCTGCGTGAGGCCCACTCTCTGATCCGTGATCTTGTTGATGGCCTTTCGCCGCACGAACAACCCCTTGACGGCCCTGGAGAGCAGGGGAACGCCAATGATCAACAAAGCGAAGCCGGCGAGGGCGCTGTAGGTCAGGTTGACGAGCAGCAGGGCCAGGGTGATGAGGCAGGAGATGGGAGCGGTCCACATGATATGAAACAGACCAAAGGCTTGGTCTATTCTGTACGTATCGACGTTCATCAGGGCCATCTGGGAGTAAAGTCAGCACGGTTACACGGCCGACAGCCTCACCCTATCTCGGCGGTTTTGACTCACAACTCTTCCGTTGCCCCAGCCGGCACCATCGCCAGCTACGCCCTGTTGATTCCCTGGCGGCCCTTTCGTGCCCTTCGCGCCCTCTTTCTCGCCCACCTTGGCAGCCGGGACGTCGGGGAGGTCGGCACCACCAGCCTTGGCACGGCCAGAAATGACCATGGATTTCTCGTAGATCAGACTGATCAGAGAAGCCCTGGACATGCCGCCGACGAGCATGCCCCGGTAGATGAAGTGGTTAGTGGCCAAGCTCTGGAAGATTTGCATGAACGTAACGCCAATCACCAGGCCCACGCCCTGCGCAATATGCGGTGCCGGCTGTCCCTTGAGACTCGCGATGTAGGCGTCGGTAGAGAACTGAATCAGGTAGCGCAGCGTAAAGGGGGACATGACCTGCAGGACGGAGGACAGCAAACTGCAGGCGCCGCCCATCCAGAACTCCCAGAAGAAGGTCTCGTTGATGGCCCAGACCAGGGCGTACTTCTCGCCGGCTGCGACGCGGCGCTTGAAGGAGGCGCGCATCTTGTCCGTCAGGTGGTCCACGGCGCGGTCCGGGTTGATGCTGTAGATGTCGTTGAACTCGAGCGTGCGCTTGTAGCCGCGGCTCATCAACGGCGAGATCCATTGGAAAGACAGCAGGCTGAAGAAACCGGCCGTGTGCTCCGGACACACCTCCCTCTCGCTCGACACTGGCGGGGTCTTGCCCCATCGGAGGGGATTCGGTTGCTTGTACCACGGCTTGTCTTCGGGCAACCTGCCCGTGGCGGTGGTGCTGGTCACGCTGGTGGCGGTAGCCGTGCTTTTGAGGCGGTTCAGCTCGTTCCTCCTCTCGTCGTCCTCGCCCTGCACTGCTATGCTCTCTGTGCTCCGGAGCTGTTCCAGAGCCAACTCCTGCTCCAACTCCTGCTCATCCAGCCTCTCCTTGTCACCGGAAAGCGATGCATCTTGAGGAGGAGGCGGTTGTGTGGATGGCGCAGGGTCTGATGTGCCCGCCTCCTGGTGTTTTTCTGAAGAGCCCGTCATGGTCGAGGGGCCAGACTCCAGGTCAAGGCCTCATATGTGGGGAGGTCTGATGGGGTGGACTGCGGCAGGCCCTCAAGGCACGGCGCTGATGTAAGGTACGTGATAGGGTATTAAATAGGTACACTGTCTGTCTGCAAGTACCTTGAATGGTGATGTTGCAATGCCAGACGAGGATGACGACGGCAACGCTTGTGGATGCAATCGCAGAGGCGGAAAGCGAAAGCGAGCCGAGTGGATGGGAACAAGGCTGCGATAGGTACGGCTTGGCTTACACGATTGGGCGCGGCGTCGAGGAAATAAAAGGAGTTAAGAAACGAGGGCAGATAACCTTGGAATAATAAGAATAAATGAGTCAAATGCAAATGGCAATGGCGTGGAAACGGTGGAAGGCGTGGAGAGCCGTCGGAGGCGTTCGACGGACCCCATTTTCCCCGTCGGTTCCCCTTCCTCTCCCCTTCTCCATCCTACCTCTTCCAGGAAAATGCAGTGGCTCAAGTGGGTGTCGGCCGAGCGCGAGGGCAAGCCGTTCAAGCTTAAACCGCGCCAACTGAGATGACCTGCCCATCCGAGGCACTCCCAGTCGGAGCACGGCACGAAGAAGTACCGATGCAGCGCTGCTGCGGACCGGGGACCTGGCTCAAGCCTGGACAAACCCCAAAAAACACCCCAAAATTGGCGGCCGTGGCCCCGGCTTGGCTCCCGTCTGTTCGTCTCGGAAATCATGATCCACTTGCCAACGACGACAGCTTACCAAGACTCGGAGATATCGGGCATTTTGCCTCTGCTCCGTGTGACGTTGCCCAAAAAAGCGTTGACGCGGACGCCTTGATCGCGCCACACACACCTCTCCGGCTCCGGCCCCGTTCTTCGATGCAATTTCCAACATGCCGTGCTACCCGCTCCTTCCTGAGTGGTTCCCAAGCTGCCGTGGCCGGCAACCAGATGCATCCCAGCAGGAGAAGAATCGTTTGCCATTTGCTGGCCCTTGATTGGGCGACCGATGCCAGAACAAGCTTCTGCCAACCAGCGTGCTCCACCCTTCCCGAGACGGACCATTTTCTCCCAATTCAAAACTTCTTCCGAGGGCCACTCTCGCGTCTCAGAGGGAAAGGGAGGGCCCAGAACAACAACCAGGTTGTGCAGTCGAACAGGGGACTGAGCTTTGTAATAGCCCAGAACATCCAGAAACCTCTACGGAGTAACGGACGCGAAAAGTTCTTCCCAACGCTCGCCAAGAGTGCTCTCAAACGACCTTCGAGAAGGATTCGAGAGGAGAGACAGACAGACCCACCCACACCACCCCGCGGACACGGAGAGAAGAAAAAATACGGTTGGCGCCGACGTCATCATCATTGGGCGACGCACACCTCCGACATCGAGGAGGGTTGGTTGCCCAGCATTAGACTTCCAGGAACGCGCCTCTCTTTTTCACCGATACTTTGACTCACCGGCCAGCCTCGTCAGCCATGCATCCGGATCCTGCAGACCGACATGCTCGGCCGATGGGGGCCAGGCCAACGGAGTAATCCTTTCAACTCCCGATTTATCTTGTCCGTGGACTCATTCCTGTGACTGTTTCTTGCAGCCTCGCAGCCTCGCTTTTTATATGACTCGGCATACAGGCTGCGGCTGATACTTGCGGCCTGGTTCGGCTTTGCGCAGTCCAACACATGAGAAAGTGCCGAGACAAGTATGACAGCCTTGCAGGGGCGGTGGAACAACTTTTGAATTGGATGGGTTACGCAGCTATCTGAGGCACACCTCAACGGTGAGTCGCCGTAGTGGTTGCAAGCCAAGCTCAACGGAACACCGAGTTGAAAAGACTCCGATTCTGGGAAAGGAGATGGCAACTTGAGTCTTGGAGATTGCGTCACTGAGACTCAAGAGATATGACAAAGGGCCGAAGAACAACCGAGACCACTAGGTCTAAGAATGTCTCCCAAATCATCTCGAACAGCAACGAGACTGCTCGTCGTGTTGGTTCTAGAGGACACACGGCCTTGAGAAACACCGACTGCACCTGAAGAGGCGGGAGACAAAAAGAACACCTGACAAGAAGAAAGACAGAAACCTAAAGAGACGAGAGACAAAACAAGAAGGGGCCGGGGGGAGGCCAACGGCGCCGGCACACCCGCTCAGCAACGTTTGTGTTCCCCGGGCCAGCCGAGACTCTCCAAGCGAATGCGAGCAGTCGGGATTCAACCCAGCGCCATGTGTCTTGCTAACCAGTTGTCCGAACCCCGAGACAGCACATGTCTCAGCGTATCGTCGGGCCGGGCTGGGGGTATCAACACGGACCGCCCATCCCGCTGGCGTGGGCCGGCCCGGCCGACTCAAACAGGTCGATGTAGAAATCGTCGACTCTCGCAGTGTATAACCGACGAAGAAACTGGCAGGCGTTGAACCGTTGGCCGTCATTGCTCGTCCGGTCCGTAAACGACGTCTGCGCTTTCGGCTCGGCCCTGTAAATCAACAAAAACAAGGAGGTCAGTTCTTCCGTCCAACACCTTCAAGAACGCTCACCTCGCCCGTTCCCTTCCGCCGACAGACGCGACTGTGTCTTGTCTTGTTTTGTTTTGTTTCCAGACGTCGACTGCCTTCGAGCCGCCCGCTCCCCAACAAAGATACCGTCAAACCTGTCGAAAGCTGCCACGCACGGAAGCGTCTGAAGCGGGCAGGCAGACGAGACAGAGGAGCGGTCCGTATTCAGGGCGGGCAGGCGGCGAGTGTTGCACGGTTCACGCACGGCAAGACGAATCGCGGGGGGTTGCAAAAACGGCGACGATCAATGGTTGACACGGAGGGCGAGAGAGCGACAGAGACGAGGCCGGGACTGCATTTACACGGTGCGGTCGAAGGAAGGGGCTGGTTGGCCTTCCAGAACAAGCCGATTGGGATGCCAGCCAGCCGGGAAGACGGTGCCAAGGGAAATCGAGAGGCAATTTGTGTGCTGCAGTGGTTGTCACGATCAAGGCTGCTGTATGCTGATGTTGGGTTCGTATCAGGCCGACTACGGAAGAGAAACCCCCGGCGAAGAATCGCTGCTGTTGCAGAGTCGTCACGGTAGCGATGATATGCCGCTTGTGCCGTTCAAGAGGCGCAAAGAGAGAAAGATATCGTACAGAGGCGGCTCCCATCTACTCCGTTTTGTGATCCAAGCCGAGGAATCGAAGGGGGGTAGATGTGAGGCCATAGACCATGTCGACTAGTGCTGCTGCAGACCGAACCAGATCCCATTGCCAAAGTCGAGTGTCGCACCACCAATGGCTAAGATCTAGGGAACCTGTCTGACGAGGGGCGATGTGCCGAAACAGGGCCAGTAACCCTCCCATGCCTGCCGTGAACTCCAATCGATCGAATTTTGGGATATCCGAATTAAGTGCCCATGCCAAAAGCGAAACGAGAGAAAAAGGAAATTCCTGCGACATGGTCAGATGGCAGGTAGCATCGGGACGCAGCCTCGAGGCCGAGTAGGATGTTTAACGGCCGCCTAGAGAAGTCAGTCAGCATCTCGAACCTTTGCGAAGAAGGGGACTGCGGATGGAATATTACTGTAGGGCTCGCGAGCCTCGCCACGAGGAGCCGAGTCGCCGTAAGCACCACCGGCGCTGGGGGCAGAATCACGGGGGCGCGAGTCGCGGTCGCTGGGCCGGTCATAGCGCTCGCGGTCGTAGCTGGGACCACGGCGATCATCGCCGCCACCACCGCCGCCACGGCCACCACCATAGCGGTCGCGGTCTTCACGTCCACCACCACCGCCGCCGTAGCGGTCGACGCGGCTGCCGTAGGCATCGTCTCCACCGCCGCCGCCACCACCGCCGCGGTCACGGCGTTCATAGCCACGATCCTCGCGATACTCACGGCTGTAGCCGCGGTCCTCGCGATAGTCGCGTCCGCCACCACCACCGCCGCCGCCGCCGCCGTAGCCGCGATCGTAGCCGCGATCGTAGCCACCACGATCATAGCCACGATCCTCACGGCCGTAACCACGCTGGCCGCCACGGTACGAATCATCACGGCCGTAGCCACCACCGTAGCCGCCACGGCGACGGTCGTCGAAACGCCCACCGCGTCCATCCTCTGATCAACAGTTCAGTACAGGTCCTAGACAAGCAGGCAGGCAGGGAGGAAGGGATTGGGGGGTAAACTCACCACGCTTGGGAGGGCCAAAGTACTTGCCCGGAGTCGGGGTGCGGGGGCGAACGCGACGTGCCTTCTCGATGTTAAGGGTGCGGCCCTCAATGACTTCGCCGCGCAGGCCTTCTATGGCGGCGTCGGCCATGTCGGAAGTGACCATCTTGACAAAGCCAAAGCCACGCGACTCGCCGGAGTGGGGATCCTTCATGATCTGGCATTTCTCGACCTCGCCGTACTTCTCAAAGAGACGGGTGATCTCCGACTCCTCGAGACGAGGGTGGATGCCGGTGACGAAGAGGTTAGAGCCGGGGTTGACGGCGCCCTCATCATCCTTGTTGCTGTTGTCATTCTTGATGGGCGCGCTGCTGTGGGAATTAGTGGCGAGGTCGTCAAGGCTGCGGGTTGCAGGCTGGGGATTGACTGGCGCGACGTACCGGTCGTTGCCGTTCGGGGACATGGAACGACGGCGAGAGTCGTGGCCATCGTCGCGACGCGGCGACGCACTACGGTCGCGGTCGTAGCGGGCGCCGTCATCTGGAGATGCGTGGCGATAATTAGCAAGACCGGAGATGGAACTGGCTGCGGGTGCACGCAGCGAGTGCGCCGCCGACCACAGCAATGAAATGGAGAGTGCGCTTACCGTCATAGCGCTCTCCGGTAGCCTCGTAGTCCATCGAAGTGGTAGCCATCGTGATGGATTATTTGTGCGATGGTGTTGTGTTGTTGATGATGGCGGAGGAAGAAAGGTGGAGGAGCTGGCAGTGGAGCAAGCCGGCTTGTTGTTGACGGAAGGCGGAAAAAGCAGAAAATAAACTGCCGGGTCAAACCAAGCTTGTGGGGCGCCGAAAGGCAATTGTTCCCGTTCCCTCACAATTGGAGGCGGAAATGGAGAATAGGGTTGGGGGATTCTCTGCCGATGAAACCGACAAAGAGATGCAAGAATGCGTGATCGAGGCAAGCAAGCAGCAGGGCGGAAGTGAGGGAGAGGCGAAATTTTTGGCAGGCGACGATGCGCTGCAACCCGTTTGCCAGTCGCGCTCGTTTCTCGTTATTGCATACAGGAGCGAAGAACTAGCCTCTTTTGGGTTAGCGTGCCTCGGGTGTGGGTTTTCGCAGCTGGGCAAGCTGCGGCGGGTCGCTCCGCTTCCGAGCTCACTTCATGCAAAGAACGATTCCGCAGCTTCACGGAATCTGCACATGGCGAACCAAGCAGCGCATGACCGCACGGCTGCATTATTCCATGGCTGAAGCTTCACATAAAGCATTGTTTTTTCTGGTGTCTCTCTTTCATTGGATCTGAAAGAGCGATCATGGCGCCCCGAGGACAGCTTTTCTCGTCCATTGGACACCGCAATCTGGACGGTCCTCTCGATTGGTCGCCCCGTCTCTGGCAAGGCTGCAATACGGGCACACACGGGACAGGATGGCATGACCATCCAGCCGACCTCTTCAAGACACATCGTGTTGAGAACTTGCTGTTCTGACCGCCGACTTTGGCAGGGCAGTGCCACCATTTCCAGCTGAAGAAACAACACTCGTTCACGTAATGAGACAGCCGTCACTCCAGCCGCTCGCAGAAGACTGTCATCGCCGTACAGATTTCATCTAGCGCTTCACGCGGAAAGAAGCCACAAGGCGGGTTAAGAAACAGCCAGAGGCCATACCCTTCCCACCAGCCGAACAATGCACCCCACACGACACACATGCAAGTACAGTACATACCCAGAAACCGGCCCACGGCCGAAATCAGACATCAGACGTCAGTCCGCCTCTCCCACCTAGAGATCACCCCAGGCCCCACCACCACGACCACCACCGCCAGCATGCCGCTCCACCTGCAGCACCCGCTCGACGTTGATGGCGGCAGGCGGCCTCTCGTCCAAGAAGCGCAGGGCCTCGACCGCCTTGCCGCCGCACGCCCGCTCCAGCGCCAAAAAGGCAAAGTGCCCGCCGACGACCGGCCGCGCCATGAAGTACAGCCCGTTTGGGAACTCTCCCCTGCCTTCGGTTTCGTACAAGTCTGTGAAGGGCCGGTCTGTCACGTTGTTACGCCCAGTCAGCTACATTTTTCTGGTGAAGGGGCAGGGATGAAGGGAACGGGACAACCTACCAACAATGGTCTCATTCACCCACCTCGCCACAGCCGACAGGATCTCAGTCCTCGTCTGCCGGCCCGTGACGGCAGCCGCAAAGAACTCCCAGTCGCTCTTGGTGTACAGGTGCCTCGAGTCGAGCGGCAGCCCGTACCGCTGCAGCACGGCATGGTACCAGTCGCTCTGCATCTGATAGACCTTGTCCGGGACAAACGTCTCGTCGTCGCCGTCGCCAATCGGCTTCTGGCCGTCCCCAAAGGTGGCGCCCTGGTCTTCGCCTCCCCCTCCCTCCTTGACGTGGAAACACAACAGCGAGTCGGCATAGAGGTTGTAGATGGTCGTCCACGAGCCGTACCACGTGTAGGCGAGCTTGGCGTGGGTCTGGTCGCGCGAGATGCCGTAGTCCTGCCACTTGGCGATGTAGTCGTCCGCGATGTCGCGGTAGTGCTTGGCGTCGTCGTCCTGGCCGACGAGGTCGGCGAGCTCGCTCATGGCCTTGATGCCGATGATGCCCTTGAGCGCGAGGTTCGTCTGGTTGGCCAGCCAGCCCGCGAAGTCGTCGGTGCAGAGTTGGTTGTGCGGGATGAGTGACTCCCGCACCAGGTAGCCTGTCCATTGCTTGAAGAGCTTGTACGCGCGCGACACCCACTTCTCGGCGGCTTTGCGGCCGGTAGTGGTGGCGGATGCTGGCTTGGTGTTGTTGTCGTCATTCTCAGCGAGCAGGTCGATTCCGTACTTGTCGACGCGGGTGTTTCCCTCGTCAAAGGCCGGAAGAGGGACCGCGTTGCTACCCGCAGAGGCCCTCACGAAGGCGGGTTCCGTGTCGTATCGGAGTGCGTTGGCCAGGGCGAGGCCCATGATCAGCATGTTCCCGCACTCCTCCACGGGCATGTACTCGTCGCGCCCGTCGGGGTGGCCCGTCGCGTTGGGGAAATGGGACCCGAGGTCGTGCATGCTGTAGTCGTTGGGATACTGGCCGCTCAGCTGGTGCTCCAGCAGGGGCTCGAGCAGATACGCCAACCATTTCGGATTGGTGTACAGGAAGAACGGGAAGGCCGGGAAGATGACGTCTACCGTCTGGAAATTGCCGTTGGACGAGATCTCCTTCAGGAAGAGGATCGGGTCCTCTGGCGTTCCGGAGAACTGGGTGGCACCCAGGACCTGGCGGGCCGAGAGCGCGGCGATGTCTTGGTAGTCCGACGAGCCGGAGTTGTATGCGTCGATTGCGAGTGCGTCTGAGTAGTTCCTGGCCAGGGCCGCTGCCGTTTCGAAGTCGTCGTAATGGTACGCGATGAGCTTATCGGCCGTAGAAATGTACGACTGCCAGAGCGGCTTCATGTGAGTCAATCCCTTGGCCCTGGCGAACTGGACGACAGGGTCCTGGACCAGCGCAAAGGTGAAGGTAACGCTGTCCGTCTTCTGGGCGCATTTTTCGTCCTCCTTGCCAGCGAGCTTGAAAGATTTCGAAAAGGCAAACACCGGCTCCTCTTCCATCACCCTGCGGAACTTCTTGTCGACCTCGTTCTTCAAGAACCCCTTCTCGGCAAAGTGCTGGCGGAGGAGCGCCGACGTGCCACTCTGATGCTGGACCTCGGCCGGGCCCGAGAAGTAAAGCGTGCCCCATTCCGCCCGATCAGCAAACTCGGTAAGGTGCTCCTCGTGCACCCGCGCCACCGTCCACGTCTTGAGCGACGGGCCCCAGCCCCAGCCGCCTCCCGAGCGAGCAAGCTTGTGCAGTCCCCATTTGACCTGGTTATTCCTATTCCCAGTGACCCACTCCCCATTGATATCTGTGTAGATATTGATATCAAGGCAGCCCTCGACAATAACGGTCAAGTAGGCGGCGGGGATTGACTGCCGGAAGGTGGACGAAGGCGTGATCGGTGACAGGAACGAGAGCGTCAAGCGTGCCGACTTGCCCGACGACCGCCTCGGGAGCTGGTAGGTCAAGTTTGTCGTGGACGCATCGAAGGTTGCGCCGAGATATTCGGGATACGCGATCTCGTATGAGGGGTGGTTGCGCTGCAGGGAGTCTTGGGCTCTTCCGAGGAGGGGATAGACAGTGCCTGTCTCCGGGACAGATGCCATGACCGAGAAGCCGACCTGTTCTGCAAGTCAGCGCGCGGCCGGAGGGAGCCGGCAACGCCGGGCTGGCTCGGGGTGCCTACATGAGCGCCGGTGTAAAACATGGGCCAGTTCTCCCATGGCGCGTCGCGGGCATTGTACAGCCAGGTGCTGAGATACGGGTTCCGAACGATCAGCGGCAGCACATTCGGTGTGAGGGTCGACGCGCCAGCCACAGCGGCCAGCGCCAGGAAGCCGAATCGCATCGTGGGGTTTCAAGCTGCTCGGGCAATTCGAACAACGGGGGGAGGCCTGGATCAACAGGTCCTCATTGCCCAGGCCGGGACAAGTGATGCCAGGGACAAGGCAGCTCGACCGAGCGAGGCCGAGCAGGTCGAGCAGACGGGGATAGACGGATCAAACAAAGACGTGACCTCGACTTCTGAAACCAACACGGTACGCCCCAAAAAGGAGGAAGAAGAGAACGATGGATGATATACGCTACTCAAATGCTTCAAAATCTGGAGAGAAACACGGAAACAATGCAAGCAGAGAACCGAAACAGAACACACGACCTAAGATCCGAGGGGGGCATTCCGGGGACCGACAGCCACAATGACGCCGTCGGCTTGGTGATCCCTCGTGTCAGGTTGCTCCTTCTCCTGCAGCACTCGGCAGGGATCTTCCTCAGCTGCCATCCAATCATGCATGATCATGAGATCCGTCCACAGGGCTGCCAATGCGGGGTAGCTGAGTGCTGGTGGTGGGGAAATCCACTGGCATGCACTGGTTGGTGGAGGGACTTACAAACACACCCAGGCCATCTCAGGCAGCCCGAAAAGGCTACTCTACATTCAGCAGTGAGATATCCTCCGACACCTTGGAAGTAGTAGGCTGCGCGCCATGTCGAAAGTTGCCTCTATCGCAACTCAATGGGTGGTCAAGACTCAAGTCGAGCTGTGCACTGTTAGCACGCCGGTCATCGATCGCTGTTGGCTGCCTTACAACCTGCAGACGACTCACAGTCAACAACCAGAGGCAGTCAACGGTTTGAGACTGACCAATAATTCCTCAATATCGTCTCTGTGATGGAACCAACTGCATAAAACCTGAAAGCCGGCATGGCCGTCTCTTCCTAAAAACCTCAGCCTCTGCATAGTACCTTTTTATGAGAATTCCAAGGATAATTAGAGCCAAGTATCCAGTCACAACCATACCGTGGCCCGCGTGCCATGTTCTTTGCCTCTTAAACTGTTCAGAAAGGTGACAGAACTAGAAATGGATTCTCAGCCTTCCTCCAGCCTTGTGCCCCCCGCCATCCAGGAGAAATTTCATCACCAGATCCGCCAACACGGCCACGAACTTCTCTCCTTCGTCGCCGAGGAGCTACATGGCGCCCCTTCCGGCATCGCCATCACCATTGAGCGTCTCGAATGGCCCGAGTCTCAGGTCAACTGGGTGTGGTTTGTCAGCGTCGTGGACACGGTGATCGAGCAGGCTGTTCTGCGCTTCTTCCAGACAGACGCTGGAAAGCGGGCTTTGCTTTCCGATGGTCCGGACGCGGTCCAGTTCAAGCTGGCTACTGCTCTCCTACATCTTCCTACCAGCCAGGCAGAGGACCCAATCCTCCCGGAAGGCTTGACGGCGGCCGCGACTCCTCTCCGAGGCAACCAGGAGGTTGTGATTCTGTCCGGGTCACCCGGACAACCTCACACCGTCTGTATTTCTGCTGAGACCAATGGCTGGCTACAGGTCTCACCTCACATGCAGTTCTCCCAAGTTTTGTACCTCCGGTTTTGGGAACAGGCTCGTAAGTAACTACCTATGTACAGTATGCAGAACTTCAACACGTTGGCTAATCAGGTTGATAAGACCCTGACACTGGAGAACTTGGAGCCTGGCTCGTGGATACAAACGCATCAACAGCCTACGGGCACGTCTCTGCTCTTGTCGGGGCTCGGGGTGTTCTGATGACTCCATTGGCCAGGCATGTCTAAGGGAGAATCATGGATGGATTCGGAAATGCCAGGACAGCCCAGCTGTTAGTTTGGTTCAGCCGTGAGATCAACCACATGCAGGCGCCGGCGGGTGTCTCGCTATCCTCACAGATGCTATTTTCAGCTCAACGCAGTCACTCGTTCACCTATCGAACATACTACGGTGATACCTAAGCATGCAAAATTCTGCATTCACTTACAAACGCAAAGGAGCTGCATGTGCCTTGGGGCTCCATTGCGTCCGGTCTCGGGAGTCAAACCCCACGGCCGTGATGAAAATTTGCATCGAACTGTTTTTGTCACCGGATGGTCAGCCCAGTGGACACAATGGACCGCTGGCGGGTGCACAGACTTAATATGTGCTGGACCCTGTTCAAGCAGCCTGATTGATGGAGTCGGGGTCGAGGTCGGGGTTGAGGTCAAGGACGAGGTCAAGGGCTAGGTTTGGAACTTGGCCCATCTCATGGTCGCATAAACCATCGGTGCATCAGCAGTTTGTAGAATATATTGGTTGTGATCTGACCAGATCAATTAGGTACACAGCAAAGCCCTTTATTTCTGGCAAAGTAAGCCTGGCAGCCCCCGGCCGCCAATGTCTGACTCCAATAACCACCCGAACCCCCAGAACCGAGCTCCTTATCCTTCACATCGCGAAAACTATCTCCGTGCCCTGACAGCTCAGCGCCCCGATGACGCGACATAGCTACTGTCCGGGGTGATGTCTCGCAAAAAAAAAAAGAAAACATACCATCCATGGCAAATCGTAAAAAGGCAAAGGGTAATCGCTCTGACATAATAGGCGGGGACTCCCGCTGTCTCCCGCTCCCTCCCGCTCTCCCGCTCTCCCGCTCTCCCGCTTCGTCCCGCCATGTCGTGAGAATGACACAATCAGGTGCCGCGGAACAGGAATTGCAGGTCCTCCGGGCTGAGCGAGTCCATCGCCGCGTCGTCGGCATTGATCGTCGAGTTGATCATGCTCGTCTTCTTCTCCTGGAGGAGAACCATACGACTTTCGACCGAGTCCTCGATACACAGCCGAGTGATGGTGCACGGACGGGTCTGGCCGATGCGGTGGCAGCGGTCGGCAGATTGCCATTCACTGTTTCGAGAAAACGTTAGTAACTGTAGGGTAACTGTAGCCCGGGAGCACACAACAAAAGGGGAAATGAGGCGTACGCTGCAGGGTTCCACCAGGGGTCGACAATGAACACCCGAGAGGCCTCGGTGAGGTTCAATGCCACGCCGCCGGCCTTCAATGACACCAAGAAAACCTCGACGTCGACGTTGTTCATGAAGTGATTGATCGAGGCCTGCCGCTGCGCTGGTGTCATGCTGCCGTCGAGCATGACCGTGGTGATTCCGGCACGGCGCAGCCGCCACTCGATAAGCTGCAGCATGGTCGTGAACTGCGAGAAGATGATGGACTTGTGCGAGGCATTGTCGGACCGAAGCTTGTGCAGCTCGTGCACCAACAGCTCAATCTTGGACGACGACGTCCAGTTCTCCATCTTGATCCGGTTGATGATGGACGACTTCTTGACTTGCACCCCATCCTGCTCCATCTCCGGCTGCTCGAGGTCGATGGACAGGGGAATGTGGCACTGCGGGCAATTCGGCGCTGCCGTCGAGTTCAAGTAACTCTTGACGCACGTGCGGCAGAAGTCGTGCTTGCACTGGGATCGGATCGCATCCTCGGCCGGCTCGTCGCAGATGCTACACACGAGAATGTTCTGCCCGCCCTCGCTGTTCTTCTTCAGGATCAGATCCGGATGGTCGGCTACCTGGCGCATCTGCATGATGAGGCCGAAGATGTTGGCGTAGTTGTTGAGCAGAACTCCGCTAGCGACGTAGGTATCGAACTTGCGCTGGCCGCTGGTCATGATGCTGTTGGCGAAATCGTTCTCCTCCTCGCCGAAGAACTGGCGCTCCACGTTGATCTCCTTGACTGGCAGCTCCATCGAGTCGGTATGGTCTTTCTTGAGCCGCCGCAGCATGATGCGATCCGTCAAGATGCGCAGCTTCCGAAAAGCCTCCGCCCCAGTACCTTGGTTGCCAAACTTCTGGATTGGGTTGAGAAGTTCCTGGTTGAAGACAGACACGTGCTGCATGCCGCCGTGCCCACACTCGGTGCAGCGGTTGTCGTCGTCCATCTGCCACTCGAGTCTCGAACACGGGCAACCCTTGCACAGATAGCAAGAAAAGGGGCGGACGTTGAGGAAGCGGATCAGCGAGAAGAACTCGCCGATACAATTCTGCAGCGGCGTGCCGGATAGGCACCACCGATATGCGACTTTGAGGGCGAAGCATGCCTTTGCCGTCATCGTCGACCGCGTCTTGATGCAGTGCGCCTCGTCAAGGATGATGCGGTGAAAGTCGGTCTGGTGAATGATCGACTTCTCCTTGAAGAGCCCATCTTTGCGCTTGAAGCCCTTCTCTTGCTTTCGGTACATCGACTCCAGGCTGTTGTACGACATGATGACGACGTCGTACTTCTTGATGTCCTTGATAGTGAGGTTCTTCGCCTTGGTATTGGTTCCGTGGAGGACGAGCGTCTTCAGGGTGCCGTCGGTGTACGACTCGATCTCGGTCATCCACTGCATCAGGGCCACCGGTGGCACCAGAACCAGGGAAGGCTTCGCGGCGGGAAAGTCGGACATGATGAGGGAAACGGCCTGAATTGTCTTTCCCAGGCCCATTTCGTCCCCGAGCAGGCCGCCTTTCCATTCGGTCTTCTCCATCGCCATCATCCAGGCCAGGCCTTCGAGCTGGAAAGGCTTGAGTTGGCGCGAAATGGATTCGGGTTGTTCTGCCTTGCCGGCCTTGAGAATGGGCATGTCCTCAAGGTCCTTCCACATGGTCTTGAGTATCGGGTGATGTTGCTCGAGGCGGAACCGGTCTTTCCTAACCCGGCGTCCATTGACGTAAGCGCGATAGGCACGGCGAGTGCTCGTCGCCAGCTGGAGTGCTGTGGGAGGGACAGTCGGGTCCGCAGAGCCATCCTGACCGTCCCCGGCCTCGCCGTTGTCCTCCGCATCGGAAAGATCACTAATATCCGTGGCGTCGAAGCTAGCGGCGCTATCGTAGTCCGACAAGAGGTCGCTATCGTCTTCCTCGGATTCCAGTGCTGGCGTCGGTACTCCCTTCGATGTCTTGCCGTTTGTCCGTGCAGCTGGCGCATTGATGATTTTGAGTTTAGTAGGAGTGCGAGCGGCGGCACCCCGACGTCTGCTCAGGGGCTGAAGTGAATCGTCGCTATCGTCCTCTTCAGAGAGGTCCGCAGAATCTTCAGAGAGTTCCGCAGAAGCACTATCGTCGTCATTCGAATCAGAAATGACTGCCCGCCGCTTGCTCGCACCACTGCCGGAGCTAACAACCCGCGAGGGTGTCGGACGGCTTGCGCCGCTTGCATGCCGCGAGGTTCGAACCGCAAGACCAAACTTGGGGGAGTTCTGGATCAAGCTCGCCGCCTTCGCATCTTCTTCTCCTTGCAGCTTTCGCGCGAGCTGGGCGTCCGGGGAGCTGTCCGAGAACTCCTCGTCCTCACTGTCCTCGACGACATCTCGCTTGCGCTTGCTGGACATGGAATAGATGCTCTGACGAAGGGTCCGGTTTGCGGGGGCCCGAGCCGCGGGCAGGTGCACCTCTATCCGATTCTGCCGCTTCCCCGAAGCCTGCTGCAAGCTGCCCCGTGAAATCGGCGTGGCCGAAGTGCTGGTAAGAGGAGTGCTAGTCCCGCTCGCCATGGACGGTGTGGCCGAGGTGAAGACGGCAGATGAGTCGGATGCCACACTTGATGCGCTTTGCCGGCCTGCAAGTCGCTTCGCCGAAGGCATTGCCTCAAGCTGTTGGGTTGCGGCTGGTGGTGGAGAGTCAGCGAGGAGTTAGATGAGATGAGGCTGGGCTCCAGGTCCAAGAATACCCCATTTCCAGTTCGACGGACCAAGCAATCGAGAGAAGATCAGAATGGGAAATACAATCTCTTACCAGTAATTTCATCGGCTGCCGCCGAACTTCTCGTTCTGACCATCGTGTTTCAGGCGCCCAGCAGGCGTAATTCGGTGTGAAACAGGATGCGGTTGGATTGTTGAAACAGAAAGGTGGACGAGGCTTGGAGGATCAAGTTTGTGTTCTGGGCGGTGGTGCTTCTCGACAAAGAGAAAAAGATGGCCTGTCAATGCATCAAGCAGGCCCGACCCGGTCAGGCTGCGGCCCAGATTTGTGCACCCAGAAGCTGAAAAGAAACGGGGATGGCCGCTTCGTTTCCCAATGGGAAATCGCAAGTCCTGGGTGTACGGGGGTTCGGCAGCCAAAAATGACCACACCGAAAGGGACAAAAGATAGATCCTGCGGTGAAGCAGAAATTATTTATCGCCACCTCCCTTCGAGACCGGGTCGTCGTGGAATCCAGCGGGTGCCAGGAGGGGGTCGCGTTTTCTCAAACGCGAAGGCACATGACTTGCGGGTCAATTTAAGTGCTGGCTGACGGAGCTCTTTCCCCCTGGTTGAGTTAGCCCAGGCGGCAGCCGGCATTCCCGGCAGCTGGTTGGCTGCCGTGGATGGCGTGCGGCTTGTGTCAGTGGCGAGAAAGAGCGGGTGTATCGGGATCTTCAGACGAATCCCCCGTTTTTTGTGCATCTTTTTCATGGCTGTCACTTTTCATGCCTCGCTTTGTGGTTGTGTGTTCCCTTAACTGTCTCTTATCACTTGAGTTTGTATCCAATCTCTTTCTTTCATTCTCCAAGAAGCCCGTGTCTAGGCCATCCTGGTTTGCGGAAACTTTGTGAAAGAATACAGAATCAGCGATTGCCGTGTTGAAATACTCGTAATCCCGGCACTTCCCCTGTCTCTTTCAGGCCCGCGGTCAGGTGCTTTGGCGTTCGGAATTTAATTGGAACTGCCCCTCCTCGCGTCACATACTCAACCGTGTCTTGCCTTTCTTTCCGCCTCCGACTTTCTGCAAACCTCCATCTCCGCCCAAACTTCAACCACCCACCACTACGATCTCTCCGACCCGCAGCAAGTTGGTGCCTCCCTAAGAATACCAAAATGTGAGCCCCTCCTGTGTCTAGGCCGAAATCTGTGCTGCAAGGCTATCATTCCTGCATCGTGCTGATCCGAAATCCAGGTCTCGCCAGAACCGGGCGGCGCGCCGTATTGTAGGCCCGTTAGTAACTCGCTGCTAGAAACTGCTGGAATTTGACCTAACGAGATGATTCTGCAGGCAGTCGGCTCTGACCGATTTCTTGGCGGTGAGTTTTACTCTAACGAATATAGCCCCCTGAACCTCCGCCGACTAACTTGAACCAGTCACACAACATCTCTGCTCACCAAATCCGCCTGGACGCCGATGCCCGGCGGAGAGCGGCTGAGAATGACCAGGACAATGCGGACGGACAGAGCAACGACCAAGCCTCGGTAGAGACCCCGACCACGGCTCTGGCCACGAGCTTGGCTGCCACCGCGGTTACCGCGACCACCCCGACCACTGCGCCGACTACTAGGGCGAGACGTGCAGCAGCGGCCAGTGTGCGTGACGAAGAGGCGCGGAAGAAGGAACAGAAAGCCATCGAGAAGATCAAAGCCAGCAAAAAGTTTCAAAAGCGGAAGCGCGGGCTGGACTCGGAAGACGAAGACGACCTTGCCCGGGCGCTCGCGAAGAGCTCTGCCCCGCTCCCAGGCCAGCAGGAAAACTGCGGGAGCTGCGGAACGCGCTTCACTGTTACCGCGTACAGCCGAGCCGGACCCGATGGAGGGCTGCTCTGTAGCCCCTGCAGCAAGGAACTTGACAAGGACGATGCCTTAAAGAAGAAAAAGAAGCCGGCGAAACGGGCCAGCGGCGGCGCGGTCGGTAGGCGCCGGCAAGTGCAGAGCAACATCCTGGACGGAACATACTCTCTGGGCGCTAAGAGCTTGATGACTTTATGCATCGAGACTCTGGCAAAGAACATCGATCTCGCCGAGGACTTGGGCGACCTGCCCCCCAAGGTCATCGACAAGATCGCGCGGAAGCTCTCCAAGCACCGCCTCCTCGACTCGAGAACCCTCAGCCTGTTCTTGCAACCAACGGCCGAGGAAGTCCACGTGTACGATGGCGCAAAGCTCAGCTCCGACGACTTTATCCGCATCTTCCAGACCGTTCCCGGCCTCAAGCGGCTCAAGATTCGCAACGGCATCCACTTCAAAGACACCGTCCTCGACTACCTCATGTCGCGCCACATCGAGCTGGAGGACCTCTACTTGCACGGCGCCAACCTCATCTCCGAGACCAAGTGGAAAGAGTTCCTCCACCAAAAGGGCCGCTTCCTCCGCTCACTTCGCGTCTATTTCACCGACAAGCACTTCAACGACGCGGTCCTCGCGGTCCTGCCCACCACCTGCCCCTCCCTCACCCGCCTCAAGGTCAGCCACAACCAGCAAGTGACGGGCGCGGGCGTCGCAGCACTCGCCCAGATCCCCACCCTCCGCCACCTCAGCCTCGACCTGCGCAACGACCTGCACCCAGACGTCTACGTCGCCCTCCTCGCCAAGATCGGCGCGACCCTCCACACCCTCTCCCTCACGCGCGTGGAATCCGCCGACAACACAATCCTCGACGCAATCCACACGCACTGCCGCGCCCTCACCAAACTCCGCATCACCGAGAGCGAGGAGATGACCGACGCCGGCTTCGTCCGGCTTTTTACAGACTGGCCCAACCCAGGCCTGACCTTCCTCGACCTGCAAAAGTGCCGGCACCTCGACTCGGCCAAGCCCCGCGCCAACCCGGACGGCGTCGGCCTCTGCTCGGGCGGCTTCCGCGCGCTCATGGCCCACTCGGGCCGCGCGCTGCGCGAGCTCAACGTCCACGGCTGCCGGCACATCGAGGCCGCGGCGTTTGAGGAGGCGTTTGCGCTGCTGCCTGCTAAGGACGGGAGCGGTGGCGCGGTGGCGCCGGCGCCGGCTATGGAGAGGCTGGAGATTAGCTTCTGTGAGGAGGTGACGGACTATGTGGTGGGGTGTGTGTTTCGGGGGTGTCCGGGGCTGAGGGAGCTCAATGTGTTTGGGTGCATGAAGGTGAGGGATGTGAGGGTGCCCCGGGGGAAGATCCTAGTGGGCGTGCCGAATGCGAGGGGGATGGTTATTGAGGGGGACGAGAGTGAGGAGGAGGGGGGTGGTGTGTAGGGTGGGTTTTGGTGTGATGGGAGCTGGTCTTGTCTTGCCATGGGCATAATGCTACAGCTGCGTCTGGCTTGTTTGGGTTGCTTGTGGAGGGGAGAGTTCGTGTTTGGGCTTGCTTCGGAGGAGGGGAGAATGTGTCATTGGGCTTGCTTCGGAGGAGGGGAGAGTGTTTGGGCTTGGTTTGGGGGCGTCGACGTGTCTCTTGGTGTGTGGGAAGAGGAAGAAACCGGAGCAGGCCTGGGTGTACGTGTACGGGATATCCACCGTGGCTCGGAGCCTGGACCACTCGACGGCGCTTCAGGGGCTGAACTGCTACCCGGTGGCCTTGGTGACTGACCCGGCCGACTTTCACATGGCACATACTTTGTTCGGTTACCTTTCCCAGGCGGTAGATCCCGAACTTCGCTCGCTCGGAGCGGGGTCCCGGCTAAGAGTAGCTTCTTCGTAGATCTCAGATGGCGCGATTCCTCACTTGGTCATCCCTGGTGGGTTTGCCGTGAGCCTCCCTCCGTGGACCTAGGTTGTCGGCAATGCTTGGTGGAGACGTGGGTTGATGTGCCAAGGCGATATTGAGTCACCGATGTCCATGGGGATAGTTCGGGAGGAGTCCCAGATGAGATCCAGATGCGAGTCATAGTGGAGATCGTTAGCTGCAGAGCTCCGGGGATGGGAAACACAACACGCTGGTCTCGTCTGATCCTCGATGGTGGCTCGGGAAAGTCAATGTTTACCGAGGTACGTACGGGACGGTTGTTTGTTGTTGTCTTGGAGTGTGGTATTGACTTGACGATGGCGTTGAGGGGCACTTCTTGGCTGGTTACACATCACGCCAATGCTACTACTGCGAGCATGTCCATGTACGCAGTCGTTACAGGAAATGAATTGGCTGCCACACCTTAGACGTACTGCAGCAGTGGCATCACCAACTATGGAAGAGTTTGCGACTGTCGATCTCAACCTCGACACCTGCCCCGGCCACATCAAGGAGAAGCGGGCAGCTTGCTTGGCCTTCCATCATCCAAGACACGGCTTGCTCCCGCTGGCTTGGCTCCGGCGTGCTGGCAGAGTCACACCTTGTCTCTCGAAAATCCGGGGGTGGCTTGATGATGGAGCTCCCGGGGCCACCGCCGCCGACCAGGGATGGGAAGCGGTGAGGTTCGAGAACGGGGCCTCGCGGCTGAGGTGTGGAGCTAACTTTAGAGCATGCATGGCGGGCGGTTCTTGGCGGGGTCCGGGGAAGCCTCACGGTGCATTGGCGGATGGATCCATCACTCTCGTAGCGCGCCGCGGGGGTGGGTGGTAGCCGTGATGTTTCGTTCTGTGGTTGTGAAATGTGAACCCGTGATCGGGGTTGCAGCTGTCACCATCCACGACGCACGCGCCGCTGTCATGTGCGTCCGATATCCCCCGCGGTGGCCGATGCTCGGAACGAGGTCGGCGGCGGTGCGCCGGGACTTAGCCGACAGACCCGATTGCCGGGCCGGCGTGGGTGTGGGGAATGGCGCCAGATGCGGAGCATGTGCGAGACGGTCGGCCGCTGGCCGCTGGCCGGATCGGCTCTTGGGGGGCAGATCGAGCTTCGTGAGCTCAGTGAGCTTCTGCCAGAGACCAACCAGAGGCCAATTGATTCAATTGATCTCCTGCCGTGGGACCGAGAAGCTCCTAGGTGCCGAGGGTCGCAGACGGGAGCGAGGGTGATCAAACCTTGCCGGTTGGACCAGTGCTGGCGGCCCATCATGCTGGACGAACGGTTGGACCCGACTGTCCATTTGCGGCTTGCGCCGAAGCTTCTGCTGCAGCAGTACGGAGTACAGTAAGCTTTTGCGGTGAGCAAGAGCAAGCCCCCCGACTCCCGGAGATAGAGCTTCTGGCCTCGTGATGGAGATTTCGTGCGCCTCTCTTCCTGGTCGCCCAGGATTCCACGAACGTTCCTCGTGGGATGTGGGGGGTGAGGCTCGAGTCAGGAGAGGCTCAGTCGGGTCCCCAGCATGAGAGGCCCCATAACAAAAGTGTCATCCCAAACATGGCATCTCGAGTTCGGACGGCCCGTCGGCCAATTGTCGGGCACCAATTGCGGCAAAGTCGATAATACCGCCGTTGTTTTCGTTTGAGAGCAGTGGAGGCAGCCCAACAGACCAGGGCAGCGGCAAGGGCAGCGGCAAGGCAATGGCAAGGGCGCATCAGACACGGAGCGAGCGAGCTGTTTCACCCCCAGGGAGCCAGGGAGCGACGCACTCGATGCGCTCGATGCGCTTCTCGAAGACTTCGCTTCCCCCCGGCGGTGTCCGGGTCCGGGGGGTGTCTTCCGAAGGGGAAATTTCGAAGCTGGTTTCCAGACTCACAAAGGCGTCTGCCGTTGCGCGCAAGCCCCGCCAGGCCCGCAGCATCCCTGCAATGCGCAATGTGATCGGGAGAAGTCGGGGGGAAATCGGTGGGCAGATCCCATCATCCATGATCATCCATGGATTCCATGCCGAACCATCGTGCGCTTCCCCGGCCACTGCCTGGGCCTGCCTGGGCCTGCCCCTGAAGACCCACCGATGCCCAATGCCCCAATGCTCCAGCGGCCCCGTTGCGGGTCTTGCGGATTCTCTCAAGACTCCACCACTTTGCGCTGCGTTCACTTCCCAGCCGCGTCTGTGAGGCTTGCCGTCCTGCTTCGTGCATGGGATCCCTTCGGTTAGCTCGCTGCGGACGGGAGTATTACCCGCGTTGCTACTGTGCACTTGTGTATCTGTACAAGTTCACTGCCTGCACCTTTCCGCGTTCCGAGCGCAATCTTGGAGGTTGTCCCGCTACGGGCGGTTTTCGGAGGGCTGGCTGCGAGATAGACGAGATAGAGAATTTCCCGGCCGCGGGCACGCCGCTGACGAAGGTGAGCCGTCGTCAAACCCAGCAGAAGCAAAACGCCGTGCCGTGTCCCGAGACAGGAAACAGGAGACACGATGCAGACACGACGCAGGAGGCAGGCTGATAACCTGCCCAGCCTCCGGTGCTCGCCCATTAGGTAACAAACAAAGCGGTAAGGCCCCTGGCCACAGGGCGCGTGCCTGGTTGCTTCTTGTCGCAGACATGGGCGAGAGGCTGGCGTTCCAGTTCCAGAAACGACAGGGCCGACAACCGATCCCGAATGGCCTACCGACGGATCGGGACGCGCGCTCTTAGCCCAAAGAGGCAATCTGCTGCCTCTTGTCGGGCGCCTGATTGGGCCGGCGGCCATTGGGCACAGGCGGCCTCGAATGACGTTCGAGTTAGCATTGCATGGCCCACCGACTTTTGCCCAGGGCAGCCCTGGAAGTGAGTCCCATGACTCGATGCCTGCGCGCGCTCTTGGAAATTGATGAGAGGCACAAACGCCAACAGACCGACGCCGGGGAGCACAAACAAATCAGCGTTGGGGGAGGCTGGAACAGCTTGTCGCGGACGCGGGGGTTCCGGCGTGTTTCTGACTTTTTGTTTCTCGTTGCGCTCATTTTGGTCATCAGCTCATTGCAAGAGGGATTCCATCGTCCTCCACAGTCCACTGCACATGCCTGTATTTCGGCAGCTCTTGGGGAGACCTTCACATGGCCAGGGGGAGGGGTGGCGGGTGTTGGAGCTCTGACACACGCCCCAGGCCAGGGCAAGTTATCGTCGATTTACGCCGCATCAGGTCCGGCGGCCGGCAGGTACAGAATACAGTGCTGTGCTCTCCGATCTGGGACGTCGCACTGCGGCACGGGCGGTCAACGTCAGCCCAACCAACGACAGGCCGCCTCCCAACAAAAACCTCGTATGTCCCGCGGACAATGAGCGATGAGCGATATCTGACACTGTGGCGGGCGGAACAGCGCCAGGAATGGGATGGCATGGCATGGGAAAACGCGAGACACGGTGCCTGGGTGCCTGTCCAATTTGCAAAATCCCAAGAATCCATGGCTCGCAAGGCCCCGTCGGGAGCCCACTCCGGTGCTCCAGTGCTCCACCCGGCATGTCCTCTCGGCGACTCCTGGCCTGGGGGGTGATGTTGTACCCGGCGTGTAAGTGGTCTTCCCAAGAAGGAACGCCCATTCGGCAGCTGCGCTCACTGGCGCAAGCTGGATAATCGAGCAGCCATGAAGGAGTGACTCCCCAGCTGCCTTCCGGTCTCGTACCGGTACGTATTCTGTACCTGCCTGAACCCGGGGTCGCTCCACCATCACCAGGGGCCCTGGAAGGTGCCTTGACACGGTGACCGGGCCTTTCCACTTTTTTTTTTCTCCCCATCGATTCTGCCGCCCCCGTCCGTTCCCAAGCCCAGCGCGCCCGCTTGGGGAACCTGAGGGAGGCGTGCACCGGCAAAGCGCCCTCGTCGCCGCCGGCCCTTGAAACGTGCAACGAAACCCCCAGACAGGCGTCTGTCACAACGCCTGTCGTAAGCATCGTTTTTATTTTTTTTCGTCCCCTTTTCTGGCTCTCGGCTAGGCGGGAGATGGGGAAACGGGCAGGCCAGTTGGCGCTGGTCGCGTCCCGGGCGGCCAGCGTGCAAAAGGTCTTAAACCGGCTCGCCCTCAGCAACAAGCGGGTTCAGCGGGCGCTGCAACTGTCGCTTTTGTTGACCAAAGCTCTGGTGGCCCGATCTGCTGGTCCCAGTCCCGGACGGCGTAATTATTCTAATAATACAACCAACGTTAGCACTGCTAAACTCACGCCGCAGGGGGCCCTTCTTCTGCACCTGGTCCGGCCCTGCCTCGAGCTCGCCCCGTGGATTTACACTCTCGTCTTCCTCGTCCGCCGCCCCTTCTCCGTCTCCTTCCCCCTTCCGTTCTTCACTCCTGCAATGGCGTCGTATGCGAACAGCATCTCCAGCACACCCAGCGCCTCCGACATCTCAACACCTCGGTCGATCTCTCCGTCTTCCTCCGTGGCCTCAGCCCGCTACTCGCAGTCGTCTATATCTACCTCGAAGCGCATGTCCATCTCGTCCAACCGCCGCATCTCGGCTGCGAACCCCATGTCATCGGTCGACATTTCCGCCATCGAAGAAGCCATGAGAATGGCCAGCCTGGACACCCTCCGCGGCTACGCGCAGAACCGCGTCAGCAACGAGGTGCGCCAGTATGCCACCACCGAGTATCTGAGCCAGACCCAGGCCCTCGGCTACCAGGTGCTCAGCGAGCCCATGTGGAATAAGGGTGAGTCAGCCTGCCGGCGCCGTCCCTAATAACTTTGTTTCTTTCTCCAGGTTCTGGGCTCCGTGCTAGAGTCTAGAGCTTGTTTCCCCTCTTCGTCCCATCTTTTTTTTTTGTTGATCTGTCACCGCACTCCCCCACGCATACATATACATCGGACTTCCTCCCGCAACCCCTACTCGTATTCCCTATCCCTACCTTACCTACCTACTCTCCCTCCTTTTCAACTCCCCCTTCCTCCCGTCGTCCTCCCTCCGAACTCTTCACATCCCTCCTCGCAACACACTCTCTCTCACCATGGCGTCCTCTTCCCGAGCTCTGCCTCGGCTGCGCGCACTGGCGGCTAACTGTGCTCCCCCTCAAGGCTTGTCCTTCACCCCCGAGCAGCGCATCGCCAAGAACCTGACGGGCCTCATCCCGCACGTCATGGAGGACGGCGACAAGCAGTGCGAGCGCGCCCTTAAGATGATCCGGTCGCGCCAGACAAATATCGACCGGTACCTGTACCTGTCGACCCTCAAGAGCCAAAACGCCGACCTCTTCTACCGCCTGCTCATCGACAACGCCAAGGAGCTGATGCCGCTGGTGTACACGCCCACCATCGGCGACGTGTGCCTGCAGTACTCGACCCTGTACACGCGCCCCGAGGCCCTCTACATCTCCATCAAGCAGCGCAAGTCGATGAAGACCATTCTCAGGAATTGGCCCTACCCGAATCCCGAAATCTGCGTCGTGACCGACGGCTCTCGCATTCTCGGCCTGGGAGATCTCGGCGTCAACGGTGTCGGCATTCCGGTAAGTGACCTCGGCAGAGCCGGCTTGCGAGTTGCGCCCCTTGGATGGGGCGGCTGGCGGGTCCCGGGGTACTGGTCGGCTGATGGTGCATGCATTAGATTGGCAAGCTAGCCCTGTACACGGCCGCCGCAGGTATCCACCCGGAAAAGACGCTGCCCATCGTGCTGGATTGCGGCACCGCCAACGAGACCAACCTCAAGGACCCGCTTTACCTTGGCCTGCGCTCCAAGCGCGTCTCGGTTGCCGAGCAGCAGGAGCTCATGGACGAGTTCATGAAGGCCGCTGCCGAGGTCTATCCCGACATGGTGGTGCAGTTTGAGGACTTTGAGAGCGAAAAGGCCTTCAATTACCTCGACCGCTATCGGACCACCCACAAGTGCTTCAATGACGACATCCAGGGCACGGGTGCCGTCGTCCTTGGCGGGTAAGTGTTGACCCGCGAACCCAACCCCAACCCCCACCCCCACACGACTTGCACACCCACGCCTCCACACCTGCGCACGTCCCTAACACCCCTTGCAGGTACATTGGAGCCGTGAACCTGTCGGGCGTCCCCATAGAAGAGCAACGCCTCGTCTTCATGGGCGCTGGTTCGGCCGGCGTCGGCGTCGCCAAGCAGCTGGTCGAGTTCTACACCAAGCGTGGTCTGTCGGAGCAGGCCGCCAAGGACAAGTTCTGGCTCGTCGACACCAAGGGCCTCGTGACCAAGGACCGTGGCGATAAGCTCGCCGAGCACAAGAAGTACTTTGCTCGGTCCGACAACGCCGGCCACCAGTTCCGCACCCTCGAGGAGGTCATCGAGTATGTCAAGCCGACTGCCCTGGTTGGTCTGACTGCCACCTTTGGCGTCTTCACCGAGTCCGTCATCCGCGCCCTCAAGGCCTCGGTCGATGCGGGTGGCCTCGGCCGCAGGCCCATCCTGTTCCCCCTGAGCAACCCGCTCACCAAGGCCGAGTGCACCTTTGAGCAGGCCGTCGCCTGGACCGACGGCACCGTCATCTTCGCCTCGGGCTCGCCCTTCTCGCAGTTCACCGTCAAGACCGGTGACCAGCCTGTGACCTACTACCCCAACCAGGGCAACAACGTCTACGTCTTCCCCGGCATCGGCCTCGGCGCCATCCTCGCCAAGGCGAAACGCGTGACCGATAACATGATCTACACGTCCGCCGCCGCCCTGGCCGGCTCGCTCAACGCCGAGGAGGTGCATAAGGGCCTCATCTACCCGCGCATCGAGCGCGTCCGTGACGCCAGCCTGATCGTTGCTCGCGAGGTCATGAAGGCCGCGCGCATGGACGGCGTCAGCGAGCTGCCCGAAGAGCAGTGGCTCGAGTGGGAGGAGTGGGGCGACCCGGCCCTCGACAAGTACATCAAGGCGCATATCTACGATCCCGAGCTATAAAGGGCTCGTCGTCCGCGATACTCGACGTTTTCTCTCATCGTTGTTTTGCTCTTGGTTTCAGCACTTTGCTCTCTCCTTTTGAAAAAGCGACGGAGCGCTTGTTCTGGGCCGCTTGGCCACCACCTTTCCGTTTTATTGGTTAAATGATTCCCCCAACTTGTTGCTTCTAGCTTTGTTGGACGCTTGGTCGGGACGACCAGCGGTTCTTTTGAGAGGCGGGCCGGGATGGGATGGGAATCTTGCATTGGTATGGGGTATACACGCACTGCATGCTTACTGACGACGGCCGCCGTCCTTCGACGGTGTGTGCTGGTCGCTGATATGGGGTATGTTTGCGCTTAGACAAAAGAGGAGGCGTGTGGGAAGAGAAGATGCAGCGAGGCTGTGTCTGGGGTAATCTGGGGACATTCGCTTCGGTGGATGGGTTTGGGGGAGGTTAGGGTTGAATTGCAATACACAGCGTTGACTTTCTAATTCGTTGCTTGCTGAGATGGTGTCCTCTGTGCTATGCTTTGTCTTGGATGATTCCCTGTGGTCCTGCTTTGTGTCGTTCACCGCCGTAGAGTTAGCAATACTCGGCTTCCAATATCTCCACATATTCTACACAACTGCTTTCCTATGCTCCTTGCCACAGCAGTTCCTTTGTCTCTAGATGCCTGGCCACCTGGTATATCACGCTACAAACAACCACTGCTCCGAAATCCTAAGCGCCGAGCTTGCCCCGGAGAAGAACAGCCACAAGAACAACCACCGGAAGTTCAACCACCGGAACAGCCACCGGAACAGCACAAGAACAACCAAGAACAACCAGGAACAACCAGGAACAACCAGGAACAATCAAGAACAATGAAGAACAACCAAGAACAGCACGAGAACAACCAAGAACAGCATGAGAACAACCAAGAACAATCAAGAACAATGAAGAACAACCAAGAACAGCACGAGAACAACCAAGAACAGCATGAGAACAACCAAGAACAGTTCAAGAACAGTTCAAGAACAACCAGGAACAGCATAGGAACAATCAAGAACGGCATAGAAACAATCAAGAACAGCATAGGAACAATCAAGAACAGCAAGAGAACAACTAAGAACAGTTTAGGAACAATCAAGAACAGCATAGGAACAATCAAAAACAGCATAGGAACAACAAAAGAACAGCATAAGAACAACAGATGAACAACACCCCGCAAAACACTCCGCCGGCCAGCTCACAAACAAAAAATCCTCATTCACCTGCCCACAAAGCACGCCACCTACTCGACAAAGATGTATGCCGATCCCATCACCACCGTATCGTGGTCACACGACTCCGAACAGCGGCCAGGTCAAGTTCAGCTTGACTCCGATTCAGGCCCGGTCCAGTTCGGTCCAACACAGGGTCTCCCAATAGTGAACATGATGCACAAGCGATCAAAGACAAGCCTTCTACTGATGAACATGATGCACAACAAACACAAGCTTTGCTACCAATGAACATGATGCACAACAGACCCTTACTTTCCATCGTGAACAATACCAGACAGATTTCACGTAATTACACCCACTACCACCCCCCAACCCACCAACCACCCAAACCAATAACCACCCCAAAATCAACGATATTCCCACGCTGCGGGCGTGGCCGGCCAAAAACGTGGGTTTGGCGTTGTCGCGTGGGGGGTGGGAATCCCCTGGCGGGCTGATGAGGGATAACTTACACAGTCTTCTGTATGGAGGCGTGGGGGGCGTGCGCGCGATGGTGGCGAAAGTGCTGATTGCTGCGCGTGTCGGTATCGGGGTTGGCTTTTTTGGCTGATGGGGTGGGTTGAGGGAGTTGAGGGGTTTGATTGATAGGGGCTTGCTTGGAGGTGGTGATGGTGATGGTGGTGGTGATGTGGTTGGTGGTGTTGATGAGGGTTTAAGTCGGGTGGTGGTTGTGGGAGTGGCCTGTTGAGGATGGCGTGAGGGTTGATGCGATGGAAGTAGTGGTACTTTTATTGACAAGGCAGGATGTTGCTGCCAAAGCCCTCGCTGGCTTGCATTCGAACTAATGGTTATCGTAGGCGTTCCCGGCGCAGGAGCATGCATGGCATCGGCCGAGCGATATCAGGGCGCGACGAGTGTTCCTCATGGACAAGATGTGAGCTCAGCTTCTTGCGTTGATTGAGATATCCATCTACCCTAACAAGACCGATAACTCCACCGCATACAGAGCACGCCTCCTCCCCATACCCCGGATGATCAATGCCAAGCTCACCTCCCTACCCCAAACCAACATTCACCCCATCCCTTACTTCCCACCACCACCCGCCTCCTCCAACTTCCGATCCGCCCTCTCCAGCTTCGCCCGGGCCGCCGCATCCCCCATCACCAACCCAAACCACCTCCTCAACGCGCCCACATACCCCACACACCCCTCCCAATCCTCCACCGGCGGACCCCTAATCTGCGGCGACGCCATCTGACTGCCCCCCTCCCCCTCCTCGCCCCCCTCCCAGACAGCCCAAGCCGACTCCAGCCCAGTGCGCAGCCCAAACCCCTTGCCGCTCAGCGCCTTGACCTGGAACCGCTGCAGCAGGATCACGTCCCCCGGCCGGACCTGCGGCAGCGAGTCCTTGTGCGGGCGGTACAGCTGCACCTCGACGACGGTCGAGGGCGCCGCGGACGGGTCCGTGGCGTGGAACGACATGAAGTACTCGCGCGGGCCGCCCTTGGCGCGCGCCGGCGGCGTGGGCTGCGTGGTGACGACGACGACGGCGCTGGGGGACTTGTCGAGGAAGAAGCGCAGGTTCTTGAGCGGGACGCATTCTGGGAGTTCGGTGCGAAGGCGCTTCGTGAGTTCCGACTTGAGCGCGGCCGCGGTGGCGGTGGTGGTGCCGTCGACCTCGCCGCTGCGCCTAGAGGGGGAGGCCAAGGCTGCTCGGGCCAGGTTGACGCTGTTGTCTTCCTCCTTTTCGGGGGTGCCGTTTGTGGCGTTGGATCGGAGGCTGCTAGACCGCGCTCGCGTGACCCGGGGGCTTGTTCGGACTGGCTCCGGCGCCTTCTTCAAGCGCTTGGCTGCCACGGCTTGACGGGCGAGCCGGACGCTGATATCGGGAGAGAGCGACCGTGCTTGAGTGTCTGCGATGTCTGCCTCTGGGTATTGTTCTTGCTCCTGGGTGAGTTGAGACAGTATCATTGTGTCGTCCTCGATGTGATGTGGTGGTGATGTAAGTTGGTCGGGAACCTCAAGTTCGTCGGATTGTAGTGAAGATCCCTGTGTTTCTTCGGGCGCTTGTTCTTGCCCATCCGGCTCGGCCTCAACTGCGAGCAGCTGGGCCGGAAAGGTTGACTCTGGAACTTCGGCATCTTCCCGGGCCTCCAAGTCTGTCCCTGGGCCAGCGCCGTCCATGCCGTAGCCCACTTTGTCGTTGATGACCACATCTTGGTTGGGCTCGCCATCACGCTCTACCGGCACAACCTCAACTAAACCTTGGGTTGCTGCCTCTTGAGCATGTTCTGGCACAACCTCGGCCACATTGTCCGTCAAGGGTTCGAGATCTGTTGTCGATGGGACACCCATTTCGCTTGACTGTTCCTCTAGGCTTTCCGTCTTCGCTTCAGCTTCCTGCTGGCCTTTGGGTGCCTCCTCGGGCTTCTCCTCTGGCGGTTCCTCCGCCGCAGGAGGAGCAATGCCTAGCTCTTGTGGTTCAAGCGCCTGAGCGCTCGGGAGAGATTCCTCCAAAATAACCGTAGTCTCAGATACGACTTCCTCCACCACGAGGCTAGCAACAACAGTTTTTGTCTCGCCCAAGTCACTTTGCTGGGCAGTTGGCGAAGCTAATGACTCTGGAGAGGCCGACTCGAAATGTACGGAGCTGACGTCGATCATATCGACATCCTCTTCGGAACCCGTAGCTTCTTCGACCTCCAGTGACAACAACGGAGCACCCGTGGCGGTATCCGTTGCTGACGGGACATCATCCACGCTCATGTACTCATCTTCGCTCTCGACGAATTCTTCGGCCATCTCCACTTGGCTGGCAAAGGAGACGTCATCGGCATCCGGCAGATTTTCGTCATGTTCTTCGGATGACTGGAAGGCTGGTTCGTCCCGTTCCGCTTTTTCCACGCTCGTGGAGTCGTCCTCGTCGATAATTTGGTCCTCGGCATCAGACTCTATCTCGCTGCTGCCACCCATGGTGTCGTCTTCGATCTGCTGAGCTTCCGTATCCAGAGACCCGGCGCGGGGTTGCGAGACGAATAGACCTTCCGACGAACCCTCACTTGGCGCAGGTTGACGTTTCGGTTGTGAGACAAAGAGACCTTCCGACGAACCCTCACTCGGTGCGGGCTCAGACTCGGAAATATCCGACTCCTCTCGGGGGTTGGACATGGCGAAAAATGGCGCTGGGCCCGGCGCTTGGCTTGTAGCGGTGGAGGACGCTGTATCGGAATCCATTGTTGCTGGCGGCACTCGCGGCTGCTGACTGGCACCATGGCTGGAGAGTGTGGCAAAGTCAACAACATTGGTTTGGTTGAAGATATCGTCAAGTGCGGGTTCGCTTCTGGTGGCGCTAGTTTCCTTGGTTGGCAAAATGTTTGGAGGAGTTTGGCGGGGAGGACTGGACGGCGGTTCCGAGCTCGTCGCGGGTTTGGGCGCTTGTACTGCTTGAATAGCGGTCGCTGGTTTGCTTGGTGCCGGGGGTGGCTCGTCGTCATCCTCAGAGTCCGAAAGGAGACTGATAACGACTGGTTCTCCTGCCGGCATTGGCGCAGCGGGTCTCCTGGGCTGATAGTGTCTCGCATCGTACTCTTCCTCATCTTCGTCTTCCTCGTCGTCTTCCTCGCCGCTCTCATAGTCCTCCTCCTCATCCCACTCTTCACCTTCGGCATCCTCATCATACACCTCGTCGTTGCCGTAACGTTCCTCCGCCTCGAGCTCGGTCTCGTCATCCTCCTCCGAAAGGCCCTCGTCATCGTCATCGGGGATGTCATAATTCCGCTGGTCGTAGTCGCCCTCTTCGATCTGCTCGCCGTACGCAAACTCGTCGAATTTTGCGTCCTCGTCCTCCTCCTCATCAACACCGACTTCGCTTCCACTAATCGTGTCCTCGTTCTCCACAAGAGGCTGCTCCTCGTGTGGTGGTGAGTGATGTGGAGGATCCTCTTGGTTTCTGTCCGAAAGCTCCCCATGCCCATAGGCGGCAAAACCCCCCGGCACCTGTCCTGGGACGATCTGGTCCGCATGAAGCGATGGCTCGCCGGCTGCTATCCTCGCCCCTTCGTTCAAAGCATCTAGACCAAAATGGCCACCTTCGATCGGATTGTAGTGGGGAGATTCGGTCGACATTTCCCATTGACCGTCGTTGAAACGCTCTATCACAGGTGGTTCCACAGGCATGGTTTGACCATGGACATCTAGCTCCTCTTGCTCGTCGGCAGCATCGAGGTAAGTGTTCATATCGTCATACTTGGCGGGATCTGGGGCGTCATCAAGGTATGATGTCGGGTAGGGGTCCTGCCTATGTTCTGGCCCGGGGGCAGGTTCAGCTTTTGGCGGTGAGGGAAAACGCGTAGTTTGGGGGACGTGAGAGAAGCCGAATCTGACTTGGTCCGCCAGACTCAGAGCCGACTCAGCTCGAGCCGGCGCATCGGTGCCAAAGGCCGCAAAAGAGCTTGGCTCAAATTGGATACTTGGAGAAATCCCAATGTCGTTTGCCGGTGGCGGGTTCGGTTCGTGGGTCTCTGCATGCTGTCCTTCTTTTGGTCTCGGTTTGGCGTTTGCTGGAAGAAACAAATCTAATTCTGCGGAGACCTGCTTGTTGTGGTCTGCAGAAACCAGTTCCTCCTCACGAGTGGGCGCCAACGGTACCTGTTCAGTTTGATGAATGGTAACCTGCTCCTCTTGAGGGGTCCTGACCGGGGTTTCCCGTAGAGCAGGAGTCGTCGCTCGTTGCAGAACCCGGGACTCGGCTGGTTCCGGCGCCGCCTCCTCCATGTCGACGTCAATAGTCTGGCAGCCTTCATCCATAGTTTGTGGCTTGGGCGACGGTTGTGGCGTCACCTCCTCTTCCTCCATCTGATCCGGGACTGCTGAGGCGGGCTCAGGGCTGGGCGACTGACTGCTGTATCGCCAAGCGCTGCTGTCGCGCCCAAACCGAGTCCTCTTTCGCCCTCTGCCCCTGACTCCCCCATCCTCCTCAAATATGTCAAACCCTCCCTCAAAAAGGGCGCCATAAGATAGCCTGGCCCGTTTGACAAACGCCGGCGAGGGGTACTCGTTCAGCGGAAGTTCTGATATCTTGCGAATGGTAGACGGGATCTCGGGGACGCTCGGCACTGGCTCTGGCGTAGCTGCCCTCGGGGCTGCAGCTGCAAGACCGTCCGGCTGTTCGGGGTTGGGGTGGTCAGGTTGGTCGATATCGATGTACTGGACTTGGCCAGATTCGCCAGATTTGACCTAGCGAGCCGTTAGGGCGCAGTAAGAGAAGCAATCCGGCACCTGCGCAAACCTGAAGAATGAGTCTGTTGTTGAACTGCAGCTGCCAGTCCACCCTCGCGCCCGGGATGCGGCCCGGAGACACGTCCTTGGCCCATTCCGCGCCGGCCAGGCTGAAGCGCAGTTCGTCGCCGGCTCCCAACCCGTGCTCAGAGGCCACTCTTGCGCTGGAGCCGGAAAGGACTATCCGTATCTGGCCTTTGGCCCGGCGAAGGCGCACATCGGGCTCGGCGAGCAGAAAGGCGAGCGTCTTGGTCACCGAGTTGTACGGCCATGTGATGGTGATCTCGCCGCGCACGACGCGCGAAGCTTGGTCAGGCAAATCGGGGTTGAGCTGTGCAATTGGCGTCGTCGGCTGCGAGGCCAGCAGGGCAGAGCCCCCGCCATCGACCAGCGCCATATTGCAAGCGCGAAGGGGGAGGAGGATTCGAGTCGAACAAACGGCAGAGCAGCTGTTTTAACGATGCCGTCAGACCATGGCGACAAGGTTTGAAGGTTGTCGGAAACCCGTGTTGGCCAGCCGTGAGTGGTGCGAGGGGAATCAAGAAAAGAAAACAAGAAAAGGAGGGATTAAATGCGCAGCGGGAGCGGCGACATGAAGCGGCTGTTTGGGCTTGAATTTGGAGTCGTGTTGTTGGAGGTTGGAAGTTGCAAGCCAATGCGCCAGAGCTTCTCCAGAAAGCGCGGCAAGCTTCCCAACAATGACGGCACGACGCGAAGCGCTGGAGCTCAAAGGGGAAAGGCGGTGGGTGCAGTCAGTGGTCCTGCTTCAGTGAACGATGTAATAATACCGCAGTAATTACCGAGTGACACCATCTTCCCGGCTTCTCGCCTCAACACCACCCCGCTATAATAAAGAGTCTTGACACCCCGGAGTAATCTCGAAAGAGTCCTGGACTTGAGTTTCTTGGTCTAACTCGGTTCTGTTGCTGTGTTTCTGTCTCTCGTTCTGCGTCGGACAAGTCTCCTTTTTCTCTCCTTTTTTCTTCTTTTCATTTTCATTTTATTTATTTATTCTTTCTTTCACGATGGGGTCTCAAGGAGCACCTGACTTCGACATCAAAACCATCGCCATCATCGGCGCTGGGCCCTGCGGCCTTGCTGCGGCCAAGTACCTGCTTGCTCAGGGTGTCTTTGATAAAATCGAGCTTTTCGAGCAGCAGTCCGAAGTGGGTGGCGTATGGAACTACAGCCCGAAGCCTTCCGAGACGCTCCATGTCCCTCAAGTAACCGCCGATGGCCCTCCCGACCCCCCCTTGGCATTACAGGACGATGATGCGATCGTCTTCCCCTCGCCCATGTACGACGTCTTACACACCAACATTCCCCGCGCTCTGATGCGGTATTCAGATCTCCCAATACGGGGGGATTCGCTCATTTTCCCGTCTAGGGAACACATCCAGGAGTATATCGTCGAATACGCCAAAGACATTCGGCATTGCATCCGCTTCTCAACTCAAGTCCAAGACGCCCGCTTGATGGTAGTCGACGGGAAGGACCAATGGGACGTGGACGCGGTGTGCTTATCAACAGGCAAGACGACGAGCGCCACGTACGATGCTCTCGTCGTCTCCTCGGGCCACTACACTGCCGCCTACATCCCCGACGTCAAGGGAATCGTCGACTTCCACGAAGCGCATCCCGGGGTCATCTCTCACTCGAAACAGTACCGGACGCCGGAACCCTTTGCCAACAAGAAGGTGGTCATCGTCGGCAATGCTGCCTCGGGCCTCGACATCGCTGCACAGATCAGCCCCGTCAGTCAGAAACCGCTCCTGTTGTCTGTGCAGTCACCCACGACACAGGCCAACCTGGAGTATTCCGGTGCCGAAGAGGTCCCCGTGATCGAGGAGTTTTTGGCAGAGGAAAGGGGCATCCGGTTCCAAGATGGACGGGTCGAGAAGCACATTGACAGTGTCATGTTTGCCACGGGCTACCTCTTTTCTTTTCCATTCCTCCGCTCACTCAAGCCACCCGTGGTGACAGACGGGCGGCGGGTGCACGGCTTGTATCAGCACCTGTTCCACATCGACCATCCGACCCTGGTTTTTACGAGGCTGCCGATCAAGGTCGTGCCGTTCCCGCTCTCCGAGAGCCAGGCGGCCGTGTTCTCGAGGACCTGGGCAAATCTGCTGCCGCTGCCGCCGGCGGAAGAGATGAGGCGATGGGAAGCAGAGGAGGCCGAGAGGCAGGGCGCCAAGTTCCACGTCTGGTCCGATGGCGGCGACGCCAAGTACATCAACTCGATTCACGACTTGATTTCGCGGTCCGGGACGCCGGGGAAAGAGCCGCCGTTTTGGAGCCCAGAGTTGGTTTGGCAGAGGCAGATCTACGCTAAAGCCAAGTTGAAGTTTGAGCAAGGCGGGCGGAGGGCCAAGACTCTCGAAGAGCTTGGGTTTGAGTACCAGGATTCGCCAAACGAGGGAAAGAGCAGAGCCTGATGCTGTCCTCTTTACGGATGTATTCCTTGGACGCCACGAGATAAGATGGCGACCATGTGGGTGGCCACCCGCCAAGTCTCGGCCGACCCGGATCCCCGCCGGCGGGGTCACAGGGGTTCTCCAAGGAGCAGGTGTGGCTCTCCACGGCCCACGGATGCTCTCCTGCGCCGGCTCCGAAAGATTGATAAGCATTCATCTCAACTCCGAGACCCTCTGAGACCCCAAATCGGCCGAGAAAACGAGAGTGGGAACGGCAGCGACGCTTGTGGTTGGAGATCTGTATTCCGGTGAATCTAGTCAGCAAAGTGACGACTTTCGAACTCCAATCTGTTCATTCCGAGGACCTACCTTTCGAATCAAACCGCAAGAACAGCAAACAGGTCTCCAGGAGCATTATCGGCACCGTCACAGCCAAACCACCATCCACCATGGAGATCCCGGCCTCGAACCGAGCCTTCCGTCTGAACGCCCATGAGAAGCGCGAGCCTCTGGACCTCAGCCACCACTATTCGGTCGTCACAAAGCGACGAGTGGCTTCCAAGCTCAAGGATGCTTACAAGTTCTTCCAAATCCCGGGCATTCTGAACATTGCGGGCGGTTCGTCTCCCTTATCGCGTGTCTCGGCCCGGCCCGCCGCCGTGTGAGCCCAGGCTCACTCACATTATTTAGGTCTTCCCCACGTCGACTTCTTTCCCTTTGATACTCTGGAAGCCCAAGCGGCGAAGCCTGAAAGATGGACGCCGTCGCCAAACTATCCCGACGAGCCCGCTGCGGCCACATCTTCGGCGCCCGCCACGGCTGCAACGCACATCGCTGTGCCCAAGACGGTCGATGAGGCCGATCCCGTCAAGAAGATTGACCTTGCCACAGCGCTGCAGTACGGCCTGGCCAACGGCTATCCCCCACTGCTCTCCTGGGTGCGCCAGTTCACCCGCGATAATCTCCACCCAGACGTTCCCTATCGCGACGGACCTGAGGTCATCTTGACTGTCGGCTCGACCGATGGCTTTGCCAAGACGCTGAATCTGTTCGTGGACCAGTGGACCGAGGGCATCAACGACATCAGCGAGCGTCCGGGTCTGCTATGTGAGCCCTACGTCTACAGCAACGTCCTCAGCCAGGCGCAGCCCTACGGCATGCAGGTTGTTTCCGTCAATGCGGACGCTTCGGGAATGGCCGTCAAGGGGCCAGGCGGCTTAGAGGATGTCTTGGCCAACTGGGACACCTCAAAGGGAAAGAGACCCCATCTCATGTACACCGTCACGTAAGTCCAGACGCCAAACCCGGCTTCAACCGCTTCCCGGCTGACCTCCTCAGACTCGGCCACAACCCCACGGGCATCGTCCTCTCTGTCGAGCGCAAGAAGGAAATCTACGCGGTCTGCAGCAAATACGACGTCGTCATCGTCGAGGACGAGCCCTACTGGTACCTCCAGTTCCCCTCGGCCGCCAGCGAAGAAGCCAAATCCCGCGACCACCCGCTCCCCGCTCCCTCCCACCCCCCCACCCCGGCCCGCTCCTCGGGCTACCCCTTCCTCGACTCCCTCACCCCCTCCTTCACCAGCTTCGACACCGACGGCCGCGTCGTCCGCCTCGACACCT
>OUNM010938855.1_pt1 | contig 38523 bp, 43 predicted proteins | sample 1769961 | NCBI WGS metagenome assembly OUNM01 (sample SAMEA3914820, study PRJEB12502) | metagenome | biome: forest; material: soil | place: USA | collected 2012-03-12 | depth 0.3 m | reverse complement strand
CCTTTGCCGGATCGCTTTTGCCGATGGTGAAGTCGACGTCGTTCGGGAAGGCTTCGGGATAGCGCGCGAACATCTGGTAGCCGCGCGCGTCATTGCCTTCGCGGTATTCCCCGGCGGTCCGGTCGAAGGTGCCGAGTTGCCACAGTGCCTTGCCGTGCGCTGCCGCCGTCCAGTTCAACGTGCCGATGTCTTGCGCCCTGGCCGCGACCGTGACGCCCGGCTTGACGAAGTCCTTCGGCTGGTCGGCGCCGTCGACATAAAGCGTATACTGGCCCGGCACGACATTCTTCAGAGTGAACGATCCGTCGGCCGCGACCGGCGCCCAATAGTTATAGCCACGGGCCTGAGCGGTCCAGGCGACCTTCGGGTCCGGATCGGACAGGATGACTTGAGCGCCCTTCGGCGCCGTGCCGTTCAACAGCACCCTGCCCATCACCGTGCCGCGCGCCTTGACGTAGTCGGGCGCGGTCACGAAGCCATAGGGCCATTTCGCCTGCTCGGCCGCCAGCTGCCGGTCGACATCGTCCCACAGGGCGTTGGGATCCTTGGCCCGGTTGGCATAGATGAGGAACGGCCCGTAGACCTTCGACCAGGTTTCACCCGCGTCGAGCACCACGGGCGAGGAACCGAAATGCGTGTCCTGGACGACGCGCAGCAGGACGTCGTCGTGCACGGTCTGGCCCTGCCGGCTGGGTCCGCCGTTGTGATAGTCGCCGAACGGCTCGACCATGAAGATTCCGTGGCTGCCGTCTTCGTGCACGCCAATCGTGCCGTAGGCCGGCGTCTTGGCGAAATAGACCGAGTTCAGGTACTTGGTCTTCACCGTGCCGTCCTGCAACAAGAAGGTGGCGTCGGTGACCTTGCCGACCACGCCCGAACGCGGGATGCGGATCGTCTTGCCGCGTCCGACCGTCCAGTAGTTGAAGACGGCGTCGTCGGCCGCCGTGCGGAAGACGAAACGCGTCTGATACAGCGTCGCGGCCGGCAGGTCCGCGGCGTGGCGCAGCACCGTATAGGCGTAAAGCCCGCTCACGCCGTCCTGCAAAACGAAGTGATATTCGACGCGAAAGGGATAGAATTCCGTCGGGCCGGTATCGACTTCGACATCGGCCTGTTGGGGCGTGGCCGAGGCCAGCCGCACCCTGGTGACGCCCGGCGCCGGACGGTAATAGCCCTTCTTGGGCCCGGGCCTGGCCGGATCGGGATGCGTCAGCTCGGCATTGGAGTCCCAGTAGAGCGACTGCCCCTTGGCGATCAGTTCGACCGGTGCAGCCGCACCCAGGTGCTGGAACGAGGTCACGGCGCCGGACGCCGTATCGACGACGACGCGGACCTGCCCGTTGTCCAGCGTGATATGGCCGCCATCGCTGCCGGTTCTGACTTCGGCAAAGGCGGGTCCGGCCATGACAAGGGCGGCAACGGCAATGAACAGGCTGGCTTGGCGCATGATCGGTCCCACGATATGAAGACAAATGTCATTATTGATCAATTTCACGCAACATAAGGCAAATTCTGTCTGCGCGCCTTCAAATAAACCTCGTGGCCGCAAACCGGCTTCTGCGGCGGCGAAAAGCCATGTATGGATAGGGCGATCAGCGGGAAATGGCGATGAATGTCATCGGGCAAATTCAGACCAGCCGGGGCGCCTGGCTTGCCCGCCGGGATCCGATCCGCTTGGGTTCGCTGACCCTGCGGCCGAGTTCGCTCGAAGTCGCCGGCCCGACAGAAACCGTAACGCTTGAACCCCGCTGCATGAAGGTCCTGGTCACCCTGTGTGACCACCTGGGCGCGACCGTCAGCCGCGACGCCATGATCGACCAGTGCTGGGACGGCCGTATCGTCTCGGACGCGGCGCTCAACCGCAGCATCGCCCAGGTGCGCAAGGCACTGGCGCTCGATCCGGCCCTGGAAATCGAGACCATTCCGCGCATCGGCTACCGCCTGAAGGCCCCGGCGGACGGCGCCGCCGCGCGCGTGGCGCCGCCGCCGGTCCCTGAAGCGCCCCGCAAACGCACATGGCTGTTCGTCACCGCCGGCGTCGCGGCGGTATCGGTCGCGCTTTTGTCGTGGCTGTTGCTGCCGCGTTCGGAATGGCGCGGCGACCAGGTCCGGCCGGCCGTCACCGATCCCGGCGTCGAATCCTATCCGGCACTCAGCCCCAATGGTGACCGCTTGGCCTATGCCAAGCTGTCGCCCGACGGCAGGTGGCACCTCTTCGTCAAATCGGTCGACGGCGCGCAAGGCCGGCAGCTGACGGCAACGACGGCATCGGATACGTGGCCCAGCTGGCGCGGCGACGGCGAAGCGCTGGCCTTCGTTCGCGTCGCCGGCCGGAAATGCGCCGTGGTCGTGCTCGATCTCATCACGTCGAACCAGACCGAGCTGACGTCGTGCGATCCCGACCATATCGGTCACCCCACGTTTGCGGGCCCCGAGCGTCTGCTTTACTCCGACGCCCTGCCCGGCACGGACCAGCACGCCGTCTACAGTCTGTCGCTCGGCGACCGGACGGCCAGGCCCCTGTCGACACCGCCGGCCGGGGCGCACGGCGACATGGATCCGATCGTGTCGCCCGACGGCAGGCATGTCGTCTTCCGTCGCGTCCAGGCCTGGGGCGTCGATTTTTTGATGGTCGCGGACCTGGCGCCCGACGGTGGGCTGGCGAACGTGCGGGCGCTGACCGACGACGGCTGGAAGGCGCACGGCGTCGCCTGGTCGTCGGACGGGCGGGCGGTTATCTATTCGTCGAACCGAGGCGGTGACTGGGGGCTGTGGCTGGTCGGCGTCGCCGGAGGAAAACCTCAACGTATCAGTCTCGGGACGACGGCGATCACCAAGATCGGCGGCGGTCCGGACGGACGGCTGGCGGTTGAAACCTACCATGCGCGCAGCGACCTGCGCTGGCTGGGCGAAGGATCGGCGTCGGTAAAGTCGGTCATGGCCGACGTCTGGACCCTGTCGATCGGCCCGAAGGGCGATCTGGCCTATGTATCGAACGAAAGCGGCAGCCCCGAACTGTGGACGCAGTCGAGCGACCAGCCGACGCGGCTGACGCACCTGAAATCGAGCTATCTCCACGACACGGTGTGGAACGTCGCCGGCGACGGCATCGCCTTTATCGCCGTGCATAACCGCGCGCCGCAGATCTTCATGCTGCCGCTGCGCTCCGGCGTGCCGGTTCAACTCACCGACGTGCCGGGCGACAAGGCCAATCCGGCCTTCCTGACCCCAAGCCGGATGATCTGGCTCGGGCGCGGCCAGCATGGCTGGCGGCTGGTGACGATGGACACCGGCGGAAAGACGGCGCCCGCGCCTCAGGATGGCCTCGGCCAGGACTGGACCGCGCTGAAAAGCGGCCCGGGCAGCGTCGTCGGCATCAAGAGCGGCGATCCGTATCTTTACCGCATCTCGCTCGACAACGGCGTCGTCCGCGCCGACCGGACGCAGCTTCAATGCCCGGACACGCCCTTTGCCGTAGCGAAGGACGGCATCGTCGTCGCGCGTGGAACGGGGCTTGTGCTGAGGCGTTGGGAGGGCACGCAGCACGAACTGATCCGCGGCGACGACGACGCCCAGCCGCCGGCCGAACTGGCGGTCGATCCGAAGACCGGCCGCGTCCTGGCCGTCGACCGATCAGGCAACCAGTCCGACCTGGCGCTGATGACGTTGTCGCGGCGCTAGAAGCCGCGACTGAGGATGACGCGAAAGGTCCGCCCCCAGACGGGATACAGGGCATTCGACGATGTGCCGTAGTAGCCGAGGTCGGCGAGCGCGTTGACCAGTTGCAACCGCGCCGACAAGGTGCCGGTCTTCACAGGGAAATTCCGTGTCGCGCCCACCGTCAGGAAGGCGACGCCGTCGACCTCGGTCGTCGCGTCCGCGCGCATGCGGCGCGGCCCTTCGTAGATCAGTTGGGCGTCGGCGCTCCATTGCGCCGAAAACCGGTGGTCGATATTGGCCGTGACGTTCAGCCGCGACACACCCGCAGGCACCGCCTGGACCGCGCCGCGGGTCACCAGGTCTCCGGACAGCCGCGGTTGCAGCGCCACGGCGCCCAGCACGATCGAGGTCCTGTCGCTCACATTGCCGCTCAGCGAGATTTCATCGCCCGTGTGCCGCACATCGCCGACCAGGGTATAGACGCCGTCCTGGCGCAAACCCGCCACCGGCTTTGTGATGTCGAAGTGCGACAGGATCAGATTGAGTCCGGGCGTCAGGGCATATGTCGCGCCGACTTCCCATTGCCGCGCCTCGACCGGCGCCAGGCCCTCGCCGCGGTTGCCCGCCGCCGACGGCGCCACGCCGCTCTCCTCGGGGCCGCTGACGTAGCTGGCGAAGAGCCGCAGTTTCGGCCGCGCCTGCCAGATAACCGAACCGTTGACGAAGAGGCTGTCGCGCCTCAGGGCGCCCTGCGGCCCCGATGGCGGCCGCACCGTCTTCCTGTAGTTCGAGGCGTGGAGCCCGGCGCGGATATCGAGGGCGGTCTTCCAGTCGAGACGCCAGGTCAGGCTGGCGATGGTTTGCGAAACCGTGTCGAGGCCGATCGGCGGCTGCGTAGGGAAAACCGGCTGCGCCTGATCGGGCTCGGGCCCGCGCAAGGCGAAATCGCCACCGTCGAAGGCGATGGGATCGACCAGGTCGGTGTCGGACTGCCGGCCGCGCAGGCTCAGGCCCACCACGTGCTTCCAGTCGCCGCGCTCGAATTCGCGCGCCGCCCGCAGCTCCAGTGCCGTCGACGACAGACCGGCGCGCGGCCGCCACCAGGTCGTGCGATGGACCGCGCCTTGACCGTCGATATCGAGTACCGCGACGTCCGACCGCCTCGCGTCCGACGTCGACGCGGTCAGCGACCCGGCCAGCGCCCACCGCCCCATCCTTCCGTCGAACAGCAGACCGGCATTGCTGTCGGTCGCGGCGACCTTGGCCCAGGCCGGGGCGTAGTTCCAGTCGACGCGGGCATGCGGCGGCTCGACATCGGTCGTGGGGTTGAAGACGGCGTCGCCGTCGTAGGCGCGCTCGACGCGACTGGCGAAGGCCTTGAAGCAGGCGCCTGCCGGACAAAAACTTGCGACCAGGCCGGTGTCGTAATTATAGCCCTTCTGCCCCAGCGACGTCGCGGTCACGGGCTCGGCCACCACGGCGGCGACCAGGCCGAAGCCGCCGGCCCGCCCCAACGACACTTGCGCATCGGCATGCGCCTGGCCGAAGTCGCGACGGCTGATGCCGAATTTAAAGCGCTGCCGGAAGTCGGGTTGCCGCAGGCGATAGACGACCACGCCCGACGGCGACGGCAGGGCCAGCGTCGCGGCGGAAATGCCGACATCGACATTGAGGCTGTCCATCAGCGATTCCGGCAGGCCTGAGGCACGCGCGAAATAGTGGTCTTCGATGCGGTAGGCGCCGCTCTGCTGCAGGTCGAAGCCGCGCACCGCGTTTTCACTATAGAGGCCGATGCGATCGACCCCGGTCTGGGCGCCGAAGGCATCGGCGGCGATATCGGCGACATGCGTGTCCTGCGCCATCGCGGGCACCGGCAAGGCGGCGAGGCAACCAACAAGGCAGATGAATGAGATATTGGCGGTGGCCATAAGGGCTCTCCGAAGGGATCGACCCTTCCGTCGTGCCGCAAGACGGCCAGGTCTTCGCGTCCGTGCCGCCGATGTTTTCATGATGAATTCATGATGGCGGCCATTTTTAGAGCTCTTGACGCAGGTCCTCAGCGGCGCGACCCTCGCGCTGTCACGGGAGCGCAGCCATGAATCGCAGAACTGTTCTGGGCGGCCTTTTGGTCGCCGCCACCCCCACCGCGGCCGTGGCGGCCGCCGAAGGCGAAACCGGCCCGCGCGACGCGCTGATCGCCTTTCTGAAGGCGTTCGAGCGCTGCGATCTCGACGCCATGCAGGCGGCCTTCGCCGACGACGCCACGTGCTTCGACCGCATCGTCCTGTCGGCCAGGGCGACGCCCGGTATCGACCTCGGCCATTATCGCCGCCTGATGGGCATGCCACCCGGCATGCGCCAGGTCGCGCTGACCCTGCCGAATGACCATCCCGGCCCGCCCTATCAGGACCTGACGCCGAAGGACCTGATGATCCAGGCCGGGCAGGATATGGCGGTCTGCACCTTCCACCTCGACTACCCGCATATATTATGCCGGCGGACCGTCGTTCTGGCCCTGCGCGGGGCCAAATGGAAAATCCTTCATATCCACGCTTCCAACGTCGATGACAGCGCCTGACAAAATATACGAAAGCGTATCGCCATCGCGCCTGCACGGCGCTATGTAGGCCTTTTGTCGGACGTGACGCGCCACGTCCCTGTCTCCGTCCGGGCCTGCCATGTTCAAAGGCGTCACCTTAGGTTTCCTGGCCTTCGCCCTCTTTTCCTTCAGCGACGCCTGCATCAAGTCGATTCACGGCGCGCTGCCGCCCTACCAGGTCTCCTTCTTCGGCGCCGCCTTCTCGGTCGTCGTCCTGCCCTTCATCTGGCGGCGCGGCGAGACCGTCATGGACCTGGTGCGCGCCAAACGGCCCTGGCTGTGGTTTGCGCGCGGGGCGCTCGGCACGCTCGGCAGCTTTTCCAGCGTCACTGCGTTTTCGCACCTGTCGATGGCCGAAGCCTTCGCGCTGATCTTCCTGATGCCGTTGACCACCACGGCGCTGTCGGTCTTTTTCCTGAAGGAAAAGGTCAGCCGCCAGGGCTGGGCCGCCATCGTGCTGGGTTTTGTCGGCGTGCTGATCGTGCTGCGGCCCGGTTTCCGCGACCTCGGCATCGGTCACGCCGCAGCCCTGACGTGCGGGCTCTGCGGTTCGGCCCTGTCGGTGCTGCTGCGCTATGTCGGCCACGACGAAAAGCCGGTCAACCTGTTCGGCGCCGCCCTGATCGCGCCCCTGATCATCAGCGCGGCCCTGATGGTGCCGGGCTATGTCGCGCCGACCGCGCCGCAGTGGCTGGCCATTTTCGGTTTCGCCGTGCTGGCCGCGGCTGCCAATATCGCGCTGATGGTCGCCTCGCGCCGCTCGCCGGCCAGCCGCATCGCGCCGACGCAATATTCGCAGATGCTGTGGGGGCTGCTCCTCGGCTACCTCTTCTTCGGCGACCGTATCGACGGCTTTACAGGCCTGGGCGTCGTCGTCATTGTCGGCGCCGGCCTGTGGCTGTTCCTGCCCAAGCTCTTGAAACAGGGAGACGCCGCATGAAGCCGCACCGCGTCCCGCTGTCACGTAAAGCAGGCTGGACGAAGCCCGACAACACCGTCGTGGTGGCGCGCCCGACGCCGTGGGGCAATCCCTTCGTGCCGGGCAAGGACGGCATTCCGGACCGCGAAACGGCCGTCGCGGCATTCCTCAAGATAACCAAGGTCCCCGGCTGGACGATCGGGCAGATGACGGCCGAGGCCGTACGCCGGGACTTGCGCGGCAAGAATCTCGCATGCTGGTGCTCGCTCGACGGGCCGTGCCACGCCGACGTGCTGCTGACAATCGCCAATGGCGATGAATAGTCAGTCGCCTGTCAGGCGACCTGCCCCTTGCAATTAACCCTGTGGATTTACATCTTCTTGATGGGACGACCGTAGTCTCATCATATCGTCCTTTGGGCGTCGGCCCCACAGTGCCGTCCCTTTTGAACAATCACAGGCGCACAATGCCCGCATCGCACGTTTCGGATCACCGCTCGGCCACCCTGGCCATCCTGATGAACAACGTCCAGACCGTCCGCCCCCAGGACCGCGACCGCGCGTTCGCCGCTGTCCGCGCCATGCTGATGGGATCCACGGCGCGCTGATCCCTTCTTTGCGGCGGCCCGTATGGGTCGACATGCCCTTCTTATCGCTCCGGGCTTAGGATTTCCTTTGAACGCAAAGGAGATTTGCCATGTCCGCCACTGTTCCGCCGCGCATCGACGCCCCGCACCCCATGCCCCGCACGGCCGGCCATACCGGAAATGTGTGGTCTCAGGACTATAATCCCAAGGGAGCGGCCGGGGATCGCGGCGGCTACGGCGTGCTGGATAAAGACGAGCGCCCGGGCGCGTATCCGCTGGAAGCGCGCGAGGCCACGGGCGGCGACATGACGTGGCGCGACGCCCAATATGGCGCCTCCCCCGTTCGCGGCGCGCGCTATGACGAAGACCATCGTCACGAAGCCGCCGCCCCGGTCGCGGTGGAAGACAAAAACACGCAACGCCCGGGCTTCGAGACAGAACAGAGCCACAGCCAGCTGCCGGGCCAGGGCAAGGACGAGCGCGGCAATTACGGCAAGGCGCCGGCCGACGATACGCAACCCGAAAATTACGGCCAAAACACCGCAACCGGCGGCAATCGGCTTTAAGCGCAACCCGACAAGGAAGAACCTTTTAGGCCGCGATCTACGGACCTTAGCCCAGCCTTGTCTGGCCAAGGGCTGTCGCGATCGCGCCCAGTCCCGCCAGAGCCGTCATACTGAAGGCCGAGCCCGCGCGGAGCAGGCGCTCGACATAGCCGTCATTGGCGCCGATCGAGATGCGCGGCCGCGGTGCCCTGGCCAGGTCGACAACGGCCCGGGCGATCTTTCCGGCGTCGTCCTCGTTGCGGTCGGCAAGGATTTCACAAAGATGGATGTCGCGGCGCGCGGAGAGCCGGTTACGCAGGGCCGCCGAAAAGGCGGTCGTGCCGACGGCAATAAAGACGCCGCGCTTTTGCTTGAGGAAAACCGGCAGAACGGCGTCAAGATCGCCGCCGTCCACGCCTCTGGCCTCGGCCTGGCTGATCCAGATATCGATATCGCCCTGGCTGCGGGCCGTATTGACCAGCCGGCGCACCGAAGCGGTGTCGCCGAGATCGGCCTCGACCGTTTCGGCTTCGGCGCCGCGCGCACGGCAACGCGCCGCCAGTTCCTTCAGGGCATGGATATCCCGGCCGGCCAGCACCAGCCGCCGCCCCTGGGCGGCAAAATCTTCAGCCACGGCCCGACCGACAGCGCCCGTCGCTCCGGTAATCACCACTGCGCCATCGCCTGCAAGCGTCATATCCAAATCCTCCGATAAGGATGAATGTATCGTCTTGAAGGTAAGAAAGCGGTCGGGACGCTCAAGCTCCGGATAAAGAAAAAGCTACCGTTCCAGCAAGGCCAGCGTCCGGGGATCCGGACCGTCGCACCAGCGCGCGAGCGCCGCACCGAAGGGCTCGGCCCTGATCCGTTCGAACAGCGTCATGGATGAGCGGAACTTCAGGTCGTCCGGCGAACCGAACAGGGCATTCAAGGACGGCGACGGCGCGTCGATAACCGCCTTCGTCGCCTCTTCCAGACGCGGCCCGAGGACGGGATGGTCGAGATAGGCGTGCGCTTCGTCAAGGGAGACGATGCCGAAATGCTGCGCCGTCGCCGACATCCCCAGCCCCTTGAGCTGCGGAAAGACGAACCACATCCAGTGGCTTTGCTTGCGGCCCGCGCGCAGTTCCGTAAGCGCGGTCGCGAAGACCGGCGCCTGGGCGGTAACAAAGCGGTCGAGATCGTAGGCAGCCATGTCTTCCTTTACCGCAAGGCGGCGAGGACGGCCTTGATGGTCCGCTTACAACTTTCCTGCCCTGCCACGCTGCATTTTTACCCGGCGGCGCGGCATATGGTGGCTCAGGGCTGCCTCGAAGGGCGATGGGAAACGTTCCGTTTCAAAAGGTTAGTGACGGCGCATATGAGTGAATTGGAAGAAGCCGAACCCGGTCGCGATGTTCCGCGGCTGAAGGTTCTTGTCGTCGACGACAACGAAGCGTCGGCGGTGACGCTCGGCTGGGCCGTCGAAGCCGAAGGCTATGACGTGCGCACCGTGCTCAGCGGCCAGGCGGCGCTTGAGATCGCCGGCGATTTCCACCCCGACATCGTGCTGCTCGATCTTGGCATGCCCGGGATGAGCGGCTTCGACGTCTGCCGCCGCCTGCGCGCCGATCCGGATTTCGCGCATATCAAAATCATTGCCCAGACCGGATGGGGCGACGAGACCGCGCGCAAGCGCACCGCCGAAAGCGGTTTCGACCTGCACCTGGTCAAGCCGGTCAACATCGATGTGCTGCACGACATGCTCGACCTTCTGGCAACCGGCATTCGCCTGTCGCGCAACGACTACGAAGCGGCGTGACCGGCGACCCCGGCGAAGCCGGCGCGAAATCCCTGCACGTCATTTTTTCTTGAGGCCATTTATGGATTTTTGATCCTCCGGCCTTTGTCCGTTGCGGCGCGCTTATTTCACCTCTGCTAGGCCTGTTAACCAGTCCCAAAGGAACGACGCCAACAGGAGACGAAAATGGACAATGGTTCGGTTCCCGCGGATGTGCAACCGCCGCCGGGCGACGAAAGCCCCGCCTGGGGCGTGCCCGACCAGGAGACGTTCGAGGCTTCGGAGCGCGACATCCTGCTAAGCCTTGGCGCCGCCGTGGTCGCGCGCTGGTACGACCTGCCGCGCGACATCCAAAAGCTTCTGTTCAATACCGCCGCTTCGGGCGCGACCGGCACGGTCGAAACCCGAGTCCATATTGCCCGCTTCCTGCACGGCCAGGCGCACCCGAGCGCGATCCAGGCCGGCGCCGATCTTTCGTTATAGGCCCGCAGATGCCCTCTGTTTCGAAAACCCGGCCGACGCCGGTTCCCAATCCCGCCGCGACGCTCGACCGCGCGCTTCCGCGCCCCGTGCTTCCGCTCCCCGTGCTTCCGCTCCCCGTGCTTCCGCTCAATGTCAACGATCCCGAGGACGAGCCGGGGCCGGCGTCCGTTGCCGACAACCATCAGCCGCACCGGCCGTTGTTCGACCTTTCGGGCCGATATTACGGAGATGATTGAATAGTCTGACGAAATCCGCATGGATTTCTTATTTCCCGACGGCCTACTAACGACTTCCAGTCGGAGGCGTGGGGCAATATGGGTCGTAGTTCCGTTCCGTATATGGACGTCCTGGCCGTTTCGGCCGTCATGCTGCTGCCCGGTCAGGCGATCGCCGCCACAGCCCAGGGCAATTCCGCCGGCCCGACCGTCGAGGACCTGCGCAACCTGTCGATCGACGAACTGGCCAATCTCAAGGTTACGTCTCTGTCGAAGCGTCCCGAGACGCTGAGCGAAGCACCCGCGGCCATCTATGTCATCACCGCCGACGACATTCGCCGTTCCGGCGCCACCAGCTTGCCGGAAGCCTTGCGCCTGGCGCCCAATCTCGAGGTCGCGCAACTCAACGGCTATAGCTGGTCGGTGTCGGCCCGCGGGTTTAATTCCCCGGAAACGGCGAATAAGCTGCTTGTGCTGGTCAACGGGCGCAGCGTCTACGAGCCGATCGCCGCAGGCGTTTTGTGGCAGCAGGTCGATGTCGACCTGACCAATGTCGAGCGCATCGAGGTCATCAGCGGCCCAGGCGGTACGATGTGGGGGGCCAATGCCGTCAACGGCGTCATCAACGTCATCACGTCGCATGCGCAAGCCGCGCAGGGTACAGCCGTCCAGGTTTCCGCCGGCGGATATGAACGTAATGCCTCGCTACGCTATGGCGGCAAGTTGGGCGCGGATGTCTGGTACAAGATCTATCTTCACGCCTTCGATTATGATGCCACACGACCGGTCACGCCGTCCGATACCAGCAATGACGCCTTTTCGGGCGGCGACGCCGTGGCTCGCTTGAGCGGCACGTATCGCGGGGCGGACTGGTCACTCAAGGCCGGGACCTATTCCAACCACATCGCCGACAATGGCGGTACGTTTACCGGCCAGTCCTACGCGGCCGCCTGGAGCCGTAAGGACGACACGGGCGTCGCGACCACCGTCAACGCGTGGTTCAGCCGGGACATCCGCAATGAACCGACGCTCTATGAAAGCCGCGAAGCCTTCGACATCGAATTCCAGCGCGCCCGGACCCTCGGCCGGCACCAGTTGATGTGGGGCGGCGAATTCCGATACTGGTGGGAAGACTTTCGCTCGTTCAACGCCTTCCATTTCGCCGATCCCAAGACGAATATTTCGATCGGTTCGGTCTTCGTGCAGGACGAGGTGGCCCTGGCACCGCGTCTGCGGCTGACGCTGGGGCTGAAAGGCGAAACCAATTCCTATTCGGGCTTCGACTGGCTGCCCAATGTCCGCCTGGCCTGGCAACCCGACGACGACCAGCTTGTATGGGCGGCGGTGTCGCGCGCTGTGCGCACGCCCAACCGTATCGAGCGCGAGCTGGAATTTTCCGGCTTCCTCCTGCCCGCCCCGGACTTCAAGGCCGAGAAGCTGACGGCGATCGAGGCCGGCTGGCGCGGCCAGCCGACGCGGCGCCTCTCCCTGTCGATTTCGGCCTTTTATAACCGCTATAACGACCTGCGCACCGATTCCTACACCCCTGTGACGATTATCCCGCTGCAACTGCGGAATGGCGGACGCGGGACGACCTGGGGTCTCGAAGCCTGGGGCCGGTTCGACATTACCGACGCCTGGCGGGTGAGCGCCGGCGCCAACTGGCTGCACAAAAAATTCAGCCTCAAGCCCGGCGCCGTCGACATCATCAACCTGGGCGTACAGGGCCAGGACCCGGACTATCAGGCGCAGATCAGGTCGCAGTGGCAGGTGTCGAAATCGGTCGAGTTCGACCTGGCCCTGCGCGCAGTGGGCAAGGTCGACCTGGCGCCGGTCAAAGCCTATCAGGAGATGGACGCCCACCTCGAATGGCGGGTCACCGACAAGCTGTCACTGGCGCTGGACGGCCACAACCTGCTTCACGCTCGCCATATCGAGGTCTGGGATCCCTCCGCGGCACCCGTGCGTTATATTCCGCGCTCCGTCTTCGCGACCTTCAGATACGGGTTCTGACCATGTGGCGGCGAGTGTCTGGCGCTATCTTCCTGATCGCGGCCATCGCCTTCCCAGCGGCCGCCGGAGGGCCGTCGCTCGAAACCTCGATCAAGGCGACCTATCTCTACAAGTTCGCGCCGTTCGTCACCTGGCCGGATAGCGATCCGGCCAGGCCCTTCACCATCTGCGTCGTCGGCGCCGACCCGTTCGGCGCCGTGCTCGACCAGGCGGTCGCCGGCCAGGTCTATGCCCAGCGCCCCTTGCAGGTGGCGCGCATGGAAACCGTCACGCGCCAGTCGGGCTGCGATATCGCCTATCTCGGCGGCTCGCGCGCCCAGCCGGTAGAGGCCGCGCTTCAGGCCCTGCACGGCACACCCGTGCTGACCGTGACCGACGACGGCACGCCCGACGGCATCATCGCCTTTCGCCTCGACGGCGGGCATGTCCGGTTTCGTGTCGATGAGGACGCCGCGGCCGACAGCGGTTTGACCATCAGCTCGAAACTGCTGAGCCTGGCGCTGGCGGTAAGGACGAAGGGGAGCCGGTCATGAGCCTGATTTCCCGCCTGACCCGGCGCCGCACCCTGGCCGTCATCGGCAGCCTGGCGCTCCTGATCGGCGCAAGCCTCGGCCTGGCCATCTACGCCGAGGCCCGGCACGACGTCCAGGTCCGGCAGGCCGCCAATGTCCAGGCGCATATCCTGGCCGACTCGGTCTCCGCCGCCCTGGCCTTCAACGACTTGCCGGCCATCCAGGAATATACGGCGGCGCTCAGGGCCAATCCCGATATCGAGGCCGTCGGCGTCTACGACGACAAGGGCAGGATCGTCGCCACCTACGGTCCCGAGGCCGACCCGATGCACAGCCTGGCGGCCGGCGATTTCATCGCGCTCACGGTGCCCGTCGCCGAAAACGGCGTGAAGCTGGGCACCGTCTATTTCCGCCAGCGCACCGATACGCTGATGATCCGCACGACGCGCTATGGCGGCGCCGGACTGCTGGTGGTCATGGCGACCCTGATGCTGGCCATCATGGCGCTCGATGCCCGTGCGCTCGGTCGCAGCAACCGGCGCCTGCGCGAGGAAATCGTCGAGCGCGAACGCGCCGAGGCCGCCTTGCGCCAAAGCCAGAAGATGGAGGCCGTCGGCCGGCTGACCGGCGGGATCGCCCACGATTTCAACAATATGCTGGCGGTCATTCTCGGCAATCTCGAACTGCTGTTGCGGCGGTATCCCGAGGCCGACCCCAAGCTCCTGCGCTTCGTGTCGAGCTCGCTCGACGCCGGCAAGCGCGCTGCGACCCTGACCCAGCGCCTCCTCGCCTTTTCCCGCCGCCAGCCGCTCGACCCCAAGGCGGTCGACGTCGGCAAGTCGGTCGCCGACCTGTCCGAGTTGCTGGCGCGAACCCTGGGGGAAGGCATCCACATCGAGACCGTACGCGCCGCCGGCCTGTGGCGCGCCCATGTCGATGCCGGGCAGTTGGAAACGGCGATCGTCAACCTGGCGGTCAATGCCCGCGACGCCATGCCGGAGGGCGGCAAGCTGACGATCGAAACGGCCAACGCCTATCTCGACCGCGCCTATGCCCAGTCGCAGGACGAGGTCCAGCCCGGCCCCTACGTCATGGTCGCCGTCAGCGACACCGGCACGGGCATGGTGCCGGACGTGCTGGAAAAGGTCTTCGAACCCTTTTTCACGACCAAGCCGCCGGGCCTGGGCACAGGCCTGGGCCTGAGCCAGGTCCACGGCTTCGTCAAGCAGTCGGGCGGTCACATCGCGATCTATTCCGAAGTCGGCCACGGCACAGCGATCAAACTGTACCTGCCGCGCTCGACCGAGGATGCGGACGCCTTCCCGCCGGAACCCGCCCGGCGCGCCGACGGCGATCGGCGCAACCAGACGGTGCTGGTGGTCGACGACGAGGCCGGCGTGCGCGACTTCGCGGCGGAAGCCCTGGTCGAGCTGGGCTACGACGTCCTGTCGGCCGGCGACGCCGATCAGGCCATGAAGCTGGTCGAGGACAATGGCGATATCCATATCCTTCTGACCGACGTCGTCATGCCGGGCAGGAGCGGCCGCGAACTGGCCGACGCGGTCCACCGCCTGCGCCCCGCCATGCACGTGCTTTACATGACCGGCTACACGCAAAACGCCATCGTCCACAATGGCGTACTCGATACCGGCACGCACCTGATCACCAAGCCCTTCACCATCAGCCAGCTGGGCGAGGAGTTGGACGCGCTGGAACAGGCGTGATCGGGCAACCGCCTTTGGAATAGCGTAAAAAAAGGCCGGCGCGAAACCGCACCGGCCATAAGTTCTACAGGGAGGAAACGCCCAGGAAGGGCAACGGCGTCAACGACGCCGAACACCCTCAATGTATTGTGCGACGCAAAATGTTTCAAGAAAAATCCGGGTGCGGAGCGATCAACTCACGTTACAATCGGTCTTCCCGTTGTGAACGCTAACATGCCTTGTGGCGTTGGGAGCGCTTTCGCCGCACGAAGCGCAATCCGGGCCGCAGGGACCGGCCGTAACCAATTGTGCGTATGCGGAAGACACCTGCGTTCTTTTCGCCAGAACGTTGATTTATCGCGCGATAAGGTGCGTTCGCAACGGGAGCGCTCCCAAAAAAGCGCTTGAAAAAAGTTAACGCAAGGGTCTTATGTCGCACTTTACCCGGCTAGGGGCGAGCCATAACCATGACCGACGACGACGCCGTACCTAGGCTCGCGCAGGCTCTGTTTATTGATGACAGCGCTGCCGAGATCCGTCTGGTGACCGAGCTGCTCAACAGGGCCCGGGTCCAGTTTGACGGCCATTGGGTCAGTTGCGGCGAAGACGCCCTGAGCTTTCTCCGGCACGATCCGGGCTTCGAGCGCGCCCCGGCGCCGGACGTCATCTTTCTCGATCTGAACCTGCCGCGCATCAGCGGCACCAAGGTGCTGCAAACCATCCAGTCCGACCCGGACCTCAGCCGGATTCCCGTCGTCATCCTCAGCGGCTCCGACTACGAAGACGACGTCAACGCCGCCCGCGAGCAGGGCGCCGCCCACTATGTCGTCAAGCCGCTCGACTATGCCAAGCTGGCCGAGACGGTGGCGCTGATCGACACGCTGCGCCTGGAAAAGACCGGCACCGACTGGATTCTACGCCCCGCCGAGACGGTGAGCTGACGTTTTCAAACTGCCGTCCGCCAAGCCACACACCGTTTGAAATGCGATTATACGCTGTCGGTGACACCGATCCTGGGGCACAGGTCGGCGACGATACACAGGGTGCATTTGGGCTTGCGCGCGACACATATATAGCGGCCGTGCAGGATCAGCCAGTGATGAGCCCGCGTCAGCCAATGTTTCGGAATGATCGCCATCAACTGCGCCTCGACCTTGTCAGGCGTTGCCCCATCGGCGATGCCCAGACGATGGGAAACGCGAAAAACGTGCGTGTCCACCGCGATGGCCGGCTGGACGTCCAACTCGTTCAACACCACCGACGCCGTCTTGTTGCCGACGCCTGGAAGTTCGATCAGCGCCTCGCGGTTGAGCGGCACCTCGCCACCGTATTTGTCGACCAGGATGTGCGCCGCGCGAATGACGTTGCGCGCCTTGCTGGGATAGAGGTTGATCGAACGGATATATTCGGCCAGCTTTTCTTCGCCGAGCGCAAGCATGGCCTGCGGCGTCGCGACGGCCTTGAACAACGACGCCGTCGCCTTGTTGACCGCGACATCGGTGGTCTGCGCCGACAGGGCGACCGCGACCAGCAGCGTATAGGGGTTGACGAAGTTCAGCTCTGTACGCGGGTCCGGCTTGTCGGCCTCGAAACGCTCGAACAAGGTGCGGATCAGTTCCGGGCTGGCTTTCGTGGGAGCCTTCCTTGGCTTGGGAAGCGCGTCAGGCGGCGTTTTCTTCGGCAATGACCGTCTCCCATTTCAACCATTTCTCGGTGATGGCGGCGTTGAGGTCTATGCCTTCTGCGCGCGCCATCAGGATCAGCATGCACATCACGTCGGCCATTTCCATGGCGACGTTGTGCCGCGCACCGTCCGCCGGACGCCGCGAACGATGCGTCATGGCCAGATAGGCCTGGGTCAATTCCCCCATCTCCTCCTGAACCTTCAGCAGGTGCCAGTCGCCGCCGCGGTCGATCTCATGAACGCGGCCGTAGCGGTCGGAAATGGCCTTCAGGCGGTCGCTGAAGGCGTCGAGATCGGATAAGGGACTTTGGGCCTGTGACACCGGGACACCCGTTCGTGCATTGTTCCCGAGCTTTACGGCGATTCTCGGCGGTGACAAGGCGCGGACGGCTGTATAGTCTGCCCTCATGACCGCAATTCTTTTCGTCTGTCTTGGTAATATCTGCCGTTCGCCCCTGGCCGAGGGGGTCTTCCGCCACAAGATCGAAGCCATGGGCCTCACCGACCGCTTCGTGGCCGATTCCGCGGGCTGTGGCGGCTGGCACAAGGGCGAACAGCCCGACCGGCGCTCGATCGCGGTGGCTGCCAGCCATGGTGTCGACATAAGCGATCAACGCGCCCGTCAAGTAACGGCCGACGACTTCGACCGCTTCGACCTCATCCTCGGGCTCGACCGGGACAATGTCGCCTATCTCAGCAAGATGAAACCGTGGGAAAGCCAGGCCAGGGTAGCGCTCTATCTCGAAGACGCGCTCGGCCGGGCGAAGAACGTCCCCGACCCCTATTATGGCGAGCCGAGAGACTTCGAGGACGTCTATCGCCTGTGCGACGAGGCCAGCGACGCGTTGATCAAAAGGTTGACTTCGCCGGCAGCATGACTGCAAATGCGCGAAATTGTTCAAGAAAGCGCATTGGAAATGACCGAACCTACTGACACGCCCTTCGTCCGCATGGCCACGGCCTTTATCGACCAGGCCAACGCCTTCAGCCGCGAGGCGGACCAGGATCTGGTCGCAACGGCGCTGATGCACGCGGCCGCGCGCTACGTCGCCTTCGCCACGGCCGCCAGTGCCGAAAAGGCCGCGGATTTCGCCGCCGAGCGCGATGAGGCGATCAAGCATTTCGCCGCGCAGTTCCGTGAGGTCGTCACCCAGCACTACGACGACTATGCCGGCAATTTCAAAGCCTATCTCGGACGGGAGTAAGTATCTCGAACCTTTTGGCTTTTGATTGAAGCCGAAGAGCTTGCCGCAACGACAAATCCCCCTTCCGTCGCTCGCTCCGCTCACGCCACCTTCCCCGTAAACGGGGAAGGAATAACGAAATAATATCAGGACTTCCTTCCCCGTTTACGGGGAAGGTGGCTCACCTGAAGCGTAGCGAAGGGTGAGACGGAAGGGGCGAACCGGATGAAGTATCAAACTTCCATGCATCCACAATCGTTCACACCGACCTACAGGATATACCGGCTCAGGTCCGCGTCGCCGGCGATTTCGCCGAGGCGCTGACGCACGTAGTCGGCATCGATCTTCACCGTCTGGCCCGACATGTCGGACGCGGTATAGCTCAGGTCCTCCATCACCTTTTCCATGACGGTGTGCAAACGGCGCGCGCCGATATTCTCGACCTTGGCATTGACGGTGGCGGCGGCTTCCGCCATCGCCGCGATCGCGCCCTCGTCGAACTCGAGCGTCACGCCTTCGGTCGCCAGCAAAGCCTGGTTCTGCCGGATCAGGTTGGCTTCGGGCTCGGACAGGATGCGGCGGAAATCGTCCTGGGTCAGGGCCTTCAGCTCGACGCGGATCGGCAGGCGGCCCTGGAGCTCGGGCAGCAGGTCGGATGGCTTCGAGACGTGGAAGGCGCCCGACGCGATGAACAGGATGTGGTCGGTCTTGACCGGGCCGTACTTGGTCGACACCGTCGTGCCTTCGATCAGCGGCAGCAGGTCGCGCTGCACGCCTTCGCGCGACACGTCGGCCCCGCCGCGATCCTGACGCGACGCGACCTTGTCGATTTCGTCGATGAAGACGATGCCTTCGTTTTCGGCGAGCGTCCGCGCGTCGGCGGAAATGGCCTCCTGGTCGAGCAGCTTGTCGCCTTCTTCGGCGATCAGCGGCGTCCAGGCGGCCTTGACCGTCGTCTTGACCGTCTTCTTGCGTCCGCCCATGGCCTTCGACAGCATGTCCGACAGGTTGAAGGCGCCGTTGTTCGGCTGGCCCGGGATTTCGAATACGCCGGCGGGCGCGCCGGTTTCGGTCAGGGACAGCTCGATCTCCTTGTCGTCGAGTTCGCCGCCGCGCAGCTTCTTGCGGAAGACGTCGCGCGTCGAGGCGCCGGCATTTTCGCCGACCAGGGCGTCGATCAGGCGTTCCTCGGCATTGTGCTCGGCCTTGGCGCGCACGCCCGTCCGGTTCTTTTCCTTGATCATGATCTGCGCGGCTTCGACGAGGTCGCGGACGATCTGGTCGACGTCGCGGCCGACATAGCCGACCTCGGTGAACTTGGTCGCCTCGACCTTGATGAAGGGCGCATGGGCCAGCTTGGCCAGGCGGCGGGCGATCTCGGTCTTTCCGACGCCGGTCGGCCCGATCATCAGGATGTTCTTGGGCGTGATCTCGTCACGGATGTCGTCGGCCGTGGCCTTGCGGCGCCAGCGGTTGCGCAGCGCCACGGCCACCGCCTTCTTGGCGTCGTGGTGGCCGATGATGTGGCGGTCGAGTTCCGAGACGATTTCTCTCGGTGAAAACGAATTGGAGGCAAAGGTAGTCATGGTTTCACACATTGCATGAGCAGGCTGGGCCCGTAATCCGGGCTGACGATTTCGGCATAGGCGGCAAAGCCCGCCTTTTCATAGGCGCGGATGGCGCGGGCATTATTTGGCGCAGGATCGGTCACCACCACCGGAGCGCCATTGCCGAACAGGGTTTCGACGTGGCGGCGGATGAAGGCCGTGCCATGGCCCAATCCAACCATGTCCGGCTCGCCGATAAACTGGTCGATGCCGCGCGTGCCTTGCGGCCGGTCGGAAAAGTGGTGGCCGGGATAGAGGTGCGGATCGTAGTCCTGGATATAGGCGAAGGGCCGGTCATCGCGCAAAACGATCCAGGCGTTGAAGTCGGGCTCGGCCAGGTCGGCCTCGGTCATGGGGCCGGCCGGGCCGTCGGCTTCGACCCACCATTGGGCGACGTGGGGCGCATAGGTCCAGCCGTTGACCATGGAAAGGTCGGCCGCCGTCATGGCGCGAAAGCCGTACATCAGGCCCGTCCTTCGAGCCGGCGGATCTCGGCGCGCATGGCGGGCGGACAGATTTCGGTGCGTTCGAACAGGCTGCCGTCGGGCGAAATCACCTTGGCGGCGATGGCGGCCTCCTTCATCTGGCGGGCATTGCCGGCGCCGGAATAGGCCCAGAGCTTCCAGCGCGGCGTCATGATCGAACGGTAGAGCCAGCTGAGAGGCCAGCTAAGGACACCGAGGGCGCACGACACGTAGAGGACAGGCGGCGGTGCGCGCCCGCTGGGCGCAATGATCAACGCCTGGCCGAGACAGCCCAGCATGATGCACAGTGCCGGCACGTTGATGGTCGTCCGGGCCTTTTGCAGCGCCTCCTCGACCGTCACCCGTGTCACGACAACTGCTCCAGGGTGATTTGATCGTTGGTATAGACGCAGATCGAGCCGGCGATCGCCATGGCCTTGCGCGCGATGACTTCGGCGTCGGGCTCATAATCCAGAAGCGCACGCGCCGCCGACAGGGCGTAGGTGCCGCCCGACCCGATGGCGGCGACGCCGTCCTCGGGCTCCAGCACGTCGCCGACGCCGGTGATCGTCAGGATATGGTTGCGGTCGCCGACCAGCAGCATGGCCTCGAGACGGCGCAGATAGCGGTCCGTGCGCCAGTCCTTGGCCAGGTCGACGCAGGCGCGCGCCAACTGGTCCGGGAACATTTCCAGCTTGGCTTCCAGGCGTTCCAGCAGCGTGAAGGCGTCGGCGGTGGCGCCGGCGAAGCCGACGATCACCTTGCCGCCCGCCAGCGTGCGCACCTTGCGCGCGCCGCCCTTGACGATGGTCGCGCCCATCGAGACCTGGCCGTCTCCGGCGATGACGGTCTTGCCGTTCTTGCGCACGGCGACGATCGTCGTACCGTGCCAGTTGGGAAAATTATTGTTTTCGCTCATGGGGCGCTAATTGGCGCTTTTGCCGCCCCGTTGCAAGGGCCGCCTTATCGTTTGGGCCTAAGCCAGCGCGTCAAATCGTCCACGATCGGCAGGAGGGCCAGCAGCGCCAGGAGGACGGCGAAGGGCACGACGCTGACGAAGCCGAAAATGCGGAAGACCGCCGCTCCGGCGACGGCGCCGATGACGAAGCCCGATAACAGCCGCGCCAGGCGCACGACCTTCCGGCGATTCCAGTGTACGGCGCCGTCCGTCGTCTTGCTGCCGGTCGCCTTGCCGAACAAAAGGCGGCCGGTCTCGATGCCGAGATCGGTGATGATGCCCGTCATGTGCGTCGTGCGGATATCGGCGTGCGATATCTTGGTGATCAGGCCGTTCTGCAACCCCATGATGAAGCACAGCCATGAGATCAGGAGGTGCAGACCCGTGGATTCGCCGACGATGCCGGAGGCCGCCATAAGGCCGAAACCGAGCAGCAGCACGGCTTCGGCCATCAGGGCCAGGGCGAATTCGGAATGAAGGTGCCGGCGCCGCGCCCAATTGACCAGCAGACTGGACGCGACCGAGCCGGTAAAGAACGAAAAAATGTGCGCGACCGCCAGCAGGGCCAGTTTCCATTGATGCGCGGTCAGGTCGTCGGCGATCGACGACACCATGCCGGTCATGTGCGAGGTATAGGTCCCGACCGCCAGGAAGCCGCCGGCATTGATCGCGCCGGCGACGAAGGCCAGGACGACGCCCAGCCGCTCGTCGCCCGCTTCCGTGCGATGCTTGCCGCTGAACTGGCGCAGGGTGGGAATCATCGGGAACTCTCGTGTCCCGGAAATATGAGGCCGTCATGGTAAAGAAAGCCTGACGGGGCTGGCCACCCGCCCGCGCTCGGCCTATATCGGCACCATGCTGACCGACGACGAAATCGACCGCTATGCCCGCCACCTCGTGCTGAAGGAGATCGGCGGCGCGGGCCAGATGAAGCTCAAGGCCGCGAAGATCGGCATTGTCGGCGCCGGCGGCATCGGCGCGCCGGCCGCTCTGTATCTCGCGGCCGCGGGGATCGGCGCCCTGGCGCTGATCGACGACGATGTCGTGTCGCTCAGCAACCTGCAGCGCCAGGTTATCTACCGCTCGGATCAGGTCGGAGCCGCCAAGGTCCTGGCGGCCGCCGTCACCATGACGGATATTAATCCGTATACGGATTATATTCCTGTTTTTGCCCGCCTCGACGACGACAATGCCGCCGAAATCCTGGGGAAATACGACGTCGTCATCGACGGCTGCGACAACTTCCCGACGCGGCTCCTGGTCAACCGCGTCTGCCATAAGCTGGGGATTCCCCTCGTTTCGGCGGCGCTCGGGCGGTGGAGCGGACAGTTGGCCGTGTTCGACGGCAGTCCGTGCTATCAGTGCCTGGTTCCGGAAATCCCGCCCGACGCCGAAACCTGCGAACGCGTCGGCGTGGTAGGCGCGCTGGCCGGGGTCATGGGGTCCCTGGCCGCACTCGAAGCCATCAAGCTGGTCACCGGCGCGGGCACGGCGTTGAAAGGCCAACTGATGATCTTCGACGGCCTGACCATGCAGTCGCGCGTCGTCGGCCTGGCGCAGGATCCGGCGTGTCCGGTCTGCACGGGCCATTGAGTTTTTACGGCGCGTGGTTTAATTTGAAACCAATTGCGGCGTGTGACCGCGCTATTCCAGGGACAACGTGACAGGACCGGGCCGGAGTTATCCGACGCACCCTGGGAGTCCGCCATGGCCACACGCAGTCCGACGCTCGACCGCGAAGACCTCTACCCCGTCGTCAAGCATACGCCGGTCGAGGATATCTACGCCTTCGCCATCGGCTGTTCGTTCGTCGTCCTGGGCATAGCGCTGCTGAAATCGGCGGGGCTGGTCACCGGCGGCGTGGCCGGCATCGCGCTGCTCATGTCCTACATCGTACCGCTGCCGGTGGGCGTGCTGTTCACTCTGATCAACATTCCCTTCTTTCTGTTCGCCTATCCCGCCATGGGCCGGACCTTCATGATCAAGACGGTGCTGGTCAACCTCGCCATCATGGGCCTGGCGCAGATCGCGCCGTCGGCCGTCCACTTCGACCACGTCAATCCGGTTTTCGCCGCCCTGTTCGGCGGCACGATCATCGGCATGGGTATATTGTCGCTGGCCCGCCACGGCGCAGGCGCGGGCGGCACCGGCGTGCTGGCGCTCTATCTTCAGAAAACGCGCGGCATCAATGCCGGCAAGACGCAGATGCTGTGCGACGCCCTGATCCTCATGGCGTCGATCGCCATCCTCAACTGGCAGCAGTTGGGGCTGTCCGCCGTCTCGGCCATCGCCATGAGCGGCGTGCTGGTTGGTTTCCATAAGCCGGAGCGCTATATCGGCCGGTGATAACAAAAATATATAACACCGCTCTTGAAATTTAAATCGCCTGTTACGATTTGAAATTGGTTAACAAACCCCTAACAGGGGAAGGGATAATCAATGCCAATTTCTGAAAAAATGCTGGTGATACCGAGCCTGTCTGTCGCCGCTGCGAAGCCAAACGGCTTTGTTCCGACATCAGATTTGATCCTAGAACTAGAACAAATCATGAAGCCGACGGGGCAGGACAACCAAATCCTGGACAATCGGCACGATACCAGGTTCTCACAAAAAGTTAGGAATCTCGTCTCACACCGCAGTGGAAGCCAGACTATGTTTTCCAAGGGATATGCAATTTATCTCAAGGATGACAGGGGAATACAGATAACTGATGCTGGACGCCAATTCATCAAACAGCACATCAAGCCTTAGATTTATATCCCGGCTTAAACCACTTTAATTCTGTCCCGGAGGGAGCTTCCTTATCCCAGACGTACCAAGCATAAGCCGTCGTTCCGCTGCCTTGCTGGACTGCTCCCTCGGGATAAAAGGTAATTCGTTCGCTAAAAACCCAGACTCGACTGGGTGGGCAAATGGAAAAAATTGTTCGCTCGCGATTTGCCCCTTCCAAAAAGGCTAATCGAAGAAGTAACGCGAACTTCTTATCGGCGAGCTCCAATCCCTTTTTCACAAAACCTTCCGCCGAGTTGTAAGGCGGGTTAGTGATAATGTTATCGGAACCTTGGGACTGGCAAAGAAAATCGACACCGGCATCCCCATAACCACGATCATACAAGTCTGAGCTAACGACGCGATTACCTTTTTGCTGTAACACCTGCGACATCGCACCATTACCGCAGGCGCATTCCCATATCTCTCCGGAGAAACGCTCATTGTCGATTAACGCATAAGTCGCCCAGGCGGGAGTTGGGAAGAAATCCGGCCCGTCCAAATCGGCAAATCGTTTATTGGTCGGCTTGAAGCCGCCATTGATATTGTAGGTCGTATCCATAGGAAAATTATATACGAATCAAATGGTTATTCAACTTTTTTATGTTTTCGAATAAGTGATTCTAAAGACTCAGCTTTTCTAGAGCTGGCCATGATTAGACATTGTTGCCCCTTTCCTGTATAAGCCCGCCCCTACTCCACACAGTACCTGTTCCCGAAAGCCGCTCCCTTGGCCCACACGCTCGACCTGTCCGCAAAGCCCGCAACCGACCCCGCCCTGATCAATATTACCGGCCTGACGCGCGAAGGCCTGATCGAGGCTTTGGTGGCGTCGCAAGCCGTCGAACCGCGTAAAGCGCGGATGCGCATGCAGCAGGTGTGGCGCTGGGTGCACCATTACGGCGTGACGTCGTTCGACCAGATGACCGACATCGCCAAGGAACAGCGCGCCGTCTTCGCTGAAAAGTTCACGCTCCAGCGCCCCGAAATCGTCGAGCGCCAGATCTCGCGCGACGGTACGCGCAAATACCTGATCCGCATGGCGCCGGGCATCGAGGTCGAAAGCGTCTATATTCCCGATGTCGGCCGCTCGGGCGCCCTGTGCGTCTCGAGCCAGGTCGGCTGCACGCTCAACTGCACCTTCTGCCATACGGGCACGCAGAAGCTGGTGCGCAATCTCACCGCCGCCGAAATCGTCGCCCAGGTCCAGGTGGCGCGCGACGACCTGGAGGAATGGCCGTCGCCCAAGGAAGACCGGCGCCTGTCGAACATCGTCTTCATGGGCATGGGCGAGCCGCTGTACAATCTCGACAATGTCGCCGACGCCATCGCCATCATTTCGGACCACGAAGGCATCGCCATTTCGCGCCGCCGCATTACCGTCTCGACCTCGGGCGTCGTGCCGGAGCTGGAGGCCCTGGGCAACCGCACGGCCGCCATGCTGGCCATCTCGCTGCACGCCACCAACGATGAACTGCGCAATGAACTGGTGCCGCTGAACAAAAAATACCCGATCGAGGAGCTGATGGCCGGTATCCGCGCCTATCCCGGCCTGTCGAACGCGCGCCGCGTCACCTTCGAATACGTCATGCTGAAGGGCGTCAACGACAGTCCGGCCGAGGCGCGCGCGCTGATCCGCCTGTTGAAGGGCATTCCGGCCAAGATCAACCTGATCCCGTTCAATCCGTGGCCCGGCACCCAGTACCAGTGCTCGGACTGGAAGACGATCGAGGCCTTCGCCGCCGTGCTCAACAAGGCAGGCTACGCGTCGCCGATCCGCACCCCGCGCGGCCGTGACATCCTGGCGGCCTGCGGCCAGCTCAAGTCGGAGAGCGAAAAGCTGCGCGCCAGCGCGGTGCGCAAGGCGCAGCGCGAAGATGCGTCAAACGGAGACAGCGAGGACGTGGGCGAAAGTCTGCCGTTTGCCCACCTCGCCGCCGGCATGATCTCTTAAGTTGTCATAAATCCGTTGTATTTGTGGACTTTATCGCTCTCACAGCGAAAGTGTCCACAGGGGTGGACGGTGGACTTGATCTTGCAGAGAGTTTCCAGCATTAGTAACGGGCTGTCTGGCAACGGGGCAGGCCCGCATCGCAGAAAGTGCCGCAGGGGATTGGTCAGCGCATGGTAACGAACAGTCTTAACCTCAACTTCCTGACGCCGGAAACCCTGCGTCCCGAGGTCCAGGCCTTTGCCGACGGTTTCGTCACCACGCTTCTGCACGGCGGCGTCGCCCTGCTGATGCTGATGATCGGCGCGACCATCTATTCGGTGCTGACGCCCTACAAGGAAATCCGCCAGATCCGCGACGGCAATTCGGCCGCGGCCGTGGGCTATGGCGGCGTGATCATCGGCCTGGCCATCCCGCTGGCCGCCTCGATCGTCGCCTCGACCTCGCTCGCCGAAATCGTCCTGTGGGGCGGCGCGACGCTGATCCTGCAGCTCCTCATCTTCCGCATCGTCGACTTCCTGCTGGCCGGCCTGCCCAACCGCATGAGCGAGGGCGAAGTCTCCGCCGCCGTGCTGCTGGTCGCCGCCAAGCTGGCCGCCGCCCTGCTCCTGGCCGCGACGGTACAGTAGGCTCCCATGAAACTCGACTGGCTCCTCTATGCAGCGGCCGTCACCGGGATTGTGGTGGTGACCACGCAATGGCATGAAACCTCCGACGCCCCGCCGGCTCCGCCGCAGCCGGGCGTCGGTGAAATGGCCCTGTTCGCCAACTTCACGCCCTTTTCCGCCTCGTCGATCATCAACCTGCCGGTCGACGATCAAAAGGTGATGACGGGCACGGCCTTTTCCGTCTCGCAGGTCGGCGAATGGGTTGTGTCGCGCGACGCCGTCCAGGGCTGCACCCACCCCTTCCTCAATATCGGCGGCAATCTCGGCGTGCCGTTCAAGGTGCGCGACGTCAAGGGCGTCGACAACTACGTCATCGGCATGACCGACGGCGCCGGCAAGCCTCTGCCGCTGGCCGATCCCAAGACGATCAAGCCGGGCATCCGCGGCTTCATGCCGGGCTTTCCAGGCGGCAATCCGGGCGAGGCCACGGCGCGCCTGATCGGCACGACCATACTGGAAAAACGCAAGCGCGGCGGGCACAACGAAGTGGTGCTGGCCTGGGCCCAGGCCGGCCGCACGGTCGGCATCAAGGGCGACCTCAACTCTTTGCGCGGCGCGCCGATCGTCGACGACAATTCGCACGTCATCGGCATCGTCATCCGCGAATCCCCGCGCCGGGGCCGTATCTATACCTCGGTGCCGGCGGCGCTGTTGGCGCTGGGCAATCTGCCCGACCGCCGCCCCGACTTCGAAAGCGAAGCCACGGTGACCAAGCGCAATTACGGCATCGTCGCCGACACCTACCGCCGCGAATACCGCGTGGCCCAGGTCGGCTGCATCAAGTCTTAAGGGCTATCTGTGGACCACCTTGCCATAGAGGGCACGATCGCAAGATTCGAAGTGTTTCCAAACCCGTCCCGACATACTCAGGCCTGCTGCCGCTTTTTCGCGGACGGTTTCCTATATTGACGGCATGACACCTCTCGATCCCGAACACCTTTCCGCCCTGGCGGCGGCCGATCCGAAACTGGCCCCGCTGACCCGGCATTTCGGCCACATCACCTACCGCAGGCGCCCGGGCGGTTTTCCGGCGCTGCTGGGCCTGATCGTCGAGCAGCAGTTGTCGGTCAAGGCCGCCGACACGATCATCGCCCGCCTGCACGCCGGCCTGGGCGAGGTCAGCCCGCAAGCCCTGCTCGATCACGACCATGACGCCATGCGCGGCTACGGCCTGTCGCGGCCCAAGATCGGTTACGCCCGAGCCCTGGCCGAAGCCTTCCACACGGGCGCCATCGATGTCGAGACAATCGCCGCGCTCGAAACCGAGGACGCCGCCCGTGCCCTGATCGGCCTCAAAGGCATCGGCCGCTGGACCGCCGAAGTCTATCTGATGTTCTCGGAAGGCCGTCTCGACCTCTTCCCGGTCGGCGACATCGCCCTGCGCGAAGCCGTCGCGTGGCTCGACGGCCTCGATGAACGCCCGAACGAGGCCTATTGCGCCGAGCGTGCGCGGGTGTGGTCGCCTTACCGCTCCATCGTCGCGCACCTGTTGTGGGCCTGGTACGGCGCCGTCCGCCGCGGCGAGATGGACCGGCAAATGAACGCAATCGCGGTCTCGGCCTGATCCCCATTGCTTTTTTGCGGCCGTATCCCTGTTGTTAGGCGATCAAACAGGGACGGCAAGCGATGACGGACATAGACGGCGATATCGAAACGGTCGCGAATCTGAGCGTGGTTCGGCCGATTCTCGACGTGGTAGCGCAGACGACCGGCATGGGATTCGCCGCCGTGGCGCGGGTCACGGACACGCAATGGGTAGCGTGCGCCGTGCGCGACGATATCGATTTCGGCTTGAAGCCGGGCGGCGAACTCAAGCTCGACTCGACCATTTGCCATGAAATCCGCCAGTCACGGCAAGGCGTGGTGTTCGACGACGCGCAGAACGACCCCGTGTTTCGCACGCACCATACGCCCGCGCTGTACGGCTTGCGCAGCTATATCTCGATGCCGATCATCCTTGGTGACGGCCGCTTTTTCGGCACGCTGTGCGCGGTCGATCCCAGGCCGGCCCAGATCGACAATCCCCGCGTCATCGGCATGTTCATCCTGTTTGCCGACCTGATCGCCCGGCATATCGACGCGCAGGAGCAGATGCTGGCCAGCCAGGCCGCCCTTGCGGACGCCGCGACCGTAGCCGCCCTGCGCGAGCAGTTCATCGCCGTCCTCGGCCACGATCTGCGCAATCCCGTCGCCGCCATCACCGCCGGCGCCAGTATCCTGAAGCGCGCCACCTTGAGCGACCGCGACAGCAAGGTCCTGGCCATGATGGCCGGCAGCGCCGATCGCATCAGCGAACTGATCGACAATATCCTCGACTTCGCCCGCGGCAGGATGGGCGTGGGCGTCAATCTCGATCGGCGCAATGCGCCGCAACTGGAAGCCACCCTGGCCCAGGTTATCGCCGAGGTGCGCGCCAAGTCTCCGGACCGGGCAATGGAAATTCGCTACGCCCTGTCGGAAACCGTCTGGTGCGACGACCATCGTATCGCGCAGCTGTTTTCCAACCTGCTGGCCAACGCAGTCACCCACGGCGCCCCGGACCGCCCCATTGTCATCGAGGCGTCGAGCGACCACCAGGCCTTTCAGTTGTCGGTATCGAACGGCGGCGTCCCCATACCACCCGACGCCATGCCGCGCCTGTTCCGTCCGTTTGTGCGTGGCGACATGCCGTCCGAAACGCAGGGGCTGGGGCTCGGCCTCTATATCGCGTCCGAAATCGCCAAATCGCACGGCGGAACGCTGGAAGCCATCTCCAACCTCAGGGAGACGCGCTTCACCCTGACCATTCCGTCGCAGCCGTCCGGCGCCGAAACCGGCGTCACGGCTACCCGTGCACCTGCCCTGGCCTGAGACATTCAGCCGGCGTCCAGCGACCGGGCGATAAAGGCGTCGACCGCATCCGTATAGTCGCCCGGCAGGCCCAGCGTCCGATTGACCTCTTCGTGCGTCAGGGCGCGCGGAAAGACGGGCATGGCCTTGCCTGCCTTTTCCGCCTTGTCATGGAAATCATTGGCGGCGTCGCAGGGACGGTCCGGGCGTTTCGTCGAGCAAACCAGCATCATCGGCACGGCCGCCGGCGTCCAGCGGTCGATCGGGGAGGCCTTGCGCCAATAGGCCGGGTCCGAACCGAAGGCCTTGTCGTAGAAACCGAGATGCCGCGTCTGCATGACGGCCGGCACGTCCATGACGGCGGAATCGAGGACCACCGTTCCGGCCCACGGCTTGCCCACCATGTCCGGCGCCGACGAAATCAGGGCGACGATATGCGCGCCGGCCGAATGCCCCATCAGGATCAGCCTTGCGGCATTACCGCCCCAGCCCGCTGCGTGGTCCTGGACGTAGGCCACGGCGTGCGCGACATCCTCTGCCTGCTCATAGGCCATGATATCGGGCAGCATGCGGTAATTGACGCTGACCACGATGAAGCCCTTGGGCAGCCAATGCTTCAGCTTGTTTTCGACCGAGCCGGTGTTGGCCTTGTCGCCGATCATCCAGGCACCGCCGTGCACCATGACCAGCACGGGGGCATTATGCGCGTCGGGCGGGATATAGACGTCGATGGCCTGGCGGGCGGCGCCGCCATAGGCCTCGGTCAGCTTGCGCGCGCCGGGCTGGATGGCCTGAAGGTCGATCGGCCGCTCTTCCTCGGCCTTCTTGGCCGCCAGGCGCGCCTTCGAAAACATTCCCTGTGCATCGGCGGTCCCCGCCGTCGCCACCATCAGTCCGAGGATCACAGCCATCCAAACAGGCTTGCGCGTCATCGCCGTCTCTCCTGCACTCCGTTCGGATATTATACGCAGCAGAGATAACAGCCTGTCTACCCCGTTACCACGTTCAGCCGGTCACCGAGCCGGAGCATGCCGCCGGCGAGCACGCGGGCCGTAATCCCGCCGTGACCGCGCACGGCATTATAGCCGCCCTGACCGAAAATCTCTTCCATGCGCGAACACGGATGGCATTCGCCGGTCATTTCCAGCAGCGCCTCTCCCAGCCGGAATCGTCTCTCCTTGAGCGCCAGCAGATTGACGCCCGACACCAGGACATTTCGCCGCAAAAGATCGGGCGCCACCTCGGGCAATCCCAGGAAGTCGGCGATGGCGATCAGGTCGGCCTTGCCGATCAGGGTGACATGGCGTGTGCCGGCCTTGCCCGAATACCGGTCGCCGGCCAGCCCCTGCATGGGATCAAGCTCCGCCATCTCCACGACGCGCATCGGCGCCCGCCTTTCCGGACGGACGCCGATCCATTCAACTGTGCCCGGACGCACCGGGGCGTTCATCAAGGCGGCAAGCGGCGAAGAAGCGTTCAGCATCCGCGCCGTGTAACCGACTACTTGCGCGGCTTCAATTCGACTTCGGGCTTTTCGCCCGGCGTCAAGGTCACATCCGGCTTCAGCACGTGGTGCTGGGCGTCGTTGGGGACGCGGAAACGGTGATGGTCGTCGGGATGGAAATATTCCTTGTCCTCGCCCGCCTGGTTGAGCTCATTCGGCCGAAAGACCTTTTTGCCCTCATACGTCCCGGTCTGGCTCAGCGGATCGTCGTGGGCATCCTCCGCGTCGCTCGGGGTATTGGCCGGAGCCGGTGGCGTCACGATATCACCTGTACCGCCGAAACTGGCCTCGGCCGCATCGCGTTCGATCTCTTCGCCGGCCCCCAGCGACGGATCGTTGCCGTCCGCGATACCGGTGTCGGGTGTTTCAGGGTCGGCGTTCGAAGGGTCTCTCAGCCGTTCCGTGTGCAGTTGATCGGGCATGACGGTCCTCCTTATTTATAAAGGACCATCCTGTCCCGCCGCGAATAAGATTGAGATACCGAACCCGAAGACCGGGGTAAAAGGTCAGTTAAGCCCTTTGGCGCCTTCGATCAGGTCGGCCACGACCGACGGATCGGCCAGGGTCGAGATATCCCCCAGCTGGTCCGGCGCGCCCTCGGCGATCTTGCGCAGGATTCGGCGCATGATCTTGCCCGAACGCGTCTTCGGCAGGCCCGGTGCCCACTGGATGACATCGGGCGAAGCGATCGGGCCGATTTCCTGACGCACGAAGTTGCGCAAGGCCACCTTCAGCGCGTCGGTGCCGGTGACGCCGGCCTTCAGCGTGACATAGCACCAGATGCCCTGGCCCTTGATGTCGTGCGGATAGCCCACGACCGCGGCCTCGGCGACGTCGTGGTGCGCCACCAGGGCGCTTTCGACTTCGGCCGTGCCTATACGGTGGCCCGAGACGTTCAGGACATCGTCGACGCGGCCGGTAATCCAGTAGTAGCCGTCGACGTCGCGGCGGCAGCCGTCGCCGGTGAAATACTTGCCGGGATAGGTCGAGAAATAGGTTTCCAGGAAGCGCTGGTGGTCGCCGAAGACCGTGCGCATCTGGCCCGGCCACGAGTCGTTGATGCACAGATTGCCTTCGACCGCGCCGTCGAGCTCGACGCCGTTGGCATCGACCAGACTGGGGACGATGCCCGGCAGCGGCTTGGTCGCGGAACCCGGCTTCAAGGGAGTAGCGCCCGGCACCGGCGTGATCAGGTGGCCGCCGGTTTCGGTCTGCCACCAGGTGTCGACGATCGGGCAGCGGCTGTCGCCGACGACGCGATGGTACCACAGCCAGGCTTCGGGGTTGATCGGCTCGCCGACCGTGCCCAACAGGCGCAGGGAGGCGCGCGAATGCTTCTTCACCGGGGCTTCGCCGTCGCGCATCAGGGCGCGGATCGCCGTCGGCGCGGTATAGAAGATGCTGACCTTGTGCTTGTCGACGACCGCCCAGAAGCGGCTGTTGTCGGGGTAGCTCGGCACGCCTTCGAACATCAGCGAGGTCGCGCCGTTGGCCAGCGGCCCATAGACTACATAGGAGTGGCCCGTGACCCAGCCGATATCGGCCGTGCACCAGTAGACGTCGCCGTCCTGATAGTCGAAGACCGTCTTGTGCGTATAGGCCGCCCAGACGAGATAGCCGCCCGTCGTGTGCAGAACGCCCTTCGGCTTGCCGGTCGAACCCGACGTATAGAGGATGAAGAGCGGATCTTCGGCATTCATCGGTTCGGGCGGGCACACGTCGGACATGCCCTCAAGCGCCTCGGGGACGCTGACGTCGCGGCCTTCGCGCTTCAGGTAATGCGCCTGGGTATGTTCGACGACAAGCACGGTGCGCACGTCCGGACACTGCAAAAGCGCCAGATCGACATTGGCCTTGAGCGGGATGGCCTTGCCGCCGCGCAGGCCTTCATTGGCGGTGACGACGATGTCCGAGCGGCAGTCGAGGATACGGCCGGCGATGCTGTCCGGCGAGAAGCCGCCGAAGACGACGCTGTGGACCGCGCCGATACGCGAACAGGCCAGCATGAAATAGGCCGCTTCCGGCACCATGGGCAGATAGATGGTGACGCGGTCGCCCTTCTTGACGCCGTAGGCCTTGAGAAGGTTGGCGCGCTTGTTGACCTCGACGCTCAGCTGCTTGTAGGTGACGGAGTACGAGACGTTGGGATCGTCGCCTTCGAAGATCAGCGCGACCTGGTCGCCGCGGGTGCCGAGATGCCGGTCGATGCAGTTGGCCGAGACGTTGAGCACCCCGTCATGATACCAGCGGATGCGGAAGTCTTCGCGGTCGTAGCTGACGTCCTTGACCTTGGTGAAGGGGGTCATCCAGTCGAGCGCCTTGCCGAGATTGGTCCAGTGGGCTTCGGGGTCGCGCGCGAACAGGTCGTGCTGCGCCTGCAGGCCGTCGGCCGTCAGGGTGCCCGGGCGGATGAAATCGGCCGGAACGGGAAAAAGGCTATCGTGGGCTTGATCGGACACGCGGTCTCTCCTGATGTCCCCTTGCGCAGGGGGGCATTTTTGCGCCGGACCTTACGGAATGCCTTAGTTCAAGTCGATAGGACCACACCGAAAAATCACGAGAATGTTGCGGCCGGCAACGACGTGCTTACATTGTAATAACATTTAAAAGATGCTATCGTGCGGGGCGGGGACATTCGGAGCACATCATGAAAGCGGTGTTGAGAAAGATGGGGAATTCGCACGGTGTGATCATCCCCAAGGCGCTGATCTCTCAGTTCGGCTTCGACAAGGAGGTCGAGATGCGCGTGACACCGACCGGCCTTATTATCGAAAAGCCGAAGGCGCCCTTGCGCGAAGGCTGGGAAGAGGCCTGCGCCGCCCTGGCCTACGAAAAGCCGGACCAAGACTGGCTTGACTTCGGCGACGAAGCCGGCAAGGACGCGGGCTGGTGAAGACGGAGTACAATCGTGGCGATGTCTGGTTGGTGAACCTCGATCCCACGATCGGACGCGAAATCCAGAAAACCCGGCCCTGCGTCATTGTCTCGCCACCGGAATTGAACCGTCACTTGCAAACAGTCATTGCCGCACCGATGACGACGGGCAATCGGGCGGCCCCTTTTCGGCCGGACGTTCGCTTTCAGGGCAAGGACGGCCTGATTGTGCTTGACCATATCCGCTCAGTCGATAAATCGAGGCTTTTGAAACGACTGGGCGCTGTCGACGACCACACCCTGTCTGCCGTTTTGACGGCCCTGACCGACCTGTTCGCGGAATAAGACCATGCTGCTGCACCTGTCCACCTGGCCCGAAATCGACGCACGCCTGAAATCCTCGCGCACCGTCGTCATCCCCATCGGCTCGAACGAGCAGCATGGGCCCATGGGTCTTTTGGGCACCGACTGGCTGTGCCCGGAAATCATCGCCCACGCCGCCGAAAAGGAGGCCGACATCCTGGTGGCGCCGACCTTCAATATCGGGATGGCGCAGCACCATCTGGGCTTTGCCGGCACGATTTCGCTCAGGCCGTCGACCTTCATGGCGGCGATCGAGGACTGGGTGAGGTCGCTTTCGCGCCACGGCTTCGACCGCATCTATTTCCTCAACGGCCACGGCGGCAATGTCGCCACGATCGAGGCGACGTTTTCCGAGATCTATTCGGCCTATTCCTACGCCGGCGATCCCTGCCCGTTCATCCTGAAGCTGAAGAACTGGTGGGACCTGCCGGGCATCAGCCGGCTGGCGGCCAAGCTCTATCCCAACGGCCACGGCAGCCATGCCACACCTTCGGAAATCGCCGTCACCTTCGCCGCCTATCCCGATCACGTGAAAACGGCTGCGATGGAACCGCAAATCGCGCCGAACGGTCCCATCCGCGACGCGCTCGACTACCGTTACCGCTTCCCCGACGGCCGCATCGGCTCGGATTCGAGCCTGGCGACGATCGAACAGGGCAAGGAACTGATCGCTGCCTCCGTCAAGGGACTGATCGACGATCTCAAGGCCTTCGACGCCGAATAAGGGCTACTTCACGAACCGCGAAAGCAGCCGGATATAGGCCGTCTGGTACGCACCTGACGGCTCGGTCACTTCCCACGAATCGATCGGCCAGGCGTCGTTGAAATCGGCATAGCTCTTCTGGGCAGGTTGGCCTGCCGGGGGTGACGGCAGGTTGCGGCCGCAGCCCGGATTGATATCCGGACAGCGTTTGTCCCAGCTGTAGGACGGGTTGGCCCCGCCGACCAGATAGCCCGGCGGCGGGCCGTATTTCGAACGGGCGACGCTGTCCCATTGGCTGCTGCCGTGGGCGTACCAGGTGTGGTAGAAGCGATCGACCGAGTTGGTGGCGCCGAACGCCTTCATGTTCGACAGATAGACCTTGCCCAGCGGATTGACGCCGTGGAGGTAATGGATGTAGCCCGCCGCCGCATCCATGGCCTCGGCCTTCGAATGTCGCCCCAGACCGTAACGCGCTTCGTCGGCAAAGATGTTGCCATGGACGGACTTGATCCCGCTTGAACCCCAGGTATAGGCACCCAGCCAGGCGCCGTAAGGGTCCTTGGCCATCGATTGCCAGCCGTCGCCTTCGAAACCGTCGGCGAAGGCACGGCGGATATCGGCGGCCACCGCCGGCGTCGCCGTCTTCAGCCCGGCGTAAAACAGCAAGGGCGCGTTTTGCTCGTAGTTGAAGTCGATATTGGCGTAATGGGCGAACAGGCCGGCCTCGCGATAGTGGGCGTCGACATAGTCGCGAAATCCCGTCTCTCCCGTCAGGTCGAACAGGTAGACCGCCGCCTGCAGCTTCGCCAGCTTGCGGTCGGTGTCGTCGCCCTCCTGCTGGCCGGCGGCAAGGCCTTCGGAATGGTCGCGCGCGTCGTTGTTGTAGAAGGTGACGGCGGGATGCGCGTCGGCCCATTGCCAGGCCTTCAACGCCCGCGCCTTAAGATCGGCGGCAAGGGCCGTGAAACGCGGATCGGCGCCGTAGATTTTCGCCGCGCGGGCAAAGGCGCCGGCGCCGTTTAGGGTCGCCAGCGTATTGGCCGGGCCATAGAAGCTCGGCCCGGTCGCCGCGGACGGTGGCGATCCGGACGCCAGGCCGACGACCGATAGCAGCGAGCCGTCATCTCCTTGCATGCGAACCAGCCAGTCCGCGCCCCACTTGACCTCGTCGAGAATATCCGGGACGCCGTTGCCCGATTCCGGGATGTTGAAGTCGTCGGTGAAAGCCGCCGGATTTTCGTCGTAGGCGTTCAACAGCGTAATGACGTAGCGCGCTGTCCAGCTGGTGTACTTGTTGAAATCGCCGGCATCGTACCAGCCGCCGTGAACGTCGCGCGCGGTGCTTTTGTCGCCCTTTTTGCTGTACAGCCTGGCCTCGGTGTCCTGGCCGGGCCGCATATGGCTGGCGCCGTCCGCCCAGCCCTCACCGGCGTATTTGGCGTCCTTGGCGAAGCCCGCGCGCTGGTAATAGAAAAAGCGCACCGCCTGGACCAGGATCGGTTTGTAGACATTGGGCGCGATATCGAACGGTGCGGAATCGTATTTCGCGTCGGCGTCGCGCACGACGTAGCGGCCGGGCGCCGTCACGGCGCTGAAATCGAAGCGCCAGGCGTGATCGCCCGACGATGGATCAAGCGCGCCATTGTTCCACTTGACCGGCGTGCCGCTGAACACCACGGCCTGCGTTTTCGTATCGACGACCTGATAGGTCTTGCCGGGCGTAAAGCGCCAGTCGTTGTCGAAGCCGACTTCGGGATCGCGCACCACGGCGACCTTTTTCGCGTCGGGCAGGTAGCCGAACTGATCGACGACGATGAACGGCGTCGGCGGCGCGTCCTCGGCGCACGCGGCATTGGCCATCAAGGCCAGCACGGCGCAGACGCCGCTCAAGAGTACCTGTTTCATGCCACGCCACTCCCTGTTTTTCAGGGAGGTTAGGCGCTTATGACACGGTTGCACAAGAGCCTACGCCCGCTCGACCTTCAGCGGCCGCGACATCAGCATGCCGACCGCCGTATCGACGTCGATCTTTCCCGTCAACACCGCGTGGACGGCATTGCACAGCGGCAGCTCGACGCCGAAGCGCTTGCCGAGTTCAACCACGGCCGGCGCCGATTCGACGCCTTCGGCCACCGACACCTTGCCCTCCAGCGCCTCGGCCAGGGTCATGCCCTGCCCCATGGCCAGACCGACCGACATGTTGCGCGACTGCGGCGACGAACAGGTCAGCACCAGATCGCCCATGCCGCACAGGCCCGACATGGTCTCGAACCTGGCGCCCAGCGCCATGGCCAGGCGCGTCATCTCGGCAAAGCCGCGCGTGATCAGCGCTGCATGGGCATTGCGTCCCAGTCCCTTGCCTTCGGAAATGCCGCAGGCGATGGCGATGACGTTCTTGATCGCCCCGCCCGCCTCGGCGCCGATCAGATCGGGCGACAGGTAGGGCCGGAAGCTGGGCCCGGCAATCGTGGCCAGGATGCGCGCGCCGGCGGCTTCGTCGGCACAGGCGATGGTCACCGCCGACGGCTTGCCCTCGGCGACTTCGCGCGCGAAGTTCGGCCCGGCCAGTACGGCGGCTGTGGCATCGGGCAGCACGTCGCTCAGCACCTCGGTCATCAGGGCGTCGGTGCCGCGCTCGACGCCCTTCGAACACAGGACGATCGGCACGCCGGGGCGGGCGTAAGGCGCGAAGGTCTTCAGCGTCGGGCGCATATGCTGGGCCGGCGGCACGGCCAGGATCAGGTCGCAGTGCGCCAGATCGGCCAGATCGCCGGTGGCGCGGACCTTGGGCGACAGGGCAACGCCCTTGAGATAGAGGCTGTTTTCATGCGCGGTATTGATGCTGTCGACGACCTCGGCTTCGCGCGCCTGGATCAGCACCGAACGGCCGGCGAACGTTGCCGCCTGGGCCAGAGCCGTTCCCCACGCGCCCGCGCCGATCACCCCTACCTGGCGGTAAACCTCTGTCATGCCTTGGCCCCTTTACGTCCCTGCGTTTTATAGACCGGTGCGCTTTCCGCGCGTTTCTCATCGAGCGGCCAGCGCGGACGCGCCAGCGCTCCCATGTCGGTCGCCTTGTCGCGCGGCATGTTGCCCATGGCGGCGAAATGTTCAAGCCCGGCCAGCGCGATCATGGCGGCATTGTCGGTGCAATACTTCAGCGGCGGCGCCACGAAGGTAAAGCCGTGACGGGCGGCAAGGTCCGTCAAGGCGTTGCGGATGGCGGTATTGGCGGCCACGCCGCCGGCGACGACGAAGTCCGGCGTCTTCACCGCATTTTGTTCCCGGAACAGCGCCATGGCGCGGCCCGTACGTTCGACCAGCTGGCGCGTGATCGCCGCCTGCACCGCCGCGCACAGGTCGGCGCGATCCTGTTCCGTCTTGACCTGCTCGTAGGCGATCCTGGCGGCGGCCGTCTTCAGACCCGAAAACGAAAAGGCGCAGTCCTTGCGGCCGAGAAGCGCGCGCGGCAGTTCAAATCGCGTGGGGTCGCCGCCTTTCGCACAAGCTTCCAGCGCCGGCCCGCCGGGATAGCCGAGGCCCAGCACCTTGGCGATCTTGTCGAAGGCCTCGCCCGCCGCGTCGTCGATCGTCGTGCCCAGCCGCTCGTAATCGCCGACGCCGCGCACGATCAACAGTTGACAGTGCCCGCCCGATACCAGCAGCAGCAGGAAGGGAAACGCAACCTTTTCCGTCAGTTTGGCTGAAAGCGCATGGCCTTCGAGATGATTGACGGGCACCAGCGGCAGGTCGCGCGCCAGGGCATAGCCCTTGGCGAACGACAGCCCCACCATGACACCGCCGATCAGCCCCGGACCCGCCGTCGCCGCCACGGCGTCGAGCGTCACATTGCCGGCGGCCTTCAAAGCCTCCGACGCCAGGGCGTCGATCGTCTCGACGTGACTGCGCGCGGCGATTTCGGGGACGACGCCGCCGAATTCGGCGTGCTG
>OUNM010502813.1_pt1 | contig 38533 bp, 32 predicted proteins | sample 1769961 | NCBI WGS metagenome assembly OUNM01 (sample SAMEA3914820, study PRJEB12502) | metagenome | biome: forest; material: soil | place: USA | collected 2012-03-12 | depth 0.3 m | reverse complement strand
GTCGTCGGCGCGGAACAGGTCGCGGACCACTTCGGCGATCGACACGAGGTCGCCCGAATTGATCTTCGCTTCATATTCCTGGGCGCGGCGCGACCACATGGTGCGCTTGACCTTGGGCTTGCCCTTGAGCGTGTCGAGCGCTTCCTTGAGCGTCTTGTCCGAAGACAGCTTGCGCATGCCGACGCTCTCGGCCTTGTTGGTCGGCACGCGAAGCGTCATGCGCTCCTTTTCGAAGCGGAGCACGTAGAGCTCCAGCGTCATGCCGGCAATTTCCTGCTTCAGCAGCTCGACCACACGGCCAACGCCATGCTTGGGGTAAACAACGTAATCACCGACGTCGAAGGACAGCGCCTTGGCAGCCATGTAACTTCAACCTTTCACTTGGGGATACGCCCGTATAAACGCGCGGCGCCCGGACATGGCACCGGCAAGGGCTGGTTTTTGAGTGTGTGTCTCCACACGAGAGACTCGGAAACTGGCTCTCGTCCTGTCCTATTTAACACACTCGTAATAAAATTACCAGCCCAGTGTCGTTTTCTTACGATGGCGGACGCCCGATATGGGTACGGCCGCGCCCCGATTTCGGAACGCAGCCGTATTGATGCAGATCAGGAAGGGGTGTTGACCTACCAGACGCGAACGCGATCTGCCGGTGGGAGGTAAAGCTTGTCGCCCGGTTTTACGTCGAACGCCGTGTACCAGGCGTCCATGTTGCGGACGATCCCGTTGACGCGATATTCCTCCGGGCTGTGCGGGTTGGAGAGCAACTGCGAGCGCAACGCGCCCTCGCGTGCCTTGCCTTGCCAGCTCTGTGCATAGGCAATGAAGAAGCGCTGGTCGCCGGTATAGCCGTCGATCACCGGCGGCTCGCCATGCCGCGCGACATAGCGGCGATAGGCGGCATAGGCGGCCTCGAGCCCGCCGAGATCGCCGAGATTCTCGCCGAGCGTCAGCTCGCCCTTGATGTGGACGCCGGGGATCGGCTCGTACGAATTGAACTGATCGACCAGCTTCTTGGCATGCGCGGTGTAGCGGTCGGCCGATTCCTTGGTCCACCAGTCGCGCAACTTGCCCGAGGCGTCGAACTGGCGCCCCTCATCGTCGAAGCCATGGCCCATTTCGTGGCCGATCGTCGCACCCGTCTCGCCGTAATTGACCGCCGGGTCGGCGGCGGGATCGAAGAAGGGCGGCTGCAGGATCGCTGCCGGGAACGTCACCTGGTTGGTCAGCGGATTGTAATAGGCGTTCACTTCCTGGACGTTCATGTCCCACAGCGAGCGATCGACCGGCTTGCCGAGCCGCGACAATTGCAGCTTCCACCCGAAATCGTCGGCGGCAAACGCGTTGGCGAGCGGATCGGTCCGCGACACCTTCATACTAGAATAATCGATATATTTGGCCGGGTGCCCGATCCGCGGGTCGAACGAGGCGAGCTTGACCAATGCCTCCTTGCGCGTCGGCTCGTCCATCCAGGCCGCCTTCTCGATCTTTTCCTTGTAGGCGGCGCGCAAATCGTCGAGCAGCTCGTCCATCTGCTTCTCGGTATCCGCGGTCCAGTGGCGCTGGGCGTAGAGTTCGCCGACCGCTTCGCCGAGATTGTCGTTGAGGAGCCGCACGCCGCGCTTCCAGCGATCGGGCTGCGCCTGTACGCCCTGCAAGGTGCGCGCGTAGAAATCGAACTGCGCGTCGTCGAATGCCTTGGGCAGGAACTGGGCATGGCCGCTGATGAAGCGGAACGTCATCCAGTCCTTCCACACCGACAGCGGCGTCGCCGCGATCGCCTGGCCGGCCGCGGCCACCGCGCTGGGCTCGGCGACGATCACCGTCGGCATCTTGCCCAGGCCGATCTTCGCCAGCACCGGCGTCCAGTCGAATTGCGGGGCAAGCCTGGCCAGCTCGGCGCGGTTCATCGGGTTGTAGGTCTTGACCGGATCGCGTCGCGCCTCGGGCGTCCACTGGCTCTTGGCCAGGCTCGTTTCGAGCGCGATGATCGCGTCGGCCCGGCTTGCTCTCGCCATGGGATCGGACACCCCGGCCAGTTCCTCGATCTTCATGATATAGTCGCGATAGGCCTTGCGGAACGCGACATATTTGGCGTCGGGCAGCAGATAATAATCGCGTGACCCGAGCCCCAGCCGCGCTTGTCCGGCATCGACCGCATATTGCGTCGGGTTCTTGGCGTCGGGGCTGATCCCGATATTGATCGGCGCGGCGTAGCCCGGCTCGGCCATCAGCGCGACGAGCTCGTTGGTGTTCTTGACCGCCAGGATTCGCGTCAGATACGGCCGCAGCACGGCATTGCCGCGCGCCTCGATCCCGGCTTGGTCCATATAGGCGCCGTAGAAATCGGCGACGCGGCGCATCTTGGGATCGGTCGGGTTGGGGCCGGCATCGTCGACAAGCTTGCGGACCTCGATTTCGGCCTCGTCGGGCATGTCGTAATTATAGCCGGCGCGCGCCTTGTCGGGCGCGATCGGCGCGTTCTTGAGCCAGGTGCCTTCGGCATAGCGGAAGAAGTCGTCGCCGGGCTTTACGCTCTTGTCCATCGTCGCATAATCGACGCCCCACGGACCGTATTTCGGCTTGGGCGCGGACTGCGCCAGCGCCAGTCCCGAAATGCCCAGAAGGAAAAGACCCGTAACCCGCTTGATCGCCATGAGACGACTCCCCGCTCGATGATGTTTCGGCGTGGTGTGTTGTCAGACTATGGCGGCGTGGGGAAGCGGGAATCTACCAAACCGTCATCCCCGCGAAAACCGGGATCTCGCGAGGACCTGCGATGCGGCATGAGACCCCAGCTTACGCCGGGGTGACGGGTTCAGTCGCCCTGGCCGGGGTCGGCCGAGAAATACTTGTCGAACTTCCCCGTCTCGCCCTTGTGCTCGTCGGCGTCGGCAGGGGTCTGGTCGTTCTTGCGCGTGACGTTGGGCCACTGGCTGCTGAAATTGTTGTTGAGCTCGAGCCACTTTTCGAGCCCGCTCTCGGTATCGGGCAGGATCGCCTCGGCCGGGCATTCGGGCTCGCACACGCCGCAATCGATGCACTCGTTGGGGTTGATGACGAGCATGTTCTCGCCTTCGTAGAAACAGTCGACCGGACACACCTCGACGCAGTCCATATACTTGCAGCGGATGCAGGCGTCGGTGACGACGTAGGTCATTTCTGGCTCCCCAGCGGTACGATTTTGGCCGTGCTATGCCCGTGTTCCGCGCCCGTCAATCAATCGAAGCTTGATGCGAGACGTTCTTAAGTTTCAGGCCGGATTTTCGGGGTCGGTTCCCGCCAGCAGGTCCTGGTAGCAGCTCTGCGCCTCCGACGGCGGGCCGCGGCGGATGGGAAGGGCCTCGATCCGGATCGTGCGGATGTCGCCGCGATGCGTGACGAAGGTCAGGATGTTGCCGATCCGAACCGGTGCCGCGGCGCGATCGACCGGGCGGCCGTCGATCCGCATATGACCCTGCTCGGCGAGTCCCTGGGCGAAGGTTCGCGTCTTCACGATCCGCGCGAACCACAGGAATTTGTCGAGGCGCATGGTCTCAGCCATCGAGCATTCCTGCGAGCGCGGCGAAAGCATTGTCCCTGGGCGGTGCCGTCGGCTTGGCGTTCGGGGTCAGGCCTTGCCATGTCCAGCGGGGCTTGCCGTCCTCACCGGGCTTGGTGGCGCGGAAACCGAGTTGTGCCATCAGCCGCGCGAGCGTGTCCGGCTGCACCCCCATCGAGGTCGCAAGCGCGGGATCGAGCGCGAACGGGGCGCGGCCCTTGCGACTGTCGTGCGCGGCACGGGCAATGCGCTCGGCCAGGTCGACGCGGACGGCCTGCTGGCCGAGCGGGCGGAAACCGAAGGGCAAATCGGCGCCCGGCGCATGGCGCGGCAACACCGTCGCGCCCTCGCGCGGACCATCGCCGAGCCACATCAGCATCCGCCGCCAGTGCGCCGCCTGGGGCTTGAGCAAGGCGGGGGCGAACAGGTCGAGCGTGCCGATCGTCACGCCCATATGGTTCAGCCGCTTGCGCGCGGGCTGGTCGAGCGCTTCGATCTGACGGCCGATCGCGCGGCGCGGCAACAGCCCGCCCGCATCGAGCAGCGCCCCGGAGACCGCGCGCAACGGGGCGCCGGCACCGGCATCGCGCAGGCATTGGTCGAGCTTGCCGAACAGCGGCAAATGTCTGGCAATCTGTCCGGCCAGCCAGCGGTCGAGCCGCGCCTGCATCGCCTTGCGCACCGCCGGATCGAGTGCCTCGATGGCGCGGTCGAGCACGACACGCGGCTGGGCGGGATTGGGGCCTGGGGCGACGGTCGCGACATCGACCCCGCGCCAGTCGATCCGCGGGAAATCGAGCGCGAATGCTTCGTCGTCCGCTTCGGCCAGTTCGCGCCCGCGTTTCGCCAGTTCGGCGCCCAGCCGCTTTTCAGCCGCCGCCAGCAACAGGCGCTTGTCCGATGCCCGCGCATCGGCGGCGACGGTGAACCGAAAGCCGTTGAGCGTGCCGATCGCGTGATCCTCGACCAGCACTTCGCCTTCCTCGCCGATCACCACCGGCAGCGCGCCGACATCCTTGCCGATCTGGCGAAGCAAGGCGGTCGTGCGCTTGTCGACGAAACGCTGGGTCAGGCCGGCATGGAGCGCGTCGGACAAGCGCTCCTCGACTTCGCCGGTGCGTGCCGCCCAATGCGCAGGATCGGCCAGCCAGTCGCCGCGATGTGCGATATACGCCCAGGTACGGACCGCCGCGATCCGGCCCGCGAGCGTTTCGACATCGCCCCCGACATTGTCGAGCCGCGTCACCTGCTCGGCGAACCACGGGCCGGGGATATGGCCATTGCCCTCGCTCAGGAACTGGTAGAGCCGCGACACCAGACGCGCATGCGGATCGGCGCCGAGCTTGCGGAAATCGGGCACGCCGCACGCTGCCCATAGCCGCGCGACCTGACCCGGCGAGCGCGCGCGGTCGCGGACCCAATCCTCATCGGCCAGCCGCTTGAGCACGGCGAGATCGACGGCCGGTGGGGCCGCACGCAGCACGCGGTTGTCGGGCTTGGTCTCCAGGCTCCCGATCAGGCCGTCGATCGATCCGAGATCGGGCTCGCCATCGCGCCAATAGAGGAAATCGAGCCTGGGAAAGCGATGCTCCTCGATCGCATGCACTTCCTCGGGCGTGAACGCGCCGGGGCCGTCCTCGACCAATGCGCCGAACGTGCCGTCCCTTTGGTGGCGCCCGGCGCGGCCGGCGATCTGCGCCATCTCGCTCACCGTCAGGCGGCGCTGGCGGCGGCCGTCGAACTTGGACAGCGACGCGAAGGCGACATGGCTGACATCCATGTTGAGCCCCATGCCGATCGCGTCGGTGGCGACGAGATAATCGACCTCGCCCGCCTGGAACATCGCGACCTGGGCATTGCGCGTGCGCGGGCTGAGCGCGCCCATCACCACCGCCGCGCCGCCGCGCAGGCGGCGGATCATCTCGGCGACGGCATAGACTTCCTCGGCGCTGAACGCGACGATCGCCGAGCGCTTGGGCAGGCGCGAGAGCTTCTTCGCCCCGGCATAGGACAGCGTCGAGAAACGCGGCCGGTTGACGATCTCGGCATCGGGCACCAGCGCCTTGACCATCGGCCGCAGCGTTTCGGAGCCGAGGATCATCGTCTCCTCGCGCCCGCGGGCCCGCAGCAGCCGGTCGGTGAAAACGTGGCCGCGCTCGGGATCGGCGCCGAGCTGCGCTTCGTCGAGCGCGACGAACGCTACATCACGAAATCTTTTGTTGTCGGTTCCGGCAACCATGCCTTCACCGATCGGCATGCTCTCGGCGGTGCACAGGAACCAGCGTGCATTGGGCGGGACGATCCGCTCCTCGCCGGTGATCAACGCGACATTGGCTGCGCCCTTCAGCCTGACCACGCGATCATACACTTCGCGCGCCAGCAGGCGCAGCGGGAAGCCGATCATCCCACTCGAATGCCCGCACATCCGCTCGATGGCGAGATGCGTCTTGCCGGTGTTGGTAGGCCCGAGCACCGCGGTGACCGGGGAGCTGTACGCACGCATGACTCGCCCAAGATCGTCGCGCTTGCGCGTCAACGCAAGCGCCCGTGCAAAGGCCCCTGCAATGGATCGTCCCTGTGCGAGTCCGTAAGTAATGGTCCTTAAGACACTATACCGCGACTAAAAGTGCGCGGATTCACCGACACTTAAAAGAGTTCCGTGCAATCGGTCTCCTATCTCTGACGTTGCACGGCTCGCCGCAGAGCGTTGTCCACCCGCGCCCGGTTAAATTGACTTTAATACCCCATGCCCACAGTGCTTGCGCCTGCGCCGGGGGTGGATCGGCGAATTGTTTCGGGACCGTTTTTCGCCGTGTTTCTACGCAACGAGCAATATGAGCAGTCGGGGGGCGCCGCGCCCAGCTCGACCGGCCGTGCGCTCGTCCTGACCACCGACCTCTCCTTTTTCGACCGCCTGCGCGCCGCTGTCGCGCGGATCGACTGGACGCCCGACCTCGGCGCGCGGATCGGATCGCGCGACTGGTTTCGCGGCGCCGCGACCTGCACCGCGCTGATCGGCGCGACCTATGCGCTGTCGCCGGGCTTCGCGCGGCCGCTGCTCGCCGCGGGCCAGCCGCCGCTCAAGGGCGATGCCTGGAAGAACGAGCGCGCGCAGGCGATCGCGCCGCTGGCCTGGGGGGCCGATACCGGCACGCGGATGGCGTCGAACGACCTTGTCCGCCCGCTGGCCGAGACGCCCGACCGCCCGATCCTGCATGTCGACGGTGCGATGGGCGAGGGCGATACGCTGGCCGAGGCGCTGCGTCGCGGCGGGGCTGCGAAGGGCGATGTGGCAAAGGTCGCCGACCTGGTCGGCGGCGCGCTGGCGCTCGACCAGATCCGTCCCGGCACGCGCTACCAGATGACGCTCGGCCGCCGCGCGACCAAGGCCGATCCGCGGCCGCTCGAGCAATTGAGCTTTCAGCCCGCCTTCGATTTCCGCCTGACCATCACCCGCGGCGCCGACGGCCTGTCGATGCAGCGCCAGGCGATCGCGGTCGACGACACCCCGCTGCGTATCCAGGGGTTGGTCGGGCAGAGCATCTACAAGTCGATGCGCGCCGCCGGCGTGCCGTCCAAGGTCGCGGCCGACTACCTCAAGGCGATCGCGACCCGCGTCTCGATCGGCGGCGATATCTCGCCGGGCGATACCTGGGACGTCGTGCTCGGCCAGCGCCGCGCCGCGACCGGCGAGGTCGAGCTCGGCGACATCCAATATGCCGGGATGGATTTCGGCCGCCGCAAGGTCCAGCTCGTCAAATGGACCAGCGAGCAGACCGACACCACCGACTGGTACGACGCCAATGGCCAGACCGAGCGCCAGGGCTTCATGGGTCTGCCATGCGGCGGGCGGATCAGCTCGAGCTTCGGTATGCGCCTCCACCCGATCCTCGGCTATTACCGCATGCACAAGGGCATCGACGTCGCCTGTGCCTATGGCTCGCCGGTCTATGCTGTGGTCGACGGCGTGGTGAACTGGGCCGGCTACAAGGGCGGCTATGGCAGCTTTGTCGGGATCAGCGGTCCCGGCGGCGTCGGCACCGGCTATGGCCATCTGAGCCGCGTGCTGGTGCGCAACGGCCAGCGCGTGCAGCGCGGCCAGGTGGTCGCTTATTCGGGCAATTCGGGCCTGTCGACCGGCCCGCATCTGCATTGGGAAGTCTATCGCGGCGGCCAGCTCGCCAATCCGCGCAATTTCTCCTTCTCGACCGTCGCCAGCCTGACCGGCTCGGCGTTGCGCGCGTTCAAGTCGAAGGTCGCGGAATTGCTCTCGGTCCGCCCGGGCGCCGCGGCGAAATAAATTCCGCTTCCCGGATGAACACCGTGAAGCGGGTATAAGACGTCGTCCCGGCGGAGGCCTGGACCGCCGCCAATAGTCCATCGACAGGGCGGCCCCCCGGCCTTCGCCGGGGCGACGGCTATTGATGCGGCGGCTAGATCAATGCCCCTGCGAGCGCCAGCGGCGGATGGTGCGGCCGATGATCTGTTCCTCGCCGCCAGTCTCGCGCCACAATTCGGAGAAGAGCGGGTCGTCAGAGGCCGGGCGCTTGGATTCTTCCAGCCCGTCGAACGCGACGCGGATCGGGATGGCGACGCCTTCGCCGCAGATGATGCACTCGCGATTGCGCAGCGCCGGGATCGAATCGAGGAAGCCGCGCGCGCCTTCGGGCATGGCCGAGCGGACAAAGGCCTGGTCGCGATCGTTGTTGAGGCGCATCGAGATGATCGTGCCGCATTGCGACAGCACGCCTTCGGCAAGGTCCGACGGACGCTGCGTGATCAGGCCCAGGCTGACGCCGTATTTACGGCCTTCCTTGGCGATACGGCCGAGGATCTTGCCGACCGATGCCTTTTGCGCGCCGGCATTGTGTTCGCTGGGGATGTAGCGGTGCGCTTCCTCGCAGACGAGCAGGATCGGCCGCTTGGGCTCGTTGCGCGACCAGATCGCGAAGTCGAACACCATCCGGCTCAGTACCGCGACCACCACGCTGGTGATTTCATTGGGTACGCCCGACACGTCGATGATCGAGATCGGCTTGCCGTCGCCGGGCAAGCGGAAGATGCGGGTGATGAAGTCCTGCATCGTGTCGGCGACGAGCATGCCCGAGAACATGAAGCCATAGCGCGGGTCGGCCTTGATCTCGTCGATCTTGGTCTTGAGCCGCAGATAGGGCGCGGTGTCGCCGGCGCGATCCATCTTGCCCATTTCGAGCTGGATCAGATTGGTCAGGTCGCTGAGCAGGTACGGGACCGGCGCGTCGACCGTCAGCTTGGAGATTTCCTGGCCCAGCCGACCCTTGCCGCGCGCCATCAACAGGCATTTGGCGAGGATGTCGGCGTCGATCTGCCGCTCCGAACCGGTCGAGGTCACGAACACTTCGCAATGTTCCTCGAAGTTCATCAGCCAGTAGGGCATTTGCAGGTTCGACACGTCGAAGATCGCGCCGGTGGTCTGGAATGCCGCCGAATATTCGCCGTGCGGGTCGACCATCACGATATGGCCCTGCGGCGCGAGCTCGCAGATGCGGTGGAGGATCAACGCGGCGCTGGTCGATTTACCGGTACCAGTCGAGCCCAGCAGCGCGAAATGCTTGCCGAGCATCGCGTCGACATAAAGCGCGGCGCGGATGTCCTTGGTCGGATAGACCGTGCCGATCTCCACATTGGCGCGGTCGTCGGCGGCGTAGATCTGCTTGAGGTCGGCGGTCGATACCGGATAGGCCATCGCGCCGGGCGCCGGATAGCGGGTGACACCGCGGCGGAACTTGTAGAGCTTGCCGGTCAGCCGCTCCTCGTCGCCTTCGCCCATGAAGTCGATCTGCGCGAGCACGCCGGCATCGGTCAGCCGCAGCGATCGGACATTGGCGATCATCCAGGTGGCGGCGACGCGAATCTTGATCTGCGCGCCGACCGATCCGGCCGCGGCGAGCACCGGATCCTGGTCGTTGGCGTAACTGTCGATCGCATCGTGATCGAGCAGGACTTGACCGCCCGACCCGGCGATTTCGATCAACGCTCCGATGTGACGCCCGGCATTGCCCGCGGAAGCGGGGGCTGCGGCAGGCGTGGCACGGGCGAAAGCATCACCGCCCAGCATCTCGGTCATCGGGGTCCCCTGGTCATTCAGCGGATCGCTATGGCCGGAAATGGGTAAATATTAGGTTTGCTAGCGTTCACACCTTTGATTGACACCGATGTCTGTCGCGGTGCCGGCCCGCTCCCCCACCCGACCTCCCAGCTAGGGTATTCTATGGGAGGTCGGGTGGGGGAGCGGGCCGGCACCGCAACCGGTTCGGCCTGGCCAAACCGTCAAACACGCCGGGCGATATAACCTGCTGCCCAGCCGAACAGGATCGATAGCGCCACGGCGACCAGGCCGTAAGCGATCGATGCGCGCTGCGCAGAGCGCGCGACGAAGCGCTCGAAACCCGATTTGCGGATGTCGATCTCCTTCGTCGCGACCGCCAGGACATGGCCGTCGCGGATCAGGAAGGTCTCCGCGGTGAAGCGCCCGACCGGGACGCGCGCCGGGATGTTGACGCGGGCGCGGTAGAGAACGCCGTCACTGATCTCGACCGCATTGGGCAGCTCGTAATAGAGGCCCGAGCGGCGCTTGAGGTCGACGAGGCCGCGGGCGAAGCGGTCCTGCTCGTCCTGCGGCGCGCTCGAGGCGGGCGAGAGCTGAAGGCTGTCGAGCCCGAGCTCGTAGATCGCGCGCGTCCGCCCGTCGACGACCTGACCGATCGGGCGCGACGACACGAGGCCGTAGAAACTCGGCGCCGATTTGTAACGCAGCCGCGCGGCATTGACCCAGACCAGCCCGCCGAGCTTCTGCTTCTCGCGGACCAGGATCGACTGGGTCGGGCCCTTGACCACCACGACAATGTCGGTCGGCGCGTCGTCATCGGGCAGCCGGCCGCCGGGATAGAGGATCGCGCCGAACAGCAGCAGTTCCGCCCCGGTGAACGAATAGGCGATCTCGATCTGGCGCTGCGACACGTCGGGGACGAGCACGGGCTTGGACGCCGGCTTGGCCTGCGCCATCAGCAGTGGCGCGAGCAGGATGAGCGCGGCTGGTTTTAGTCTCACGGCACCGGCCCGCTCCCCCACGCGGCCTCCCACATGATACTGCCGTTGGGTGGCCGGGTGGGGGAGCGGGCCGGTGCCGTGACGTAAAAGCCGCTTCAAGACAATTCGACCGAATAGATTTCGTCGGGCCGCCAGCCGAGCCCGATCGCGATGCGCAGCCCCACGAGCAGCACCAGCACGGCAAGCGCCAGGCGGAGATATTCGGGCTTCACCCGGCTCGCGAAGCGTGCGCCGAGCTGCGCGCCGGTCACCGACCCGAGCAGCAGCAAGGCGGCAAGCACGATGTCGACCGCCTTGGTCGTGGTGGCGTGGACCATCGTTGCCCAGGCCGTGACGAACAGCGTCTGGAACAGGCTGGTCCCGACCACGACCTGCGTCGCCATGCCGAGCAGGTAGATCATCGCCGGCACCAGGATGAACCCGCCGCCGACACCGAGCAGGATGGTCAGGATGCCGACCACGAAACCGAGCAGCAAGGGCGCGAGCGGCGAGATGTAGAGGCCGGAGCGATAGAAACGCGTCCGCAAGGGGAGGGCGGCGACCAGCGGATGATGCCGCCGCTTGCGCGCGGGCGGCGGCGTGCCGGCACGCGTTGCGCGGATATACTGGATCGATTCGCGCGCCATGGTCGACCCGATCCAGCCGAGCATCAGCACATAGACGACCGCGATCACCGTATCGATCTGCCCGGTCGCCTGGAGCAGTTTGAAGATCCACGCACCCGCGAACGAGCCGACGAACCCGCCCGCAACCATCAGCCCGCCCATCTTGAAATCGACCCCGCGGCGCTGGAGGTGCGCGAACACCCCCGACACGCTCGCGCCCGTCACCTGGCTCGCCGACGACGCGGCGGCGACCGTCGGCGGGATGCCGTAGATGATCAGCAGCGGCGTGGTCAGGAACCCGCCGCCGACCCCGAACATCCCCGACAACAGGCCCACGAACACGCCGAGCGCGACGATGACCAGCGCGTTGACCGACATGTTGGCGATGGGAAGGTACAGGTCCACGGCGGTACGCTTAGTGCGTAGTTGCGGCCGGTGGAAGGCGGTGGGTGTCGGGGAGCGGGCCGGCTGCCACGTCTCGTCAGGGCTGGTTGAGGTGCTCCCAAACCTTCGAGATCACGACCGAGCCCTCGCCTACCGAAGACGCGACACGCTTGACCGATCCCGCGCGGACGTCGCCCACCGCAAAGATGCCCGGTTGCGACGTCGCGTAGGGCGAGCTGCCGCCCGCCGCATCGCCGGTTAGGACGAATCCCTTATCGTCCAGTTCGACGAGGCCGGAGAGCCAGCCGGTGTTCGGCGCCGCGCCAACCATGATGAACAAGGCGCAGGTCGGAACGATGCGCTCGGACCCGTCATCCGCATTGCGGATCGTCACCGCCTCGAGCTTGTCGCCGCCGTGCAGCGCTACGACCTCGCCGCCATATTCAACGCTGATCGCGTCGTCGGCCTCGAGCCGGCTGGTCAGATAGGTCGACATCGACGCGGCCAGCGACGCACCGCGGACCAGAACGCGGACATGGTTCGCGGTCCGGCACAGGAACATCGCGGCCTGGCCGGCGGAGTTCCCGCCGCCAATCACGATCGCCTCGCTGTTCTTGCAGAAGCGCGCTTCGTTCTCGGTCGCGGCATAATAGACGCCAGCGCCTTCGAAGTCGGCCAGCCGCTCGAGCGGCAGCCGCCGGTACTGAACGCCGGTCGCCACGACGACCGCGCCGGCACTGATGCGTCGTCCGTTGTCGAAGGTCGCGCAGAATCGGCCATCGTCCAGCCGCTCGAGCTTCGCCACGCGCCGCGGCACGACGAAACGCGTTCCGAATTTCATGGCCTGGACCTCGCCGCGCCATACCAGGTCGGCGCCCGAAATGCCGGTTGGGAAGCCCATATAGTTTTCGATCCGGCTCGATGTGCCGGCTTGCCCGCCGATCGCAAGCTCATCGACGATCAACGCGTTCAGGCCTTCCGACCCGGCATAGACCGCAGCGGCCACGCCCGCCGGCCCGGCCCCGACGATCAGCACGTCGAACGCCTCGTCATCCTCCAGGTCGCGATTGACCCCGAACAATCGCGCCACCTTTTCAGGGGTCGGGTCGGTGACCACCACATCGCGTCCGAAGATCACCGCCGGACGGCCCGGCTCGATGCCGGCGCTCCTGGCAAGGGCCGCGGCTTCCGGGCCGCCGATCTCAAGGGACGTATAGGGTAGGCGGCTCCGGCTGGCGAACTCGGCGATGCGGCGTATGTCGCGGTCCTCGGCTTCACCGATCAGCATCAGCATGCCATCCCCGGTATCGAGTTGCCGCCGCCGCCGCGCTGCAAGGACGGTGATCACGATGTCGGACATTTCCGGGATTTCGGACATCAGCCTCAGGAAGTCCGGGCGCGGGACCTCGATCACCCGGGTGTCGCGTGCGGCGCGCATCGGCATCGTCCAGTTGCCGCCATAGAGCAGCGCGATCTCTCCCATGAACTGGGTCGGGCCGAGCGTCGAGGGGACATGACGCTCGCCCGTGAACGGGTTCATCACTTCGATCTCGCCATCCTCGACATAGATGAAGCGGTCGGCGGTGTCGCCGGGATGGACGATGACCTTGCCGGCCTCATAGTCGACAATCTGGCCTGCGGCCCTGAGCGCCTCGACATGCCTGGGCGCCAGCGGCACCCGAACCATCTCGCCAAGATCCCTGCCAATCGTCTCCATCGCCCATCCCAGTCATTGCCACGGCCCGTTAAGCCAATTTCCGCGGACGCGCGCAATGCGCGCGCGGCTACCATCGGCATGTCGATGCTGTTTCCCGCGGACGAGATCGAGCTTGCGGAACGCGACCGCGAGCCTCGCAAGGTCGGCGGCAATCACAATCAGCGGCGGACCGACCATTCCCAACCGGCAACCATCAAATCCGGACGATCGGTCATGTGTTCCGGAGGCCGGGGTATGTCCGGAGCCCCCGGGGGCCAGCCTGGTTTTGGCCATCGGCTCACCCCCTGAACCGATCGCTGCAGGTACACCGGGCACCGCAATCACGCATAGGCCGTATCGATCAGCGCTGCCTCGACGCCGGCAATGCCCCGGTCGATCAACTCGAGGAAGATACGGTCCGCATCGCGCGGATCGCCCGTCCGGCCAAGCAGTTCGTGCGCCTCGATAAAGGCCGCGCTCCAGGCCGAGGCAGCCAGGCTTGCGGCGAGATAGGCATGCGGATCGTCAAGGGGCCGGTCTACGGCGTCGGCCAGCGCGCCGGCCAAAGCGCGGACGAAGTCGTCGCGCATTTGTCGGGCCCGAGCCTTGAGATTCTCGCTCGCGAGCGCGGTCTCCACGAAGCGCTGCGTATCGTGGAAGAGCGGGAAGGAGGGATGCGGCTGCTCGATCAGGCGATGTGCCAGCAGACCCAATGCCCCGATCGGCGAAACGCCGGCGTCGCGCGCCTCGACCGCCGCGAACGCGATATCGCGAATCTCCTGCTCGCGGTCGAAGAACATGTCCTCCTTGCGCGGGAAATGGTTGAACACCGTCATGCGCCCGACGTCCGCGGCGGCGGCGATCTCGTCGATCGTCACATTGTCGAAGCCGCGTTGGAAGAAGAGCCGCGTCGCCGTGTCGGAGATGGTCTGGCGAGTGATCAGCCGCTTTCGCGTCCGTCGTTCGATCGGTGGATCTGTCATGGCTTGATTTATGTACTCAGTATATTTATGGACTAAGTCCATGATTAAACCGCGTCCAACATTGAGGGTTCAATGATCGATCAGTCAACCTCCGCCATGGACTCCACTCCCGCTGGCCGCCGCTCGGTGCTGATCAGCGGCGCAAGCTTCGCCGGCCTGTCCACGGCCTATTGGATGACGAGGCTTGGCTATGCAGTCACGATCGTCGAGCTCGCCGGCGGTCTGCGTAGGGGTGGCACTCCGGTGGATATCGAGGGTGAGACGATCGGCATCCTGTCCCGCATGGGCCTGATCGACGCGGTACGGGCCAAGGTGCTCCCGCCGCGCGACTTCGTATTCAAGGATGCGAATGACGTCACGCTCGGAGAGATAGGAAATGGACCCGCGTCGGAGGATCGACCGGGCGAGCGGTACGAGATCCATCGGGACGATTTGCTCGACATCCTGTTCGCCGCGGTCGACGGCTCGGTCGACATACTTTTCGGCCGGTCGATCGCCGGGCTGGACGACGGTCCGGACAATGTGGCGGTCACGTTCGACGATGGCACCCGGCACGATTTTGATCTGGTGTTCGGGTGTGACGGAAACCGGTCGAACACCCGAAGGCTGGTCTTCGACGACGCCGAGCGCGCTTCCTATTTCATGGGCGGCTATTTCTACCTGAGAGTCATACCCGAGACCGGGCTGGTTCCGGCCAACATGTCGCAGCTGTTCAGCGTGCCTGGCCGGGCCGCGATGCTGAACGGCTATGACGATCGCACCGACATTGGCCTCGCGTTCCGCACCGATGGCGAGATCGACTATGATTTCCGCGACAAGGCGCAGCAGCGCCGCCTGATCCACGATCATTTCGATGGGCTTGGGTGGAAAGTGCCGGACCTGCTCGACCATGTCGATACCGATGGCGACTTCTATTTCGATCGGGCGAACCAGATCAGGATGGCGAGCTGGTCCAGGGGGCGCGTCGGGCTGGTCGGCGATGCGGGCTATTGCGTTTCGCCGGTCGCCGGCATGGGGGGCTCGATGGCCCTGATCGGCGCGGCGCGCCTGGCCGATGCCCTGGAGTGTCACCACGGTGATCATGCCGCGGCGTTCCGCGAGTATGAAGACGGGCTGCGGCCGTTCGTCGAGGAAGTGCAGGAGAGGGCGGCCACCATCGGCATGTCGATGCTGTTTCCCGCGGACGAGGACGAACTTGCCGAACGCGACCGCAAGCTTCGCGAGGGCGTGATGGACTTTTGAGCACCGCCGGACGCCGCTTTCTTCCTAGACTTCGCTCCCAAGTGAGATACCTTTCGGCCGCTCGCTGAAGGCACGACATAAGGGGGATGGTATGAAGCTCGCGGTCCGGTTCGCGTTGCTGGCCCTGGCGCTCTCGCCGGCACTCGCCTTCGGTGACAATTCCCCGCACATCATCGTCGCGACGCCGGGCGTCAGCAACGGATCGATCCAGCGCTTCACCGCGCGGTTCAGCACCCCGATGGTCGCGCTCGGTGATCCGCGCGCCGCCTCGCCGTTCGACGTGACCTGCGCCGTCAACGGCCAGGGCCGCTGGGCCGACCAGCAGACCTATGTCTGGGAATTCGAAAAGCCGCTGCCAGGCGGCACCAAGTGCGAGTTCAAGGTCAAGGACGGGGTCAAGAGCGTGTCGGGCTACGCGCTGACCGACATGAACAGCTATACGGTCGATGCCGGCGGTCCGATCGCGCGCGCGGTCCTCCCCTCGTCGGGCGGCTCGGAGATCGAGGAGGACCAGGTCTTCCTCGTCGCCTCCAACATGCCCGCGACCCCGCAATCGGTCGCCGCCAATGCCTATTGCTCGGTCGAGGGTGTGGGCGAGAAAATCCCGGTCGACGTCCTGCCCGCCGGCACCGGCGCGAAGCTGCTCGCCGACCTCACCACCGACGATTACGAGGTCCAGAGCTTCCTCAGCAACGCCGGCCTGCCCAATACCATCCCGACCGCCGAGGCCGAGCGCAACAAGGCGATGGAAAGCGTCACCGCGCTCAAATGCCACCGGCCGCTGCCTGCCGGTCACGACATGGCGCTCGTCTGGTCGGGCCAGATCGCCGGCGCCGGCGGCAAGTTGGCCGGTGCCGACCAGCGCTTCGACTTCACCGTGCGCAAGCAATTCACCGCGCGCTTCGAATGCAGCAAGGTCAATCCGCAGGCCGGGTGCAACCCGGTCGAGAAGGCCTATGTCCGCTTCACCGCGCCGATCGCGATGAGCGACGCCAAGGCGATCCGCATCACCGCCGCCGACGGCACCAGCATCGCCCCCGTGTTCGACAAGGACGAGCAGAAATCGGCGACGATCAGCGACATCGGGTTCAACGCGCCGTTCCCTTATTCGACCGTGGCAAAGGTGACCTTCCCGGCCGGGATCAAGGATGAGAGCGGCCGGCCCCTGTTCAACGCCTCGCGCTTCCCGCTCGACATCAAGTTCGACGAAGCGCCGCCGCTGGTGAAATTCGCCGCGGGCTTCGGCATCCTCGAGGCCAAGGAGGGCGGCGTGCTGCCGGTGACGGTGCGCAATGTCGAACCGGCTTTGCAGGGCCAGAACCTTACCGTCGGCGGCCAGACCCTGCGCGTCGACGCTTCGTCCGACGGCAAGATCGCCGATTGGCTGCGCCGGGTGAACTCGGCCGATGAGACCAATATCGAGGACATCACCAACAAGGATGGTGAGGTCGTCGGGCATATCCAGAAGACCGGCACCGTTCCGCTGCTGACCGGCGCCGATGCCGGGTCGGCGATGAAGGTCGGCCTGCCCGGCAAGGGCAAGGATTTCGAAGTCGTCGGCATCCCCTTGTCCAAGCCCGGCTTCTACGTGGTCGAGCTGGCCAGCCCGGTGCTCGGCCAGGCGCTGCTCGGCCGCAAGGCGCCGCGCTATGTCGCCAGCGCCGCGCTCGTCACCAACATGGCGGTCCATTTCAAATGGGGCCGCGAGCAGAGCCTCGCCTGGGTCACCTATCTCGACAGCGGCCAGCCCGTCGCCAATGCCGCGGTCGCGGTGACCGACAGCTGCACCGGGCAATTGCTCGCCAATGGCAAGACCGATCGGTCGGGCGCGGTATTCATCCCGGCCGGCCTGCCCGAGCCCGAAACCTATGGCGGCTGCGGGGAAGGCAATGAGAATCATCCGTTGATGATCTCGGCGCGCGCTGCCGATGATTTCAGCTTCACGCTGACCGATTGGGGCGAAGGCATCCGGCCGTACGATTTCGACCTGCCCTACGGCTATTCGAAGTCGGACGAGATTTTCCACACCGTGTTCGACCGCGCGCTCGTCCGCCAGGGCGAGACGATCCACATGAAGCATATCGTCCGCCAGCCCGACGGTACCGGCTTCACGCTGCGCCCGGGCTTCACCGGCACCCTGCGCCTTACGCATAGCGGGTCGGACACGACGTTCGACCTGCCGCTGACGATCGACGCCAACGGCATCGGCGAGACCGAATGGACCGCGCCCAAGGGCGCACCGATGGGCGACTACAATATCGCGGTGGTCGACGGCGACCGCACGATCGACACCTCGCAATCGTTCAAGGTCGACGAATACAAGCTGCCGACGATGCGGGCGACGGTGACCGGGCCGAAGGAGGCCGCGATCCGGCCCAAGACGCTGCCGCTCGACCTGTTCGTCGGTTATCTCGCCGGCGGTGGCGCTTCCAATCTGGCGGTCGAGATGCGCGTCGCCTGGTTCGGCCGCTCGGCGACACCCGACGGCTATGACAGCTACACCTTCGGCGGGCTCGACGTGCAGGAAGGCACCAAGCCGCTGTCGGGCAGCGACGAGGAGGACGAGGCAGCACCGCTGCCGCCGACCCAGACCCTGCCCGCGACCTTGGGCGGTGACGGCACGACGCGCACGACGATCGAAGTGCCGCAGCTCGACCAGCCGGCCGACATGCTGGTCGAGATGGATTACCAGGACGCCAATGGCGAAGTGCTGACCGCGACCAAGCGCATTCCGATCTTCAATTCGGCGGTGCAATTGGGGGTCAAGACCGATGGCTGGCTGATGAAGCAGGACGATCTGCGCCTGAACTTCGTTGCGCTCGATACCGACGGCAAGCCCAAGAAGGGCCAGGCGATCAACGTGCAATTGTACAGCCGCCAGGTGCTGACCGCGCGGCGCCGGCTGATCGGCGGCTTCTATGCCTATGACAACCAGATGAAGACCGCGCGCCTGCCGGGCGGTTGCAGCACGTCGACCGATGAGCTCGGTCTCGCCAAGTGCACGATCGATCCGGGCGTGTCGGGCGAAGTCTATATCGTCGCGACGACGCGCGACGCCGACGGCAACGTCTCGCGCGCGGTGCGCTCGGTGTGGCTCGCCGGCAATGACGATTGGTGGTTCGGCGGCGACAATGGCGACCGCATGGACCTCGTCCCCGAAAAGCAGTCGTACAAGGCCGGCGAGACCGCGCGCTTCCAGGTGCGCATGCCGTTCCGCGAGGCCGAGGCGCTGGTCACGGTCGAGCGCGAAGGCGTGCTGTCGAGCTTCGTGACCAGATTGTCGGGCGAGAACCCGGTGGTCGAGGTCAAGATGCCGGGCAGCTACGCGCCCGACGTCTTCGTCTCGGTGATGGCGGTCCGCGGTCGCGTGCAATCGGGCGTCGGCAGCTGGCTGCAGAGTATCGGCCGCTCGCTCGGCCTGACCAAGGCACCGCCCGAGGCGCAGGAGCCGACCGCGACGATCGACCTCGCCAAGCCGACCTATCGGCTCGGCATCGCCAAGGTGAAGGTCGGTTGGGAAGGGCATCAGCTCGGCGTCACGGTCAAGGCCGACAAGGAACGCTATGCCGCGCGCGACACCGCGATGGTCGACGTCGCGGTCAAGGCGCCCGACGGATCGCCGGCCAGGTCGGCCGAGATCGCGTTCGCCGCGGTCGACCAGGCCCTGCTCCAGCTTGCCCCCAATGACAGCTGGAACCTGCTCGACGCGATGATGGGCGACCGGCCTTTGTCGGTGCTCACCGCGACCGCGCAGACCCAGGTGGTCGGCAAGCGCCATTACGGCAAGAAGTCGGTCGAGGCCGGTGGCGGCGGCGGCGGCGACCTTTCGGGGCTCAACCGCGAGAATTTCCAGCCGGTGCTGCTGTGGAAAGGCCGCGTCACGCTCGACGCCAACGGCCATGCCCGCCTGCCGGTCCAGCTCAACGATTCGCTGTCGACCTTCAAGCTGGTCGCGATCGCGACCGACGGCCCACAATTGTTCGGTACCGGTATCGCCGACATCCGCACCGCACAGGACCTGACCGTCTATGCCGGGCTGCCGACCCTGGTCCGCACCGGCGACCAGTTCGCTGCCGGCTTCACGCTCCGGAACGGCTCGGACAAGCCGATGACGGTGACCGCGAACGTCGCGCTGCAACCGGCGATCGCCAAGGGCAATCCGATCACCGTGACGATCCCGGCAGGCGGCGCCGCGCCGATCGCCTGGGGCCTGACCGCCCCGGCGCAGGGCGGGCAGCTCAAATGGACCGTCAGCGCCAAATCGGCCGACGGCAAGGCGGTCGACCAGCTCACCACGGTGCAGGACGTCATCCCGGCGGTCCCGGTCGAAGTCTGGGCAGGCACGCTCGCGCGGGTCGGCGACAATACCTCGATCCAGATCGCGCCGCCCGCGGGTGCGATCGCCGGTCGCGGCGTGGTCGACATCCAACTCAACGACAGCCTCGCGCCGCCGCTGGCGGGCGTGCGGGCCTATATGACGGCCTATCCGTACAATTGCTTCGAGCAGCGGCTGAGTCGCATCGTGGCGTTGGGCGACGCCGCCGGCTGGGCGACCCTGTCGGGCGAGATCCCGACCTATCAGGCCAATGACGGCCTGCTGCGTTACTGGCCCGATGCGGGCATGAACGGGTCGGAGGCACTGACCTCCTATGTCCTTGCCCTGACCAGCGACGCCGGCCTGCCGATCCCCGACACCGCGCGCACGCGGATGATCGAGGCGCTGAAGGCCGTGATCGACGGCCGCCTGCGGCACGAGGATTATGGCGACCTCCGCCTGCAGCGCCTCACCGCGTTCAACGCGCTGGCGCGGGCAGGGGCCGCGACCCCGGCGATGCTCGGCCAGATCGGGCTCGCGCCGCGCGACATGCAGACCAGCACGCTCGCCGACTATATCGTCGCGCTCGACAAGGTGCCCGGGCTTGCCAACGGTCCCGCGCTCAAGGCCGATGCGCAGAACGTGCTGCGCAGCCGCCTGGTTTATGAAGGCACGCGGCTCGACCTGTCCGACCAGGGCAATGCGCCCTGGTGGCTGATGTCGTCGGGCGACGAATCGGCGATCAAGGCTGTCATCGCGACGCTCGGGCGCCCCGGATGGAACGACGATTCGGCCAAGATGATGGTCGGCGTCGCGCTGCGCCAGTCGCGCGGGCATTGGGACACGACCACCGCCAATGCCTGGGGGGCGGTCGCCGCGCGCAAGTTCGGCACGCTCTATCCGGCCAGCGCGATCACCGGCACCACGACGCTGGCGCTGGGATCGCAGACGATCAGCAAGGCGTGGCCGCTCGCGGTCGACCTGCGCAAGGCGAGCTTCCCGCTGCCCGCCGGACCGACTCCGCTGCGGCTCGCCCAGGCGGGTGGTGCCGGGCCGTGGGCGACTGTCCAGGTCTCGGCCGCGGTGCCGATCACCCAGCCGGTGCTGAGCGGCTACAAGATGACCAAGAAGGTCGAAGCGGTGACGCAGCGTGTCGCCGGCCGCTGGACCAAGGGAGACGTGATCAAGGTGACGATCACCGTCGAGGCCTCGGCCGAGCGCAGCTGGGTGGTGATCAACGATCCGATCCCGGCAGGGGCGACGATCATCGGTGACATGGCCAACCAGTCGTCTTTGCTCGCGAGCAAGGGCGATGCCGGCGGCACTTCCTATGTCGAGCGCGGTCGCGATGCGTGGAAGGGCTATTTCGCCTGGATGCCGCAGGGGACCTCGACCGTCAGCTACACGATGCGGCTCAACGGATCCGGCACTTTCTCGACCCCGGCGACGCGGGTCGAGGCGATGTATTCGCCCTCGCTCTACGCCAAGGTGCCCAACGCGCCGATGACGATCGTGCAGCCGTAGCGCCATGCCCGACTGGCGCGGCCTCGCGCACACCTTGTGGGGCCGGTTGCGCGCGATCGAGGAACGGGTCGACGGCGCGATCCTCGGCAGCGGGCGCTGGCTGATCGACCATCAGCCGCGTAGCCGCGGGCAATGGGCGGTCGCCGGACTGGCGGTGCTGGCGCTGGCGGGCGGGGCGCTCGATTGGCTCACCCTGCCGCCGCCGATCCCCGGTTATGCCGATACCCGGCTGCGCTGGCAGTCGTCGGAGGCCTGGCTCTACGACCGCAACGGCGTGCTGATCGATTCCTCCCGGGTCGATTTCGCGCGGCGGCGGCTCGGCTGGACGACGCTCGACAAGATCGCCTTGCCGATGCGCGAGGCCGTCGTCGCGGCGGAGGACCATCGTTTCTACGCGCATGGCGGCATCGACTGGCTCGCCACCCTGGGCGCGCTGCGCGACCGGATCGAGGGGAAGAAGTCGCGCGGTGCCTCGACCCTGTCGATGCAGCTCGCCGGCTTCCTGTCGCCCGACCTCGCGCAGCCGGGAGCGCGCTCATGGCTCGACAAGCTCCGCCAGATGCGCGCGGGCTGGTCGGTCGAGAGCGGCTGGAGCAAGGACCAGATCCTCGAAGGTTATCTCAACATGGCCGGGTTCCGCGGCGAGGCGCAGGGCGTGGGCGCCGCGGCACTCGGGTTGTTCGGCAAGGCGCCCGACGCGCTCAGCCGCGACGACGCATTGCTGCTGACCGCGCTGCTGCCCGATCCGCAAGCCAAGGCGGAGACGGTTGCCCGCCGCGCCTGTGCGCTGGCGCGCGAGAGGGATTGTTCGCGCTTCACCGCCGGGGCGTTCTCGATGTTCGGGCCGGCGCGCAGCCTCGCGCTCGATCCGGGGCTGGCGCCGCACCTCGCGGCGAAACTGCTGACCAAGGCGGGTCTCCGCGTCGCCACGACGATCGACATCAACGTCCAGCGCGTCGCGATCGCCGCGCTCAAGCGCCAGTTGCAGGGCCTGGGCGGCAGCCGCGCACGCGATGGCGCGGTAGTAGTGCTCGACAATGCGACCGGCGATGTCCTCGCCTATGTCGGCGGGATCGGCGGCAATTCGACCGCACCCGCGGTCGACGGCGCCGGCGCCTATCGCCAGGCCGGCTCGACGCTCAAGCCGTTCCTTTATGCCGAGGCGATCGAGAAGGGGTACCTCACGCCGGCCTCGATCCTCGACGATTCACCGGTCCAGCTCGACACCGCGACCGGGCTCTATGTCCCGCAGAATTACGACAAGGGGTTCAAGGGGCCGGTCTCGGCACGCTCGGCGCTGGCGGGATCGCTCAACGTGCCGGCGGTGCGCACCTTGCTGCTGCTCGGGGTCGATTCGTTCCGCGATCGGCTGTGGGACAGCGGCTATAAGGGCCTGACCGAGGACGGCGATTATTACGGCTTCTCGCTGGCTTTGGGGTCGGCCGAGGTGACCTTGCTCGAACAGGCCAATGCCTATCGCAGCCTTGCCAATGCCGGCCGCTGGGCACCGCCGCGGCTGCTCATGAACGACCCGCGCCCGGCGTCGCGTCCGGTCACTACCCCGCAGGCGGCGTGGATCGTCGCCAACATGATCGCCGATCCCAATGCGCGCGCCGTCACCTTCGGACTCGATTCGTCGCTGCGGCTACCGTTCTGGGCAGCCGTGAAGACCGGCACGTCCAAGGCGATGCGCGACAATTGGTGCGTCGGCTTTTCCGACCGCTACACCGTCGCGGTCTGGGTCGGGAACATGGAAGGCGACGCGATGCGCGCGGTATCGGGGACCAGCGGCGCGGCACCGGTATGGCGCGACGTGATGCTCGCGCTCCACGCCGATTCGCCGGGCAGGGCGCCGGCCATGCCCGACGGGATCGAGACGCGATCGATCCGCTTCGCCGACAATATCGAGCAGCCGCGCCGCGAATATTTCCTGAAAGGGACGGGGATGGACGTGGTCGCCGCCGCGCCGGGCACGTCGCGCCGCCCGCGCATCACCAACCCGGTGTCGGGCAGCGTCTATGCGATCGATCCCGACATCCCGATGGATCGCCAGCGGCTTGCGGTCGCGGTGTCGGGCGATGCCGGCGCGCATCATCTGCTGCTCGACAAGCAGGATCTCGGCGATGCCAGCGCCGGGCCGATGATCCTGCCCGGCCCGGGGCGGCACCGGCTGGCGCTGGTCGACCTTGGTGGCAAGGTGGTCGACCAGATCGTCTTCACGATGCGATGACCTGGATGGCTGTCGTCATTCGCGCCGCGGTAGCGCGCGATGTGCCCGCCATGCACGCCATTCGGTGCGCGGTGCGCGAGAACCGGCTGAGCGATCCCCGGCGAGTCACCGAAGAGGACTATCTTCCTTATGTCGAAGCAAGCTCAATCTGGGCGGCGGTCGATCCGGCCGGGAAGATGCTGGGGTTCGCCGCTATCGATCGGACGGAAGCGAGCATCTGGGCGCTGTTCGTCGATCCGGACGCGGAAGGAACGGGCGTGGGCAGGGCGCTGCACGATGCCATGCTGGCCTGGGCAGCAGAGCAGGATCTCGACCGGCTGTCGCTGTTCACGGCGGCGGGCACGCGGGCCGAGCGTTTCTATGCGAAGGCGGGCTGGCGGGAAACCGCCCGGAGCGAGACCGAGGTCAGGTTCGAGCGGCAAGCGCCATAAAAAAGGGGCGCCCGGGCGGGCATTGAATTCGCCCGGGCGCCCCTTCTTCTACCGGGGAGCTTACCAGTAGAAGTTGTTGAGCACGCGCACCACGATGCCACGGCGCGTGTCGATCAGCAGAACGTCGTCATAGTGACGCACCCAGCGCTGGCCGTAACCGACCGGCGGCAGGCGATAGCGCCACGGATCGTTGATCCAGTAGGACGAGCCCCAATAGCTCGGCGCGATGCGGGCGCCGGGGCGGAAGGCGTAATAGCGGAACGGGGCGCGCCAATTGCCGCGCGAATAGATGCCGCGATTGCTGTTGCGCCAGTCGCGCCAGTCATTGTCGCCCCAGCGGCGGTTGCGCCCATCATCCCGACGATCGTCGCGCCAGTCGCGGCGGTCGTCGCGGCGTTCATCACGCCAGTCGCGGCGGTCATCACGGCGGTCGCCTCGCCATTCGCGGCGATCGTCGCGGCGGTCGCGCCACGACTGCGCTTGCGCGGCAACCGGCATGACGGTCGCGGCGATGAGCGCTGTGAGGATCAGTTTACGCATGATCTCGATTCTCCATCCTTGCGGTGCGCTTTGGGCGTCACCGGTGATGGAGGGATTAGACCCGGCTGACTGAACCGGTCGGGAACGGGCCGGTCATGTGGGAGAAAGGTGGGGAAGGTTGGGCCGACGGCAAAGCCGTCGGCCGGATCGCGTTAAACGCGTCCGCCGGCCGATCTGGCCACGCGCAAGCGCCCGGCGCGGACGTAGCCGCGCCTGTGGCCAGCTTAAGGCTGACTGTCGTCCCCGCCGCCCTGGCCGGCACCCGCGGCGCCGACCGCGCCGATATTGCCGAACAATTCCTCGAAGAAGGACCGCTTCTTGCCGAGCGTCGGCGTGGTCTTGCCATAAGGCTGGACCTTGCTGATCTGGTCGATGCCGGTGCGGGTGATGCCCGACACCACGCCCGCCTGGTTGAAGCTGATCTTGAGCGTCAGCTGGCTCGACGGCTTGGGATTGAGATAAGCGAGGTTCCTGCTGTCGCGCGCGACATAATACCAGTCGCCGGTATTGAACTGGCTGGTGAAGCTCGGCTTGCCCAGGGTCTGGAGTACCGAACCGCGATTATCGACGCCCGGCTGGACCGAATTCACCAGATCGGCGTCGACGATATAGCCCTGGTGCGAGCGCAGCGCGGTGCAGCCGCCGGTAAGCGCCAGCGCCGCCGATACGGCGACCAGGCTGGTGATCCGGACTGCCTTCATCATCAACTCCCCGGGCAATGCCCAAAAACCCGCGCGCATTTGCATCGCGCGCCGTTCGCCTCAATATGCGGGCCGGCGCGGGCGCACAAGGCCGCGGCCGGTGAAGGTGTGATTGATGGGTCTTTTCGACAGGTTCAGGGCAAAACGTGACGAAACCGCGGCGCTGTACGCGGCGGTCGTGGCGCGCGCGCGCCAGCCGCATTGGTATCTCGACGGCGCGGTCGCCGACAGCGTCGACGGGCGGTTCGACATGATCGCCGCATTGCTGGCGATGGTCATGCTGCGGCTCGAATCCGATCCTGCCGGCATTGCCGCCGCCACGCATCTCTCGGAAGCGTTCGTCGACGACATGGACCCGCAATTGCGCGAGATCGGAATCGGCGACCTGCTCGTCGGCAAGCATGTCGGGCGGATGATGGGGATGCTGGGCGGACGGCTCGGCGCGTATCGCGACGGACTGGCGGCGGGCGACGTCAAGCCGGCGCTGGTCCGCAATCTCTATCGCGGCCATGCCCCCGAGCCCGCGGCGCTGGCGCATGTCGAGCGTGCATTGCTTGCCCTGCAGGCAGCGCTGGCGGGCGTCGCGATCGACCGGTTGATCGCGGGCGAGCTGCCGTGAGCAACGTCGAATTCGCCCGGCCGCAGCGACTCGACACGATCGGCGGCGAACCGCGCGCGGTCGAGATCGCGGCCGACGCGGCAGAGCGCGCGGCGCTCGCGAAACGCTTCGACCTGATCGGCATCGACCGCCTGGCCGGCAATTTCACGATTCGCCGCGATGCGATGGGAATCCTGGTCGACGGTCGCGTCACGGCCGACCTGACCCAGGCCTGCAGCATCACCGGCGATCCGCTCCCCGCCAGCATGGATGAAAAGCTCGTCCTGCGCTTCGTCCCCGCGGCCGAAAGCGGACAGGACGAGGTCGAGCTCGACCATGGCGATATCGACGTGATTCCCTATGAGGGCGGCGCGATCGACCTCGGCGAAGTCGCCGCCGAGACGATGGCGCTCGCGCTCGATCCGTTTCCGCGCGGCCCAGGTGCAGAGGCGGCGCTCAAGCAGGCCGGCGTCATCAGCGAAGAGGAAGCCGGGCCGTTCGGCGCGCTTGCCGGGCTGAAGGACAAGCTCGCCGGCAAGTGACGCTCAGCCCTGATCGCGCGCGGCCGCGTGGAACAGCCACGCCGCCGCCGCGAACAAGGCGACGAAGAAGGCGTTGATCCCGACCAGCCCGATCATGCCCGGCGGCTCGCTGCTGCCATAGGTCGCGGCGACCGCGATCATCGCGCCCTGCGCGACCGCGGCGGCGCTCGTCGCCATCGCCATCCCGCTTGCGCGGAAGCGGGCGGCCAGCGATCCGATCGCCGCGATCGCGATCACGCCGAGATAGAGCAGGTTGAGCGGATTGCCTTCGTCGCCGATGATCCCGACCGCGCCGTTGATCCAGATCAGCAGGAAGGAAGCGGCCAGCAGCAGCCCGACTCCGGCACGATATTTGAGATTGCGCGATGCCCGCACCGTCAGCTCGACCAGCACGCCGGTGCCACCGAGCATGACGCCGGCGAATACGAAGTCGGTCGCGGTCCAATGGACCTCGCGCGTGTAGCGCATCGCGACCAGCGGAAGCAGCAGCAACAGGGCCACCAATCCCCAGCCCGCAATTCGCCAGCCGTTGAAGGTGCGGACGCCGTCGATTGTCATTCTCGATTCCCCATGCTTGGATGAACCGGGACCCTGACGCATCGGCCGGTGAGCGGCATGAGCAATCCCTGAGGAATCGCTGAAAAGTGACATCCGGCAGCTTCCGCTTCGATCGCTTCGTGCTGACGCCCGACGACCGCGACCTCAGCCGCGACGGCGTGCCGGTCGAACTCAACGCGCGCTATCTCGATGCCTTGCTGCTGCTGGTGCGCGACAGCGGCAAGCTGGTCACCAAGGACCGTTTCCTCGACGAGGTCTGGCGCGGCGTGCCCGTCACCGACGAAGCGCTGACGCAATGCATCAGGACCTTGCGGCGCCAGCTCGGCGACGATGCCGCGAAGCCGCGCTTCATCGAGACGGTGCCCAAATATGGCTATCGCTTCATCGCACCGGCGGATTGGGTCGGGGTGCCGGTGCGGGCCTCCGAAGCCGTCGAGGGGCCACGCTGGCAGCAAGCGCTGCGGCTCGGTGGTGCGGGCACGATCGGCGCCGGTGCCAGCGGCGTGATCGGTGGGTTGCTCTACGGTTCGGTCGCGGCGTCGCTGCCGCTCGGGCCCGATACCGGCGGCGCTTCGGTGCTGGTCGTCCTGCTATGGCTGACCATCGCCGCGGCACTGACCGGCGGGGCAGGGGTGAGCTTCGGCATCGCCGCCGCGTCCGTTGCGCGGGGCGGCTATTGGATGATCCTGGGCGGTGCGATCGGCGGTCTCATCGTCGGCGGCGCGGTCAAGTTGCTGGGGCTCGACGCCTTCAACCTGCTGCTCGGCCGCTCGCCTGCCGGGATCACCGGTGCACCCGAGGGACTGCTGCTCGGCGGCGCGGTCGGGCTTGGTGCCTGGCTCGCGAGCCGGACGCCATCGTTCGGCCGGGGGGTCGCGCTGGCGGGATTGAGCGGCAGCGCCGGTGCCCTGCTCATCCTGCTGCTCGGTGGACGGTTGATGGGCGGCAGCCTCGACCTGCTGTCGCGCACCTTTCCGGGATCGCGGCTGCGCGTCGATCAGATTGGCGGGCTGTTCGGCGAATCGGGGTTCGGCCTGGTCACGCGGTTGGCGACCGGCGCGCTCGAAGGCCTGCTGTTCGGCGCCTGCATCGTCGGCGCCATGCTGCTCGCACGGCGACGCATCGTTTAGTCGGTATCGGGACCGAGCCCCGCATCGAGGTCGCGCGGGCGGGTGAAATTGACCAGGTCGCATCTGCCCGGCGCGACATCGGCCCAGCTGTCGCCGTCGCAGGTCATCACGGCGAGGCTGGCGGTCGGGAACTTGATCTCGACCTGGTCGCGCAAGGCGTTGCCGTCGGGCACCAGCAGCAGAATCAGATCCTCGAGCCCCGGATTGTGTCCCGACAGCAGCAGGGTGTCGGCGCTAGCCGGCGCCTCGTGCACCAGTTCGAGCAGGGTCGCCGCCGAAGCGAGATAGGCGCGGCGGTCCCAATCGGGCTCGATCGTGCGGCCATAGCCCTGGCCTACCTGCTCCAACGTCTCGGTCACGCGCGCGGCGGGGGAAGCGATGGCATGATCCCAGGACAGCCCGGCGGCGCGCATGTGATTGCCCATCGTCCGCGCCGCGCGCTCGCCCTTGCGATTGAGGCGGCGGTCGAAATCGCGCGCGCCATGATCGTCCCAGCTCGATTTGGCATGTCGGAGCAGGATGAGCGTCTTCACGGGCGCCTTCTGGTTCAATCGACGGAAACCGTCCCTTGCCCGACCTGTGCGACAGATGAAAGACGCGAACTGACACGCGCGACCGCCTCGTCGAGCGGCACGCGCGCGATCGGCACGCCAGGCGGGAAGGCCGAAAGCAATCGGCTCGGCATTGCCGCGGACAGCAGCACGAACGCGCCGCGATCATCGGTGCGGCGGATCAGGCGGCCGAACGCCTGGGCCAGCTTGGCGCGGACGATACGGTCGTCATAGGCGACGCCGCCGCCGGCCAGCCGCCGCGCGGCGTGGAGCACGGTCGGCTTGGCCCAGGGCACGCCTTCGAGGATTACCTGCCGCAGCGATTCGCCCGGCACGTCGACCCCGTCCCTGAGGGCGTCGGTGCCGATCAGCGAGGCGCGGCGATCGTCGCGGAACATGTCGACCAATGTGCCGGGATCGATCGGATCGACATGCTGCGCATAGAGCGGCAGCCCGTCGCGCGCGAGCCGGTCGGCGATCCGGGCATGGACTCCGCGCAGCCGCCGGATCGCGGTGAACAGGCCGAGCGTGCCGCCCCCCGCCGCGGCAATCAGCCGGGCATAGGCATTGGCGAGGCTGCCGAGGTCGCCGCGCTTGACGTCGGTGACGATCAACACCTCGGCCTGGCGGGCATAATCGAACGGGCTGTCGACCTCGAACAATCCGGCGCCGCGGTCGAGGTGCGGGACACCGGCGCGGGCCTCGGCCGTCGTCCAGTCACGGTCGCCCGCCTTGAGCGTCGCCGAGGTGACCAGCACGCCATGCGCCGGCTTGAGCACGGTCGAGGCGAGCGGGCGGGTCGGGTCGAGCCAGCGGCGATGCAGCCCGATATCGATCTCGCGTCCCTCGATCCGGTCGACCGCGAGCCAGTCGACGAAATCGGGATCGGCCGGGCCGCCGATCCGCGCGAGCAGGCTGATCCACCCACTCAGCGTATCGGTCCGCCAGCCGAGCGAGGCGATCGCGCCTTCGACGCGCGCACGCGCCTGGCCGTCCATCCAGTCAGGTGCCTCCGCCAGCACAGCCTCCAGCCGCTGGCCAAGCGTCATCAGCGGCCGGAGCAATGCCTCCAACGCCTGCGCCGCTTCGGCCGCGGCCTCGATCAGTCCGGCATCGGGCTCGGCGAGCTCGGTCTCCAGGCCATAGCCGGCATCGCCTTCCTGGCTGGCGCGAGCATAGGTCAGCCCGCGCACCGCCGCGAGCAGGCGCTCGGTCGCGCCGAACGGATCGCCTTCGGCAACGCGCTGCAGCCAGCCATCGGTGGCGAGCGCGCGCGCCGCTTCGACCGCGTCATGGATCGCGCGGCCGCCGGCTTCGTCATAGCTGGCGACATCGCTCAGTCGCGCGGCCAGCCCGCGGCGGCGTCCCCGTGACGTGCTTTCGGGGCCGACGATCCAGCGGCGCAATTCGATCGATTCCTGTCCGCTCAGCGCCACCCCGAACATCGAATCGGCGGCGTCGAACAGGTGATGGCCTTCGTCGAACACGTAACGGGTCGGGCGGCTGTTGGTCTCTCGCCCGCGCACCGCATTGACCATCACCAGGGCGTGGTTGGCGATGACGATATCGGCATCGGCCGAGGCGCGCGCGGCGCGCTCGATGAAGCACTTCCGGTAATGCGGGCAGCCGGCATAGACGCATTCGCCGCGGCGATCGGTCAGCGCGGTCGATCCGTTGCGGCGGAACAAGGTAGGCAGCCAGCCGGGCAAGTCGCCGCCGATCATGTCACCGTCCGCGGTATAGGCGGCCCAGCGCGCGACGAGCTGCGCCAGGATGCCGGCGCGTCCCGCGAACCCGCCCTGCAACGCATCCTCGAGATTGAGCAGGCAGAGATAATTCTCGCGGCCCTTGCGGGTGACGACGCGCCGCCGCCGCTCGGCGGCATCGGGGATCAGCCGCGCGGTCTCGTGATTGAGCTGGCGTTGCAGCGCCTTGGTGAAGGTCGATATCCACACCGGCCCGCCGGCCGCCTCGCTCCACAGGGATGCGGGGGCGAGGTAGCCGAGCGTCTTGCCGATCCCGGTCCCGGCCTCGGCCAGCACCATGTTGGGATTGTCGCGCAGCACACGCGGCGCGAACGCGCCCGCGGCCGCCTCGGCAAAGGCGCGCTGGCCCGCCCGCTGCTCGGCGCCGGCGCCGGTCAGGTAATCGAGCCGGGCGCCGATCTCGGCATCATTGAGCAATACCGGGCGGGGCGCGGGGCGCGGCGGGCTTTCGTCCCATTCGGGCAATTTGGTGAACAGCCAGCGCTCATGCTCGCTCGGTCTGGCGATCCGCTCGGCGAGCAGCGGGCCCCATGCCCAGCGCGCGCGTGCAAGCCCCTGCGCCGCGGTCCATGCCCCTTCGCGTTCGGGCCAGTCGCTCGCGGTCATCGCGAGCAACGCCGCGGCTGCCTGGCGCAGGAACGGTGCGATCTGGTCTTCGCTGGCCGGCTCGGTCAGGCCCAGCGTCCGGGCGAAGCCGCGCGGCGTCGGTGCGACGAAGCTCGCGGGCTTGAGGAAGGCGTAAAGCTCGAGCAGGTCGAGCCCCGACAGATCGGCATAACCCAGCCGCTGCCCGATCAACGGCGCGTTGAGCACGATCATCGGCGTGTCGGCGGCGCGCCGGATCGCCTCGCCGCGCCCGATCGCGCGGCATCCCTCGCCATCGGCGATCCACACGCCGGCATGGCTGGCATGGAGCGCCGGATAGGGGAGTTCGGGAGGCACGCCATTGTTGTGGCGGCCCCCGAACAAAATGGCAACGTCGGGACTCAGTCAGGCTGCGCGAGATAAGCGCCGAGCTGATCGAACGATCCGGTCCAGCCGCCCTTCATCGAGTCCATCATGCCCAGGAAGAAGGCCTCTTCTTCGGGCGACGCGTCGATCGGCACCCATTCCAGCGTGATTCGGGTCCCGCCGTCGACCTCGGCAAAGGTCACCGTCGTGCGCAGCTCGAGCGGGAACAGCGGCGCGAACGGCGCGCGGATGCGGGCGCCATGCTCGTCGGCAAAGCCATGGACCCAGACGAGCGACGACGGCGGATCCACCTGCTCGAACACGAATTTGCTGAACATCGCCGATCCGTCGGGGGCGTCCATCCGCCCGCGCCAGACGCCGCCGGGCCTGAGGTCGTATTCGAGCACCGCCCCCTTGGTTTCCTTGGGGCCGAACCAGGCCGCCAGCCGATCGGGGTCGGTCCAGGCTGCCCAGGCACGATCGAGCGGTGCATCGAACACGCGGGTGATGGTGAAATTGGGTGCGGTCATTCGGCTTTTCCTTCGGTCGTTTTGAGAAAGGCGTCGAGCTGGTCGAAACTGTCGCTCCACAAGGTGCGCAGCCCGTCGATCCACCCGCGGGCGTCGTCGAGCGCGTCGGCCTTGAGCCGTCGCGGCCGCGCCTGCGCGGCCTTGCCGCCTTCGATCAGCCCGGCCGCCTCGAGCACTTTCAGGTGACGGGAGATGGCCGGCTGGCTGATGCCGAACGGGCGTTGCAATTCGCCCACCGTCGCCTCGCCCCGCGCCAGCCGGGCGAGGATCGCGCGGCGCGTGGGGTCGGCAAGGGCAGCGAACTGGCGATCGAGCAATGCGTTCATAGCATGCTCTTTATATAACTATCTTGTTATATACAAGCCCGAACGATCTCGCGACCAAACGATCGTCGGAAAATCGGGAGCGGCGCCGGCGCCGGCCGTGCGACCAGGTCAGTAGGTGGCGGGCGGGGTCCGGCACATGCCGGGGATCAGGAAGAGATCGACCAGCCGCCACAGGCCATAGGTCAGGAACACCGGCCCCCAGACGCTCTGGCTGTGCGGCGCGATCACGATCAGCGCGATCGCGACGATCCCCATCACCGACTGCAGCACGGCCGACAGGTAGCGCGCGCAATAAAGGCGATGCGCGGCAAACGCGCCGAGGAAGAACCACAGGAGATAGGCGACCAGCCGCGACTTGTACCAGCTCCGGCCGGAAGTCGGCGTATCCCAGGCGAGCGTGCTGACTTGCGAACCGTTCGCCCGCTCCTGCGCCAGGAAATCGGCGCGCATCGCGGCATAGGGATCGTCCGCCGGGCGAGCGATCGGCGCCGGCGCGGGCGCCGGTCGCTGCGGAACATAAGCGGCGGCGCCGGACGCGGCGCCCTTACGGCCGAAACCCTGAGCCTGCATCGTCAATTCCCCATTTTTCGGGCAAGGAAATAAACGATTGAGCTTAAATGCCGGTAAATGGCCCAGCGGCGGAGTCCGGACGGGCGCGTCCGCGAGGTTGCAAAACAGGAGCGCATCGCGCACTCGGCTCCCCATCATGGCAACCGAACCGGAATCGATGCAGACCCTGCGCGCCGCCGCGCTGGAATCCAAGGCCTGGCCGTATGAGGAAGCGCGCAAACTGTTGAAGCGCTATCCCGACGGCACGCCGGCCAAGGGTCATGTCCTGTTCGAGACCGGCTATGGTCCCTCGGGCCTGCCGCATATCGGCACGTTCAACGAAGTGCTGCGCACGACGATGGTGCGCCGCGCGTTCGAGACCCTGTCGGACATCCCGACCCGGCTGATCGCGTTCAGCGACGACATGGACGGCCTGCGCAAGGTGCCGGGCAACGTCCCCAATGGCGACATGCTCGCGCAATATATCGGCAAGCCGCTGACCCAGGTGCCCGATCCGTTCGGCACGCATGAAAGCTTCGCCGCGCACAACAACGCGCTGCTGCGCGAGTTCCTCGACCGTTACGGCTTCGACTATGAGTTCGTCTCGTCGACCGATTATTATGTCGGCGGCAAGTTCGACGATGCCTTGCGCGGCGTGCTGCGCCATTTCCAGGCGATCATGGACATCATGCTGCCGACGCTCCGTGCCGAGCGCCAGGCGACCTATTCGCCGGTCCTGCCGATCAGCCGCAAGTCGGGCATCGTGCTCCAGGTGCCGGTCGAAGTGGTCGATGCCGAGGCCGGGATCGTGCGCTTCGTCGATGACGGCGAGACGGTCGAGCAATCGATCCTGTCGGGTGGCGCCAAGCTGCAATGGAAAGTCGACTGGGCGATGCGCTGGGTCGCGCTCGGGGTCGACTACGAAATGGCCGGCAAGGACCTGATCGATTCGGTGATCCAGTCGGGCAAGATCACCCGCGCGCTCGGCGGCCGTCCGCCCGAGGGTTTCAACTACGAGATGTTCCTCGACGAAAAGGGCGAGAAGATCTCCAAGACCAAGGGCAATGGCCTCTCGATCGAGGAATGGCTGACCTATGGCCCCGACGAGAGCCTGGCCTTCTACATCTATCGCGAGCCGAAAAAGGCGAAGTCGCTCCACCTCGGACTGATCCCGCGCGCGGTCGACGATTACTGGCAGTTCCGCGGCAATTATGCCGGCCAGCCGGTCGAGCAGCGTCTCGGCAATCCGGTCCATCACATCCACAACGGCCCGCCGCCGGCCGAGACGTTGCCGGTGACCTTCGGGCTGCTGCTCAACCTTGTCGGGGTGATGGGCGGCGACGCGACCAAGGACCAGGTCTGGGGTTATCTCTCCAACTATGTCGCCGATGCCTCGCCGGAAAAGTATCCGGCGCTCGACGGGCTGATCGGTTACGCGCTGGCCTATGCCCGCGATTTTGTCGCGCCGACGCTCAAGCGCCGCGCGCCCGAGGGGGTCGAGGTCGATGCACTCAAGCGGCTCGACGCCGACCTCGCCGCGCTGCCTGCCGAAGCGAGCGCGGAGGACATCCAGAACATCGTCTACGAGATCGGCAAGACCGGCGGCTTCGCCGAGCTGCGCGATTGGTTCAAGGCGTTGTACGAGACGCTGCTCGGCTCGAGCCAGGGCCCGCGCATGGGCAGCTTCATCGCGCTCTACGGCATCAATAATACGAGGAAGCTGATCGCCGACGCCCTCGCGCGCTGATCCGGTCCACCCGATCCCGTCGCCGTCAATCGGTGGCCGGGATCGAGTGGTGCTCGTGGACGAAGACCCAGTCGCCGTCGATCTTGCTGAAGCCGATGGTCAGCCGGAAATCGAGATCCTCCGCGTTGCCGTCGCTCACCACGACGCAGCGCATCAGCGCGGTGGCGAAAGCGACCTCGGCGCCGGCGGTGATGTCGAGCTCGACAATGTCGAAGACCGGCGGGTTGGGCGACGCGTCGAAAAAGGGCTGCCAGCTGGCGCGATAGTCCTCGATCCCGCGCAGATGGAGCGGCAGCGGCACGTCGAACATCAGGAGATCCCGGGCGTGCTGCCGCAGGATGCCGGCCATGTCCTTGCGCCGCACAGCGGCCGCCCAGTCATGGATCAGCTGCTCGATCTGCCCGGTGTCGCTCGCCTGTGCGGTCATGCACGCTCCTTTCTGCTCCATCGACCGCAGATCAACGGCGATGGGGCGGAGCGCACGATCCGGCGGGATGAGCGTCCGGTCAGCCTTCCTCGTCGCCGTTGCGGATCTTCTCGAACTGCGCGAGCCGCAGCCGGGTCAGCCGCGCCAGCACGGCGTCGCGCGATACGCCCGGTGCGGCAGCGGCAGCGAACCGGACATAGGCGTCGCGCCACACCAGCCACAGCCGCTGCGTCTTGCGGATGTCGTCGGCGGTGATCGTCGACCCCGCATTGTCCTTGCTGCCCGCCCAGTCGAGCATCGTGCGATACGAAGCATTGAGCTTGTCGTCGGCGTCCTTCGCTTCGGCGGCGGTGGCCACGGGCCATTTGCCGGTGCGCAGGCGCGGCAGATCGATGGCGAACTGATCGCGGCGGCACCGGCAAGCAGGCCGCACACCATCATCGACTTCGCAGCCATGCTTCCCTTCCCGTTTGCGATGCTCAGATCGTGTCGATCACTTCCGCGATCGTCTCGAGGCACGCCACCGCCAGCACCTTGCACCGCTCGGGCGACCAGCCGAACTCGGCGTCCGGGTTGGGGTCATGGTCCTTGAACGGCATTTCCAGTGTCATCGAGACCGCGCCGAACCGCTCGGCGACCTGGTTGGTCGACATGGTCAGGTTGGCCTTGCCCGGCGCCGATTTCTCATAGCCCTGTTCGGTCTGGAATTCGGGCGTGCGCGCCGCCAGCCGCCGGCCGAATTCGTAGAATTTCTCGCCGAATGCATCGGTCCAGCTCGGAATGCCTTCGTAGCCGGCGAGGAAATTGGCCGGGATTGCCTCGTCACCATGCACGTCCATCGCGAGCTTGACTCCGGTCTGGTCCATCGCGTCGCGGACCAGCTTGACCTCTGGGCTCTTCTCCATCGTCGGCTCGTGCCATTCGCGGTTGAGGTTGATCCCCGCCGCATTGGTCCGAAGGTGCCCGCGGAAGCTGCCGTCCGGGTTCATGTTGGGCACGACATAGAAGGTACATTTGGCCTTGAGCACCTCGGCCGCCGGACTGGTCAGCCATTCGAGCGCGCCTTCCATCCACCATTCGGCCATGCTCTCGCCGGGATGCTGGCGGGCATAGAGCCAGACCGGCTTGTCGCCCTGGCCGATCGTCAGCAGGTCCATCGCGCGCCCGTCGAGCGTGTGGCCGAGCTCGCGATGCGTCACGCCCGGCATCGCCGCATATTTCGCGATCAGCGCTTCGTGCTGCTCCATCGTGTAGGGCGCGAAATAGGCGAAATAGGCAATCGGCGCGTCGGACTGCCAGTCGAACTCGAGCACGCCATTGGCGTAGCGCGTCGGGATCATCCGCCACGCCACGCGGTCGGTCGAGGCGCGTGCCTTGTAGCCGGGCCAGCCGAACGGATAGGCTGACTGGCCGGCATTGAGGATGCGGAAGGTCAGTTTCCGCCCGGCGGCGTTGGCCAGCCGGAACGAGAACCATTGGTAGAAGTCGGACAGGTGATCCTTGACGATCTCCAGGTCGACATGGTCGCCTTCAATCGAGACGAGCTTGATGTTGCCGCCGTCGAAGGCGCCAGTAATTGCGGGCGTAGTGGCGATATCGGTCATTTGACCTCGATAGTCCGCCCCGACTCCCCGGGGAAGCCCGTGAACAAGGCATTCGCCATCCGAGTTGCCGTCGCGGAGAGGTCGGTGGTCCCCGCGGTGCGGATGTCGCGACCGAGCGCCTGGCCTTCCCACACGCCTTCGCCTTCGCGGGTGACGATGCTGACCATCAGCTTGGTGGCGACGTCCTCGCGCGTCTTGCCGCGGCCGATCGGGAACGAGATGCCGCCGCCCAGGCCAACGCCGCCACCCGACCAGGTACCGCCGCCTAGCCCGACGCTGACCGGTGAGCGGGTGCGTTCGAAGCGGCGGTCGCTGGTGACCGAGATCTGCGCGACATAGATGCCGCGCTGGCCCTCGGGCAGGACGTTATAGCCCTGTTTGGTCAGCGCATCGGCGACCGCGGCGGCATAGGCCTTGAACTCGACGCTCTGCGGATCGCCGTCCTTGGCGACGATCGCGATCGGCCCGCGCCCGACCTCGTCGACGCGATAGCGCGTGACCTCGACCGGTAAGGTGACGGGGGCAGTGGCGCAGCCCGCCACCAGCAGGGCGGCGGTCAGGATGGCGGCTCTACGCATATACTTTCCTTCGATCTCGCGTTGCGGAAGGGGCAACACCTGTAAGACGGAGTCCCTTTTCCACGCCCGTGGGTTGACTTGGACGTGCCCTAGCTATAGGCGCGCCGCTTCCAGTTTTCACCGTCAAAGCAAGCAAAGCGAATCGATCATGAAGATCCGCAATTCACTGAAGTCGCTCAAGGATCGTCACCGGGACAACCGCGTGATCCGCCGTCGTGGGCGCACCTACGTCATCAACAAGACCAACCGCCGCTTCAAGGCCCGCCAGGGCTGAAGCTGCGCCCGCGCTGCGGCGCGAGTGGTACTTGAAGAGCGCCCGGTCGGCTGCGACCGGGCGCTCTTCGCATTTGTGGTAGTGAAAACAACCCCATCGTCACCCCGGACTTGATCCGGGGTCCCGCTTTCCCACGCCGCGAAGAAGTAAGAAGCGGGACGCCGGATCAGGTCCGGCATGACGGTATTGGCTAACGGACAATCCGAAAATCCATCGTCATCCCGGCCTCGTGCCGGGATCCGCCGGGAGGCGGGCGCGGGTCTATAGGCTCCTGGTCCGGGCAGTGAGGTTTGGCGGATCCCGGCACGAGGCCGGGATGACGGTCTTGGTATCCGGCGCCTCCCGCCAAAATTCCGTCACCCCGGACTTGATCCGGGGTCCATGTCCAAGATGTGCCTCAAGCCGCTAGTCTGAGGTGCGCCCAGGACATGGATGCCGGATCAAGTCCGGCATGACGGCGTCAATTATACCCCTTCAACTCGTCGCCCATGATCCGCACGACGTGGAGCACGTTGGTCGATCCCGGCGTCTTGAACGGCACGCCGGCCATCACGATCACGCGGTCGCCCGCTTCGGCGAGGTGATGGCGCAGCACCATGCGCTTGGCCTTGGCGACCATTTCCTCGAACGAATCGACGTCGCGGGTGTGGACCGCATAGGCGCCCCATAGCAGCCCGGCGCGGCGCGCGGTCTCGGTCTTGGGGGTCAGCACCATGATCGGCACCGACGGCCGCTCGCGGGCGATGCGGCGCGCGGTCGATCCCGAGGTGGTGAAGCACACGATCGCCTTGGCATCGATCGTCCGCGCGATGTTCTTGGCCGATTCGGACAAGGCGTCGGCGGTGGTCGGGTCGGACCGCACCACGGTGAAGTGGATGCGGTCGCCGTGCATCGGGTCGCTTTCGACCGCCTCGCCGATCGCGTTCATCATCGCGACCGATTCGATCGGCCATTTGCCCGCCGCCGATTCGGCCGACAGCATGATCGCGTCGGCGCCGTCATAGATCGCGGTGGCGACGTCGGAGACCTCGGCGCGGGTCGGCGAGGGGCTCTCGATCATCGATTCGAGCATCTGGGTCGCGACCACCACCGGCTTGCCCTGGCGCCGCGCGGTCTCGACG
>OUNM010630056.1_pt1 | contig 38557 bp, 32 predicted proteins | sample 1769961 | NCBI WGS metagenome assembly OUNM01 (sample SAMEA3914820, study PRJEB12502) | metagenome | biome: forest; material: soil | place: USA | collected 2012-03-12 | depth 0.3 m | reverse complement strand
GGGGGGGGGGGGGGGGGGGGGGGGGGGGTTGTTCTCTGCGGGCTCCCAGCCATTTCACCTCGCAGCATCCCCGATTCGAGCTGCTGCCAGAATTTCTCGACCGTGTCGTTGTCGTCTCACTCTCTCAACTCGGCCATCCCTAATAGTCACCCGGCCCATCTCCGAGCGTCCCGCCGGCCGCAGCTGAGGGCAGAGACCGCAAACCAACACAGCTCCCTGCCGTCCCAAGTCCCGCCGAATTGCGCACGCCGCCTGTCTGCCAGCGGCGGAGCTTCAGCCTGAGCTTGGGCCGTCCGATTTGCGACACGTCTCATCGCGCAAGGCTCCGGCCCGGCACGGACGAGCACAGCACCTCGGCCGAGACCTGCCATTCTCGACCTCCCTCGACATACCCAATTCACACCTCCGAGACCCGGCCGAGTCTCGCTACTCATCTCGGTCACGCCGTGAGCAAAGCGGAGCGGAGCCCAAAGGTAGCTCGGTGTTGCGACCCGCCTCGACGCCGGTGGCTGCGGCTGAGGGCCTGCTTGTGCGTCTCCTCCGCAATCTCGCGCAAGGTTGGGCCTTGCGCCAACACCCGTCGGTCCCCGCGCCAGCCAGCAACCCGCGACATCACGAAGCTGCTCTTGACGGCAGGAATCACAGCAGCGATTTGCTGTTAACCATTATTACTGCTGTTCTCCGTCGATTCGTCCCGCATCGAACCACGCCGCATCCATCCGCACCACCAACCCTGCGAGTCGTCAACACGCTGCCTCCCTGTCCTTGAGGGCCACCAACCCGTGTCCATGGCTGCATACGCGCAAAACCAAAACTACAGGCAGCAACCGCCAGCGACCAATTACCCTCTTCCGGGATACCCTCAGCATCCGCCGCAGCATTACCCACAGCAGAACGAGTCGCAGTACCAGCAGCACTACCAGCAGCAACAGTACCCACCTCAACAGAATCAACAGAACCAGCAGCAGCAGCCCGGCCCCGATGCCATCCAGCGCCCCCCGTCGTTCGTAGGCCTGCCTCCCATCCGCCGCGCGTCCACCTTTGGCTCGTCCCTCGGCCTGACCGCAGAGGAATTCTCGTCCGCGGATAACGACGGCGCATCCCGTCCGCCGCTCCCCCAGCAACCCAGTCCCCCGCCTCAGGGCGCCGCATCTCCACCGGCCATGTCCTCGCCGCAGCAAATGGGCCAATTCGCGCCCTCATCCCAGTCGTCTGGCCAGTTCGTCCAGAATGTCTACCGACCCACCCAGGGCGGCGCACAGGGCCCTCAGGGAGCTCAGGGGCCGCCACAGCAAGGCCAGACATGGCAGCTGCAGGGCCAAAACCCCGGCCGGAACCAAGGCTTTCCGGCCTCCGGCTTCCAGCAGCAGATGCCGCCGAGAGTGAACGGGTCTGGACCGCAGATGGCACAAGGCCAGCAGTTCGCGCAGGCTGGTGGTCGGCCAGCGATGGTCCCTCCCCACATGTTGCCCGGAAACGTCACCCAGCGGTTCCATCCCCAAGGCGGCGGCTGGAACCTGCAGGAATCATATTTGGCCGAGCCTCTCCAACCCACGAGCCGCCATCGCCATTCGCCAAGCAATGCTTCCTCGCAGCAACAGTCGCCTTACGGCTTCGACAAGGAAACCGGCGTGCCCCTGACAACCTCGCCGGTGCAGCGCCAGAAACCCCCGCCGGCCGAGCAAACCCAACAGCCCCCTGAGAGACAACAAAACCAGCTGCCCGGCGCTCAGCCGCCATCGGGATTTCCCAACCAGGGAGGCCAGCAGGCTCCTCCTGGGAGTTACCAGACCACGGCCGGTCAACGTCTCGACGGAAATGCTTTGTCACCAATACAATCCCATCAGAGCGAGCTGGCACAGCCCATCAGGCCTCCTACCGAGGATGGCCAGAACAAGCGGAACTCGGGTGTTTTCTCCAGCTTGCGGGGCCGCTTCGGCGGCGGTGGCGGCCATTCGGATGATCGTCATGCTCCCGGAGGCGCCCCGAGACCTCCAGGCGTCAACAGCGACGCCGCGTCGGTGACGAGCGTCATGACTCATGAAACACAGGGCCGTAACCCAGTGTTCGGACCAAAAGGCGGCGTGCCTACCCCTGACAATATGTCTTACAATCAGAGCAAAGACAGCATCGCTGCCCAGGCCCCCGGAACCCCTCTCGGTGACCGCATGGGGCCTCCGCCTTCACAGTTTGCTCCCCCGGGCAGGAAGGGGACAGGCTTCTTCAACATGGGAGCGAACCCAGCTCCTGTCCAGCCGGGGACTCAGGCTCAGCCTGGCATGTCCCGGACGACGGAGCATAAGCATTCCGGAAGCATCGGTGGCGCCCCGAAGAAGCGCTTCTCCGCTTTCAAGGATGTGTTCCGGTCGTCCCCTCGCGAAGGTCCAAAGAACCCTGCGCCTTCGTTTACAGTCAGAATGCCCGCGCAAAGCACCCCTCAACCCCCGCCACAAGGTCAATACCAGAGCCGACCTCAGGGCCAGCCTCCGGCGCAGTATCAGGGTCAACCCCAAGGTCAACCTCCGGTGCAAGCTCAAGGTCAGCCCCAAGGTCAATCTCCGGCTCAATATGGCCGGCCCGGGGCTCCGTATCAAGCTCAAGCTCCGCCTCAACCTCAGGGCCAGCCTCGCACTCAACCCCAAGGCCCAACTCCACCGGCCGGTCTCAGCCCACAGCTCGACCAAAGGGACACCCCTTCTCCCGCTGGTCCTGGCCCTCAATCGGCTTCAAGCAACGCCTCGCCAGCCACACCTAGCCCTCAGCCGGGCGCAGCCAACGGGCAGCCGCCGCCTGGACAACAGCGCTTCGGCCCTGTAACTGGTCTTAGGCAACCCGGGTATGGCCTTCCACCCATGCTATCTCCACAAGGTCCTCTTCCCACTCAGAATCAAGAGCGGAAGCCGAGCACTGGCATGTTTGGGTTTCTGAAGGCCAGGTCAGACTCCAAGTCCGAGACGCCGCAACAGCAACAACAACAACAACAACAAGGCCAACCGCAAGGGCCAGGTCAACCCATGACATTCCCTCCCCAGGGCCAGTTCCTGGGGCAGCCTGGCATGCGGATGCCTCTGGGCCCTGATGGCCGACCACCCACCAGCGCCGGTCAGCAACTTTATCCTGGCCAGTTCCCGCCCCAGTCGCAACTCATGCAACCCGGTCCTCCCAGCGCTCCCGGCTCCCTCCAGTCGCAACGGCCCATGATATCCCAGCAGTCAGGGTTTGCTCCGAATCGGCAGCCAGATGCACAGGTCAGCGGCGAAAGACCGCCGCTGTCGACACAGCCAACTCAGTCATCAATCGGGGCTCAGCGTTTGGACGATTCGGTCCGGGGTCAACAACAATTGTTCCAGCAGCCCCAGGGTCAGCCGACGCCTCAACAGGAGCCGACCAAGCCGGTTGAGCCAACTCCCGCCGCCTCTTTCGTTGACTCACCTGTATCCCAACATTCCCAGCTAGCCACTCAGCTCCCCGGTGAGCAGCCACGATTCCAAACTGCCTCTCCAGCCAGTCTGAGGCAGCCGTATGCCGCACCCCAGCCCGGTGTGAAACAGCTGTATCAACGGGGGCCTAATGCCCAAAACCCCACCCCGGATCCTTCTGAACATCCCATTTACCAGAAGCCTTTCCAGCCACCGTCTGGTCCTTCCACCGTTCGATCTGCGCCTCACGGTTCCGAGTCTACGGATGGCGGCGACATTCAGAGGCCCGTGTCCCCTTCCTCGCAAGCCCAAACCCCTCTGTCCGGCATCCCGGGCGAGGAGGTGGAGAGGGCACCGGCGCCAGCATCGGCTCTGGGCGCCCAGGTCCAAAATTCGGAATCGAGCCTACCATCCCGCCAGCCACCTCCGGGGCTTGGCCAAGGCTCGGCATTTGGAGAATCAAATCAAGTCTCCGGGTTTCCACAGCGACCGTCTAGCCAGCAATCCAACCAGCCCAGCCTCCGGCCCGCTACGAGTCAACAAGGGGGCCAATTCCCTCCAGGCCCGCCTGGTCAGGGATATCCAGCGGGCTCATCCCCCTGGACGGCATCCCAGCCCGGTACTGGCCCTCCCCCTCAGTTTCGCCAGCAGTTTGGACCGGGCGGCCCCCGGCCGAACGGCGTCACGGCGAATGCGCCCGTCCCTAGGGAAAAGGAGCAAAGCACATTCTCCAAGTTGTTGTTCGGCGGTAAACCAACCAACGCAGCACCGCCTGCACCAAAGGTCGAGAAGGAGAAGAAGGAGAAGTCGTCTCTCTTTAAACGTGGCCCTAAACAGCCGGCTGCCCAAGCACAGGCGCAGCCCCTTGGCCGACCAGCTCAGGGTCAGCCCCCTGCAGGAACGCAGTTTGCCGTGAGACCCCAACAACCACCGCAGCAGCAGCAGCAGCAGCAGGGAATGGGGCCAGGCCCGCGCCCTGGTATCCTGCAGCAGAGACCGACTTTCCAACAAGGCGGTCCTGCTGCCTTGCAAGCACAACCCCAGGGACAGTTCCAGCCCAATCCCAGCATTTCAGCCAACCAGCAAGCGCCGCCGCCGCAGCAGCAGCAGGGACCCCGTCAAGGGCGTCCTGAGCCTCAGTATGCTCAGGTACCGATTCCTGCTGGATACGGATATGTCCATGGCGAAGGACGAGTTGCTCCCGCTCCAGCGCACATCTACGTCGGGCCTGGCATGCTGCCCGGCCAAGCGCTCCCACCTGGATTCCCTCAGCAGCAACAATGGTCTCAACCTGGTGTTCCGATTGCCCGAGTTGCACCTGCGGCCGCCCCCGGCCAGCCTGTACCTCAGCAAGCCGGTGCTCAGGCACTTTCAGTGTCGCAGCCGCCTTCAATCGCCGAGTCTCAACTGCCTCCGCAGGCTCAAACACAGGAGCAGGCGCAGCCCAAAGCGGACCCGGCGACTCAGGACCGTGTTCTTGATACCGTAGCCCAGAAACCCCGTACTGAGCAAATCTCGCCTCAAGAACAGGTTCAGCCGGCGCCCGTCCCTGCGATCACCCGAGAGCCTGAAGTGTCGCCTCAGTCATCCACTCCGACTCCCGCTGTATTGACGGCCGAACAAAGTGTGTCACCTCCCGAGGAACAGGCACCACCTCGGTCGGAGCCAGTCTTCGTGTATAGCCAGGAGATCAACGTGTCCCCACCCCCTCGGGCTCAATACGCTGCTCCTCCGCAGCCTTATGGCACACCCACCCCGGCGGCCACGCAAGGAGCCACGCCGCCGCTGCATAACCGGAATGTGAGCGAGGACGGAATCTCATCGCTCCCGTCACAGCGAACCGGGCGGGCGCAGCCAGATGCTCCTACGCCTGCTGCTGCCAGCCTAGCTCCGCACTTACCCAGCCCGTCGCCGAGCCCACAGCCGACGCCTGGTTGGACGGTCAGCCCTCTGCCCTCCACGCCAGCTAACGCTGACACTGGCCGAGAGAGAGCCGTCAGCCCTGAGCCGTTGGCCCAAGGGTCCTCGTCCCCCACCAAACACCAGCTGGCGACACCGACGCAGCGCGTTGCCGAGGACAACCTGTATGACGCGACTCCGCGCCAGTCACAGTTCCCTCCTGATCAGCAACAACCGCGGTCACCGCACCCGGCGTCGCCGCAGCCCCGGTCACCGCAGCACCAGCAGCAGCAGTTCCCGAACCAGCAACTGCGCACCGAGGTTGCCAACCACGCGCAGTTCCCTGTTCCCCAGCAGCAGCAGCCACGGTCACCGCAGCAGCAGCAACAGCAGTTCTCCCAACAGCTGCGCCCCGGTGTGGTCGGTCATGCACAGTTCCCGCCTCAGCAACAGCAGCAGCAGCAGTTACACGCTCAGATTTACACCGAGGAGGTCAACCACGCACAGATCTCTGCGCCTCAGCAGCAGCAACGGGCACGGTCACCGCAACAGCAGCCACAGCAACAGCAGCAGCAGTATCAGCAGCTGCGCAACGATGTGGTCAACATCCCGCCTCAGCAGCAGCAGCAGCACGCCGATATCCCCAGCACCATCATCATCAGCGCGCCCGTCGAGCCCAAGTCTGCCGGCCTCTCGCACGAAGTCACCCGGCCCCGGCCAAGCCTGACCACCCCCGAACCGCACGCGCACGCCTCGGACCTCGACGACCTCGATTTCGACTCGGACATGGAATCGCCCATCATCCAAGACGCCGCCATCGCGACCATGCAGCAGGCCAGCCCCAGCACCAGCCCGACGCGCGCCGGATCCACGGCGCAGAACGGCGGCGCCGCGGCCAAGGACAACGTCGCCATCTTTGAGCGGGCCAAGCGCAAGGCCGAGGAGGAGCGCGAGGCCGAGATGCGGCTGATGATGGAGGAGAAGATCCCCGTGTTTGATGACCAGCAGGGCGGGGAGGGCGGGAACGGGCTGGGAGGGCGGCGAGAGGAGGAGAGGCCGCAGATGAGCGCCACGAGCTATCCGGGCCAGGAATGGAATCCGTATGGCGATGGGGGGTTTGAAGAGTGGGAGTGATTGTTCTTCTTGGTAGGGGGGGTCTTGCGAGCTAATCTGTCTTTTTGTCTGTGTTGGTTTTGGCCTTTCTGTTATGACAGAAGAGGGCGCAAGCTGTTTGGCTCACTTTGGCCATCTGTCGCCTTCTTTTGTAGCTTTTCTTTGCGTTTTGGTTTTCGTTCTTGGATATTCTTTTTCATATTTCTCCCGCTGTTTGCCCCGCTATCTATCTCTCCATCTATGGTATTCTCACCTAGTATCTCTCTCTCTCTTGTGCCCATTCTGTCATCATCTCTTCATTCAAGTCGTTTTGTTTGTTCTTCATCGCTGTAGAACGCCACGGCCATCATTATTGTCGGGCCGAGCAGCCATTTCACATTACATACATACCCAAAAGGTTGAGTCCAGAAGTTGAGAGTAGTAATATTAGTGTTGGATTTCACATGACTCGATTGCTGTAGTTGCTTGTTCCGAGTGAACTCGAGGGGTCAGTGGACACCGGGAAGTTGGTGGTCAACGGCGCGATTGTGTGGATGTCGTTTCCGAGTATCGTCCCTCTTTTGACAACACTCGTATCATCAACCATGGCTTTAGCATCGGCATGGCCTGCTGCTTCCCTGAAAAGAACACCAGGAGACGAAACTTGGTCATGTCAAACCGTGCGAGGCTTTCCTTTGCGCTTCGTATCCGTCAATTAACCCGCGACCGACTCTCGTCTCGGTTCTTGGTTCTCATTAATAGGGAAATGTATGTACCCCTCCACCACGTAGGCTATACTGCCGTCCTGTCCTGTCCTGTCCAAAACAAACAGAAATCTAACATGCCCCGACCGACCTCTCTTCCGTGCCGTGGAAACCCACCGACAAAAAGCAAAAAACGCCGGGCCCGATGGACGCTCTCCTCTGCTCTTCCCTTCTCGCCCTCCAAAGCGAAACAAACCAAAAAACTAAATACAAAACTCGAGAACGCCCGCCCAATATGATGATGCATGCATGCTCGTCTGGCCAGGCTCGTCTGGCCATGCCACGGCCCCTATTCTTGGCTTACCCTGCCCTGCTGCTCTAGACAGGACGGGGCGGCAAGTTGGAGCGGCGGCGACGAGAAGATGATATTACTAATACAGTATGTATACCGTGCCCTCTGTCTGGAGTAGTTGGACTTTTGGTGGGTTGGAGCGGTAAACAAGGACGGGTCCAACTCTCTTGTGCAGGAGCAGCAACCCTCGCGGTAGGGCTGACTTAGAAAGCGATGAACATGGGTGTGCCGAGAGGCGGTGGCTTTGGATCGCTGTCGCCGCTTTCGGGAGTAGGTTTGGCGGCCTGGTCTTGTTGGACGGGCAGGTTGTCGACGGGGGCAGCCGGCGGGGTTTGCTCCTTGGCAACGACAACAGGTTGCTCAGCAGCGATAACAGGTTGCTCAGCAGCGACAACAGGTTGCTCAGCAGCGACAACAGGTTGCTCAGCAGGGACAACAGGTTGCTCAGCAGGGACAACAGGGTCCTCAGAAGCGATAATAGGTCCCTCAGCGGCAGCGGGTATTTCTGCCGCATCGTCGACAGGAGGAGCCGGTAGGGTTTGTGCCTCGGCGGAAACAAGGCCCTCAACGACGGGGATTTCGGTTGCATTGTCGACAGGAGGAGCCGGCAGGGTCTTCTCCTCGGCAGCAGGGATTTCCTCAGCGGTGGTGAAATCTGCCGCGCCATCGACAGGAGGCGCCGGCAGAGTCTTCTCCTCGGCGGCAGGAATTTCCGCCGCATCGTCGACAGGAGGATCGGGCAAAGTCTTCTCGTCGACGGCAACAGGTTGCTCGGCAGCGGTTTCGTCCTCAAGACTTGGTTGTGGGGTGGCGTCTAGTGATCTGGGCAGCTCCAAAAATTGCTTTGCAGGCTCTAGTGTCCTGGATGGGCCCTCGTGGCTCGGTCTCGGGCTCTTATCTCCCCTCAGACTAGGGGCGACGCTCGAGGTGGACGGATGGCGGGCATGGCCGGTCGGCACGACGCCGCCCCCGATGCGGCTCCAGAACATCTGCTCCCGCAGACGGACGCTCTCCTCCCAGGCGGCCTTCTCGGCATCCTCGTCGTCGGCGCGCCAGTGGCCGTCCTTGACGATGCGGAGAAAGCCGAGGAACTCGCATGTCGATCGAACGCGGCCGAGGCAGTATTTGCAGAGCGGGTGGCCGACCTGGGTGGTGTCGGACTCGCTGATGCGAAAACGGTGAGTCCGGAGCAGGGACTCGTCGTCTTTCCGGGCTTCGCCGCAGAGGGAGCACGGGTACAGCTCGGGCTTGATGACTCTTCCGAACCTGCCCGTAGCAGTGGAGGGCGTGGGCTCGACGACCAGGGATCCGTCCGTCATGGACGCCACTACGCTGCGGCGGGCAAGCCACGACAGTCCCGGGGCCGTGTCGAGTCGCAGGGTGGGCTCGATGTCCTCAGTGAGGACTCGCTTGTAGAACTTGGTTTCCTTCAGAGGCGGCAGCGGAGTGGGCGGGGCCGCGGGCAAGCCGTTGCTGGCGTAGGACGCTGGTGTGTTGGGGGTCTGGGGAGACGTTGCGGCCGGGCTCCCAATGGTGGCAAAGGAGGAGGTCGAGCCATTGCCTGCCGAAACATGCGAGGAAGCCGAGCTGAGGCCCAGCGAGGCGAAACCGCCCGAGCCGGAGGATCCGGAGGGTAGGCGGGGCGTGGAGAGCCTCTTTGACGTACGCACGAGTTCCCTGAAGTCGCCGAAGGCAGCCAGATCGGTACGGAGGACGGGTTGGAGGAGATGAGTGAGGCTCGTCGGATATGTCGGAGACAGCGGCACCGACAAACTCTGGTGCCGCATCCCGACGGATGCGCGTGCAGCGTCTCGGGCGTCGAAGGTCTCGAAGCCCGGAGACGAAGGGACGGTTGGCGGGGATTGCTCTTCCCGCTCGACCGCCATCTGCTCCATGACACGCTTGAGCTCGACGAGCTGCTCTTGCTGGGACCGGAGAAGAGCTTCTGTGTCGTCGAGCTGTGACCTGAGCTGGTCGTTTTTGCGCTGCACGGCGTCTTGCTCGGCACGGGCCTCCTCCTTTGCCGAGATGACCATCTTGTTGGCTTCCTCGAAGAGGGCGGCCGTCAGGTTTTCCAGCTCCTGCTCGATCTTCCTCTTCTGCTGTTCCATGTCAAGCCGAGCGCGTTTCTCTTCGGCGAGGCGCAGGCCCAGCTTGGCCTTTTCGGCCTCCATGGTGGTGCGTTTCACCCAGACATGGCCAGCCAGCATCTCCCTCTGCTCCTCGACCTTGGCCTCGAGCTGGCGTATCCTGTCGTGGGCTTTGTCGAGCTCCATCCGAGCGGCAGACAGGTTGTCGTCCAAGGTGGTCTGGTAGTTTATGGCGTTGATGAGCTTGGTGCTGAGGGTGGTGACCTCGTCGTCGAGGTCGGGATGGCGCGGCGAGGCCGGGGTCTCGCTATCGGCAGGGCTCATGGCCCTGCTCCTCGGGTCCGGTATGGTGCTCATGTCATTGTCGTCGTCGAGCGGGTGAGAAACAAAGATTCTCCTGGGCTGTGGCGTCGAAGGCAAGGAGCGGGCGACGTCGGCTGCCGTGTTCAACTCGGTGGAAGAGAGGGATCTGACGTGGGCGGACGACGGCTTTGGCGAGGCAGACCTCAGGATGCTGGAAAGCGAGCGGTGGTGGCCAAAAGGGGGGCGGCCGCCAACGGACGCGGCCTGGTGTGCTGGCCAGCCGGCCACGGCAACGATGCTGTGCCACCGAGTCTGTTAGTTGACGAGCGGTTGCGCCGGGTACAGCAACCAAAAGCACATACGGGTAGTCCATCGTGGGGAGTTGTGGCGGACCACACCAGAGACTGGTGGGTCCTTTGGCGAGCAGAGCAGGCAATCCCGGCCAACGGTCTCACGGGCGAAGGTTGGTTGTCCTGATATCGCCTTGTCGTCGAGGATGCAGCCGTGTGCGCCGGGTATGCCGAGCGAATCGAGGATGGCGGTGGTGGACTCGAGGAGGGATTGCGCAACCGGGAGAGGCCGTAAATCGGAGTCGTGATCAGTTCCCCGGGCCCAGGGGGAGAAGCGGCAAACAACGAAGAGAGGGAAAAAAGAAAAGAAAAAAAAAATCGAAAAAGATCGGAGGACCCGGACTCCGGCGTGGAAAGGCTCAGCACGGCGGCACAGGGCAGGTTAGCGAGTCGAGGATCCGGAGGAAGGGGCACCGGCGACTGGCGACTAACGATGCAGAGGATACGAGGACAAGTCGTGGTTCGGTGGTTCGGTGGCCCTGCAACGATGCAGCGGAGGGCGGAGAGCGGAGACGGGAGCGGAAGAGTGGAGTGAAGGTGACGGGGCAGACGAACGGATGCAAGGACCACCGTCCACAGTCCGCAAAGGGGAGAGAGCCGGGGTCGTGCAGCTTTCCGCAGCCTGGATTGGGCATTGGATCCCACTCGAGCAGATGCCCATGCAGCGGAGCAGGCGCTGAGCAAGGCACCACGCGAGCCTGACAGAATTGTGGAACCTTGATTCTGTGCAGAAAGTAAGGTACGGTATCCGTACCTACACTGCCCGTTTGTGCTGCTGCTGCGTGCTGCTGTGCACGGCAAGGGCCGCCAGAACAGAGTCCATTTCCGCCTTGGACGGGTCACTCTTCTTGTTTTTTTTCACGCACTCGCCTGCCCTCGCTCCCCCGATTTGGATGCTCAAATGGTGTGTGTGCTGGCCCGGAAAGCAGACCAAGCGGCTCTCACAGGCTCTCGGCGGCATAGACGGCCCCGTCCCCGCTGGCTCCCACTGGCTCCCACTGGCCGCCACTGGCTGCCGCTGGCTCTGGAGCCAACCACATGCGCTGATTGTCGTCGCCCCGACCTCGGTCTGTCTTGTGAGTGGCCAGGCCAGGAGCCTGCCCGCGTTTGCACCCTCCATGCGGCATGCCTCATCAATCAAGGCTCAAGCCAACGTCATCGATCCCTTCTCAACCAGGATTTCGGCTGCAACCCGGTGATTTCCGCCGTCTCGCGCCTCGCAGACAAGACACGGCCACTTGCATTCATCGGCATTCACAGAGACTTGCATTCTCCGGAGCTTCTGTCCCGGATCCCTGATCACCAGAGCATCTCAGCCCGGGTTTCTCATCATTTTCATTTTCTTTTTCTTTTTCTGCCGGCCTGGTGCCCAATTGGTCGCGGAGGCCATCCAGCAAACGGGCACCGCGGGCCTGCTGCAGGCTTGCGTAGGCACTTTGTGCAGAAAACGACAGAACACAGATTGATCAATCAGCCCATTGATTAGTTGCTCTCGGTGTGCTGAGTCGAGCACGCGCACTGCCGGCAGCTTGGTACACAGTACAGTACCACGCTCGTTCAGCATCTCCCAACCGGGATGCAGAGTGCAGCAAGACAGGGTGTTTTCTTTTCTTTGTTGAAAGAGTTTTTGGGACACAAGACACAGAATCCCTCCCGCTATTTTGTTTGCATGATCGGCAGCCTCTTGCAGATCCGGGGATCAGGCCGATCAAAGCTTAATCCGACAGGACTGAGAAACCCGGGAGCCCGCCTCTTCACCTCTCATCAACCGTGGAGAGGAGGGGGTGGGTGGCGAGAAATCAAGCAGCGGAGTGGAGGGCCGCCGTCTCAGAGCCGTCTCTCTCTCCTTCACCTCCCTCTCCCTCTCTCTCTCCCTCTCTCTCTCTCTCTCTCTCTCTCTGTGTGTGTGGTGTGCTGTCCGGCCCGACCCGTGAGCGCCAGTTTCAGGCTCGTTATCAGTTAGGCCACGGAGGCAATTACTGATCATCTATCTCTCTAACTGATGCTCAACACCACATCCGGGCATGGACTCCCTCGACGATGTACGTCCTGGCGGAGAGCATAAAAATGGAGACCAAGCGAGCAGTCGGGATACCCCATGACGACAACGCCCCTCCCCCTCCTCCAAGGCGGGTCGAGGGCGATCGATCGAGATCCCCAAAGAGCCGTAGCGGAGCCGTCAAGGATAGGGGAGTTGCTGTTTGTGTTTCAGAGCATTGGCGAGGTTCGAGCAACACGAAAACCCAAGCCGTGTCACCCCATTCGCTGCCCGGGGGTCGGGGGATTCGACGGGACATGATTCAGTCGGTCAGGGCAGTGCAGCACCTCGAGAGCACCAAGCACGGCATGCAGCAACCAGCAGCACGCAGCCCGCAGCACGCTGCCGCCCTTGAGCGCCGTCCGGACCGGGAAGCATCCTGTCGACCCTGTCGGTCGACAGTCGGTGTTTGACCGGTTGCTGATCCGCTTCGGGGCCCAAGTCCGTTTGCATTGGCTGTCCCTCTGACCTCCTACCACATGTCACATCTCATCCCAGGCCCCAGGGATTCTGGCGAGCCGCGCCGGCAGGAAGCCGTATCGAAAGCCTCGCTGGGCGCCGTGTGAGTCAGTGTAACTGGGTCGCCTGTAATCACGATGTCGGTGGCGGTGACTTGGGCCTCCTTCGGGCACCACTCGTCGGAAACCCGCTTGGTGGCTCGAAATCACACAAGCCGTCGGTCAGGCTTGGTGATACCACACCCCTCTGTCACAGGCATGCGCGCCATTTCTCCGGTCCACGACTCTCCGCCATGCTCTGGACCGCGCCGGTATGCGTCGGAGAGCATGTCATCGACATCTGGACTTGGAAATGGCCTTCTCGTCCCTCGTTGTGAAACCGGCGTCTTGCTCTTCCACACGTGCGGTTGTTTCCTACTTTAGACGGCCACAACACAACATCAGAAGCCGCCCCTGGAACTTCAGACTCGTTGAGTCAGTGAGGGGCCGCTCCGATGCATCTTCCCGTTCCTGCACGGCCAGCTGTCAAGTGACTGGTCAAACTCCGCGTGTCTGCTCCGGCTGACGTGCCGCAGAAGCATCTCGGACTACATACCAACGGGCTTCTGCGCATCATGGCTGCCGGTAACTGTAGGAGGGCATGAGACAGCTCGCGTTTGCTTCCCTCTTGTACTTCCTTTTTCCCAGCCGCCGTCAGTCTCGAGATAGCCTTCGACCGAAAACACCGCGTAGGACGCCAGAATAGGGCACTGGGAGGACAAGGCGTGCAAAAGTACCCCGGTCCTCACGTCCGAGCTGGGATGTTCCAAGCCTTTGGGCTTGCAACGGTCCCCCTTCCGGCTCCCCTCCGGACCCCTCCGGCCCCATCCGGCCCTCCAGGCTGACTAACCCGTCTCCGACGACTCTCCGCCTTCCCCGTCCAAGCTTTATGGTCGAATGCTGAGCTATGATACTGAAGCGAGTAAGTATAAGCGGGCTCGAAGGCGACAGTACCCACCCGCGATAGGTAAGAGCCCGACTCGCCGAGACAAGGGCAGACGGGGGACAGGGTGGTACCGGGCCAGCACACGTCTGGATCTCTGCATGGCTATGGCTGCTTCTTGCTGCCGCTTTGCTGCCTCTCGCCGTGTCCATGCACTCGAGGTACTTTGCAGATGCCTGCTCGCAGCCCGCCCCAGACTCTCGTCCTTCGCCCGCCGGCCCGAGTCCGTTTGTCTTTTTGCTGCTCGACACAACGACACACAGACACCCAGCCCGCAGCCACTCGCTAAACCGCTGGAGCAGGTAGCCGCTCTGCTGTCTCAGATCTCCTGTATCCGCCATTCATATGTGGGTCGGCGTCTGCGGAGGAGACGGTCGCTGAAAGGGGAGGGGGCGTCAACCAGGGGACGGCCCAGCAGCACCCCTCTCCGGCAACCAAGAGCTCCCCAGCTCTGACCGGGGCACCTCGGGCCTCGACCACCATGACCAGGGGGCCCGTCGAGAGATATAAGGGGGCAGGACGTGACACCTCCTCGCACTCCTCCTCTGGCCTTCGTCCATCCATGCCCTCATTCGGCGGTACCACCCCGAGTACGACCTGCCACAAACTCAAAGACAAGTTCCACAGCAAGACGACACCTTCCACCATGGGCTACATGATGCCCTCCGCCCTAGACAACCTTTGCTCTCGCCGCCAAGCCACCCAGGCACGGCAGCCCTACTTGACGCCGGGCATATCCCTGGTGGCGACCATGCCCAGGCCGCGCAGCCCTCGAGGGCCGTCAGACTGCCCTCCGGCCGACCAAGGCTCTGTACGACCTCACCCGACACTCTTCTTCCCATGTCCAAGCAGGCGGAAGCTCATGCTGACCATGCACAAAAGCGCCCGGCTCCCGATCCCGAGCATCTGGCGATAGCTCTCCAGGAGGCCGACCCCTTCTCGCCTCTGCCGGCGGGCCCGACTCCCATCTCCCCGGAGCAGTCTCCGCTCCAGGCCAACTTCCCCGTCCGCCCGCCTCCCCTCCAGACCACCTTCCCCGTCCGCCAGGGCCCGCCCTACGGTCCCCTGCCCTCGCCGTTCACCGCCGCTCCCACCCGCCCCTTGCCCCGTCCGCCTACACCGGCGACAGCGGGACGTACCCACGCCGGGCTGCACTCCCGCGTCCCGCAGCTCCCTCCCATCCCACGCCTGCCCCCGCTAACCGTCCCGCTGCTGCCCGTGCCCGCGGACCCCGAGCTGATCCGCTTCCGCCGGGCCACCTTCAACGCGACCCCCTCGGCGACCACCCTCCCTCCGCAGCAGCGCGCCGGCACCGCCCGCAACTGCCTCTGCCTCCGCTGCAACCCGCCGCCGGACCACTACCACCGCCAGCTCCACGCCTTCATGGCACCCCCGGCCCGCCACCAGGACGAGCAGAACTGGCACCAGTGGCAGCAGCAGCATCAGCCGCAGCCAGCCACCCCGCCGCCGCGTGACCCGCCGCCGCCCCTCTCCCCTTCCTCGTCCTTCTTCACCGCCACCGACTCGGAGGACTCCGACTCGGAAGACCAGGAAGCCGAGGACGCCTACCACCACCACCCGCTCTCCTTCCCGCCCCGCAGCCTGAGCCTGGACTCGGGCCGCGCCGCGGCGGCGGCGGCAGCGCACCCGGCCGTGTCGTCCTCGTCGACCCTGGTCGGCGTGGGCGGCGCGTTCCAGCAGATCCGCCCCCAGTACTATCACCAGCGTCGCTGGGACGGCGTGATCCTTGTCGAGACCGGGCCGTGGTCGCAGCCCGTGTCGGTCTTTGAGACTGACTCGTCTGACGACGAGGACGGTGATGAGGAGGATGGATATGGAGAGGATGAGACCGGGCTGGATTCGGATGATGAGGCTGAGCTGTTGGCTTTGGCCATGTGATTTGACGGTGACGGTGTCTCTTTCGTGGATGTGTGCTCGCTTGCTTTTGTTCGTTCATTCATTTCTTCAGCCTTCTTGCCTTCGTTCCATTCTTTTCGGAGGGAAGAAGGGGGTTCCATGACCTTTTACTTACCTATCTGCGGGCGTTGATGGTATTTTACTCACCTGCTTCTCTACCACATTTGCCTCTTCCTTTTTCATTTCGGACGTGAGAAGGGGGTTTCATACATTTTACTTGGTTCTCTGCCGCGTCTGCTTTCTTTCCGAGGAGGTGAAAACGCGACCATGACATTTCACTAACTCGGCTCTTTCTGCCGCATCTTCTTACATTCTTTCCGGGGGTGAGAAGTTGGGAGTTCATGCCAGTTTATTTGCTTGTTTTTGTGACACATCATTCTTTTCTCTTGAGGCGAAAGAGTGGTTCATGGCATTTCCTTACGCACACGCTTCTTCTCGGTTGTTTTTCTCTCCAGGGTTGTTTCACGGTTGGTCCATTTCATCAAAACTCGACAAGACCAAAAAAAAAAACTGGCTACTCAACAACCACAAAACCAGCAAAAATAACGCAATGATGACAATAGAGCGGCGCAGTTCCATTCATCTAAAGTGAAATGACCAAGGAAATCTGTTTGGACCGGGCGTGCCGTCCGCTGTGTGGGGTAGGAGATTGGACCAGTGCGTCTCCCTTTCGCTGGGGGAACGCTGCCATCCGACCCTCCTCCAGTCAATCAGTGTTGACAAATGAGACCAAGTACCATCTATCCTCCACCCTTAACAAGCCAGTCAAACGCTTTTTACCGCCCGCCTGCAGCCCACCGCTATCCCCTTCGTGTCATTAGATGCCCACAGGAACAGAGAGAGAAGAGGGGTGATACAAGAGGGGCGAGAGAAGACCGGCGCCCATGCCCTTTCAACCCGCGATTAATCCTACAGTTGCTCTTCAAAGCTCATTCCCCTTGGCGCTGGCCTCGTTCTTCTCACTCGCCGGCTTGGCAGCCTTCTCCTCACGCTCCTTCTCGCCCTCGACGCTCTGCTTGGGCTCGGGGATCTGCTCATCAGGGACTACCCGCTTCGCCGTCTCGCTGTTGACGCCTGTGACAGAGCCCATGTCAGCATAATGAGCACAAAAGAGATTGGGAAGAAGAGTCCGGGAACGAGATGTCAAAACGTACCCTCGGCGTCCGGGTGAGGCGGCGCGACACCCGCCGCGGCAGCCTGCTCCTGCGCCTGCGGCACTTCGGCACCGGGCGGCAGAATGACCTCGTTACCGTCGGCATCCACCACGCGGGTGCGTGTCTCGTAGCGCGTCTTGAACTCGACCTTGCCCTCAAGGGCCTTGACCTGTTCCTCGTTCAAAAGGTTGCCGTCCTGGTCGCGGTATTCGACCTTCTCCTCGGTGTGGAGAAGGCGCTGATTAGCGGCCAGAGGCGCACCCGAGACAGCCGGAACCTCTTTCCGTTGCGCGTCTGCGATGGGAACCTGGCCTTGCTGCCCACCCGCCACGGGAGGCTGCTGAGCGTTCACAGACTGCTGAGCGGTCTGGGCTGCCGCCACCGAGGTGGAAGGCAGCGAGTGGTAGGCATCGTACTACGCAGAAAGACCAGATGTTAGTAACCCTGACCATGCGAGAGCCTCGAGTGCGTGTATGTATGAAATCTCTATGTCATAATCGTAACACATGGCCCATAAATTGCCCCTCCCAACCCCGGGTGCTTCAAACCCAAAACGAAGGAGAAACAGAAAACCATTCCCGTCGCAAGCCGTGCCATTGGATCATGATATCATGCCCTCTGGGGCAGCTTGCGCTCCGGGATCACGCCATTGGGGAGACCACTTACGCTGTCGAGGAAAGTGTTGCAGTCAAAATCCCAAGAGCTGAAAAGCTTGACACGGTTGCACTGGGACTTGGTCCACGTGTTTCCGTACGCAAGAGGCGAAAAGAGAGAGAAGGCCACAATCGACAGAACCAGGAAGCCGATGGCGCCGGCTTTGTTGATGATGGGGTTCTCCCTCAGACCAACGCCCGAGATGCGCGTCGTCGCAAAGTCGTAGATCTGGCAGAAAGCCATGATGCCGAAGTAGAGCGCGGGGAAGTAGTGGTGGAGGAAGAGCTGGCGCTGCATGAGGAAAAAGGGGAAGTAGTGAAGCGCCCAGCCAAGAACCGAGGTGCCGATCTCGTAATCGAACCGCTTGAGCACCGGAATCGAGTAGTCGTTGCAGCTGCGCTGCCACCGGAGAACGGTGACGCCCTTGAACAAGACGTAGACGAGGATGGCAGCGGTGGCGCTCCACCAGATGACCGGGTTACCAATCAGGTAGATCTGGCGGTGGTCCTTGCCCCAGAAGTTGATGCCGCGCTGGAGGATGGGCCACGAGGGAGGGCGAGAGTCCCAAGCGTGGGACTCGACCAGGCCAGCGTTCGTCTTCCACATGACCTTCTGGAGCTCCCAGAACTTTCCGAAAAAGCCGGGGTTGGCGTAGTTGACCGTCTCGGCATCCGGACCGAGTTGAGCGTGCTCGTTCGACTCAATGTACCACATGCTGTTGGGGAGAGTACCGCCCTTAGCGCAGGTGACTTCCTGCTGCTCCGAAGCCCAGTCGGGGAGCTTAACCTTGTGGGAGAACAACACACAGCCGGTCATGACGTGGACGAGCCTGAACTTGGTGTCGATGGTGCGGAGACGTTCCTGAGCGACACCCGACTTGGACTGCTTCTTGACAATCTCGACCCGGAAGAAGTCATTGGCATCGCCATCGAAGCCCTCGTAGCCGTAGGCAGAGACTTCGTTCTGCCAGTCGGCCTCGGTGACGGGCGGGCGCACGTCGTGGGAGTGGAGGCGGCGGTGGGTGGGAGTGTGGTAGATGCGGAGAACGGCACCGTCCTTAATGTAAGGCACTTCGGGAAGGTTGTTCCAAGCGTTAGTGCCGTTGATGGGCTCGCCGTGGATATCGAGCGGCTGGGTCTGGTTCTCAAGAAACCACAGGTTGTTGTCATCCTTGTGGGGATACAGAGTAATCTGTTGCTGCTTGGATCCGGTCGGGTACATCAGAGGGTGGGAGTGGAGATAGCCGCCCTGGGTGTTCAGGTGCCTGATGCTGACTTTGCTGCCAAAGAGAATGTCGGCGGGGACGTTCTGCATGCCCTTGGAATTCAGAGTCGACTGGAACTCGGAGCTCATGAAGCCGTCGCCGTCGCCAGGGTTGGTAAGGACGAGGAAGTGGATTCCGAACATGGCCATGTAGAAGGTCAGGGGGATGATGATCAGGCAGAAGACGCGAGCCATGAAGTGCTTGGCGAAGATACGCTATGGAGTCCAATCGTTAGCCGGTGGCTAGATGTCACGGGGGGGATGGGAGGAAACATACGACCGAGACGTTCTTGACATCGCCGAGCATGACCCAGAGCTGGACCAGGGTCAAGGCACCAACCCACGCGATGGTGAACAGGCCGACCCACTTGATGCTGACGGTCATGCCCAAGCCAAGGCCGGTCATGGCAAGCCAGAACCACCAGCTCAACCCAAAGGCCCGGGAGGGACCAAGCTCCTGCTGGTTGGTGAAGGACGTAAAGGCAAAGGCGGTGAAAGCGGTCGCAATCATCAGGGGCGAATCGAGGAGAATCAGGCGGGCCTGGGTGAGGAGACCGTTCTCTGCAACGGCGAGTTAGCGAGCAGAACCCGGCGCGGGATTCAGGGGCAGCCCGGACTGACCAAAGATGATGAGGCCACCACCCAGGAGGGCGGTGAAGGTGCGGCAACCGGCAGCCTTGAGAGTCAGGAACATGGTCGGGGCGAGAAGGATACCACAGATGGCCGGAAACATGCGCATGGCCACATATGGGACGCCCGGCTCGAGGTAGTCTTTTCCAATGTCCTTGAAGTCGAAGCTTCCGTCGAATCCGGCAACGAAGCCGAAGAGGGTGATCATCAGCTTCGCCAACGGAGGGTGCACGTCCATGAAGAATCTGCCCTTGATGTACTTGGTCGCAAAGCCGCCAAAGCTGTTGCCACGGCGTGGTCAGCTCAGGTATCACACGCATTGGGGGATGCGGATGAACATACTGGACCTCGTCGAAGACGACGCTGGTGGGCTGGTAGATGCGGAACAGGCGCACGACAGCGGAGAGGACGGTGATGGCAAGCACCAGCTGGAAATCCGAGCCCGGCAGCAGGAAGACGTCATTGTCCTCGACGCCCTCAGACGTGTAGTCGGTCTTGCGCTTGACCGCCTTCGACTTGGACTTGGGTTTCTGGCTCGGGGTCTGGCTTTGGCTCGGGGGAGTCGGAGTCGTGGGTCGGGGCCCGGGGGATGGCCGCCTGGACGGCGGCTTGGAGCTCGACGATCGAGCCATGGCGGGCGGATCAGTCAGTGCCTGATTGTCGCGATGCAGGGTCTTCGGGGTTCAAAGGGGTTGAAGGGCTCAGAGGGTCGGGTGCGTCGAAACGGCGTGGTCGGGGCAGCGCCGATCATAAAACTGGGGATTAACGAGAGTCGAGAAGGGTCAAGCTTCCATTACAATAAGACTATTGGCATGGGGCTGCGAAGCAAAAAAACAAAATGGAAGAGGGCCCAGTCGAGATGGACACCCTCAGAAGAAGAACGGGCCGTGTCGAAGAAAAGGGGACTCGAAGAACGGTGCTGGCGTCAACCTCGGAGAGAGATCTGGGCTGGAGGGAAAGGGGCTTGCAGGTGAGGGCCGCGTCGACATGGCACCCGGAGCGCAATAAATTGAGCTGAAGTGGCCTCAACCCCTGTCTCTCCGCTGGGCTGTGGGCTGCGACGGCGTAATGTTCCCACCGGGAAGCTGTCCACGGCCAAGGCTGGCCGGGGAGCCTCGATTGGCTGGTATTTTCTTGGCACAGACCACCAACCGACGGACCGCGATACGAGTCTGACAATCCCTGACACGTGCTAGAAATGCTGTGTACCGGTAACTTTCAACTCCAGGCTGGAAACGCTGGCATCAGTTGGACCTCGTCGGAAGAGAAATCACATCGTAGGGGCTCTGTGTAGAAATTGTAGCGTCGAGATACAATTTAAACACAGCCCGAAGCTTGTTCAAGAAACGGTGCATGGCTTTCCTCTGCTTCATCAACGAGGAGAGCCTTCTCGAGGTATGGTAATTACAGGTATTGCGGACAGACTGCATGCAGGGGCCCTGGTCTGCATGGGGCAAACACGCCAGCCCCATTCGGCAAGGACTTTGACATTTCCATGCCTCCAGCCTCGAAGACGAGCCGCGAGCTGCAACCGCAACAGACCACGGCAGTCGGCGATTGAATCAAAGCCCCTCGACCTCGCGACATCACTGCCAACAACACAACAACCCCCGCCATGGCTGTCCCGACGACCAACGGCGATGCAGCCGCCGATGCTGCGGCGGTGCTCGACAATCTCAAGCCGCCTCCCGGCGTCATCATCCCGCCGCCGGGCGAAATCCGCGAGGCCATCGAGAAAACGGCCGGCTACGTGATGCGCGGCGGCGTCGGCCTCGAGCAGCGCATTCGCGACAACCATGGCAAGAACCCAAAGTTTAGCTTCTTGATGACGAGCGCCGACCCCTACAACGCGTACTACGAATGGCGCAAAGACGAGATCAAGTCGGGGAGAGGCACCGCGCTGGCGGCTGGTCGTGTCGGTGAGGCACCCGCGCCCGTCCAGGAGAAGCCCGCGGGGCCGCCGAAGCCGCCCGATTTCCAGTTCTCAGCCCGTATGCCTCGAATGAGCCAGAAAGACTTGGAGATTGTGCGACTAACTGCCCTGTTCGTCGCAAAGAATGGCCGCCCCTTCATGACGCAGCTCGCCCAGCGTGAGGCCAGCAACCCCCAGTTCCAGTTTCTGATACCCAACCACACATTTCACAACTTCTTCCAAAGCATGATTGATCAGTACCAGATCCTCCTGCGGGAGAGCGGCGTCAACGGCGAGGGAGGCAAGACGCAGCAGGAGCGCGTCGAGCAGCTCCGCCAGAACGTTGCCGACAAGTATAAGGTCCTTGCACGCGCGAAGCAGAGAGCCGCCTACGCCAAGTGGCAGGAGGCCGAGAAGGCCAAGCAGGAAGAGGAGGAGGAGAAGAAGAAGGTCGAGTTTGCCCGCATCGACTGGAACGACTTCGTCGTGGTCGAGACCATCGTCTTCACCGACGCCGACGACCAAGCGAACTTGCCGCCTCCGACAACGCTCAACGACCTCCAGTACGCCTCGTTGGAAGAGAGAAACAAGGTCTCCGTCAGCTCCACCCTCCGTATCGAGGAGGCGTTCCCCTTTGAGGACACCAGCTACAACGCCTACCCCGTGCCGACGTACGGTGCGCAAGCTCCACCAGCTGCCGCTGCTCCTCCGCCGCAGGCATACGGCGCCCACATGCCGCTCACGTCTCGAACGAAATCGGCCGAGGAGGAGGCCGAGTTGCAGAGGATACAGGAGAGGGAACAAGAACGGCTCCGGATGCAGCAGGCACAGTCCGAAGCTCGAGGCGGCGCGGCGCCCATGAAAATCAAGGAAAATTACGTCCCGCGCGCGGCGCAACGAGCGGCAAGCAAGTTTGGCACGCAGACAGCCATGTGCCCGAACTGCAAACAACAGATCCCGCTGAATGAAATGGACGAACACATGAGGAGTGAGTTTCTCCCGTCCCGTCAGCCTTTTTTTTGACATGGCTTGCTAACACATCACAGTTGAACTTCTCGATCCGCGCTGGAAAGAACAAAAGGCCAAGGCAGACGCCCGGTTTGCCACAACCAATCTGTCGACAATAGATGTGGCCAACAACCTGAAGCGCCTCGCCAGCCAGAGGAGCGACGTGTTCGACACCACTACAGGCCAGCCGGTCACCGAGGAGGAGTTAGCCCGCAGGAAGAAGGTTGCGCTTCACGCGTTTGACGGCAACCCAGAGGGCAAGAGCCAGGCCCACATCAGCCAACTGCAGACCTTCAACCTAGACGAGCAGATTCGCGCTATTCACCAAAAGTTTGCCGACAAGAAATGAGACATCTGCTCTTGCTCTCGGGTCGGAACCCGTGGCCCGCCGAGGGCGAGAAAAGGAGCTCAGGAAGACAGCAGGAGGCCGCTGGGACCGCATCAGAAAGACGGCGTTGGCGCTTGGAGTATACTGGAATTTTTGTGTGCCGAAGGGTGGTGAGAGGATGTTGCGCTCCCGACGCTCTCAAAGCCTCGAGGCACATGCCAACTCGCTTCACAGCATCACAGCAAGTGGTGGAAGGGAAACGATACCTGCGGTGGGAATAGGGGCTCAGCGAGACAGCCAAAATTGTGACGGAAAAGTGCAGGAAGTGTTTGTAGGTTTATAGTAATTAGCATGCCAGCTAATCAAGTGTCAAGAGCACCAATTCCTCGGATACGAGTTCTTGGGATGATGGGACCTGACCTTGGTACTGAGCATCCCCCCTGACCCCGGTCACGGGCCCGGCCGATGTGGTCATAGCCTCAGCCATCCTCAAGAATTACCCCACCTCGACTCGGTCAAGAAACACAGCATCACCCATCTTGGACCTCACGAACCACCGCCAACAAAGCTCGCGTCAAACCGACCGAGATCCCCGCGATCCAGACCTACAAAGGGAAGACCCACCACTCCCGTTCTGCCGCAATCCACAGCGGACGGCGCATCGGCGCATCAGAGACAAACCCAATAACGAACAGGGGAGCGATCATACCGGGACCCCACCAGCGACGCCCACGATCACGGTCACGAGCACGATCCAAAGGCCAACATGGCATCGCACGCCGACGACACGAACCCGGCAGGGCAAGCCGACACCGGCGCCGACTCGCAGCAGCAGTCGCCGACCTTCCCCGCCTCCCCGACGTCACCCACCTCCGACGCCGCCGCCGCCGCCGCGCGCCTGCACCGACCCATCCTCCAGTCGCTCCCCGACACCCGCCAGCAGTCGTTTGACGAGATCTACGGGCCGCCCGAGAACTTCCTCGAGATTGAGGTGCGCCCGGCCCGGGCCGCCGACACGGGATAACTGCCGCATCGAATGAAGAAGCTGACGGCACAACAGGTCCGCAACCCCCGGACGCACGGCATCGGCCGGCACATGTACACCGACTACGAGATCGTGTGTCGCACCAATATCCCGGCCTTCAAGCTGCGGCAGTCGACGGTGCGGCGGCGCTACTCGGACTTTGAGTACTTCCGCGACATCCTGGAGCGCGAGAGCGCCCGCGTCACCATCCCGCCGCTGCCCGGCAAGGTGTTCACCAACCGGTTCAGCGACGACGTGATCGAGGGCCGCCGGGCGGGGCTGGAGAAGTTCCTCAAGATTGTGGTCGGGCATCCGTTGCTGCAGACGGGGAGTAAGGTGTTGGCGGCTTTCGTGCAGGGTGAGTACACACCAAACTCTCTTTCTCTATGTGTGTGTGGTGGTGTTTGGTTTTTCCACAGATGGCTGATGCGAGAGAACACGCGAGCAGATCCCAACTGGGACCGGAACGCCTGGTGACGCCCTCCTTCTTCCTCGCCGCCTCGCAACGGTGCTACTCGATCCACTCCACCTCGGATCGACTCCCGCCCGCTGGCTCGTTGGAGGCTGAGATTGTTTACCAGTGGGCGGGCGGACGACGACGACAAAACGGAAAATCACCCAATCAGACATCAACCTGTTAGCCAGCCACGCCGGGTGCCGAGAAAGCTGCGAAAGCGTCACCCCCGGGGCCACCTTGAAGCGCACAAACTGGGGTTCGACGAGGATGATTGATGGGCGGGGTTGGATGTGGGCAGATTGTGGTTGACGGAAATATTGCAGTCATTGGGCCGGGCTTCATCACGGCTGGAGAAAGTTGAAGACGGGAATTGGTTGAAGTTGTTCCTGCAGCGCGTGTTCAGCGTATTCGCCGGGCATCGGGAGGCTGAGGTGGGAGGAAGTTGGTTCCCGCTGGGATTCATCAACCTGGATTTTTTTTTCCTTTCCTTTTCATCTCCACGCCGCTGGTTTTTCCTTGTGGGTTGTGGCTTAGCGTGAGATATCCAATCCTATTCATCTCATTGACTTGCTCGGCATCACCAGCAGCCGGAATGCTGTCGGCGTGTTTGCAACATTGTGTGGTGGCCCTTGGCTCGACCGCTCACGCAGTTCAAAACTGTTTTGTCGATTGATCGTTGCTGGAGAGGAGATCCATACACCCCATCCAGCAGGTAGTTCATACAAGCCCTCCGTTTTCTATCCCCATGCCCGGTCATGATGTACCCCCTCGCCCAACGCCCTCCCACCAGCATGTATGTACAGCGTTGCTTCTTCCCGGCGCCGTCAAAACATTACAGCGCAAACCCGAATTATGTCCGGGTTGCCAACCATCGTACACCGATCCCAAAGGCTGTACCTTAGGTATAAAACCATCTTTTCGTCGTCCTGCCCCCCAAAACGCCGGTGCCGCCATCCAATGCAAGAAAAAAAAAACAGAATCCTGAAGTATGCCGAATGCCGCCCCAGCCAAACCGCGTTATGTGTCCAGACAGTGTAGGGGTTTCCCAAAGCCAAATGCCAGGTGAGATTAACAGGTCATTGTACAGGGTGATGTTACACTCAACCTTGAGTCCGCCGCGAAGCGTCGCCAAGGTGAGAGAGAGGAGTGGGTTGAGTTGTTTGTTTGGTTTATGCGGGCGTGTTGAGGAGCCGGAGGATGCCCTCGTACATGCCGAACATGATGGCGGCGCTGGGGACCGTCCGCAGCAGGTGGGGCGTCATTCCGCCGTAGAGGCCGAGCATGCCCTCTTCTTTGAAGACCAGCTTGAAGCACTGGACCAAGCCGGTGTATTTGGGTCTGCCGTCGGCTATCGGGGCTTGCCGTAGGCGGGTGCGGGCAACCTGGATTGACTGTTGTCAGCATGATATCCCAGGGTTCGTTGAGGCAAAGTGCTCTCGTCTCGACATACCTCGTGCGGGTAGGTCAGCACAGCGGCGATGAGCTTCGAAAAGCCCGCAGCGCCAATCTTGCCCGTCCAGTCGACCGTGTGGTCCCACCAATTCTTCTCCCTGCCGCTGAGCACGATGCGCTCCTCTCTCCTGGCCAGGGACTGCTTGAAGCGCTCGTACAGCATCCAGTGCATGGTTGACTCGGCGACACCCAAGTAGCTCGCGCTCATGCCCTTGTAGAGACCACGGATCCCCTCATCGCGCAGCACTTGGCGGATGCAGTCCAAACTGTTCTTGTACCGGCGCTTGGCGACGCCGCCGCTCTCCTTGGCCGTGTTCTTGTCAAGCTGGAGGCGGGTCTTGACCATCCAGATCGGGTTTGTCACCGTGCTGGTGGTGACACCGGCCAGAGCGGCGGCACTGAGGTGCACCCAGGCCGAGTCTCTGTCACTTCCAAAGTACTCGGCGATGAGACGCTTGCCGTTCCCGTACGTGTAGAAGTTGATGGAGCGGGCAGGGATGACGCCGACGAGGTTCGGGCCGAGGCCCTTGAACAGGGCGCGCGGCCCTTCCTGGCGGTAGACAGCGCCGAGGATGGACACGGTTTCGTTGAAGTGGAATGCGGCGGTTCGGAGGGGGTTCATGGGAGCCGCAATCGAGGCTCGGGAAGCAGTGATTTGCGCCTGGTAGAAATCGGATTGGAGTCTCGTCTTTAGGACGTCCAGCGGCGCAGTCAGGGTCGCCGCCGTCATGCCGCCAATGCTAAGAACGGGAAGACAATGTCAGTATGGCTGCAGCTTGCAAGAATCGTTCCCGGCGGGTCTGTGTGTGTCGGCGTACCCTCCCGCAACCATATGCGACCACGACTTTGCAAAGGACGAGGCCTTGTCGCGATTGACTATTGGATCTCCCTGGCGCGACTCGGGGTTGACGTCGCCCGTCTCACGGGACTGTGTGAGCGGGGCATCGCCGTGGGTTGTGGTCTTGACGGGGCTATGCATTGTTGACCGGGCGGGCAAGACTGAAGCCATGGCCGTGTCCCGGGTGCTTCGGCGAGGCGAGGACCAGGGTTCCGTCGGAAATCCTGGCCTTGGTTGATCCACGAGGATGTGTTGGTGTGTTGGTATGTTGGTGCCTGTATTTGGTTCTCAAGCTTGAAAACTTAATTCGTACCACTGTTCGAGATTGGAGAGTGCGGGTTGTGGCGGACAGAGCAAGGCGCAGACCTCGAACGAGAATGCCGTGGTTATCGCGATAAGCGGCCCTGCGTCCTGAACTTTTTTTTCTTTTCCGTCCGTGAACATGGACGGGACGCGTCCACTGGGTCGGGTCGGCTATTCCTCGGGCATAGACGTCATGCAAGGCCCCAAAGTGCATGTGGGCCCCGGACCATCCAGACCGGACGCCAAGACGCTGCACCCTTTTGTTCTGCCTGGTGTTTTGTTGGTGTTTGTGCTTGTTTGAAAAGGGGTGAAGAGGGGCCAACGATAGCCACAACATCATGGTTCATTCATGCCAAATCCATTGCACACCTTCAAGTCCAGTCTCTGCAAGAGCAGATATCACAGTCAATAGTGTTTACGGACGATCACATCCTTCTCGCTGCTGTCACGATCCACTGCCAGACCACAGCGCAAGTTTAGGGTTTTCTTAATGATATTCTGCCATAAGGCCTGTGGTTGTGAGAGAATCTGAAAGATGTTCTGTGAGGCTGGTGCCTAAGAGAACCGAAGAGATATTCCGAGCGCCGACCTAGCCATCACCAACCCGAGAACGACCTCCTCCGCGATAGGTACCTAGGCCAAGTCCACCGATCCGGCGTGCCAAACCTCTCCAGTTTTGGTTGTGGAAGCTGTTCTCCCTTGCCTAATATTCCATCTGGTGGCCGCAACAGAGCGGCGGGTGTCGTCAATCTCAAAGAAAAATGGAAGAAAAAGAAGACTTTTGGCACTCGCAAATAGGGCGACTGGCCGACTGGTTGCTAAGTCGTGCCGGACCACACGGGAAATCTCCCTGACAGCCGAGGAAGCACAGCCATCAACGAAGTACCGGCGCCTTTGGCCTTCGCAGAGCGATATGTCGAGAAGACGACAGGACCCAAGGCAGTACCCGCCGACGCCGAGCAGGAAGTGCTATGCCGAAGAAGGTGGAATGAAATGAAAGTGCGTACCAAAGGTGAAAAAAGACAAAGGAAAAGTCGCATCTCTAGATGCGAGTGGTTGTCGGTCAGCCCGAACCATGATAGGACCATCAAGTCCACCTGATTCCGGATCCTGCAAGTTCAGATGCCGAGACAATTTCTGATGTGAGACCAGATGCCGAGACAATTTCTCGGCGTGGTCAAATGCCGAGACAGATTTCAGGCAATATCGGATCTTCCAGAACCTCAAAAGATGAGATCGAGATGATATCAGATGCAGCAACATCAGATCGCGACTGCACCAAGGCAAAAGAAAAAGAAGTCGTGTGTCTTGGTTGGCGTTTGATGCCGAGACACACAGCGCTTCTTGATCCTTGCTTAGTTCAACAGCATCTCCTTGTCGCTGTGAGCGGCAGCGGGGAAGGCCCGGCGCAAGACACGCTCAATAACAGCCAGCTCGCGGCGCGCAACCGCGTGAAGAGTGATGTTGTCAAGCTCCTTACCAGTCGGCAGACCGATCTCGTACCAGGCGTAGCCGAAGTACAGAGAGGTGTAGCAGCTGGTACGCTGAATCTCGTTGCGCTCAACAAGCTGCTTGTTGTGGATGTACCGAGTCGTCTCCTCGCGGATGATGGCGATGTACCACTCGAGCACATCAATGGGGGTGCCAGGCTTGGGACAGACGCCGTGCATGTGAACCCACTGCTCGGCAAACCGGGGTTGGTTGAACATGCGGGCCCGCTCCTGGTCCATCTCGGCGAGCGCTGCGATGTTGTCCTTCTGGACGACCGAGAAACCAGGGCACAGCATGCCAGCAGTGACCAGGCGCTTCATCAGCTGCGAGTTGATCACCGTCTCGTGGCTGCGGTGCTCGCGCGCCAGAGCTTGCTTGAGCAGCGCGATGAGCTTCATGGTGGCCTCGTAGATGGCATGACGCTGGCGGAGCGTGATGCGGTCGGCCACGTACCAAGGCAGCTTCTTGATGGTGGAAATCATGCACTCGTAGGCACGCTGAGGGCATTCCTTGGAGTAAGGAGACTGCGTTTTATCAAAGAGTCAGTGCCTGCGGTTCTTTGATTTCTTGCGGGGCAACGGAGGTGATGTGAACTTACCCGCTGAGGAATCTCAACGTGCTTGACCAGCATGGTCATCTCCTCCTCGGTCACGAAGCCCTTGAAAGTCTTCCACGGCTGGCCGTCAATGGGCGCCTGAATGACGGGTTTTCCATTGTCCCACCAAACCCCCGAGGCCAGAGGGAACAGGTCCTGCATGATGGCAGCCTGGCTCGACAAGAGCACTTCGACGGGGCGCTCACCCAGGCGGGAGGGACGTCCCCTCTGCAGATTGTCGCGGTGCCGATCGACGGCCCGAACGGCATCCTGGGCTGTCATGAACTCAACGTAGCAGTCCTGAGTCTTGGAGGAAACGCGCTCCATGATGATGTGCACAGGCTCTTGGTTGTCGTTCAGGATCTTGGAGTTGCGCCCAAGGAATGCGATGATCTCGGAGCGCTTGGCACCAAAGGGAATCTGAGAGCATGAAGTCAGCTTGAGTCAATGTGCTTTAAAGGCAAGGAGATGGGCAAATGAACATACGTTCCTGATCTTGACAACCCCGTGTCCGACAGGCGCGGCTTGGGTGGTGCTCTCCATGAACGGGAAGTTCTGGGAGTTCAGAGCGACGTCCTGAGTAGGCAGGCTCATCGGGCCGTCAGTGAGCTGGTTGAGCTGTGTCGAGCGCATCATGCGGATCTCGGCGGGGACCGGGCAATGATACGACTGGCGCATGGTCAAGGCCAGCTGGTTATCCTCAGGAACCGAGGCCAAGACAAGGGCCTGTGAGCCACCGTGAATGCTGGCATCCTTTGAGGGCGGCGACAGAAAAGGGTCAGTATCCGGGGCCATGAACCGAGACTCCTCGTGGGTCTTGGGAGCCGACTGCGGCCGATGTTGAACGTCGGAGGGGGCATGGGCGTCGGCATGGTTCCAGCGCGCGGCGCAAAGTTGCGAGGCTCTGTCTGATTGTACTGGCTGTAAACAGCAGCCGACTGGGGAGTGCCCATCTGGTACTTGCCAGCATTCTTGGGCATGTGCGACGGGGTCGTATCCGAGCCAGGGTAGGGAAAGTTGGTTCCCAGGCCGCTCCCTGAGGAGGGCCCGTAGCCAGAAGTCTGCGGGGTGGTATATCCCATGGCCGCCGAGTTGTAACCCGTGGGAGTGGTGCGCCACGGATACTCGGTAGCATTTGAGGCCTGAGAATACTGAACTGCGGCTCCCTGTGCAGTTGGGGTGGTCGTGGCCATGTTCATCGCGGCATTCAAGCCCTGGGTGTAGCCGAACTGCGTGTTCTGGACCGGGCTCATCTGTGCGTAGATGTTCGATTGTGCCTTGTCTTTTTCACCATCCATGGTCATTGCCTTCATTCCCGCATGAATCTGAGAGACGGCGGCAGTGAAGTTGTTGACTTGGTCGGCCGAATCGCTCTTCTTTTCAACTTCGTCTTCAGTAGGCTTTGCGTTCATCTGGAGAATCGGTTAGCGATGTGCTGGGAAGAGAGAATGCCTAGAGGACGGGCACATGCCCAGGTATTAACCACAGCGTTCAGCGCGGCGCCGCGATTGGGACTCAAGATGTTTTCCGAGTAACGTCCGGAACCGATGGGCTCCATTGTGTTGCGGCGGCCTGAAGTAGTCGCGTTGGCGAACGAAACTCTGGCGGCAGTTTTACGGGGAACGGTCGAGCAGGTAGGGCCGGAAGAGGTGCTGCTCTTTGGGCCCATCGGCGTTGAAGCAGAGCCGGACGGGCTGTCATCCTCAAAGTCACGGAGCATGACACCGCCGCCGCGGTCGTCGTAGTCGTCATCATCGTCATCATCGACGAACGCAGCGAAGCGGTTCTTTGGGTAGTTGGGCATCTTGCCGTTCCGCTCAGCAGCCATCGTGAATGAGAAGGTCAGCGGCTGAAACGTGGAATCTGGTTCGAGAAAATTCAAGGTCAGTCAAGTTCAATTCACGAGACCTAACAGAGGGGCGCGAAACGCAAGAAAACGGAAGCCTGACAAGAAATAGTGGCCTGTCTGTTGAACATCGCGATGGAAGCGACGGTGAGAGTGGGGGGATTGAAACCGGCGCGAGTGTAGAATTGAAAAATAAAGATGCCTGTTGTCAAGCTCCTAACCTGGTGGTGATGGGCTTGGAGCGGTAGAATAGATAAACGGCGGCAGAATAAAAGAAAACGATGAGCGAGGCCGCCGTGGGCAGCGGGAAAGCTGGTGGGTGGAAGGTAGGTAAACGAAGAGGGCGAGAGGTAGTGATAAGAACTGGGCTGGGGGTGGCTAGAGGAAATGGGTGGGGGGCAGCAGTTGAAGCAGCTGGGTGGGAGGCAGCTGGCGGAAGTGGACGAGATATGGTGTCGGAGGCAGTGAGTGGGAGGAATCGTGGGTAGTTATACGGATCGGTGTCTCCCAAGGAAGGTCCTGGGGGTTCGGATAGATGGAGTAGAGAATGGAGCGCGTGGCTGAGAAAAAAAGGGTAGATTTGGTAGAAGATAGCAGTGCCTACCTCGGACATGGCCAGCCTGTGGTGGCGGTGCGGGTGAGGAGAGTGGAAGAGAGTCGTGGGGAAGTAGGAAAGAGGAAGGGCAATGCATTTGCAGAGTTGCTCTGGGATGAAAAAATGTCGGGAGTGGGCGTGGTAGGAAAACAGACGAAAAAAAAGGTAAACAGATGGAATACTGACCTGAAGGGAGGCCGTTGGCGAGGGAAGGCCTTTGATTGCTGCTGAGACGAAGACTCGGCGTCAATTGATGATTTAGAATTGCAGAAGGCTGCAACGAAGGCTGGGTTGGGTTGAGGAGGGGGAGAGAGATGGGGAAAGAAGACGAGGGAAGTACTGAAGCTGGAGAGAGATGGAGACAATGGGAGAGAGAGAGCAAGGGAAATAGTAACTGTGTGGGAAGCTTGCGGTTCTGGAGTTCTATTGTCGTTTTACATGAATAGGAAAAGAAAAAAAGGACAATAGAATGCACAGGGGTGATACCAGGTGGGTGGGCGGTTGACGGAGAATAAGAATGAGCACTCACAATAGGTCGAAGTAGTCGATGGCTAAGAAAAGGGCGAGTCGTAGGAAGAGAGTTTGTGGCAGTCGGGTTTCGAAAAAAGAAAAAGAAAAAGACAATTGACCCCAGGGCACGCAGAATGCCAGATTAAGTTGACCCCGACCTGATGATTCGGCCACGATGTTATGAATCAAAACTGGCGGCAGCCTGCTTTGCCATTAAACTCGACGGGGCGATGTTGCAAAAAGAAGGAGGGGTATTCGCAGCAGATCGGATCGGATGGTCGAGGAAGTTTGAGCCGGCGAGGTATTGGCGCTCCGAGCGAGTCTTTTTGGGGACTGAAGTCGGGAATTCGTTTCCTTCGAGGGCACCCAGTTCGCGGAAAACAGGTCCAACAGAAAACACAGCGGCGGTCAGTGTTCACCAGCGCAATGGTCACCAGCCCAGGCAATGCGGGAAGACGGAGATCCTCAAATGTGTCTTGCTTGGTTGTGGGTACTTCTGTGGATGGACGAGATGATGCCGATGCTTCTCAAGCAGAGCGCCGGGGGCGTCAAACCCACGGCCCCAGGCCTCTTTTGAGTTCGCTCCAACTGCCTTCACGAGCGCAACGCTTTGGACCTTACGACGGCACCCTGGTATCGTAGAGCACACGTTCTCCAAAGCCGGATGCATCCACCGTGTTCTCCTTGCTCGAGTTGCCTCTCTCCCTCAATCAAACTAAGGGCAAGTCAGATGAGGTTGAATCGGGGTTTGAGTTTTATGAGGCTAAGACTTACCGGTGTCAAAAATGATTCGGCTACGAATCGCGCCCGCGCATTTAACTATTGCCAAGGTGTCAGTTGGAACCAGTACATAGACCATGAGCAGGAGACGGCATACGAAGAGCTTCATCTCGGAAATCTCCTTGTCCACCTCTTCCATAAACTGGATGATGAAGTCCACCAGCTTGTGCTTCAACATCTCTTCGGTATGGAAGTTCGTGATCAGGAAGGATATGTCGTATCCCTAAAGCCAGTGTGTCAGTTTCCAGGAACAGCAAGACGGCGGTCCAGCGGGCGCTCCAACCTTGATGGGCTTCCTCCGGAGAATGAAGAAGGACTCGGCACGCTGTGTCAAGAACCGGGTAAACTTGTGGACCAGGATGTGTTCGATCTCGTCGGCCTGTTTGATCTTGATGCTGATCCGTATGCTGTTGATGCTGGGCTCGATGAGGACACGCTCGTTCTCGTTGCGGGCAATCGTCAGGGGCGTCAGCAGCACCTCGGGCGATGAGCGAGCCTCGACCTCGGGGACATTGTGGCGTTCGGCGGTCTGCGATGCAAAGTTGGAGAGACAGAGGGCGGCCGTCAAGCTGCTACGGACAGCCTGGAGATAGGGGCGGAGGGATTGTGACTGCGGGGGGGGGGGAGAGGTCCACGGTCAGCTTGGCCTCGTCTCGTGGCTTTCCCGCGGTTTGCAGCGGCGGGCGCGGGATTTGGGAGCATATCTCACCATTGCGCCTGTGATGAGAGCAGCGCCCTCAGATCCAGAAACGGCCCGGCAGTCTGATTGTCGTGGGGGTTGCGGGTTGCCGTTGTTGTCTTGCTGTCGCTGTCGCTGTCTGTGTCGTTGTCGTCGTTCATGCAGCTCCGGGCCCCATCCTTGGCAGCCAGCCTGCCCGCAGTGCCCGCAGCTGCGGTGGGAAGGCGGGGCACCAGCACCAGGGTGCTGTGCAACCGTCGCGGTCAGTGGAGTTACGTAATCTCTTGGGCTGCCTGCCTGGGCCCCACTGCTCTGGGCTGAAGCTGCAGGGGTGAGCTGCGTGTTCCAGGTGCCACTGCAGCCCCGCGCCCTTCTTTCCCCTTCCACAGCATCCGCCACCTCGAGAAGCCGCCGAACGCCAGCGTGGTCTTGGACAGAGCCCGACATCCAACTCAAAGATATCCGGCAGATCTGACCTTGGTCTTCTTTTTCTCTTTTCTTCCTACTGATCTTGTCTTTCACGCGGTGCCGGCAGCTTACACGGCCTCACCTCTAACCTCCAAGATGGCGGCGGTCAACGGTAGGCACCCTTCTCTTCGGCCGCTCTGTCATCCTCATAGCACTGACCCGTCTGCCGTCCAGTGGTGATCAAGCACCAGGGAAAGAAGTACGACGTCGAGGTCGACACCTCTTCGACCGGCGAGGAACTCAAGTACCAACTCTTCAGCCTGACCGGCGTCGAACCCGACCGACAAAAGATCCTCGTCAAGGGTGGCCAGCTCAAGGATGACGCCGACATGGGAAAGCTGGGGCTGAAGCCCGGCCAGGTGATCATGATGATGGGGACACCAGGAGATGGCGGCGGCGCCGTTGTGCGCCCGACCGAGAAGGTCAAGTTCCTCGAGGACATGACCGAGGCCGAAGCCGCTCAGCAGGCCGGCGCCACTCCGGCCGGGCTGGTCAACCTGGGCAACACCTGCTACCTCAACTCCACCCTTCAGGCCCTGCGCTCGATTCCCGAACTCCAAGACGCCCTCGTGCAGCACAAACACACGTCCATGTCGGAAGTCCCCCAGCTGGACGTCACGAACCAGCTCAAGGACCTCTTCAAGGACATGTCGGAGACACAAGATGGCATGCCGCCGTTTACATTCTTGAACGCTCTCCGGACGACCTTTCCCCAGTTCGCCGAGAGGTCGAAGAAGGGCGACGGCTACGCGCAGCAGGATGCCGAAGAAGCGTGGTCCCAGATCGTCTCGCAGTTGAAACAGAAGCTAAAGGGAAGCACGAGTCCTGCCGAGAGCAGCGCTGCCGTGGCTGGCTCCTTTATCGACAAGTTCATGGGAGGCGAGTTCTCTACCACGCTTGAATGCGACGACCCCGCGGCGCGTGAGGGTGGCGAGCAACCAACCTCCGCCAAGGAGCCGTTTCTCAAGCTGAACTGCCACATCGACAATCAGACGGCCCATCTGAGAGATGGCCTCGTCAATGGTTTATCGGAGAAAATCGAGAAGAGGTCCGAGGTTTTGGGCCGGGACGTGACGTACACCAAGACGTCCAAGATCTCGCGGTTGCCCAAGTACCTCACTGTCCACTTTGTGCGCTTCTTCTGGAAGCGGGATGTTCAGAAGAAGGCCAAGATCATGCGGAAGGTGACGTTCCCGCACGAGCTGGACGCAGTCGAGTTCTGCACCGACGAGCTGCGAAAGGCTCTCGTCCCGGTCAGGGACAAGGTGCGCGAGGTGCGCAAGGATGAGGAGGATGTCGAGCGGGCGCGGAAGCGCCGCAAGAAGAACCCCCTGCTGGACGGCGAGGCCCCCGAAGAGAAGAAGGGAGCCACCTCCAAGAAAGACGACAAGAAGCCCGCTACCTCGGCCGACGGCGATGTCGAAATGACGGAGACATACAAGACGGACGCCGAGTGGGAAGCCGAGAAGGACGCAGCGCTATTGGAGTCCAAGAAGGAGCTGAATGCTCTGATCGACCCGGAGCTCCGCAAAGACGCGGGGGCCAACCAGTCGGGCGTCTACGAGCTCCGCGCCGTCGTCACCCACCAGGGCGCCAGCGCCGACAGCGGCCACTACACGGCATACGTCAAGAAGACAGGTCCCAAGGACCCCGTGACCGGCAAGGTGGGCGAGGAGGATGGCAAGTGGTGGTGGTTCAACGACGACAAGGTCAGCGAGGTGACTTCGGACAAGATCGACGCGCTGGCTGGCGGTGGCGAATCGCACTCGGCGCTCATCCTGCTGTACAAGGCCATCCCCATGCCGACGGCCGAGGGAGTCATGGAGTGACGAGGTGTCGCTGTTGTGGTTTTTCTTGGCTGGAATTGGGTGTGGATTGTGCGATAGGAGTCTCGGATGGTTATGAAAATCGGCCTTGGTAGACCGGAACAAACTATGCTAGACAGACAACGCGGATGGTGGATCAATCCTTGCACCGTGCAAACCTAGATGTGTTGGTTGGCTGTGGCGTTGAATGAGGTGATCTGACCAAACGTGTTGTCGTACTTTGATTTGTGTCGTAGTGTCGACGCCAAACCCACATAACACAACTCGGCTATGTAGCATGCTACCGCACTACCTCCCTTCACTGCCCTCTTCTTCTGCGTTCGCCTCCATCCTCGCCCTCACCTCCTGCAGTTTCTCCTCGACCTCGCGCTTCTGCCGCACCAGATGTGCGCGGTGCATCTCGAGCATCTCGACTCTCTCGTCGACAGTCGCTTCGAGTACTTTTTGTTTACTCTGTGCGGGTGTGAGGATGTGCGTGCTTTGTGTTAGGTACTCACGGAGGGGAGGCTTACGACATTGAATTCCTGCTGCATCTTGAGGCCGGCGCCGTAGATGGTGCCCATGAAGATGACGGCGGCGAAGGCGCCTGCCCAGATCATGCGCTTCACCTTGAACTTCTGGGCGGCTGCTGAGGGGGGCAGTGGTGGTGGTGGTGGTGGTGAGGCCCTCCTCGCTCCTCTCGCGGCGGCTCGGGTGGCTGCTGAGGCGGCGCTTTTGGCCGCTGCGAGGGCTGCTGATGGTGTGGGGGGCATGGTGGACAGGTGGAGAGAAGTCGTAGTCGGGAGTCACGGATCAGTCAGTCCCAGTATTGGCGCCACAGGAGGGCGCAGTCGTTGATCCTTCTCGCCGCTGGCGGTCGGGATGGTGCCCTTCTGCTGCCCTCTGATGCTGATGAGGACGACGACGACGATGATACTGATGGAGAACGGAGTCGTGAAAGCGGGACGGTGCCGTCTTCCCAAGCCCGCCTGTTCGCCGAGTTGCAGCTGTCCTGCCCAACGCTGCCCGGTGTTTCTGCTGCCTTGATCTCACTCCGCCAAGCCCTGATGTCTCTCGCTTTTTGGTTGTCGTCGATGTCGTCGTCGTGGGACGGAACAGTCGTCAAGGCCAATGCCAATGTCAAAGTCGATGCCGAAGTCTGTCTTGGCCGAAGATCTCGCGGCGCTTGACGTAACGGCAACGGCCCGCGGCAGGGGTACGGCAGCATCTCGAACTGCTCGCACATGGCGGGCGAATCAGGGCTCGGCCGTGCCACAAACGGGTTCCGCATTTCGTCGCTTGTCCAAAACGGGCGCCGACGGCTTGGGTGGGCATCCAGCGGGGTCTTTGGGGTCTTCTTGTTCGTCCCGTTTCCTCGATTTCCCTTCGAAAAGCAAGGTCCTGAGTAATCGCCGTGCAGTGGTGATCCGTGTGAGGGGCTTCCAGTGGAGAGTGAGGAAATACTGCCGAGCCTTATATCCTATATATTGCGCAATGGGCAGAGTCGGGGTGGTTTGGAGGGGGTGCTGCGTTGTGTTGTGCGTGTCCGACGAGTGTTTCTGGTGCTGCACTGCTGCACTGCTGCACCCCTGAACTCTCCGTAAGATCGGCAGGTTTGGGTCGCTGCGTTCCAACAACCGCCGTCGAGCTTCCACATTCACAGGACAAGGACAAGTAAGCGAGTCCTCTCAACACCTGCGATTCGCCAGTGCCTGAGTAAGTGGTGCATCGGGCGGGGCGATGCTCGTCGGGGACTGATGAGAATAACGACGCAGCGCACGTCGACTTCTTCAATTACGGTAGTTAAATATTCAGACGTGGTCCGGACCCCGGTCACCAAAAGGACTCAGCAGCGGCCTGCTTCCTGCTTCATCGCCGTCTCATCAGGGCGGGTCTCACGACGGCCAACCTGCTGTCTCAGTTCCACCCCAGCCTGTCTCGCAACCCAGCGAACCCCCTTCCCCTGTTCTACCTTTCCAATTCATCCATTTCTGGACCGTCATCGACTTCCACCACCATGTCAACACCCCGCGTCTTCATCGTCCGCCACGGCGAAACCGAATGGTCGCTCAACGGCCGCCACACCGGGTCGACCGACATCCCCTTGACGGCCAACGGAGAGAAGCGCGTGTTGGCGACCGGCAAGGCCATGGTGGGCGATGACCGCCTGATTGCTCCCGGTAAACTCGCACACATGTGAGTGTCAAATACAGAATACCCTCAAACCGCCTGCGCTTCCCTTGTCAATCCTGGGGCCTGGAAAGGCGGAAAGGGGCCGGGGGTGCGGGGCCGCATGAGTGTCCGGGACCACCACCCCGGCCCGTGCTTGGCTTCTATTCTGGACGGCATGGGCCGGATCGCCCGACGGCCTGCCGATCTTGCCGGTGCCGCATCATTCTCCAATGCTGAGTCTCTTTGAGGGTTTGGTGTTAATGCTCTCCCAGCTATGTGTCCCCAAGGCGCCGGGCCCAGCGCACCCTGGAGCTGCTCAACCTGGCCTGCAAGGAGCAGCTGCCATGGGCAGCACACGGCGAGCCATTCTGCGAGGGCAAGCAGTGCGCAGCCAAGATCGAGGTCACCGAGGACATCCGTGAGTGGGACTATGGCGACTACGAGGGCATCACCACGGTCCACATCAAGGAACTGCGCAAGGGGCAAGGCCTGGACCCCAACTGGGACATCTGGAGGGATGGCTGCCCGGGTGGAGAGTAAGGCCGTCATTTCTTTTGTTCTCTTCTTGTTCCCGTCTCACTCATACGAGACGGTACCGAAATCCAATTAAAACCCGATTACCACAGGAGCCCAGCAGACATCTCGGCGCGTCTTGACCGGCTCATCGAGCAGATCCGAGAGAAATGGCACGCCCCCGTGATGGGAAAGCAGCAGCAGCAGCAAGGAGAGGGCGCCAACGGCGACGTGTTGATCGTGGCCCACGGCCACATCCTGCGGGCCTTCGCACAACGCTGGGCCCGCCAGTCCCTGGAGGGAGGGCCGACCTTTCTGCTCGAGGCTGGCGGCCTCGGCACTTTGAGGTGAGCAGCGGCCCCTGTCATGACCAGTGCTTTACAATCCGGTTCTTCGCTAATTATTGGGGCTGTAGCTACGAGCATCACAGTATCGATGAGCCTGCCATCCTCCTCGGCGGTGCCTTTATTGTGGGC
>OUNM010072407.1_pt1 | contig 38574 bp, 32 predicted proteins | sample 1769961 | NCBI WGS metagenome assembly OUNM01 (sample SAMEA3914820, study PRJEB12502) | metagenome | biome: forest; material: soil | place: USA | collected 2012-03-12 | depth 0.3 m | reverse complement strand
TTCCATCCCGAAGACATCCACGACGAGAAGCTGGCAGATCAGGAAATGAGCGGGCGATGAGCGCCGACATGGTGGCCCTCCTGGGGTTCGTGGCCCTGTTCGCCCTGATGCTGTTGCGCGTGCCGGTCGGCATGGCGATGGGGCTGGTCGGCGTCAGTGGCTATGCCTACCTGAACGGCAGCGGTCCGGCGCTGAAGCTGATCGGCCAGACCTCGATGCGCACGGTCACGGATTACCAGTTCGGCGTGATCCCGATGTTCCTGCTGATGGGCGCGTTCGTGTCGACCTCGGGCGTGAGCCGCGAGCTGTTCCGCGCGGCCAACACCTTCATCGGCCACCGGCGAGGCGGATTGGGCCTGGCTACCATCGTGTCGTGCGGCGGATTCGCCGCGATCTCGGGCTCGTCGGTCGCCACGGCGGCAACCTTCTCGAGCGTCGCCTATCCGGAGATGCGGCGCTACGGCTACCCCAAGAGCTTCGCGACCGGCGTGATCGCGGCCGGCGGCACGCTGGGCGCCATGCTGCCGCCCTCGACCGTGCTCGCGGTCTACGGCCTCATCACCCAGCAGGACATCGGCAAGCTCTTCATGGCGGGCATCGTGCCGGGCCTGCTCGCCATGGCGATGTACATGCTCACCATCGCCGTGATCGTGCGGGTGAAGCCCGATTTCCTGCCGATCGCGCCCAAGGCGTCGTGGGCCGAGCGCAAGGCCGGCATTCGGGACGTCTGGGCACCGCTGGTGCTCTTCGTCTTCGTGATCGGCGGCCTCTATGGCGGCGTCTTCACGCCCACGGAGGCGGGCGGCGTCGGCGCGGGCGGCGCCTTCCTGCTGGGCGTGCTGCGCGGCCGGCTGGGCAGGGCGGAGATCCGCGCCTCCTTGCTGCAGGCCACGCGCACGGCGGCGGCGGTGTTCACCGTGCTGATCGGTGCGCTGCTGTTCGGCTATTTCCTCACCATCACCCAGGTGCCGCAGACGGTGACCGAGTTCCTGACCGGCCTCGGAATCGGCAATTACGGCGTGCTGGCGCTGATCATGATCATGTACCTGGTGCTGGGCTGCCTGATGGACGCCATGGCGATGATCATCCTCACCGTGCCGATCATGTTCCCGGTAGTGACCCAGCTCGGCTTCGACCCGATCTGGTTCGGCGTCATCATCGTCATGACCGTCGAGCTCGGCCTCATCCATCCGCCGGTCGGGATGAACGTTTTCGTGATCAAGAGCGTCGTGCAGGACGTCACATTTTCGGCGATTTTCAAGGGTGTATTGCCGTTCATCGCGACCGATATCCTGCGGCTGATCATCCTCATCGCCTTCCCGATGATCGCGCTCTGGCTGCCGGCCCATATGTAACGCTACTGTGCCGCCAGAAGAGGTTTCTGCATGAAAAGAGTCGGTTCGTTCCTCGGTGACTGGTGGCACTTGGTCGTCCCTTATTTCAAGTCCGAGGACTGGCGGTGGGGCATCCCGCTGATGATCGGAGCGATCGCACTCACTTTCACGGGCGTCGGCCTCGAAGTGCTGTTCAACGAATGGAACCGCCGCTTCTACGACAGCATCCAGAACAAGAACGAAACCGTGTTCTGGCAGGAAATCGTGGTTTTCTCCTGGCTCGCAGCGCTATTCATCATGAATGCGGTCGCGCGAGGCATCGTCAGTCCCTACCTGCGCCTGCGCTGGCGGCGGTGGCTGACCAATTACTACATCACGCATTGGCTCGAGGGTCGTGGCTACTACCGCATCGAGCTGCAGCGCTCCGTCGACAACGTCGACCAGCGCATCGCCGAGGACCTGAACTATCTCGGCCAGTACACGATGCAGCTCTTCCTGGGCTTCCTGAGCGCGGTGGCCACGCTACTGTCGTTCATCTTCATCCTGTGGACGTTGTCGGGCCCGCTTAACTTGGGGTTCATCGGCCTCGACATCACGATCCCGGGTTACATGGCCGTGGCGGCCCTGCTTTACGCGGTCCTCGGTTCCTTCTTCGCCAACCTGGTCGGTCGCCGGCTGATCCCGCTCAATTTCATGCGCCAGCGCTACGAGGCGAATTTCCGCTTCTCGCTGGTGCGCGTGCGCGAGAACGCCGAGGGCATTGCCCTCTACCGCGGCGAGGAAGACGAGAGCAAGACGCTCAAGGACCGCTTCGCCGACGTCTTCGCGAACGGCTGGCGCGTGCTGTTCACGCAGGTCCAGCTCGCCTTCTACCAGTCGGGCTATTCCCAGCTCGCCATCATCTTTCCCTTCGTCGTGACGGCGCCGCACTTCTTCGCCGGCGCCATCACCTTCGGCGTCATGATGCAAACGGCGTCGGCCTTCGGCCAGGTGCAGGGTGCGCTGTCGTTCTTCGTCGACAACTATACGTCGCTTGCCGAGTTGCGGGCCGTCATGGATCGCCTCAAGGGCCTGCGGGCAGCCGTCGATGAGAGGCCGCCGGCGGCCATCGTCATCGATCCTCAATCGGGTCGCACCGATGTCGCGGCGGACGGGCTCACGCTTGCCCTGCCGACCGGCCAGGTGCTGCTCGACAACACCGACCTCAGCCTGAAGCCTGGCACAGCGACGCTGGTCTCGGGCGAGAGCGGCTCGGGCAAGAGCACCTTGTTCCGGGCGTTGGCCGGCATCTGGCCGTTCGGCCAGGGCACGGTCCATATCCCGGCCGGCGCGCGCGTGCTGTTCCTGCCGCAGAAGCCCTACATCCCGATCGGCACGCTGCGCGACGCGGTGAAGTATCCCGACGAGCATTCGGCGGCGACCGACGCGGAGATCGTGGCGGCGCTGGAGGCGGCGCAGCTCGCGGCGCTCACCGGACGCCTCGACGAGACGGCGCACTGGAGCAACATGCTGTCGGGCGGCGAGCAGCAGCGCCTGGCGATCGCTCGCGCGCTGGTCTTCAAGCCGGACTGGCTGTTCATGGACGAGGCCACGGCCTCGCTCGACGGGCCCAACGAGGCCGCGATCTATCGCGAACTGAAGGCGCGCCTGCCTGCGACAACGCTGATCTCGATCGGCCATTCGCCGGCCCTGAAGCAGTGGCACGATCGCATCATCGAGCTGCAGCGCAAGTCGGGCGAAGTCGGGAAGCTCGTGGAGACACCCGCTTAGCTCAAGTTCTTCCGGACCGCGCATCCTGCGCGCTCATGATTCCGAGCGCGCAGGATGCGCGCGGTCCAAGAGAGCGTGACGCGCCCCCAGCATTATGAGAAGGCGACGAAGCCCAGGCAGCCGATCATGAAGAGGGCGCCGACCCAGAGCCAGGCAACGGCGGCGCCCGCCCATTTGCCTTCCTGGCGCAGTATCAGCCACAGGCTCACGCCGATGCCGAGCACGAGACCGGTGACGGCGCCGATCGTGGCGCCGCCCATCGCGGCCGAGCCTTCGAAGCTGCCGTAGATCCAGGTGAGGATTTGCGCGCCGGCCATGGCGAGCAGCGGCGCGCCGATGATGGCGCCCGCCAGCGCGCCCAGCAGGGCAACGAGCGGCTTGATCAGCGCAGGCCTCGCTTTTAGCGCAGGCTCGCGTTGATCTTGTCGAGCGCGGCGCTGCCGGGGCAGAGGTCGGGCTTGTTCAGTGTGTTGAGCGGCACGTCGACCGTGTTGAGGTTGGCGTGCAGGTCCTGCGGCAAGGGATCGACGTAGAGCAGGCCGGTCACGACCTCGCCGGACTGCAAGCCTTCCTGGACGCGCTTCATGGCGGCGATCTTGTCGGAGGGATCGTACTCCTCGCCGAGCTTGCGCAGGCGCAGGATCGAGCCGTCGTGCTGCTGGACCACCGTGGCGGTGCCGGGCGCGTAGTCGGTCGTGATCTCGTCGCGGCTCTCGATGACGTCGATGCGGTTCAGCGCCTCGTTGTGCTCGCGCACGTAGTCGTAGCTCTTCGTCGAGCCCGGGTGGTTGTTGAAGGCCACGCACGGGCTGATCACGTCGAGGAAAGCCGCGCCTTTGTGCGACATCGCCGCCTTGATCAGCGGCACCAGCTGGTGCTTGTCGCCGGAGAAGGAGCGGCCGACGAAGGTGGCGCCCATCAGTATCGCCATCGACACCATGTCGATCGAGGAATCGGCGTTCGACACGCCCTTCTTGCTGACCGAGCCCTTGTCGGCGGTCGCCGAGAACTGGCCCTTGGTCAGGCCGTACACGCCGTTGTTCATGACGATGTAGGTCATGTTCACGCCGCGGCGCATGATGTGCGCGAACTGGCCGATGCCGATCGAGGCCGAATCGCCGTCGCCCGACACGCCCATGTAGATCAGGTCCTTGTTGGCGAGGTTGGCACCGGTCAGCACCGACGGCATGCGGCCGTGCACGGTGTTGAAGCCGTGGGAAGCGCCCACAAAGTAGGTCGGCGTCTTGGACGAGCAGCCGATGCCCGACAGCTTGGCCACCTGGTGCGGCAGGATGTCCAATTCGTAGCAGGCCTGAATGATCGCTGCGCTGATCGAGTCGTGGCCGCAGCCGGCGCAGAGCGTGGAGACCGCGCCCTCGTAATCGCGGCGGGTGTAGCCGGCCTTGTTCTTGACCAGAGACGGATGGTGCAGCTTGGGCTTGGCGATGTAGGTCATGACGCGGCCTTCTCGAAGGGGACGACCTTGAACTGGGCGAGCTTCTTGGCGATGTCGGCGGCGATGAAGCGCGCGGTGATCGGCGTGCCGTCATAGTGCAGGACGGGCACCAGCTTGCGGGCGTCGAGGGTGAACTCGTTCATCACCATCGAACGGAACTGGCCGTCGCGGTTCTGCTCGACGATGAACACCTTGTCGTGCTCGTGGATGAACTCCTCGACCGACGTGGCGAGTGGGAACGACCGCACGCGCAGCGCATTGACGTGGTTGCCGGCCTCCTCGAGATGGTCGAGCGCCTCGGCCATGGCCGGACTGGTCGAGCCGAAATAGATCACGCCGTAGCTCGTAGGCTTGGGCGAGGAGTAGCGCACCGGCTGCGGCGCGATCCTGGCCGCGGTCAGGAACTTCTTCTGCAGCCGCTCCATGTTGCGCACATAGACCGGACCCTCTTCGGAGTACCGTGCGTATTCATCCTTCGTGGTACCGCGCGTAAAATAGGAGCCCTTGGAGGGATGCGTGCCGGGATAGGTGCGGTAGGGGATGCCGTCGCCGTCGACGTCGAGGTAGCGGCCGAAGTTCTTGCCGGCCTCGAGTTCCTCGGCGGTCATCACCTTGCCGCGGTCGAGGTCGCGCTTCTCGTCCCATTGGAACGGCTTGCACAGGCGGTGGTTCATGCCGATGTCGAGGTCGGTCATCACGAAGATCGGCGTCTGCAGCCGGTCGGCCAGATCGAGCGCCTCGGCAGTGAAGTCGAAGCACTCCTTGGGGTCCTCGGGGAACAGCAGCACGTGCTTGGTGTCGCCGTTGGAGGCGTAGGCGCAGCTGAGAAGATCGGACTGCTGGGTGCGCGTCGGCATGCCGGTCGAGGGGCCGCCGCGCTGGACGTTCACGATCACCGCAGGGACCTCGGCGAAGGAGGCGAGGCCGATGAATTCGGTCATCAGCGAGATGCCGGGGCCCGACGTCGAGGTGAAGGCGCGCGCGCCGTTCCAGCCCGCGCCGATCACGATGCCGATCGAGGCGAGTTCGTCCTCGGCCTGCACGATCGCGTACTTGGCCTTGCCGGTCTCCTTGTCGTGCCGCAGCTTCTTGCAATGGGCCATGAAGGCTTCGGCGAGCGAGGACGAGGGCGTGATCGGATACCACGCGCAGACCGTCGCGCCGCCGTAGACGGCGCCGAGGGCGGCGGCATTGTTGCCTTCGACGAAGATGCGGTCGCCGACATTGTCGGCCTTGCGTACTTTGAGCTTCACCGCGTCGGCATCGATATGCTGCGTGACCCAGTCGCGACCGAGCTGCAGGGCCTTCACGTTGGAATCGATCAGCTTTTCCTTGCCCTTGAACTGCTCGCCGAACAGCCGCTGGATTTCCTTCTCGTCGATGTTGAGCAAGATCGACAGCGCGCCGACATAAATGATGTTCTTGAACAACTGGCGCTGGCGGGCATCGGAATAGGTGGCGTTGGTGATGGCGGTGAGCGGCACGCCGATCACGTTGATGTCGTCGCGGAAGGCCGACGACGGCATCGGCTTGGTCGAATCGTAGAACAGGTAGCCGCCCGGCGCGATCTCCTTCACGTCCTCGGTCCAGGTCTGCGGGTTCATCGCGACCATCATGTCGACGCCGCCGCGGCGGCCGAGATAGCCCTTCTCGGTGACGCGGACCTCATACCAGGTCGGCAGGCCCTGGATGTTCGACGGGAAGATGTTGCGCGGGCTGACCGGCACGCCCATGCGCAGGATCGAGCGCGCGAACAGCTCGTTGGCAGAGGCCGATCCGGAGCCGTTGACGTTCGCGAACTTGACGACGAAGTCGTTAACGGCGGCTATTGCTTGCGGCATGCGTGCTCCGCTTGGGTCATTTCCATGTAGTACTTGCGCATGTCCCACGCACCGGTCGGGCAGCGCTCGGCGCACAGCCCGCAGTGCAGGCAGACGTCCTCGTCCTTGGCCATGATGCGCCTGGTCTTGAGGTCGCCGCCGATATAGAGGTCCTGCGTCGGGTTCATCGCCGGCGCCATCAGGCGCGTGCGCAGGTCCTTCTCCTCACCGTCCTCGGTGAAGGTGATGCAATCCATCGGGCAGATGTCGACGCAGGCATCGCACTCGATGCACAGGCTGCCGGTGAACACCGTCTGCACGTCGCAATTGAGGCAGCGCTCGGCTTCCTTGAAGGCGAGCGCCGGATCGAAGCCCAGCTCGACCTCGGCCATGATGTCCTTCAGCGCCTCTTCCTTCTTGCGGTGAGGCACCTTGAAGCGATGGTCGATGGTGGGCGCGTTGTCGTAGCTCCACTCGTGGATGCCCATCTTCTGGCTGACGATGTTGACGCCGGGCGCCGGGCGCTCCTCGACGTTCTCGCCGATCAGCATCTTGTGGATGGAGATCGCCGCATCGTGGCCGTGCGCGGCCGCCCAGATGATGTTCTTGGGGCCGAAGGCTGCGTCGCCGCCGAAGAACACCTTCTTCTGCGTGCTCTGCAGGGTCGCCTCGTTGAGCTTGGGCAGGCCCCACTTGTCGAACTCGATGCCGGCGTCCTTCTCGATCCAGGGGAAAGCGTTCTCCTGGCCGATCGCGACCAGCACGTCGTCGCATTCGTGGAACTCGTCGGGCTCGCCCGACGGCTTCAGCGAGCGGCGGCCCTTGTCGTCGTACTCGGCCTTCACCTTCTCGAACAGCACGCCCTTGATCTTGCCGCCCTCGTGGCGGACTTCCTTCGGCACGAGCATGTTCAGGATGGGGATGTCCTCGCCCATCGCGTCTTCCTTCTCCCAGGGAGACGCCTTCATCTCGTCGAAGCCCGAACGCACGATCACCTTCACGTCCTCGCCGCCCAGGCGGCGGGCGGTGCGGCAGCAATCCATCGCGGTGTTGCCGCCGCCCAGCACGATCACCTTCTTGCCGATCTTGCTGATGTGGCCGAACGAGACGCTCGACAGCCAGTCGAGGCCGATATGGATGTTGGCGGCGGCTTCCGTGCGGCCGGGCACGTCGAGATCGCGGCCGCGCGGCGCGCCGGAGCCCACGAACACCGCGTCGTAGCCCTCGGCCAGGATGGCCTTCATCGAGTCGACCTTCTTGTGGCGGAACTCGATGTTGCCGATGCCGGTGATGTAGCCCACCTCTTCGTCGATCACGTGCTCGGGCAGGCGGAAGTGCGGGATCTGCGTGCGGATGAAGCCGCCGAGCTTGGGATCCTGGTCGTAGATCACGATCTCGTAGCCCAGCACGGCAAGGTCGCGCGCCACGGTGAGCGAGGAGGGGCCGCCGCCGATGCAGGCGATGCGCTTGCCGTTCTTCGCAGGCGCCTTCGGCATCTTGGCGTCGATGGCGTCATCGTCCTTGTAGTCGGCGGCGACGCGCTTGAGGCGGCAGATCGCGACCGGCTCCTTCTTGCCCTTCACGAGATGCTCGTCCTCGACGCGGCTGCGCCGGCACGCGGGCTCGCAAGGCCGATCGCAGGTGCGGCCGAGGATTCCCGGGAAGACATTCGACTTCCAGTTGATCATGTAGGCATCGGAGTAGTGCCCGTGCGCGATCAGACGGATGTACTCGGGAACAGGTGTGTGTGCCGGGCAGGCCCACTGGCAGTCGACCACCTTGTGGAAGTAGTCGGGATTCTTGATATCGGTCGGCTTCAAAACTGGACTCCACGGGCTGCGCGGGCGCAGCGACCGATCTTCGCTGAATGACGGTTTATCCTACCCCAAAAGGGACCCGCATTGGGGATATTCGCCACCGCCCCGTCAAGCGGACCTTGGGCTTAATCGCTTGGAATAACGGTGAAATCCCCACTCATTACGGGGATATGTCAGTCCGCCGCAGGCCGCTTCTGGTATTGCCGGGGCGAGGCGCCCGATGCGCGCCGGAACATGGCGCTGAAGGCGCTGACGCTCTCGTAGCCGAGGTCGAGCGCCACCTGGGTGACCGGGGCGCCGCTGCCCAGCCGCCCCATCGCCTCCAGTACGCGCGCCTGCTGGCGCCATGCGCCGAAACTCAAGCCCGTCTCGATCTGGAAGCGGCGGGCCAGCGTGCGGGCGCTGACGTTGATCGTCTCGGCCCAGGCCTCGAGCGGCCGCTGGTCGCCCGGCGCATCGAGCAAGGCATGGCACAGCTGGTTCAGGCGAGGGTCGCGCGGCATCGGCAATTGCAGCGGCAGCGCCTGCAGCCCCCTCAGCTCCGACAGGATCAGCGCCACGACATGGCCTGCGGGGCCGGCTTCGTCGTACTGCACCGGAAGCTCGGTCGCGCGCACGATCAGTTCGCGCAGCAGCGGCGACACCGACAGCACGCGGCAGGCCTCGGGCATGAAGGAGGCGGCGTCCTCGCGCAGGTACAGCGTGCGCATGGTGACGTCGCTTGCCATGACGATGCTGTGGCCGATGCCGGCCGGCATCCAGAGCGCGCGCTGCGGCGGGACCACCCACATGTCGTCGCGTGTCGCCACCCGCATCGTGCCCGCGGTCGCGTAGATCAGCTGCGCGCGCGGATGGCTGTGCGGCTCGATCTTGAAACCCGCGGCAAAATCCTTGGGCATCGCGGCCACGGCACGCGGCACGCGCTGGTAGTCGTCGGCGTTGGTGGAGCGGATTTGGCTCTTTTGCGACATATGTTGGCAATCTAGCGCAAGACCGCCAAAGCCGCCTTACCTATTATTGGGCGCAAGGAGACGCCCAAATGAAATTCACCAGCCCGACCTCTCTGCTGATCAACCTCGGCCACGCCATGGACCACTGGGTCCTGGCGATCTTCCTCTACACGGTGAGCGTGATCGCCGGCGTCTGGGGCGCCGACTGGAAGGAACTGACGCCCTACGCCTTCGGCGCCTCCTTCATGTTCGGCGCGGGCTCGATCGTATCGGGCAAGCTCGGCGACCAGTGGGGCCGCCGCGCCATGATGATCATGTTCTTCGCCGGCATGGGTGTGTCGTGCCTGGTGATCGCGCTCTGCCACAACAAGTGGGAGATCGGCGCGGCGCTCACGCTGATGGGCGCCTTCGCTTCGATCTACCATCCGGTTGGCATCCCGATGATCGTGGCGGGCGCCGAGCGTCCCGGCTTCGTGATCGGCGTGAACGGCCTGGTCGGCAATCTCGGCATCGCCATCGGCGCCAGCGTCTCGGTGCTGCTGGCGACGCGCTACGGCTGGCAGATGGCCTATATCGTGCCGGGCGTGATCTGCCTGCTGGGCGCGGCGGCCTTCATCAAGTACGTGCCGAAGGAAGAGGCCGCGCCCTCCAAGCGCAAGGCCAAGATGCTCGACATGCCGCCCCACATGATGGCGCGCGTCTTCTTCATCATGACGTGCGCGGCCGTCACCGGCTCAATCGTATTCAATTTCACCACCAACTCCAACGGCGAGATGCTGAAGGCGAAGATCGCCGAATTCGCGGCCGATCCGTGGCTCCTGAGCGGGGTGCTGTTTGGCGTCTTCACCGTGGCGTCGCTGGCGCAGCTGCTGGTCGGACACCTGATCGACCGCCATCCGCTCAAGACGGTCTACATGCCGATCCTGCTGGCGCAGATCCCGCTGTTCCTGCTCGCGGCCTATTCGGACGGCTGGATGCTGGTGTTCGTGACGACGCTGTTCATGGTCTTCGTGTTCGGCGCCATCCCGTTCACCGATGCGATGATCGTGCGCTATGTCGACGATCGCCTGCGCAGCCGGGTCACCGGCATGCGGCTGGCGATCGGCTTCGGCGTGAGCTCGCTGGTCGTGGCGGGCATCGGCCCGTCGGTGAAGGCCGCCGGCTTTCCCGTCATGCTGATGTCGCTCGCAGGCGTCGCCGCCTGCACCTTGGTCGCCATTTCGTTTCTGCCCAGCGAGCGGGAAGTGACCTCGACGGCGCTCAAGCCCGCGGAGTAACGTCCCTCCCGACAGGGAGGAAACAATGATCAAGCGTCGAAGCGCGCTGGCGGGAATCGCCGGCTGGACGATCGTGGGCGCATCTTCGGTCCGGGCGCAGGCCTGGCCCAGCCAGCAGATCAAGATCGTGGTGCCCTATATTCCGGGCGGCGCCACCGATACGGCGGGCCGGGTCGTGGCCGAAAAGATGGGTGCGCTGCTGGGCCAGCAGGTCATCGTCGAGAACAAGGGTGGCGGCAACACGATCATCGGCATGGAGGCCGTCGCCAAGGCCAAGCCCGACGGCTACACGCTCCTGCTCGGCACGACGACGCTGGCGACCAACGCCGCCCTCGGCCTCAAGCAGCCGTTCGATCCGCTCAAGGACTTCCAGCCGATCTCCTCGATCGCCGACATTCCCGACATGATCGCGATCAACAAGGACCTGCCGGTCAGGAACTACAAGGAGTTCGCCGAGTGGGTGAACAAGCAGCCGCAGAAGGTGCGCTTCGGCTGTTCGGGCATCGGCAACCAGCCGCATCTGTGGGGCGAGCTGTTCAAGTCGCGCAACAAGCTCAACATGGAAGTGGTGGGCTACAAGGGCTCCGCCGACGCGATCCGCGACACGATGGGAGGTCACATCCCCATCGTGTGCGACGTCGTGCTGCCGACCGGCGTGCATGTGAACGCGGGCCGCCTCACCGGCATCGTCGTGGCATCGCCCGAGCGCTGCTCGATCTGCCCCGACGTGCCGACCGTCGGCGAGATCGGCATGAAGGACCTCGAGAGCGCGGTGTTCTACGGCGTGGTGGGCCCGGCCGGCATGCCGGGTGCCGTGGTCGAGCGTCTCAACCAGCTCTGCCGCGAGATCGTGAAGGATGCCGAGGTGAAGAAGAAGTTCGCCGACCTGGGCTTCGTCACGACCGGCAGCACGCCGCAGGCCTATCTCGACAAGCTCAAGTTCGAGACCGAGCGCTGGACCAAGGTGGTGAAGGAAAACAACATCAAGGTCGAAGGCTAGCGTGGCAACGACGCCACGTTCGGCGGTGCCCGTGCCGGCGTCGCATCTAGATGCGGCGCGCGATGCCGAGGCCGCGACCCGGGCCGCCAACGCGGCGATGGCGGCCAGGCTGCCGTTCGACGACACGCGCGATTTCGAGGCGGCCAAGCGCGGGCTGATCGCGCCGGTGCCGGACGGCATGGTTTGCACCCCCAATGGCACGGCGCTGTGGAACCTGGGCGAGTACGCCTTCATCGACGGCGAGTTCGCGCCCGCGACGGTGAACCCTAGCCTGTGGCGCATGGCGCGGCTCAACATGGCCAACGGCCTGTTCAAGGTGACCGAGCGGCTCTACCAGCTGCGCGGCTTCGACATCTCCAACATGACGGTGATCGAGGGCGACACCGGCCTGATCCTGATCGATCCGCTGACCACCGCCGAAGTCTCTCGCGCCGCCCTCGAGCTCTATCATGCGCACCGGCCGAAGAAGCCGGTGGTCGCCGTTATCTATACGCACAGCCATATCGACCACTACGGCGGCGTGCGCGGCGTGCTCGACGAGGCCGAGGTGAAGGCGGGCAGGGCCCAGGTCGTCGCGCCCGCAGGCTTCATGGAGGCCATCTCGGGCGAGAACGTTCTCGCCGGCCTGCCAATGATGCGCCGCGCGCAGTTCCAGTTCGGCACCATGCTGCCGCGCGGCGCGCGCGGGCAGGTCGATGCAGGGCTGGGCAAAGGGATCGCGCGCGGCACGCCCGGCCTGATCGCGCCCACGCTCTCGATCGAAAAGCCGGTCGAGGAGCATGTGATCGACGGCGTGAAGATCGTGTTCCAGCTGGCGCCCGAGACCGAGGCGCCGGCCGAGATGCACATGTTCTATCCCGAGCTCGGCGTGCTCAACATGGCGGAGAACGCCTGTCCGCTGCTGCACAATTTCATCCCGCTGCGCGGCGCGCTGGCGCGTGATCCCCGGATCTGGGCCAAGTACATCGGCGACGCGATCAAGATGTACGCGCCTCGGACCGACATATTGATCGGCCAGCATCACTGGCCGACCTGGGGCCGCGACACGATCGTCGACTATCTCGAGGCACAGCGCGATCTCTACAAGCACATCCACGACCAGACCCTGCGCTACATGAACAAGGGCTGGCGTCCGGCCGAGATCGCCGAGACGATCGAGCTGCCGCCGGACCTGGCCGAGCGCTGGATGGCGCGTGGCTACTACGGCTCGGTCAGCCACAACGTGAAGGCGGTCTATCAGCGCTATCTCAGCTGGTACGACGGCAACCCGTGCAATCTCCATCCGCTGCCGCCGGCACCGGCGGCCGCCAAGTTCGTCGAGTACATGGGCGGCGCCGCGGCCGTCATCGCCAAGGCCCGCGCAGATTTCGCCAAGGGCGAGTTCCGCTGGGTCGCGCAGGTAATGAAGGAGGTCGTGTTCGCCGAGCCCGGCAACAAGGAGGCGCGCGCGCTCTGCGCCGATGCGCTGGAGCAGATGGGCTACCAGGCCGAATCGGCCACCTGGCGCAACGCCTTCCTCTACGGCGCGCAGGAGCTGCGGCACGGCGTGTTCCAGATGCCCGCGCGGGTCACGGCGAGCGCCGACACGCTCGCGGGCCTCAGCACCGACGTGTTCTTCGATTCGCTCGAGATCCGGCTCGATCCGGCGAAGGCCGCAGGACAGGCCTTCGTCCTCAACTGGCGCTTCACCGACCGTGGCGAGGAGATGACGCTCACGCTCAAGCACTGCACGCTGACGCACCGCATCGGCGAGCAGGCCGAAAAGCCCGCGGCTTCCGTGACGACGACGCGCGCCACGCTCGACGCGCTGGTGCTGCGCAAGACGACGGCGCCGGAAGCGCTGCAGTCCGGTGCGCTCGGGATCGAAGGCGACCTGTCGAAGTTCGCGCAGCTGTTCGGCATGCTCGATCCGCCCGGTAGCATGATGTTCGACATCCTCACTCCGGGTGAAGGCCGCTAACCCTTGACATCGGACGGCCCGGCCCCTGTGATGCGCCCCAAGTAAAAAAGACAATTCGGCGCTGTTTCTGGGAGAAACGTCATGTCCAAGAGCAATATTGGGCGCGTTGTCTGCGCCCTGATGGCTACGCTTGCGGTTTTGGGGCTGGCGGCTTCCGCCCAGGCCCAGGCGAAGAAAATCAAGATTGGCGTAGTCTACGACCTGACCGGCCCGTTTGCGGGCGGCGGCTCCAAGCTGCAGTACGACGGCGCCAAGATCATGCTCGACTACTTCATCAAGCAGGGCGGCGTCGAAGGCTATCAGATCGAGCCGGTCTACGCCGACGCCCAAAGCAAGCCGGACGTCGCCATCAACGAGGCGACGCGCCTGATCGAGCAGGAGAAGGTCGATCTGGTGCTGGGCTTCTACTCCTCGGCGCAGTGCGTGCCCGCCGCGGCCAAGGTCGAGCAGCTCAAGAAGTTCATGTGGCTCACCACCTGCATCTCGAGCGCGGTGCTGGAGAACCGGCACCTGCACTACGTCTTCCGGCCGCAGGTCAGCGGCAATCTCTACGGCATCGCCGCCACCGACATGATCGCCGAGTACTCGAAGTCCAAGTTCGGCAAGGACCCGAAGGACCTGCGCGTGGCGATCGTGCACGAGGATGGCGCCTACGGCGTCGACGTCGCCAGGGGCGACGAGGCCGGCTCCAAGAAGCACGGCTTCAACGTCGTGCTGAAGGAAGGTTACTCGATCACCGCGCCCGACCTCTCCGCCCTGGTCACCAAGCTGAAGCGCGCCAGGCCGGATGTGATCTTCCACACCGGCTACAACCCCGACATCACGCTGCTGCTGCGTCAGGCGCGTGAGCAGGGGCTGAAGGTCGGCGCCATCGTCGGCCAGGGCGCGGGCTACAGCGTCTACGACAAGCTGAAGGAAGGGTTGGGCAACGACTCCAACTATCTCTTCACGATCGACCCGATCTCGATCTGGCTGACCAATTCCAAGACCCTGGATCCGAAGCTGCCGCCGCTGATCAAGATGGTGGGAGAGGAGTTCGACAAGATGGAGCCGGGCGCCACCCGCTCGGCCCACGTCGGCATGGCGGCCAGCAATATCTACCTCTTCTTCACGGAAGTGCTGCCGCGCGCCATCAAGAAGTACGGTGGCATCGACGGCGAGGCGCTGCGCAAGGCGGCCCTCGACGTAGACCTTCCCGAAGGCGGCACGATGCTGGGCTTCGGCGTCAAGTTCGCCGGCGAATCCGAGGCCATGGCCGGCCAGAACATGCGCGCCTTCCCTGTCGTCACTCAGTATGTCGACGGCAAGGCGGTGGTGGTGTGGCCGAAGAGCCAGCAGCAGGCCGAACCGGTGCTGCCGCTGCCCGCTGGCACGACCTACAGCAACAAGTAGGTGCCGGGCGGGACGCAGAGGCAGGCCATGCTCGTCGTTGAGGGCCTGATCAAGCGTTTCGGCGGCTTCACCGCCGTCAGCAACGTGTCGTTCGAGGTCGGTCAGGGCGAGATCCTCGGCCTGATCGGCCCCAACGGCTCGGGCAAGAGCACGATCTTCAACCTGCTGTCGGGCACGCTCGCGCCGTCGGCGGGCTCGATCAGGTTCGACGGCCGCGAGATCTCGGGTATGGCGCCGCATCACATCATCAACTCCGGCATCGGCCGGACCTTCCAGATCCCCCGCCCGTTCCATCGCCTGTCGCTGTTCGAGAACGTGGCGCTGGCGGGTTATTTCGGGCAGGGCCGTCACAGCGAGGCCAAAGCCAACGAGGCGGCCGAACGTGCGCTGGCGCTGGTCGGGCTGCCGACCGACCGTCATGCGAGCGTCGAAGGGTTGGGTGCGGCCGGTCTCAAGAAGCTCGAGCTCGCCAAGGCGATCGCCACCGGGCCGAAGCTGCTGCTCGCCGACGAGAGCCTGGGCGGCCTCGACGAGAGCGAGATGGATCAGGCGGCCGACATGCTGCGCAAGATCCGAGACGAATTGGGCATCACCATCATCTGGGTCGAGCACATCATGGGCGTGCTGATGCGGGTCGTCGACCGCGTCATGGTGATCGATCACGGCGAGAAGATCGCCGAGGGCCTGCCGCACGAGGTGTCGGCCAATCCCAAGGTGATCGAGGTCTATCTCGGCACCGATGCCGAGGCGACCCAGGCGGCCGCGGCAGTTCGGCAGGCGCGTTGATGCTGAAGCTCGACGGCATTGACGCGGGTTACGGCAGCTTCCAGGCGCTGTTTGGTATCGATCTCGACGTGCGTGCTGGCGAGGCGGTGGCCGTGATCGGTCCCAATGGCGCTGGCAAGACGACCCTGATGCGCGTCATCTCCGGTCTGATCCGGCCGCGCGCCGGCTCGCTGGCGATGGAGGGCACAAACCTTCTCGCCACGCCGGCACATCAGATCGTCGGATTGGGCATCGCCCACGTGCCGGAAAATCGTCGCCTGTTTGCCCGGCTCACTGTGGAAGAGAACCTGAAGATGGGCGCCTACATGCGCCTGGCACGCGCCAAGTTCGCACAACGGTTGGACTTCGTGTTCGACCTGTTTCCGCGCCTGAAAGAGAGGCGCCTGCAGGTTGCCGGCACGATGTCTGGCGGCGAGCAGCAGATGTGCGCCATCGGCCGCGCCCTGATGTCGGATCCCAAGCTGCTGCTGCTCGACGAGCCGTCGGCCGGCCTGGCGCCCGTGGTGGTGCAGCAGGTCTTCGAGCTGGTCAAACGCATCCGCGGCGGTGGGCTCACGGTACTGATCGTCGAGCAGAATGTGCAGCAGGTGCTCCGCGTCGTCGATCGCGCCTACCTGCTGGAGGCCGGCACCATCCGCGCCTCGGGGACGTCGGCCGAGATGCTGGCGAGCGACACGATCAAGCAGGCGTATCTCGGGGTTTAGGAGCGGGCGATGCAGGCATTCCTCGACACCTTCGACATCTACCTGCTCGAGACGGTGATCAACGGCATCCTGTTCGGCGGCGTGCTGGCGCTGCTGGCGCTCGGCCTCAACCTGATCTTCGGCGTGATCGACGTCACCTGGATCTGCTACGCCGAGCTGGTCATGATCGGCATGTACGGCATGTACTATCTCGTGTCGATCTATGGCGTGCCCTACTGGGCCGCAGCGCCGACGTGCATCGTGCTGGTGGCCGGGATGGGGGCGCTGCTGCATTTCCTGGTGATTGCGCCGCTGTTGTCGTCGCCGCCGATCAATCAGCTTCTGGCGACCGGCGGCGTGCTTTTCTTCCTGCAGAGCTTCGCCACGGTGGCCTTCGGCATCGAATTCCACAATCTCGGCCTCCAGCTTCCGGTGCTGCGGCTCGGCGAGATGAATTTCAGCTATGCCCGGCTGCTCTCTTTCGCCGCCGCCCTGATCGGCATGGTCACCGTCTATGTCTTCATGAAGCGTACCTACACCGGCACCGCCATTCGCGCCATCGCCCAGGACCGCCAGATCATGGCGTTGATGGGCGTCGACATCCGCAAGATCTACCTGATCACGTCGGCATTGGGCGGCGCGCTGGCCGGCCTCGCGGCGTGCCTGCTGGTCCTGCTGTATGACGTGCACCCGTTCATCGGCCTGTCGATCGGGCCGATAACCTTCCTGGTCTGCGTGCTGGGCGGGTTGGGCAACTTCGTCGGCGGCTTCGTGGCGGCATTCGTGTTCGCCGAGATCATCTCGCTCGGCGGCATGTTCTCCGACCTCGAGTGGGGCTACGTGCTGGCCTTCGGTTTCTTCATCCTGATGATGTTCATCCGGCCGGGCGGCCTGCTTGCGAGGCGCCAGTGACCATACCAGTGACGACACCGGTGATGTCGCTCGCGAACGCACGCCGGTTTGGTCCGGTGATCGCCGGCGCGGCGCTGATTGCGCTGCCTCTGGTCCATCGCGATCCCTATCACCTCCACATCATGATCCTGATCCTGATCTGGTCGTTCGCCTACACCTCGTGGTCGATGATGGGACGGTTCGGCCTGGTGTCGCTCGGCCATGGCGGCTTCATGGGGGTCGGCGCCTACGTGACGGCACTGCTGTGGAACCATCTCGGCATCTGGCCGTGGCTTGGCATCCCGCTGGCCCTTGTCTGCGCCGGGGCACTGGCCGTCGTCGTCGGCTATCCGTGCTTTCGCTTTCGGATCACCGGGCATTATTTCGTGCTGGTGACCTTGGCGCTTTCGGGCATCGTGCTGCAGGTCATCACCGCCGCCCGCGACTACACCGGCGGATCGCTCGGCTACACGCCGGAACGTACCAAAGGCAGCACCCTGCTGGCGCTGCAGTTCGGCGACAAGATCACCTGGTACATGATTGCGCTGGGCGTCTGGGCGGTCGGCCTGCTGCTCTGGCGCTGGGTCGACCGCAGCATGGACCGCTACGCGCTGGAGGCGATCTCGGAGGACGAGGACGCCGCGGCCGCGGCGGGCGTGAACGTGACCTGGGAAAAATTGAAGATTACGGTGATCAGCGCACTGATGACGGCCTTCGCCGGCGCTCTCTATTGCCAGTACCAGATGTTCATCTCGCCCGACACCGTGAGCGGCATTGCGGTATCGCTGCAGATGGTGTTCGCCGCGATCGTCGGCGGCCTCTACGTGGCGCTCGGGCCGACGGTCGGCGCCGTCATCACCATCCTGCTCGCCGAGATTCTGCGCATCGGCTTCGGCACCAAGGCGGTGGGCTGGGACAACCTGATCTACGGCGTCCTGCTGGTGCTGTTCATCATCTTCCTGCCCAAGGGGATCCTGGGCAGCGCGCTGGCGCGCTTACGGCGCCGGAAAGCCTAGAGACTGGCGATGGCGGGGCGGGTGTGGAGGGTTTCCTGGATGCGGATCGACACGTAAATGCCACGCTTCGCCTAAGGCTGCAGGCGGCTCAAGGCTGCAATCTCGAGCGGTGCAGCCCGCCCGCGGACGGCGAGGGTGGGAAGTTCTTCGGCCTTGAGCCCGGCCGGCAATTTGGCGCGCTGCAGCAAATCCTTCGAGACCAGCACGTCGCGGCCGACTTCCTTCGCCGCGTCGAGCAGGCGGGCCGCCACGTTCAGCGTGTCGCCGACATAGGCGATCTCGCGGCGCACATCGCCGATTTCGCCGGCGACGATCTCGCCACAGTGAAGGGCGGCGCGGAACTCGGGTACGGCGCCAAAGCGGTCGAGATACCGTGCCTTGTGCGCCGCGATGAAGTCGCGCGCGATGAACGGGCAGCCGAGGCTCGCGCCGTCGGCGAGGCCGACATTGCCCGGCCACGTCAGGATCGCTTCGTCGCCGACGTACTTGTGGATCTCGGCCTCGCATTCGAGCGCGGCGTCGGCGATGTCGCGGAAGAAATCGTTCAGCAGCTCGTGGAAGCGGACCGGCCCCAGCCGCTCGGCCACGCCGGTCGAGTCCTTCATGTCGATCAGCAGGAAGGTCTTTTGCTCGCGCCGTGGCTGAACGTAACGGCCGGTCAACAGATGCTTGAGCGTGCCGAGCCCGATCAGCCTGCCGAACTCGAAGAACAGGTTGCCGACGGTCGACATGGCGATGGAAAAGACCAGGGCCTTTCGAAAGACGGGATCGGCCTGGACGTAATGTACGACGTCGTTGGACAGGATCAGCCGCGCCAGCAGCAACCCGCCCACGATCACGACGAAATAAATCAGCACCCTGATGGTGAAGTAGACCGGCAGCGGTGAGCGTTTTAGCCGCCGCAACAGCGCCAGCTCTTCGCCCTTAGTCAGCAGGAGCAGGATCGGGGTGGAGATCATCAGCGAGGTGATGATCCCGTGCGCCGCCGAGCGCAGCCACCATTCGTCGGCCGGCCCCACGCGAACGCCGAACCCGGCGCTCACCATGGCGGCGACGACGCTCACCCAAAGGATGATCCGCCATTCGCGCCGAGCGCGCCGGGATATGCTCATGCGGGCTTATGACGCGACAGGGCGCGGATGAAGGTCGCGTGATCGACGTTGCCGCCGGAGCAGACGACGGCGACGGTGCGGCCTTTCACGGGCAGCTTGCCGGTGAGCGCGGCGGCCAAGGCCACCGCGCCGCCCGGCTCGACCACGATCTTGAATTCGCGGAACGCCACTTCCATCGCGTCGAGCACTTCGTCGTCGGTGACGACCAGGCCCGGGCCCAGCACGTTCTGCGCCAGCGGGAAGGTGACGTCGCCGGGCTCCGGCGCGAGAAGCGCATCGCAGATTGAGCCGGAAAGCTTCTCGTTCTTCTCCTTCTTGCCGCTCGCCAGCGAGCGGGCGAGATCGTCGAAGCCGGCCGGTTCCCCCGCATGCACGCTCGTGCCGGGGCTGATGCCCTTCACGCCAAGCGCCACGCCGGTCGACAGGCCACCGCCGGAGCAGGGTGCTGCCACCGCATCGAGCGTGACGCCCAGCGCCTTGGCCTGTTCGGCCAGTTCCAGTCCCGCCGTGCCCTGGCCGGTCAGGATCCACGCGTGATCGTAGGGCGGCACGACGGTCGCGCCGGTCTTCCGGGCGATGCCGAGACCGATCTCCTCGCGGCTGTCCTTCACGCGGTCGTAGAGCACGATCTCGGCGCCCGAGGCGCGCGTGTTGGCGACCTTGAGCGCGGGCGCATCGGCCGGCATCACGATGGTGGTCTTCACGCCCAACAGGCGGCCCGCCTCGGCCAGCCCCTGCGCGTGGTTGCCCGACGACCAGCCGACAGCGCCCTTCTTGCGATCGGCTTCGCTCATGAGGCTGAGGAAATTGTAGGCGCCGCGGATCTTGAACGACCCTGTTCGTTGCAGGCACTCCGCCTTGATGAACAGGCGGCCGCCGAGTTTCGCGTTCACCCGCGCGTTCTCGAGCAGCGGCGTGCGGATCGCGACGCCTTCTAGGCGGCGGGCGGCGGCTTGAACGTCGGCAAAGGTCGGAAGCGAACTCATCAGGAAACACCGATCATGGCAGGGAGGTGGGAGAGGTCTTTTATATGCGCCACGACGGTACCGGGAAGATTGTCTTCCGGCAGGCCGCCGCGATTGACCCACAGGGTCTTGAAGCCGAAATGCGCCGCGCCGTGCGCGTCCCAGCAGTTCGACGACAGGAAGCAGACCTTGTCGGGTTTCACGCCAGTTGCTTTCTCGACGAGCCGATAGGTGCGCGGATCGACCTTGAAGACGCGGGCGTCGTCGACGCTGATCACCGCCTCGAAGCGGTCGGCGAGACCCGACGCCTTGACCATCGGTTCGAGCATCTCGGGATTGCCGTTCGACAGGATCGCCAGCCGCTTGCCCGCCTTCTTCAGCCTGTCGAGCATCGCGGGCACTTCAGGAAAGGGATCGAGCGCCAGGTAGGCGCCGAGCAGCTTCTCGCGCACGCTCCTGTCGGTGATGCCGAACGTCGCGAGGCAGTTGTCGAGCGCCTCGCCGGTGACTTGCCAGAACGGGGCGTAGGCGTTCATCGAGTTGCGCAGCCAGGTGTACTGGATCTGCTTGGTGCGCCACATCTCCGACAGCGCATCCGCCTTGGGCCCGATCGCGGCGCGATGGCGGGCGACGGCGGAGTTGAAGTCGTAGAGCGTGCCGTAGGCATCGAACACGCATATCTCGATATCGCTGAGTGAGGTGCTCATGAATTGCTCCTGGAGGGTGCAGGACGTACCGTAACTCGCATAACGTCTTCTACCTCCCCATTCAAATGGGGGGGAAATGAATAAGGAGGAAACGAAATGCAACGCCGCAAGCTGGGCCGCACCGGTCTCGAAATCTCCATCCTGGGCTTCGGCGCGGGCGCCGTGGGCGGGTTGATGACAAAGGGCGCTGCGGCCGATCAGGAGCGCGCGATCGCGCGCGCCGTGGACCAAGGCATCAACTACATCGACACCGCCTCGATCTACGGTAACGGCGAGTCGGAGCGCAATCTCGGCCGGGTGCTGAAGGCGCTGAAGCCCAACATCGTGCTCGGCACCAAGGTCCGCCTGAAGGCGGCCGACCGCAAGCGGGTCGCCGCCTTCGTGGCCGAATCGATGGACGCGAGCCTGAAGCGTCTCGACCGCGACCATGTCGATCTCTTCCAGCTGCACAATCCGCTCGTCGCCACCGACGCCGACGATCACATGGCAATCGACATTGCATTGAACGACGTCGTGCCCGCGCTGCAGGCGCTGGTGAAGGCGGGCAAGACGCGCTTCATTGGCTTCAGCGGCGTGGGCGAGACGCCGGCGCTGCTCGAGGCCGTCGAATCCAAGTCCTTCGACACGATGCAGGTCGTCTACAACGCGCTCAATCCCAGCGCGGGCGGTCCGATGCCGAAGGGCGCGCCGGGCCAGGACTACGGCCGCGCGCTCGAGCGCACCAAAGCCAGCGACATGGGCACGATCGTGATCCGCGCTCTCGCAGGCGGCGCGCTGGCGGGCACGGCCGAACGCCACCCGTTGGCCATGCAAGTCGTGCCGCCAATCGGCTCGGCGCCGGATTTCTCGGGCGACGTGGCGCGCGCCAAGACCCTCGAGCCTTTGGTGCGTGAGAGCGGCTCGTCGAGCCTCGCGGAGATGGCGCAGCGCTTCGTCATCTCCAATCCGAACGTCACGACCATGCTGGTCGGCTACTCGACCCTCGATCAGCTCGACCAGGCGATCGCGGCCGTCGCCAAGGGGCCGTTGCCGGAGGCGATTCTGAAGAAGATCGCCTAGCTGCGGTCCCGGAAGAATCAAGCCGGTGTGCATTTTCCCGGATATAACGACCGTAATTGGTGAATCAGCGCAACGCGCTTAGAATCTCCTCGTCCGGGGGGCGATTGCCGTCTACGGGCCGTTTATTAAACGGGAGAGGAAGAAGTCCCGGATCGGACCCTTTCCCATTTTCCGTCCATTTATTTAATGGAAAAGGAGGGATCAGGACCGTCCCATCGCCGGGGCGAGGGTGCGGAAGGGGCCGTTGAGGCGGTCGCGGTAGACGCCGACGCCTTCCATGATGCGCTGGACGTAGTTGCGCGTCTCGCGGACCGGGATCATCTCGATCCAGTCGACCATGTCGATCTTGCCGGCGCGCGGATCGCCGATCGAATCGAGCCAGCGCGACACGCGGCCGGGGCCGGCGTTGTAGGCGGCAAGCGCCAGTTCGTACGAGCCGCCGAACTTTTGCAGCATGTCGGCGAGATACTGGCTGCCGAGGCTCACGTTGTAGGCGGGATCGCGCGTGAGCTTGTCCTGGATGTAGGGCACACCCACCTTGCCCGCGACCTCGCGCGCCGTGCCGGGCATCAGCTGCATCAGGCCGAGCGCGCCCGACGGCGAGACGGCGGCGGAGTTGAAGGCGCTTTCCTGGCGCGACACGGCGAGCGCGAGAGCTCTTTCGATCGAGCCGGTGTTGCCGAGATCGACCACGGGGAAGGAGGCGTCGAACAAAGTGATGCCCGACTCGGTGGCGCGCCGCGCGATGGCGACGGCGATGTCGGGGCGCTTCAGTTCGGTGGCGAGCTGGGCCAGCAGCTGCGTCTCGCCCGGACCGCTTACAAGGCGCGCGAGCCTCTGGAGGAAGGGCTGCGTGCGGTCGTAGGCGCCGGCCTGGCCGAGATAGCGCGCGACGGTCACGAGTTCGCGTCCGCTGAGTGCGGCGCGGTCGGCGTCGTTGACCGTGGGATCGCCCGGCAGGCGCGCGGCGCCGCCCGGCAGCTTGCGCGCGGCGAGCTGGCCGTAGAACGTTTGGCCGAAACCTGCGGCGCGGCCATACCATTCGCGCGCTTCCTTGGCCTTGCCGGCGGCTTCGATGGCGCGGCCCATCCAGTAGGCGGCACGGCTCTTGGAGATGTCGGTCGAGACACCGTCATACAGCGTCTGGAAATGCTTCTGCCCCTCGGCGGGCTTCTTGAGATGGCGCAACGCGATCCAGCCCGCGAGGAACTCGGCCTCGGCGAACTGCAGTCCCCGCGTCTGGCCGTGCTGCGAGATCACGGCATAGGCGTCGGCGGGATGGCCGGCGGCCAGCAGGTCACGCGCGATCTGCTGGCGCTCGGTCAGCCACGCGTCGGTCTGGTTGGTCGACGGCCCCGTAGGCGGTCCCGCGAGCAGCGTCTTGGCTTCGGCGAGATTGCCGCTGCGGCGCAGCCACTGCAGGCGCTCCAGGCGGATCGCCGGCTGGTCGAGTTGTGCGGGGGCGACGCCACGCAGGATCTGCACCGTGTCGGCTGCGCGCGTAGCCATCGCCAGGCGCGCGTTGGCGAGCGGCTGGTAGGTGGGCGGCAGCTTGCTCAGCAGGTCCTTGGCGACCTGCGGCCGGCCTTCGCGCAGGATGCGGTCGAAGCGCGCGACCTGGTCGTCGGGCGTGAGGTAGCTGCCGTACTTGTTGTTGAACTCGTCCTCGTCGGCGGGCTTGAAGGTAGCGACCCGCCAGCTCTCGCCCGCGAGGCGACGTACTTCGCCGGGAGCGACGGCCTGGGCCGCCTCGAGGCGGCGCAGGTGGCCGCTGCTGGTGAGCGGCGGGTTGTCGGTGAAGTAGCGCCAGACGACGGCGGCCGGCGTGCCCGACGTGATGCGGTCCTCGGCCTGGCGGCGCAGCACCTCGGGCTCGGGCCAGTCGGGAATCTCGTGCAGGAGATCGACATACGCCTGGAAGCTCGCCTCGGTCTTGGGCGCGACCCTGAGCGCATGCCACTGGACGATGCGGCTCAGCAGCTTGTTGTTGAAGTTGGCGACCGACGCGCTCGCGTCGGCGAAGCGGCCGTCGTCGATCGCCTTCAGCGCCGAGGCGAGGGCGGCGGCTTCGGCGTCGCTCAAGGGCTTGGCGGAGCCGATCGCCTGGGCGATCTCGCTGGGAGGTGCTGCGGGCAGGACGCTGCCGCCGCTGCTGTCGCGGATTGGCGTCGCCGTCGTGGGAGCGGCTGGCCGGTGCGCCGGCGCGCCCGTCGACCCGCCGGCGAGCGGCACGCGGCGGACGCCCATGTCGGGTACGCCCGGGCGCGGCTGGTCGCTTTCGCCCCGCAGCACGGTCACGCCGTTCTGCTGTTGCTGGGCGGCCGCGGGCAGGCCGGCGGCGAGGGCCAGCAGGCAAAAGAGGGGGGCAATCCTATTGTTCACTCCAGGAATCGTAGGCAGGTCAGTGCGGCATCACAATGGCAAGTTGCTCCACCGGGTACGCGGGGGATAAACTACGGTCTCACTGAAAAGTCGGAGGAAGCCATGTTCACCGGATCGCTCGTCGCGTTGATCACCCCGTTCAAGAACGGCGCGGTGGATGAAAAAGGCTTCGAGAAGTTCGTGGCCTGGCAGATCAAGGAAGGCACCGACGGCCTCGTGCCGTGCGGCACCACCGGCGAATCGCCGACCCTTTCGATGACCGAGCACAAGCGGGTGATCGACATCTGCATCGCTGCGGCGAAGGGCTCGGGCGTGCCGGTGATCGCCGGCACCGGCTCGAACTCGACCGACGAGGCGATCGAGCTCACCAGGCACGCCAAGAAGGCCGGCGCAGACGCCGCCATGCTGGTCGTGCCATACTACAACAAGCCGACGCAGGAAGGCCTCTACCAGCACTTCAAGGCGGTGGCCGACGCCGTCGACATCCCGATCCTTCTGTACAACGTGCCGCCGCGCACCGGCGGCGACATGCAGGTCGAGACCGTCATTCGCCTGTCGCAGGTCAAGAACATCATCGGCATCAAGGACGCGAGCTACGACATGGCGCGGCCGACCCTCACCAGGCTCAAGGCCAAGAAGGGCTTCATCCAGCTCTCGGGCGAGGATGCGAGCGCGATGGGCTTCATGGCCCAGGGGGGAGACGGCTGCATCTCGGTGACGGCCAACATCGCGCCGCGGCTGTGCGGCGACATGCACGATGCGTGGAAGAAACGCGACCTCGACAAGGTGTTCGAGCTGCAGGACAGGTTGATGCCGTTGCACAAGGCGATGTTCTGCGAGACCAGCCCCGGCCCGGTGAAGTACGGCGCCGAGCTGATCGGCCAGTGCAGCGCCGAGATGCGCCTGCCGATGGTGCCGATCGCGGAGAGCAGCAAGAAGGCCGTGCGCGAGGCGATGGTGCACGCCGGACTCGTCAACTAGGTAGAGTGTTCATTTGGCCAAGAAACCGGACCTGGACCGCACGGTAGTGGCCCAGAACCGCAAGGCGCGGTTCGACTACTTCATCGAAGAGACGTTCGAAGCGGGCCTGCAACTGACGGGCACCGAAGTGAAATCGTTGCGCGGCGGCCGCAGCACGATCGCGGAGTCCTATGTCACCGAGACAGGCGGCGAGGCCTGGCTGGTCAACGCCAACATCCCGCTCTACGCCTCGGGCAACCGCTACAACCACGAGCCCAAGCGGCCGCGCAAGCTGCTGCTGCACAAGGCGCAGATCTCCAAGCTGATCGGCGCCATCCAGCGTGAGGGCCGCACGGTCGTGCCGCTGCAGGTCTATTTCAACGAGAAGGGCCGGGCCAAGATCGAGATCGCTCTGGCCAAGGGCAAGCAGGCGCACGACAAGCGCCAGACGATCAAGGACCGCGACTGGCAGCGTCAGCGCTCGCGCCTGCTCAGCCACCGCTGACCATGACGTCGCTGCTGGAAGTCGACATTCCGCGCACTCTGGTCGAGCTCGTGCAGGACCACGCCAAACCAGGCACGTCGCTGGAAGCCTGGGTCTTCGAGGATGAACCGGCGCGGCGCGCCGCCGAAGCGGCATTGGCCGATGCCGGAGTGCGGGCCCGCATCCGCAGCGCCTATAAACCGCTGCTGCACTTCTTCCTGGAGGAAGTGGAGTTGTCGGGACTGACCGCGGTGACGGTACGGACGCCCGGTCACGCCCTGGCGGCGGAGGGGCGCTTTCGCATCGAAGCCTATCCGCTGGCGGCCTTGCTGCGTGGCGTGGCGTTGCAGTTCGAGAAGGGCACCGAAGAGCTGCATTATGTCGTCATCACGGAACACGGCGCGCGTCGCACCGAGCACCGCGTCTTCGCGCCGAACCGGGAGCGCCGCAGCGTCCTCGGCGAATGTTCGCTGTCGCCCTGCGGTTGGCTGCAGGGCAAGCCGCTTGCGACGGAGTACGAGCTCACCTTCGACAAGATCATGCAGGCGGTGGCGGGGCACGCCTGGCCGAAGACCCAGCCGCACTTCGAGGTGCTGGAAATTTCCGTGCACACAGGCGGGATCGAGCAGCGCCTGCCCTATGCCGACGAGAGCGTAAGCACGCGCGAGGCTCTGCACGAGGACCTCTATTTCTCGCTCCTCGAATACTTCAAGGCCGCGAACGGACTGGGGGCCGAGGATCGCACCCTGCAGGTCGGGCAGATCGTGCCGGACATCCGGTCGGGCACGGGATCGACGCGCATTCGGGTCGCTCTCTGTCCAGCCGATTGCGAGACCTGGATGGACGATTCCCAACCGCTCGAAAGCGCCGGCCGCCCGCTCGCTCCGGCGCAGATCCTGCGTGAAGTCGAAGCGCTCGGCGGCACAAGGTTCGACGTCGTTTCGGGGCAGGGGCGCCCGGTACTGGCCACGCTCATCGCGGGCGCCGGACCGGGAATGCTGGTGAGCGGTGGGCAGCACGCCAACGAGACTTCGGGTGTCGTTGGCGCCCTGCGGGCGGCCAAGGCGCTGAAGGAGAAAGGGAGGGGCTTCGCCCTGATCCCGCAGGAGAACCCGGACGGGTATGCGATGCACGGCAAGCTGCGGCGGCACAATCCGCGTCACATGCATCACGCTGCCCGCTTCACCGGTCTTGGTGACGACCTTGAGTTCCGAGACAACGAACCCTTCGGCGAGCGCGCGGCGCGGCTCGAGGCCTTCCGCCGGACGAACGCCATCCTGCACGTCAATCTGCACGGCTATCCCGCACACGAGTGGACGCGGCCGCATTCGGGCTACGTTCCACCACGCTCGGCGTCGTGGATGATCCCGAGGGGATTCTTTCTCATCATGCGGCATCATCCCGGGCTGGAGGCGAAGGCGGAGAGCTTCGTGCGTAAGCTCGCCGAGCGCGTCTCTTGCGTTCCGGGCCTCAAGGAATTCAACGAGGCTCATCTCGCGGCGTTCGCCGCGCATCTCGGCGAGCGGCCCGAGCCGATCCATCATTCGATCTCCTGCGTGATCGGAGAAACCGCCCGCTTCGTGCCGCGCTTCACGCTGGTCGCCGAATATCCCGACGAAACCATCTACGAGGATGCGTTCCGCTTTGCCCATACGGTGCAGATGGCGACCGTCCTCGAAGCGGCGGAACTGCTCGCCGCCGGCGAACTCGCCTGAGGAGTGACAGTATGCCGACAGTCCTGATCACCGGTGCCGCGCGCGGCCTCGGCCTCGACTTCACCAAGCAATACGCGGCTAAAGGCTGGAAGGTGCTGGCCTGTTCGCGCAACGCCGAGGGGCTGAAGGGCATCAAGGGCGACATCCATCACCACAAGCTCGAGGTCACCGACTACCAAGCGGTGAAGGCGCTGGCTGCCGCGCTGAAGGACGAGGCGATCGACGTGCTGATCTGCAATGCCGGCGTCGGCGGCGAGCGCGGCTCCGCTGCACAGGATCTCGGCAGGCTCGATCCCGGGCTGTGGCGGCACATCTTCGAAGTAAACACGCTGGCACCGCTGATGATGGCCGAAGCCTTCGTCCCGCACGTGGCGCGCTCGCAGCAGAAGAAGATGATCGGCATCTCCAGCATCCTGGGCAGCATCGCGAACAGCAACGGCGGCCGGTACTTCTATCGCGCCAGCAAGACCGCGCTGAACATGGAGTGGAGTGTGCTGGCCAAGGACCTCGGGTCCAGGGGCGTGATCTGCGTGGCGCTGCACCCGGGCTGGGTGCAGACCGACATGGGCGGGCCCACGGCCACGCTCACCATCGAACAGAGCGTGCCTGGCATGGTGAAGGTGATCGACGGCCTGAAGGCTTCCGACAACGGCCGCTTCCTCCAATACGACGGCGGCGAACTTCCCTGGTAAGAACATGCTGCTCGACGAAGAACAGATCCTGATCCGCGACACCGCCCGCGCATTCGCGCAGGAGCAGGTGCTGCCGCATGTCCGTAAATGGGAGGCCGAGGGCGCCATCCCGCGCGCGCTGCTGGCCGAAATGGGCCGCATGGGCTTCATGGGCATGACGGTGCCGGCCGAATGGGGCGGCGCGGGCGCTTCGATGGTCTCCTACGTGCTGGCACTCGAGGAGATCGCGGCGGCCGACGGCGGACTGTCGACGGTGATGAGCGTCAACAACTCGCCCGACTGCGCGGCGCTGCTGGCCTACGGCTCGCCTGAGCAGAAGGAGACGTGGCTGAAGCCGCTGGCGCGCGGCGAGGTGCTGGGCGCGTTCTGCCTGACCGAGCCGCACGCGGGCTCCGATGCCTCCAACCTCAAGACCCGCGCGGAGAGGAAGGGCAACGGCTGGGTGCTGAACGGCACCAAGCAGTTCATCACCTCGGGCCGTTCCGCCGACATGGCGCTGGTCTTTGCCGTCACCGACCCGGCCAACGTGAAGCGCGGCATCTCCTGCTTCATCGTGCCGACCAAGACGCCGGGCTACCGCGTCGCCTCGGTCGAGAAGAAGCTCGGGCAGAAGTCGTCCGACACCTGCCAGATCGCCTTCGAGGATTGCACCGTCGGCGCCGACGCGATGCTGGGCCAGGAAGGGCAGGGCTACCGCATCGCGCTGGCCAATCTCGAGGTCGGACGCATCGGGATCGCGGCCCAGGCGGTCGGCATGGCGCGGGCGTCCTTCGAACTGGCGCGGGCCTACGCCGGCGAGCGCGAGGCCTTCGGGACCAAGATCATGAACCACCAAGCCGTGCAATTCCGGTTGGCCGACATGGCGACGAAGGTAACGGTCGCCCGGCAGATGGTACACCACGCTGCGACACTTAAGGATTCAGGTCGGCCGTGCCTCACAGAGGCCGCAATGGCCAAGCTTTATGCGTCGGAGATGGCCGAGGAAGTGTGCTCTGCGGCGATCCAGATTCACGGCGGATACGGCTATGTGGCGGACTACCTGGCCGAGAAGATCTGGCGCGACGTGCGCGTCTGCCAGATCTACGAGGGCACCAGCGACGTCCAGCGCATCCTGATCGGCCGGGGACTATCTGCACTCTAAAGGCGAGCTTGTAGCTTTTCTGTCTCCGTGAGAAAATCACCGGGTGTGAAGTGGGCGGCCTATTGATCTCATGCGTTAGGTCCTGGGGTTTGGGGATCCTCGCTGCAGCAGCTATTGCCGCGGCCGGCAGCGTCGCGGCTCGTGAGCCCGACGTGGGCACTTCTCTCATCCTGAACATGCAGACCGCCTTCAACCCGCAGCTGCCGGGCGCCGGCGAGGCGGTCCGCACCTTCGCCAAGACCCTGCAGCACATGAGCGGCGGGGCCCTCAGCATCAAGATCGTGGAGCCCGGCCGACTGGCGCCCACGCGCGATATGCTTGACGCCATTTTGGCGGGCGACCTCGAGGCCGCCTTCACCTGGTCGGGCTATGCCGCCGAGAAGGCGCCGGTGCTTAGCCTGTTTGCCTCCGAACCGTTTGGCCCCAATCCCGAGGAGATGACCTCGTGGATCCTTGAGGGCGACGGCGGCAGGATTCATCACGATGCCTATAACAAGCTGGGCGTCATGGGGATTCCCTGCGGCGTGCAGGGCGCGAAGGGCGGTGGCTGGTTCCGCGGCGATCTCAACACGCTCGACGACCTGAAGGGCATGCGGCTGCGCTACGGCCGCCTTGCGGGTCCGGTGATCGAAAAGACCGGCGCAACCTTGGTGCCCCTGGCGGCCGGCGAGTTCTTCTATCACCTGCAGCAGGGCAAGGTGGACGGCGGCGAGATGTCGACGCCGGCCATGGATTTGGCCCTCGGCTTCGACAAGCTCGGTCTGCCTTACTATATGCCGGGCTGGCAGCAGCCGTCGTCCGTGCTCGACTTCCTGATGCGCAAGGACAAGTGGAGAACCTTGCCGGCAGTGCTGCGTGCGCAGATCGAAACGGCCTGCCGGGCGAACATTGCCTGGACCTTGAGCCGCGCCCCGCACATCCAGGCGATCGCGCTCGAGAAGCTCAAGGCGTCCGGCGTCGTCATCAAGCAGTGGGCGCCGGCGCTGCTCGAAGCCTTCCGCGCCAACACCGCGATCGTGCTGCAGGAGCGGGCAAGCCACGATCCCGAATTCGCGGCGGCCTGGATCAACCAGAAGGCCTTCATCGCCCAGGGGCTGACTTGGCGGACGATGTCCCGCTTGCCCTGATCCGCCGGTCCGGGCAGTTTCGTCCGGGCATGACTGTCCTTTCCTCCCAGATCGACACCCGCTCCGACACCTTCAAGAAGAACGCCGAGGCCATGCGCGCGCTGGTCGATGACCTGCGCGGCAGGGTCGAGAAAGTCCGGCTGGGGGGCGGCGAAGAATCGCGCAAGCGCCATGTCGGGCGCGGCAAGCTGCTGCCGCAGGAGCGCGTCCGCGCGCTGCTCGATCCCGGTTCGCCGTTCCTCGAACTGTCGCCGCTGGCGGCCATGGACATGTACGACAACGAGGCCCCGGGCGCCGGAGTCATCACCGGCATCGGCCGGGTGAGCGGCGTCGAATGCGTGATCGTCTGCAACGACGCCACGGTGAAGGGCGGCACCTATTATCCGATGACGGTGAAGAAGCATCTCCGCGCGCAGGAGATCGCCATCGAGAACCGGCTGCCATGCATCTACCTGGTCGATTCGGGCGGCGCCAACCTGCCGCAATGGCCGGAAGTGTTTCCCGACAAGACGCACTTCGGCCGCATCTTCTACAACCAGGCCAACATGTCAGCGATGGGCATCCCGCAGGTCGCCTGCGTCATGGGCTCGTGCACCGCGGGCGGCGCGTATGTGCCGGCGATGAGCGACGAGACCGTCATCGTGCGCAAGCAGGGCACGATCTTCCTGGCAGGCCCCCCGCTGGTGAAGGCCGCGATCGGCGAGATCGTGACGGCCGAGGAACTGGGCGGCGCCGACGTGCATGCCCGCACCTCGGGCGTGGCCGACCATTATGCGCAGAACGACAGTCACGCGCTCGGCATCGTGCGGCGCATCGTGGCCAACCTCAACTGGAAGAAGGACCCGTCGGTGTCGCTCCTGCCGCCGCGTGAGCCCAAATTCGCGGCGGAGGAAATCTATGGCGTCGTGCCGTCCGACAACCGCATCCCCTACGACATGCGCGAGCTGATCGCGCGCCTCGTCGACAACAGCGAGCTCGACGAGTTCAAGCATCTCTACGGCACGACCATCATCACCGGCTTCGCCCGCATCTGGGGCTATCCGGTCGGCATCGTCGCCAACAACGGCATCCTGTTCAACGAATCGGCGCTGAAGGCCACGCACTTCATCGAGCTATGCGGCCAGCGTGGCATTCCATTGCTTTTCCTGCAGAACATCACCGGCTTCATGGTCGGCAAGAAATACGAGGCAGGCGGCATCGCGCGCGACGGCGCCAAGATGGTGATGGCCGTGTCGACGGTAAACGTGCCGAAGTTCACCGTGATCGTGGGCGGCAGCTACGGCGCCGGCAATTACGGCATGTGCGGTCGCGCCTACAGCCCGCGCTTCCTGTGGATGTGGCCGTCGGCGCGCATATCGGTGATGGGCGGCGAGCAGGCCGCCAGCGTGCTGGCGACCGTGCGGCGCGACAATATCGAGGCCAAGGGCGGCAGCTGGTCGAAGGAGGACGAAGAGGCCTTCAAGAAGCCAGTGCGCGACGCCTACGAGCGCGAAGGCCATCCTTATTACGCGACCGCGCGCTTGTGGGACGACGGCATCCTCGATCCGATCGACACCCGCATGACCCTGGGGCTCGCCTTGTCGGCGGCGATGAACCAACCGATCGGCGCGACCAAGTTCGGCGTTTTCCGAATGTGAGCAGGTCATGACAGGTACAGTATTGACGCGCGTCGAGCATGGCGTCGGGACCCTCACCCTCAATCGGCCGAAGGAGATGAACTCCTTCGACGTCGACACCGCGCGCGCGATCGTCGATGCCGTCGAGCATTTCACCGCCGATGCGGCGGTGCGCGTGATGGTGGTCGAAGGCGCCGGCGACGCGTTCAGCGCCGGCGGCGACTTCAACTGGGTCCTGACGTGGCCCAACATGGATGCGATCACGCGCCGGGTGAGCGCCGACGCCGTGATGGGCGCGGTACAGGCGGTCTATGATTTTCCCAAGCCCTCGATCGCCCGGATCCACGGTCCCGCGGTGGGCGGCGGCGTGGGCATGATGCTGGCCTGCGACTTCGCCATCGCCTCCTCCTCGGCGCGCTTCGGCCTCACCTCGGCGCGCAACGGGCTGCTGGCGGGCATCGCCATTCCCGTGCTGATCGAGGCGGTGGGCCCGCGCGTGGCGCGCCAGCTCCTGATGCATGGTGGGACGTTCGATGCGGCGACGGCGCTGCGGATCGGGCTGGTAGATCAAGTGGTCGAGATCGAGGAGCTCGACCTGACGGTCGCCACCCTCGCCGAAGAGCTCCAGCTCTCGGCGCCCTCGGTGCAGACCCTGGTCAAGAAGCTGGTGACCCAGATCAACGCGCTGGCGCACGATACCGACGCCGCCGACATCCTGGGCGAGCACGTCGCCAATCAATGCGTCAGCGAGGAGGCGCTCGAAGGCATGAGCGCCTTCCTCGACAAGCGCAAACCGAAGTGGGCATCGTGATGTTCCGGTGTTGCAAAGTATTCGCGCTCGCGGCTTTATGCTGCCTGCTAGGCGCAGGCGCCGTGGAGGCAGACGAACAGACGGCGGCAAGAGACAATCTTGATCTCGTGATGACTGTCGTCGCACAGTCGGTACTCGCGTCCATGAATTGCACGCACGGCGACGAGGCGGCCTGGTACCTGGTGATCGCTGCCATCGATCGTCGGCAAGATTTTTGTGTTGGCCAAGACGCGAACTGGGCAAAACTCTCCATAGGATGGGAAGCGGAGCGGGTAGAAGCCGAGAAAATGAAGCTTACGGATGCCCGGGTGGGCAGCTTTGCCTATCTTCGCAAGATGAGGGAACTTCCGAAGGAGATTGCGAGCGGTGGCGGCCTCGATAATTTCTGTTCCGCTGTCCCGTGGAAGTTTCTCCTGGGCAATACGACGCCCGAGCAGCGCAAGTCGTACATTCGCAGTCATCCAGATGTTGACCTAAACGCCATGATCGCCGTGTTCGCGACAGTGAGAAATCTCGGTCTTGCCCGGGAGTGGATCGAAAGGCCCTGCGAGAAGGGTTTTTGGTCGACAACGTTCGTGCGGCAGACGCGGTGAGCGTCGTGACGCGCGTGTTCCTCTTTGTTGCCCTACTGCTGGCGACGCCCTGCTGGGCGCAATCCCAGGCGGACATCGACACGGATCTTTTCACCGCCGGCAAGGAGCTCGAGAGGATCGCTCCCGCGGTCGCGCAGGCCGTGATCGCCGTCGAGCTCTGCGGCGGCGGAGACGCCGAACCCTGGAAGCGCGTCATCGCCGCGATCGACGCGCGTCACAAGCGATGCATCGCCGAGGACGCCAAGTGGAAGGACCTGACGGAAAAGCCCGACGCGCTGGCGGGCACGTTTGCCTTCGAATCGTTTCTCCAGACGCGCGGCGCGGAAGCACGGAAGCAGGGCGCCGCGGATTATTGCGGCCGCGTGCCGTGGAAGCTGGTGCTCGATCCGGTCGCCACCGCCGGTCCCACGAAGGACGCCTTCCTGCGCGACCATCCGAAGGTCCCGGCCGAGCGGCTGGATGAGTTCCTGGTGATGATGGGCTGGTTCCGCAAACTGGGCGAAGACACGTCTTGGGTGGACACGCCCTGCAAGTCATTCTGGCCGGAAGGTCCGAGGTAATCGATGTTCTCCAAGATCCTGATCGCCAACCGCGGCGAGATCGCCTGCCGCGTCATCAAGACGGCGCGGCGGCTGGGCGTGAAGACGGTCGCCGTCTACTCCGATGCCGATGCGGGCGCGCGGCATGTCGCGATGGCGGACGAGGCGGTGCATATCGGCGGCTCGGCCGCGCGCGACAGCTACCTGGTGGTCGACAAGATCCTCGACGCCTGCAGGCGCACTGGCGCGCAGGCTGTCCATCCGGGCTACGGCTTCCTGTCGGAGAACGCGGGCTTCGCGGAAGCCTGCGGCAAGGCCGGGATCGTCTTCATCGGACCGCCGCCTGACGCGATCCGTGCCATGGGCTCCAAGAGCGAAGCCAAGAAGATCATGGAGAAAGCCCGTGTACCGCTGGTGCCGGGCTATCACGGCGACGACCAGTCGCCGGCGCTGCTGGCCAAGGAAGCGGGACGTATCGGCTTCCCGGTGCTGATCAAGGCCTCGGCCGGCGGCGGCGGCAAGGGCATGCGGGTGGTCGAGGCCGCCGACAAGTTCAACGACGCGCTGGAAGGCGCCAAGCGTGAGGCCAAGGCCTCTTTCGCCGACGATCACGTGCTGATCGAGAAATATCTCACGCGCCCGCGGCATATCGAGATCCAGGTCTTCGCCGATGGACACGGCGACTGCGTCTATCTGTTCGAGCGCGACTGCTCGATCCAGCGCCGCCACCAGAAGGTGATCGAGGAGGCGCCTGCTCCCAACATGGACCCGGCGCGACGGCGGGCGATGGGCGAGGCGGCGGTCGCGGCCGCCAAGGCGATCGGCTATGTCGGCGCGGGCACGGTCGAATTCATCGCCAACCAGGACGGCACTTTCTATTTCATGGAGATGAACACCCGCCTGCAGGTTGAGCATCCCGTGACCGAGGCGATCACCGGCCAGGACCTGGTCGAATGGCAGCTCCAGGTCGCCGCCGGCGGCCGTCTGCCGGCGAAGCAGGACGAGTTGAAGATCGACGGCCATGCCGTCGAGGTTCGGCTCTATGCCGAGGACCCGGCACGTAATTTCCTGCCCTCGACCGGCACGCTCGTGCATCTGCGGCTGCCGACGGAGGACGCGCACGTGCGCGTCGACACGGGCGTACGCCAGGGCGATACCGTGACGCCGTTCTACGACCCCATGATCGCCAAGGTGATCGTGCACGACCGCGACCGCGCCTCGGCGATGCGGCGCATGGCGGCGCTGATGGCCGCGACCGAGGTGGTGGGCGTCACCACCAACTCGGTCCTGCTGCAGGCGCTGTGCTCGCACCCGGCCTTCGTGGGCGGTGAAGTCGATACCGGCTTCATCGAGCGCTATCGCGCCGATCTCTTTCCGAAGGCCACACCTGCCGACGACAAGACCTTTGCCATCGCCACCCTCGCCCGCCTGCTGGAATGGCAGGACACGGCCCAATCGAACGACAAGGACCCGCATTCACCGTGGGACGCGCAGACCGGGTTCCGCCTGCTGGGCGAGGGCCATGACGAGGTGCGCTGGAAGGACGGCGAGCGCGACGTCGCCGTAATCGCCCGCCGCCGGCGCGACGGAAGCCTGCGGCTCGAGCTGCCGGGCGGAGCGGTGGAGGCCACGGTGCGACGGGCGGCGGACGGCCGCATCGCCATCGGCCTCGGCGACGATGCGTTCGAGGCAAGCGTCGTGTGCCGCGTCGCGATCGACGGCGGCATCGACTACACTGTCTTTGCGGGCGAGGGCGGCCGGCGCCTACGCTTGGTCGACCCGCTCGATGTCACGCAGTACGAGGCGACCGCATCGAGCGATGCCGCCGTGCGCTCGCCGCTGCCAGGCAAGATCATCGATCTGCGGGTCAAGGCGGGCGACAGCGTGAGCAAGGGCCAACCCCTGCTGGTGCTCGAGGCGATGAAGATGGAGCACACGCTCTCCGCCCCGATCGACGGCAAGATCAAGAGCGTGCGCTATGCCGTGGGCGAGCAGGTCGTCGAAGGAGCCGAGCTGGTCGAATTCGAGACAGGCTGAGCGTTACGTTACTGCGTCACGACGTAGTTCTTGGGCGGGTACTTCTTCAGCGCGGCCTCGTTGATGTCCATGCCCCAGCCGGGGCCCTTGGGCAGGATGAAGTCGCCATTCTCGATCGTGGGCGGGTTGGTGACGATCTCGTCGCGCCACGGCACGCTGTCGATGTCGGTCTCCATGATGCGGAAGTTCGGCACGGCGGCACAGAAGTGGGCGCTGATCACGCTGGCCAGATGACCGTAGAAATTGTGCGGCGCCACGTTCACCTCGTAGACGTCGGCCATCGCGGCGATCTTCAGCGACTCGGCAAAGCCGTTCCAGATCACGTCAACGATGGCGGTGTCGAACGCGTAGTTCTCCAAATACGGCTTGAAGTCGCGGCGCTCCAGCAGCGTCTCGCCCGAGGCGATCGGGCAGGGCGCATCGCGGCGCAGCAGCGCGATGGTCTTGGGGTCGTGCACGTCGAGCTCGAGCCAGGTGAGATTGTACGGCGCCACGGCTTCGGCGATGCGGCGGAAGCCCTCGGTGCGGAAATGGAAGTTGGTGTCGAGCATGACGCCGACGTCGGGGCCGACGCCCTTGCGGAACGCCTCGACCGTCTTGGCGGCGCTGCGCGCGATGAAGGCGTCCCAGTTGCGCTCGGGGAATCCCTTGCCGATCACGAAGCCAGGCCGGTAGGCGCGCAGCTTGCCGTCGACTTCCATGGCGATGTTGGTCTTGCAGGCGGTGAAGCCGCGCTTGCGGACTTCCTCGCCCACCTTGGTCATGTCGTCGTAGGTGCGTACGGGATCGGTGCCGACGATGTCCGGATTGCGCATGCGGTAGGAGCCGCAGTGCGACCAGTACACGGGAATGCGGTCGCGCAGCTTGCCGCCGAACAGTTGGTACACCGGCACGCCCAGCGCCTTGCCCTTGATGTCGAGCAGCGCGTTCTCGATGGCGGCGATCGCCTGCCGCACCACGCCGCCGCGAGACTGAGTCGACTTGGTGGCAAGCACGGCGTTCACCAGTTCGATGTCCATCGGGTCCATGCCGACCACGAAAGGTATCAGCGCCTCGATCACGCCTGCGAGGCCGGGGCTGCCGAAGCTCTCGTTGAATTCCGACCAGCCGATGATGCCGTCCTGCGTGGTGATCTTGAGGAACGAGAAGATCCGCCAGCCCGCGTCGCAGCGGAAGATCTCGTGCGCTTTTACCTTCGGCATTGTTACTTCTTCCCCCGGCTCAACAAGGCGTGCAGGAGGATAGCACCGAATGTTGCCGTGCCGATGCCGCCCATGGCGAAACCGCCGAACCGCAGAGTGAAGTCCCCGGTTCCCAGGACCAGCGTGATCGCCGCCACGATCAGGTTGCGGCTGTCGGCAAAGTCGACCTTGTTGTCGACCCAGATGCGGGCGCCCGCGATCGCGATCAGGCCGAACACGACGATGCTGATGCCGCCCATGACGGCCAGCGGAATGGCATGGATCAGGGCGCCGAACTTGGGGGAAAAGCCCAACAGGATGGCAAACAGCGCGGCCACGACGAAGATCGCTGTCGAGTAGATCTTCGTAGCCGCCATGACGCCGATATTCTCGGCGTAGGTGGTGTTGCCGGTGCCGCCGACCGCACCGGATGCCATCGTGGCAATCGCATCACCCAGGAAGGCGCGGCCGATATAGGGATCCATGTCGCGGCCCGTCATGGCACTCACCGCTTTCATGTGGCCAAGGTTCTCCGCCACCAGGATCAGCGCCACCGGTGCGATCAGCACGATCGACCTCATCTCGAACACCGGAGTAGTGAAGGATGGCATGCCGAACCACGCGGCGGCGGCGATCGGCGCACCGTCGATCGGCGTGCCCCAGCCCAGCCCATTGGTCAGCACGGCATAGATCACGCTGGCCACGATCAAGCCAACCAGGATCAAGAGGCGCCGCGCCATGCCCGAAGTAAAGACGGCGACGATGCCAACGCTCAAGAAGGTGACGGCCTGCATCCAGGCATCGAAGCCAGTCGGTGCCATGTTCTTCACGGGAATGGCCGCGAGGTTGAGGCCGATCACGGCGACGACGGCGCCGGTCACCACCGGCGGCATCAGCCGCTCGATCCAGCGCGTGCCCGAGGCCATGACCGCGAGGCCGATCACGGCGTAGACCACGCCGCAGGCCACGATGCCGCCCAAGGCCACGGCGATGTTGCCGTTCAGCCCCTTGCCGGCGTAGCCCGTCGCCACGATCACGACCGAGATGAAGGCGAAGGAGGAGCCGACGTAGCTTGGCACCTTGCCGCCGGTGACGATGAAGAAGATCAGGGTGCCGACGCCGCTCATCAGCACGGCGATATTGGGATCGAAGCCCATCAGCAGGGGGGCCAGGATGGTCGACCCGAACATCGCCACGACATGCTGCAGGCCGAGCGCCGTGGTCTGCGGCCAGGGCAGCCGTTCGTCCGGCGCGACGACACCGCCGTCGACCGGTTGCTTCACCGTCCAATTGAACATTGT
>OUNM011157778.1_pt1 | contig 38590 bp, 64 predicted proteins | sample 1769961 | NCBI WGS metagenome assembly OUNM01 (sample SAMEA3914820, study PRJEB12502) | metagenome | biome: forest; material: soil | place: USA | collected 2012-03-12 | depth 0.3 m | reverse complement strand
TCGGCAAATGCGTATCCGAAGTCCTATCCCGCGCAATCGAGTTCAATAACGACACCACCAACTTTGACCGGCAAGTCCGTATGGATGTGCTGGACATGCTCATTTGCGCGCGCGGCATCTCCCGCGTCCGCTATGTGCCAAACATGGTGCAGGTGGGCGATGCACAGGAAACCGGTACGGAAGAGACTGAAACCAGCCTGGAGCATGAGGCGCAGCAAGGTGAATCGTTCGAGGAGCTGGAGTGGGAAACCGCGCCAATCGAGCATGTCCAGTGGGATGAATACCTGCATGGCCCGGGCAAGACATGGGACTCGATTCCGTGGTTTGGCTTCAAGCATCGGCTGACGCGCGCGGAGTTGGTGGAGCGATTCGGAGAGGAAATAGGCTCGCAAGTGCCATTGGATGCGGGGCCGCCTCCCGATGATGCCAAGAAGTACCAGGACGATCAGACGTTTGAGCTGTTCAAGACAGCCCTCGTGTGGGAGATCTGGGACAAGGAAGAACGGCAGGTCAAGTGGGTCAATCTGCAATACCGTTTTGGCCCACTGAAGACGGAAGACGACCCATACGGGTTCGATAACTTCTTCCCGGTCCCCGAGCCGATCATCGCTATCGTAGACAGCGATATTCAGTCCCCGCCTAGCCTGTTCGAACAATATCAGGAGCAGGCAGACGAGCTTGACCGACTCTCGGGCCGGATCAATCGCATTATCAACGCGATCAAGGCGCGCGGGCTCTACGATCCTTCCCTAGGCACGCAAGTCTCGGAGATCTTTCGGGGCGAAGATAACGACCTGATTCCTGCGGCCGATAGTATCCGCATGCTTCAGGAGGCAGGCGGCATCGATAAGTTCATCTGGTTCGCGCCGATTGAACAGATGATGGCAGTTGTCGCGGGGCTCATCAAAGCGCGCGAGGAATGCAAGTCGGTGATTTACGAGATGACCGGCATATCCGACATCATGCGCGGTGCTACAGAGGCGGTCGAAACGCTGGGCGCACAGAATCTGAAGGTGGCCTTCGGCAAGGGCCGCATCTCGGATATGCAGCGTAATGTGCAGCGATATATCCGTGATCTGATCCGTATGCAGGCCCAGGTAATCGGCAAGAAATTCGAGATTTCGACGCTGCGTGAAATGACGCAGGCCGAATACCCGACGATGGCTGAGTATCAGGCCAAGATTGCGCCGGTCGTCATGCAATACCAGCAACAGGCGATGATGGCGCAGATGACGGGCCAGCAACCCCCTCCTCCGCCGCAACTCCCGCCAAAGCCCACGACCTGGGAAGACATCGATTCTGTCCTGAAATCGGACCAGACGCGCACGTTCCGCATCGATATCGAGACAGATTCGACCATTGCCGCGACGCAGCAGGAAGACGTAGAGCAACTCACGCAAGGGATGACGGCGGTAACGACGATCATCAAGGAACTGTGGCCGCTGGTGCAGCAAGGGGTTTTGCCCTTCGAAGCAGCCAAGGAAATTGCCATGACGACGGCGCGCAAGTTCAAGCTCGGCTCTGCGCTGGAGGATGCATTGGAGCAAATGAAGCCACCGCAGCCGGCGCCCGATCCGAATCAAGGGCTGATCGAGGGGCAAAAGCAGATTGAGCAGGTCAAGGCAATGGCGAAGATCCAATCTGACCGTGAGAAAACGCAAGCAGAAACTGCCCAGCATGAACGGGAATTGCAAGCCGATATGGTGAGGGCTCGTTTTGAAGCTGAGTTGCGCCAACAGACGGAAGCATGGGCCCAAGAGATGCAGGCACGCGAAAATGCTCATCAGCAACAGCTAGAGATTCAGCGTGATGCATCCAAGCAACAGTTTGACGCATTTATGGAACAAATGCGATTGCAGGCCGAAGCGGACCGACAGGCTAATCAGCAAGCGATGCAACTGATGATTGCGCAGATGAATAATGCACGCGCAATTGATGTGGCTGAAATCGGCGCTGCGACCACGCTGCAAGCCTCGCAAATCAGCGCTGCAAATCAAGCCTCGGAGAATCAATAATGCAAACCATCCAAATCCCAGGGGACATCCTTTGCCCGAACGATGAGTGCAGTTACATCATGCGCTCGACGGGGGCATTCACGTGCAAAACAAGGGAGATGGAATATCACTGCGATAACTGCAACAAGGATTTTGTTGTGGTCCTGCCGCGCGTGAAGGTGGAGCAGAAATAATGCCGATATACGGATGCGTTTGTCAGGAGTGCGGTCACTATGAAACCATCTTTCGCCATATTAGCGGGCGCGATGATACTCCTGTGCATTGCGGTCGGAAAATGGGACGCGTTGTCGAAGCGCCGACAGTTCAGGTTGATATTGGCGGATACACATCGCCTGTCGATGGAAAATGGATCGAGGGCAAAGCTGCACGTCGTGAAGACCTGAAGCGTAATAACTGTCGTCCTTGGGAAGGGATGGAAGCCGAAAAGAAAGCCGCTATTTCTCGTTCGAAAGAGGCAGACAAGACCTATGAGAAAGGCGTCGAAGCGGAGGTATATAATGTCTACAACAATATGAGCGTTGAGAATCAGCGCGTTTTGTCCCAAGGAGCGTGAAATGAGCAGTGTTATTGGCGGGATGGAAGACACGATTGCGAAAACCATGGCGCAGATTGGCTGGCCCGGCGCCGATCAGGTGAATGAGCCAGAGCCAGATATTGAGCCGGAACTCGCGCCAGATCCTAAGCCGATTGACCCGGAGCCAGAGCCTGCCCCGGAGCCAGAGGATGACGATCCTGCCGAACCCGCTACAGAGCCTGAGCCGGAACCTGTTCCCGAGCCGGAAGCCCAATATCGGCCTAAATGGAAAAAAGCCGCGCTGGCAGAGCTAGACAAGCTCCCCGCCGAAGTTCAGGCCGCATTTATCGCTGAAGACAAGCGCCGCGAAGAAAACTTCCATAAGGGTATCGAGCAATACCGCACCGGCCATACCGTCGCCAAGGAATGGGATGAGGTTGTCACCCCCTACCGCGCCACGATTGACCGGTTCCAGGTAAAGCCGCAGGAAGCGGTGCGCCAATTGCTGGCAACGGATCATGTATTGCGCTATGGTCAGCCGCACGAAAAACTCGGCGCGCTGTTCCAGGCAATGCAGAATTACGGAATTGACCCTGCTGATATTGTCGGCGTCTATAATAACGCGCATAATCAGCAGAACGGCGAGCCGCTAGACCCGCGCATTCAACAGATGCAGCAGCGTCTGAGCGCCTTCGAGCAGCAACAACTCTCTGCGCAACAAAATGCCCAAGCAGAACAGCAACGGCAACTTCAGGCGCAGGAGAATTCGGTAAAAGAGGTTATCCAAAAGTTTAAGGATGACCCCGACCATGAGTATTTCGATCTTTTGAAACCCGCAATGGGATCACTCCTGCAAAGCGGTGTGGCAAAAGACATGGATGAAGCCTACGACATGGCGATGAAGGCTCATCCGCAAACGGCGCAAATCTGGATTGCTCAACAGCAGAAACAGTGGGCCGATTCTAGGAAGGCTGCGGCGGCAAAAGCCAAGACCGTGACCAATGTTCGCTCTAACGGGCGTGCAAGTCAGTCTGTGGCAACCAAGGCGGCAACAATGGATGAAACCATTCGGGCTACAGCAGAGAAGCTTGGCCTCATGTGATAACTGTTAAGGAGCAATCATGGCCTCTCCCGGTCAAAGCAATCTTTTCAATGCCTTTACGGAACTGGTCTCGACCACGTACCGTAATCACGCTACCCAGGTAGCAGACAACGTTTCGCGTCACAACGCACTGTTCCGCCGTCTGACGGAAAAAGGCCGCATCCGCATTGAGGATGGCGGTCTGTCCATCGTTCAGCCACTGGACTACGCGAACAACTCGACCTATCAGCGTTACTCGGGCTATGACGTGCTGAACGTCAACGCCGTGGACGTGCTGACGGCTGCCGAATACCCGTGGCGCCAGATTGCCGTGAACGTCGCAGCCTCCGGTCTGGAAATGCGTACCAACGCAGGCCCGCAGCGGATCATCAACTTCGTCAAGGCGAAGATCACCAACGCCCAACGCTCGCTGGCTAACGGCATGTCGCTCGATATCTACTCGGACGGCACCGCTGCTAACCAGATCAACGGCCTGCAAGCACTGGTCGCGGATTCGGGCCAAGGCACCGTCGGCGGCATCAACGCTGCTACGTGGGCATTCTGGCAAAACAAGGTGCAATCGGCTGCAGCCCCGATCCAGGGCGGCGGCGCGATTACCCCGAGCGCAACGACCATTGAAAGCCTGATGCTGCCGCTGTGGATTCAGCTCACGCGTGGCAACGACATGCCGGACATGATCGTGATGTCGGATGACTACTTCAGCTTCTACGAGCAATCGCAGACCAGCCTGAAGCGTTATGCGCCGGAAGACGACGGCCAAGGCGGCATGATCCGCATGAAGTACAAGACTGCGGATGTCTTCTTCGATTCGTCGGGCGGCATCCCGGGCCAGCACGCCTATTTCCTGAATACGGACTATCTGGAGCTGGTCGCGCACCGTGACGCCAACATGACCATGATGGACGAACTGCGTAGTGTGAACCAAGACGCGGTGGTAATTCCCATCCTTTTTCAAGGCAACCTCACATGCAGTGCGCGCTTCCTCCAGGGCGTACTCAAGTCGTAATGTAGGCGCAAAACTCTCAGGAACGTGTATAATTTCCTTGCCGTCGGCAAAACCTAGAGGAAATTATGCGATTGATTGACTTGGCAGGGCAGAAGTTCGAGCGCGTTCAAGTGGTAAGCCGCGCGCCCAACATGAGCGAGACAGACACCAACGCTCGATGGAATTGCAGGTGTGATTGCGGAAAGGAGTTCATTGCCTATGGGCAAGACATCCGCAGAGGCAAGACCAAGAGTTGTGGTTGTCTGACTCGCAAAACGGTGGGTGAGCGGAATCGGCACAAAAACACTAGGCACGGTCTATCCAACACAAGGATTCACCGAATCTGGAGTGGAATGCTGAATAGGTGCAGCAACCCAAACGACATGCGGTGGATTTACTACGGCGGTCGCGGCATCAAGGTAGAAGAGCGCTGGCATAGGTTCGAAAACTTTCTTTCCGACATGGGTGTTCCGCCCGATGATTTGAGCCTTGATCGGATTAACTCTGATGGCAACTACTGCAAGGAAAACTGCAGGTGGGCGACATCAAAGGAACAGTCTGTGAATCGGCGCAGTAGTGTGATGTTGACTCATAACGGCATCACTATGACAGCGACGGATTGGGCTAGAGCATTGGGCATCTCTGCACCGGCCATGTATGGGCGTGTGGCGGCTGGATGGCCGCCAGAAAAGATGTTCGCCAAGAATCTGAAAAAATATCCGCATAAGGAGTCACCATGACTACCGCCGCAACTGGTTTTCCCCTGCTTGGCTCTCAGCCTGCAGGCAATTTCTTCCAACCTGACACCACTCAGCGTCATACGCTGGGCGCCATCATTACCGTGGTGGACCCTTTCTGGGGTGGCCAGGATCTCATCTATCTGTCGAATCCGACGGCGACGGCCCTGTCGACTGGCACCCCAGTCGTGTGGGACGTGAACAACCAGGCAACCGCAGTACCGAACACTGCCAACCTTGGTATGCCGCTGGCATTCGCTCTGAACGCCTTTCCTTCGCAAACCGGCACGTCGTATGGCTGGTTCGTGGTGGCTGGCCGATTCGTGGCTGCATCGAACGCTTCGGTCGCTGCTGCTGCGCAGATTGGTATCGCCGCTGCGGGTCGTCTGGGCGCAAACACTGCGGGCAAGGAAGTGCTGAACGCCCGCGTGGCTGCTGCGGCCACGACGACGGTGGCGAAAACGAACACCAATACCCAATCGGGCTCGAACCTGATTCGTGTATCGAATACGGATGGCTGGTTCGTCGGCGTAGCGCTGACGGGCACCGGCATTCCGGCTTCGACCACGATCACGGCTATCGACCCGGATAACCGCACTGTGACGATGAACAACAACGCCACGGCGACGGGTACGGTGACTGTGACGGGTACGTATAACGACGGTACGATTTTCTACAACGTCGTGACTACGGATCGTCCGTTCGCTCAAGGCGCTATTACGTGATCGGATTTACCAGGGGCTTCGGCCCCTGTTTCAGTTGGGACTTGGAGGCTAAACACCTCCCTTTTTCCCGCAAAACTATAAATCGTTTGTCCCAAAGGAAATGTCATGTACGGATCGATTGGCGTCATGAACAAGGAAGTGCTTCCGCATATCCGCTTTGAAACGCGGAAAGAGGAAGATCGTCAGCAAAGCATCGATGCTGGGCGGATCGTCTACAAGGACGTGGATTGGATCATTGTGACGCCCCATGGCGCACGCGATTCCAATGAGGACCGGGCTGTAGAGTGGATCGACAAAAAGGCGAACGCTGCACGGCAAGGTGCCTTTGACATCGAATTGGTATCGCAGATCCGCAAGTCTTATGAGGCATTCAAGGCAGGCAAAGAGTTGCCCGTGGAAGGCACGCCGCTTGCGATGATGCCGCATCTGTTCACGCCCGCAGAGATTGCCAACTGCAAGATGCTCAATATCCAGAGCTTGGAAGTTCTGGCGCAGGCGAATGAAGAAACCATCGGCCGTCTGGGCATGGGTGGACGTGAAATCAAGAATCGTGCACAGGAAGCGGTGAAGCTTGCGGCTAGCGGTACTGGCGATGCCATCAAGATTTCGGCGCTTGAGCGGGAAAAGGAAGATCTGAAAGAGCGTGTCTCGGATCTGGAAAACGTGATTATGGACTTGCAACGCCAAATGAAGGAAGATTCGGTAGGCGTCCCGCGTCGTGGTCGTCCGCCCAAAGTAGAGTGAGAATATGACCTGCCTGACCATTATTCAGGATGTGGCCCAGCGGATTAACCTGCCGACCCCCAGTGCAGCAGCGCAATCCACGGACCCAGCCATTACCCAGCTTGTCGCCTTGGCGAATAAGGAGGGAGAATGGCAATCGAATAAGGACTGGCAGGTTCTCACCAAGGAAGCCACGTTTCTGACGACGGCGGTACAGTTGCAGACGACAGTTTCTGCGACGGCGCCGGGGATGAAGAACATCATCAACGACACGATCTGGAATCGTGATCTCCGCCGCCCGGTCTATGGTCCGATGACGGTTCAGCGGTATCAGCAGGTACAAGCGGCTGTCTTTGCTGGCCCATGGAATCAATTCATCATCCAGGGCGACAATATCCTGTTCTTCCCCGTTCCTGCGGCGGGGCAGCATTGCTTCTTCCAATATACAACGCAGAACTGGTGCACTTCGTCCGGTGGCGTGGGACAGTCCCGCTTCATCATGGATAGCGATGTGCTGTTGCTACGTGAGGATCTGTTCAAACTCGGTCTTGAGTGGCGCTGGAAGAAAGCCAAGGGCCTGGAATATGCGCAGGAATTCGCGGATTATGAGGATTTCCTAGCTGATGCTTATGCGCGCGACGGAACCAAAGACATTTTGAATATGGGCTCCGCTCGTTACGATATTTACCCGGGTGTGCTGGTGCCGTCCGGTTCTTGGCCGATCTGATGGTACGCCGCGCCCAAAGCCAAGCCACGCGCGCGCAAGTCTCGCGCACCACATCCATTCCGTCTCCTACTGGAGGATGGAATGCGCGTGACAATATCGCCAATATGGAGCCGCAAGATGCGGTGATCCTGCAGAACTTCTTCCCCGCGACCAGCAGTGTCATGTTGCGGCAGGGCTCGACCAATTGGGCCACCGGGCTCGGAAATCAGGTGAATAGTCTGATGGTCTACAACCCGACAGGTGGCACGAACAAGATGTTCGCTGCGGCTGGCGGGAATGTCTATGACGTGACTGCTCCCGGTGCTGTTGGCGCGCCCGTCTTGACGAGCCGCACCAGTGATAAATGGCAGTACATCAATTTTGCCAACGCGGGCGGTGTCAAGCTTCTAATGGTGAATGGCTCCGATTCCGGGCAGATCTACGATGGTACGACCTGGAGCCTGATGGCGCTGACTGGCGCAAACTCTCAGGACATGATCCATATCGACCGATACGCCAATCGGGTATGGATGATCCAGAAGCAGTCCCTGACGGCATGGTATCTGGGCGTTGGCGCGATTCAGGGTGCCGCCACGGCATTTGATCTGACGCCTGTATTCCAGCGCGGTAGCTTTCTGGTGGCGCTCGGGGTGTGGACCGTGGATGCGGGCGATTCGTCCGGGATGACGGACTATCTCTGTTTCGTCTCCAATCAGGGCGAAGTCGCGATCTATCAGGGGACTGACCCGAGTCAGGCGACGACTTTCAGCAAGAAAGGCGTATGGAAGCTGGGCGCCCCGATGGCTACGCGCTGCCTGATGAAGATGGGCGGCGATCTGATCTATATCGGACGGGATGGGATCGCGCCCTTCACAAAAGCACTCGCATCGTCCCGCGTCAACACTCAGGTGAATCTGACCGGCAAGATTGACGGGGCCATCAATCAGGCGACCAGCATCTATGCCGGCATCTTCGGGTGGCAGACACTGCTATTCCCGACGAACAATATGCTGTTCCTGAATATCCCAGTCTCGGTGGGGAATCAGGAGCAATATGTGATGAACACGATTACCGGCGCATGGTGTCGTTTCACGGGATGGGCGGCGAATTGCTGGGATCTGTTCAATGAACAGCCGTACTATGGCGGCAATGGCGTGGTCGTCAAAGCCTGGGATGGCTCCTACGACGATAATGGATCGGCCATCGTGGGCGAAGCGTTACAGGCATTCTCTTATATGGGAACGACGCAACTGAAGCAATGGCTGATGGCACGCCCGATCATTCAGACGAATGGCGCCCCTGGGATTCAGATGGGTTTGAATGTCGATTACGATACAACGCCGCCTGTTGGAACGCCTGGATTCTCTCAGCCTACCTATGGGGTATGGGATGCAGGGCTCTGGGATAATGCTCTGTGGGGAACGGATGCCCTTGTCCGTAAGGACTGGCAATATATTGACGGCGTAGGATATTCCGCTGCCATCCATTTCCGCATTGGTTCGCTCGATGCTTCCGTCAATTGGGCCAGCACCGATTATCTGATGCGGGATGGAGGCGTCCTTTGAAGCGGATTATCACTGATCGCTCTGCCGATATTGTCAAATGGGTGGCGCAGAAGATTGGTGAAAAAGACATCGCACTCAGTTATGGCGCGGGTCTGGAGATGGATGGAAAGCTAGTGGCAGGCGTGGTATTCGCGGGAAAGACAGATACGAACGTCCATATGCATGTGGCCTCGGATGGCACACGTAGATGGATGACGCCCGAATATCTTGGGTTTTGTTTCGCATATCCCTTTTTTCATCTAAAATGCGAACGAGTTACCGGACACGTCCGGGCAGACAATCTGGATGCTCAACGATTTGACGAGCATCTTGGCTTCATCCGCGAGGGACGACTCCGCCGCGCATGTGCCGATGGAACAGACTTGATTATCTACGGCATGCTCAAAGAAGAATGCCGGTTCCTTACGGGCAAATACCATGCGGCATTCCTGGAGTATTTCGGACTCCCCGGATCTACCTATCAGGGCCTTTCACAAGGCGCTGGGAAAGAATCGACCGGCAACGCTTGAAGGCGGCAAGGGCGGCAGTGCGCCGCAGGCCCCTGACCCGTGGTCGACATCTGCCGCCCAGACGCAGATGAACCAACAGACGGCTGCCTATAACAAGGCGCTGAATCTGAACAATTACTCGAATCCATTCGGTAGCCAAACCAGCTCAATTAGTGGGTATGACCCGCAGAGCGGCGCGCCGATCTATCAGACCAATACCACCGCGAATCCGCTGCTGTCTGGTAATCTTAATCAGCTTCTCGGGCAGATTTGGAATTCGCAATATAATACATCCCAGAATATTTCTGGTATTAACGATCTCAATTCGCAACTGGGTGGTATAAATTCGCAAATTGCCGGCCTTGGTAATTCGATCAGTCCTGAGCAGGCGCAACTTGCGCAACAGCAGGGACAGAACGCTGCGTATGCGGCGCAATCTCAGTATCTTGATCCGCAATTCAACCAACGTCAGGAATCTCTGAATGCGCAACTGGCGGCGCAAGGACTAGCTCCCGGTTCTCAGGCATACAACAATGCCATGACGAACTTCAATAATGAGCGCCAGCAGGCATATAGCAATGCCCAGAATCAGTCCATTCTGACCGGATCGCAACTCGGCACGCAGAATCTACAGAATCAACTCGCAGGTTTGTCTGCCAAGTCTGGGCTTCTGAATCAACAGGCGCAGAATCTCGGGCAGATGGGATCGTTTATCGGGCAGAACGCCCAACTTTCCCAGTTGCCATATCAACAATTGCAGTCTATTGCTGGCCTGATTCCTGGATATACCGGGCCGTCTGGGTCTGCTGCAAATAGTGTAGATTTCGCCGGCTTGGCAAATAATGCCTATCAGGGCCAACTCGGTGCATATAACGCAAAGCAACAGGCGAATAATCAGACCATGAGCACGCTTGGCACGGTTGCCGGGATCGGCGCGGCGCTTTTCCTATGAAAAAGTCTGCGATGCTCTCGGCGGCGATTTCCAACATTATCCGGTCAGAGCTGGATCTGACGAATGCCGCTGTTTTCCTGCGCAATCTTCAGTTCGTCCGCAGCCTCATCGTGGCAACCGAAGGGATTTTTGAGGCGGCTAAATGTTCTGCCCCAAAAGGCCAGATTCGCGATTATCTTGCGCACCATATGGAAGAAGAACGGGATCATTTCAAATGGTTGTCAGAGGATCTAGGTGACCATGCTGTTTCCGCGCCGCTCATGGCTGAAGCGGTAGCCATGGCGGGCTCTCAGTATTATCTGATTTACCACTTTGACCCCGTTTCCGTGCTGGGATATATGGCAGTGCTTGAGTTTTTCCCAATGATCATGGAAAAGGTTGAGGAACTTGAGTCAATCCATGGGGAGAATCTCTGCCGGACGCTTCGTTATCACGCGCAGCATGATCTTGACCATGGATCGGATCTTCGGGAAATCATCGATGGACTGTCCGATGAACAATTTATCGGTGTTTTGAACAACGCTATGCAGACAGCCCATTACATGGAATCTGCCATCAGGAAAATGTCATGAACTTCGGATCTTTGCTTGGCGGCCTTGCTGGTGGCGCTCTTACTGGATACGGCCTAGGCGGAAATTTCGGGATGGGCTCTCCGAACAATGCAAGCTTTCTGTTGCCGCAAGGCGCTGAAGGGGCCATGAATCAAGCGCAAAGCACTGCGTTGCCTGGGATTCTTCCTGGGGCATCGGTGCCGCTACAGACCGGCGCGCAAGGTGGTGGCGCTTTTGGTGGCATTGGACAAGGACTGACCAATTCCACGGCAGGGCTCTTTCAGCCGAATGTCAGTTCTAGCCTTCCGATGGGGGGAAACCAGATGAACCCCCTGGTCCGTGCGCTTCTCATGAGCAGGTGAACCCATGCAATTGAACTTTGCTACCTACGCCACAGCGGCGGCGATCACGCCTAGCGATACGGTTGCCCAGACCTATCGCGCGATCTATGTTGGCGGCGCGGGGAATGTTTCGGTCGTCACGGCTGGCGGCAACACGGTGACATTCACGGCGCCCCCTGTGGGGACAATTCTGCCGGTCGAAGTCCAGTTCGTGCGCGCGACATTGACGACGGCAACGCTACTCATTGGGCTGGCGTAACGGAGGAACCATGGCAGATCCAGCATCTCCGGGCTTCGTTCTCCCGCAGTTTCAGGGGAATCTTTACGACATCCAGACCAAGCAGGCTCTGGCGCAGGCGCTATTGCAGAAAGGCATCCAAGGTAATGCCGAAGCCTATAAGCCTGCTGGCGGTGGCTATCAATATGTTCCGCAGATGGGAATTGGCGGTGCACTGAGCAATGCCGCCAATCTCGCATTGGGCGCATATCTGCAAAAGCAAGCCGGACAGGATCTGACCGGACTCGGTGCCGCGCAATGGTCGTTGCTGACGGGTGATAGTATGCCGACGGCGGCGTCATCCGGCCCAACTGGTGAGCAATTGGGTGCTGCGCTCGGTGGCGGCGGTGGCCCGACGAATGCCAATGCGGCTGCGCTGTCTCAAGCCATGCAGCCGCAACAGACGCAAGCGCGCGTCGCTCCCTTGCAGCCGGGTGGCGCCCTGAATCCTGCGGGCCTGCCTGTTGGCGTCGCTGCGCAGGAATACCTGCGTGATCCAGCCGCGTATTCAAAAGAATTTATTGCGCCGTTCTACAAGCCGACGGAAGCTACTCAGTTGGGGCGACAAGCCAATCTCACGCCTCAACAAATCCAATCGGCAAACCAAGGCATCTTGACTCAGAAGCAATACATCGCTCCATTGGCTGGCGGCGCTGGGCAGGTATACCGAGATCCGACCAACCCATCTCGCGTGCTAGCGCAGAACCCGAACATCGGGGAAGGCATGCAGCCCGCATATGACGCGCAGGGCAACTTCATCGGCACGATTCCGATTCCCGGCTATGCCGGCGCAGTAGAAGGGATTGCTGGCGCGAAAGCGCGCGGCGCAGCGCAAGGCGAGACGCAACAGATCTTCAATCCCGCCACGCAGCAAATGGAGATCGTGCCGAAATCCAGCGTTCTCGGCGGCGGTGGCTCATCTCAAGGCGGTCTCGGAACTGGCCGCCTTGGAACTTCGATGACGACAGGTGGAGGTACAGGAGGCATTGCTGCCGCGCCAGCTCTAGGCGCCCAAGCGGCAATGGAAGCCGAAGGAAAATCCCAAGTCGAGCAAGGTATGCGCACTCAGGAGCTAGCGGGCGGCGCTCCGAATCAACGCCTGTTCCTCGGCGAACTGCGGCAGACGCTGGGTGAGTTCAATTCCGGAGATCCGAATGCCGACTGGAAACTGACGGCCAAGAAACTGGCAAATGCTAATTCTCCATTTGGGAACGTCTTCGATCCGAAGAAGATTGCCTCGCAGGAAATGTTCAACAAAGCGGCCGGGCAGCTTGCAATGGAACAGTTCAGAAATCTCGGTTCTGGCGGCGCGAATTCGACGCTGGAAACCGCGATCAAGACGAATCCGAATCAGGCGCTTTCGACGCTGGGCAACAAGGGAATCATCGATCTACTGTCTGGAAACGTGGATGCGCAAGAGCGCAAGGGCGATGCATGGCAAGCCTGGAAGGAACAGAATGGTCCGGGGAGCTATAGCAAGTTTCAGACGGAATGGAACAAGAAATTCGATCCGCGTGTTTTTATGATTCCATATCAGAGTAAGGACGAGGCCATGAAAATGGTGAACTCCATGCCTGAGAATGAGCGCAAGGCATTTCAGCAGAAATTCAACTTTGCTGTGCAAAACGGCTGGATTCAACTCCCGGGGCAGTAATGGCAAGCGCAAACGACTACAACGCGATTTACCAAGAGGCAGGGAAGGCATTCAATGTCGATCCCAATCTCTTGCGCGCTGTCGTCCATGTGGAAAGCGGTGGAAATCCTAATGCCGTTTCAGAAGTTGGTGCGCAAGGACCGGCCCAACTTATGCCTACGACCGCCAAGTCATTAGGCGTAAAAAACGCATTTGACCCACGAGAAAACATTTTCGGCGCAGCAAAGCTTCTTGATGAGAATCTGACGCGATATGGGAATGCAAATGACGCCATTCTTGCTTATCATGGCGGCACGGATCAAAAGAATTGGGGGCCTAAAACCCGATCTTATCTCGAAAAAGTAACCAACGCATATCAAGGGACGAAAATGCCCAGCACAGTAAATACGCTTGGCGAAATCAACGCACCGGACGCGTTCAGTTCCTATTTTTCGGGAGGGGCGAAGGGGGCGCCGCAACAGGTCGATGCATTCACGACTTATTTTGGTGGGCCGGGGCAAGCCAATGCCGCGCCAGTAGCGCCAGCACAAGCACCGAAACAGGCGCCTCAGCGATCCGGATCGATGCTGGATGAACTTGGACGACAGATCGGCTTGACTGCGCGCGCAGGTGCAACAGGGATTTCCGCACTCCCCACTATGGCAGGGGATGCGCTGAATTCGCTTATCAACATGGGAACCAGCGGAATCAACAGCCTGACAGGGAAGAATATCCCACAGTTGCAGATGCCGTCGCAGGTGGTGCAGCAAGGACTAAATGCAGCAGGATTGCCGCAGCCGCAGAATGCTACCGAACGTGTTGTCCAGGATATAGCAGGAGCAATGTCGGGTGCGGGCAGCCAAGTGGCGCTTGGCCGCGCTCTGGCAAATGCTGCATCCCCAGTCACGCAATCTGTCGGAAATCAACTTTCCCAGGCTGCAGGCGCGCAGATCGTAGGATCTGGCGCCGGTGCAGGTGCAAGCGGAACGGCACGCGAAAGCGGGGCTGGTGTTGGGGGCCAGTTGGCCGCTGGATTGCTCGGCGCCGCTGCCCCAATTGTGGCAGGCCGTGTTCTCGCACCTCAAACCCGTGCGGAAGTTACAACCCTTATGAATGAGGGTGTAACGCCGACCCCGGGCCAGATCCTTGGCGGCTTCGCTCAGCGCACAGAGGACAAAGCACGCAGCATTCCAATCCTTGGTGACATGATTACGAACGCCCAGCGTCGTGGCGTGGAGGATCTGAATCGAGCCGCGTATGCGCGTGCATTGCAAGGCGTGCCTAATGCAGACATCCCGAAGACGCTTGGCCGGGAAGCGGTAGATGACATCGCCAAGCAACTTGGGAATGCATATGACGATGTGCTAGGCAAGATGACTTTTCAGGCTGACCAGAAATTCCTTGGGGATCTGGCCAATGTCGCCACGAATGTCAGGAATCTTCCGCCTAAGCAGGCTTCTGCATATAAGAACTTCCTCGATGACAAAATCCTAGGACAGATGTCGCCCAATGGCGCTATGAACGGGGAATCGCTGAAGCGCGTGGAGAGCGCCCTCACTCGTGAGGTCAAGCAATTTTCTAGCTCGCCAGATCCTTTCAATCAGAAGCTCGGCGAACAACTTCAAGGAACGTTGACGGCATTCCGTGATTCGCTGATCCGCACCAATCCTGACCAGGCGCCCCAGCTTCGCACGCTGAATGAAAGCTATGCGAACTATGCACGTCTGCGTGATGCTGCTGGTCGGATTGGCTCTGCCGATGGCGTCTTCACGCCAGCACAACTGAATTCGGCGGTGCGAGCGGGGGATAAGTCTGTGGCTAAAGGTGGCTTCGCGCGCGGAAACGCGTTGATGCAGGATCTATCCGGAGCTGGCGTCAATGTGTTGGGACCGAAATATCCGGATTCCGGAACGGCCGGCCGACTGGCATTGGCAACGGGTGGCGCGGGTATTCTCGGCGCAACAAGCCCTGGAGCGCTATTGGGTCTTGGCGGCACGGCATTGGTTTACACGCCTCCGGTTCAGAAGGCTATTGCGGCAGCATTGGTCAAGCGGCCTGAAGTCATCCGGCAACTAGGAATTCAGGCACAAGGATACAACCCCGCGATGATTGGCGCGCTACTGTCGTCGCAATCCCTCAATTCCAATCAGGGGACAGGGCGGTGAGCCGATCTCGTAGGGACTCAATTTCTCTATCTCTCTGCTCTTCTGCTTGCCGAACTGCGTGATTGTGGTACGTCCACATGGCAATGGAGATGGCCCATCCGTAGGGGACGAAGATGCAGATGAGATAGGCACTGATGATGGCAAGGATGAAAAGGGCTACCTTGGGCATGGCGGGCGCTCCGATTAATTAATGAACAAAGCATAGCACAGTTTAGGAGAATATAATGCCGCGTAACGGCTCAGGGACGTATGCCCTCCCACCTTCGAATCCTACGGTCCCCGGCACGGTCATTTCATCGGGTGGCTGGTGGAATCCTACCAGCAACGATCTTGCCACGGCCATCACGCAGTCTCTGGCGTATGACGGGCAGACTGTGCCGATTGCCAACCTCCCGATGGGCAATTTTCGCCACACGAATGTTGCCAACGCGATCAACCGTAATGAGTATGCCACCTACGGCCAAGTCCAGGACGGCCAACCGCAATGGATGACGGTTACTGGAACAGACACGATCCTGGGTACGATTGCCCCGGGCCCTACTGGCTATGTTGCGGGACAATCGTTCCGATTTGTCCCTGCCGGCCCGAATACGACCAATGCAGTCACACTGAATATTAACGCCCTTGGCGCCAAGAACATTACCAAGAATGGCACTAACCCGCTTGCCCCCGGTGATCTAGCGGGTGGAACGGTCATCGAAGTAATCTACGATGGCACGCGGTTTCAGTTGATGGCGGGCGGCTCAGTGCTGACCGGTCATGGCCAATGCCGCTTGGCGGCGACGAGCACCACGGTTCTTAAGCTCTCTCCATTCAATGGTAGCAGCCTGATTATCGGTGGCGTCACGCAACAGATTCCATCTGCTGGCGTAACCTACACACTGAGCGGCCTAGCCGCTAGCACGTTGTATTACGTCTACGCCTTCATGAATGCCGGCACGATGACACTAGAAGTCGTGACGACGGCGCATAGCACCGGCACGAACGGCGTGGAGATCAAGACTGGCGATGCTACTCGTACGCTAGTAGGTATGGTGCGCACGAATGGCAGTACGTTGTTTGCCGATACCGCAACGCAACGATTTACACGCTCTTATTTTAACGATCCAGGTATTGATGGTCTTAATTGGTTCACCGCGAATCGCTCTACAACATCTGGATCATTTGTTGAGCTCAATACAGAAATTCGAATTGAATTTATTAGTTGGGCTGACGATGTTGTCACGTTGGGCGGAGCCGGGATCTCCACGCAAACGACTGCGCCAAATCTTAACTCTACAGTTGCGGCGATTGACGGAACGCTTGAAATAGGCACCTATTCCGCCGGTTATGGCCCGACCAATAATTTCGGTGTGCCTTATTCTTTCTGCAAGCCGCGCAAAGGCTTGAGTGAGGGCTATCATTATTTCACGCTGTTCGGCAAAGTAGGAGGCGGCACTGGTACGTGGTCTGGCGGTGCCGTGACGACGTCGAATCCCGATGGCTGCACCCTCACCCTCTCTGCGAAACACTAATATGACTATCGCCATCTTGGAAACCTTGATCCATGGCTAACGTCAGCCTGCCACCCCTCCATAAGCGCGCCGGTAATTGGCTGCTCAATACCTATGAGACAGCGGTGATTACGTTCGATGGCGCGCCGTTGGCAATCACGTTTAATCGCGGCTGGACGGCAACACAAAGCACATCCTTTACCATCAGGAACATCCTGACTGGCGAGGTACTGGCCACGAAGACATGGACTGGCGGGCTTGGAAGTGCCATTGTAATAAATGGCGAGATCCATTTGTTCGGATCGACGGATTGGGGGGCGAATGGAAACGCAGTCATTCATTCGATGCTAGATGCTGGGTTTAATCCTTCTGCGCCATCGGTGATCTTGCAGGCAAATACCAGTTATCGCATTTTCAATACCGATATCTGCGCCACGCCATGTGGTTTCACTATGACGTATGAAACCACTAGCGGCATCTATTTCCTCACATCAACAGACGGCAATTCATTTTCGCCCGTCCTGAATGCATCAATCCATCAGGGGCAATATTGTGCTTGCCCATCCATAGCACGCATCGATGGCTGGTATTATCTTACCTATTTATCCTATCTTGATAGCAAGTACGTCACGCAGGTTTCCCGCTCTCAGGATTTGATTACGTGGCAGGACTTCACCGGAAATGCGACATACCAATCCTATATCTGCCTGCTGGCACCAGATGGGCCAGGAGAGGGCATTAATGCTAGCGATGTGTCGATGACCGAATATAATGGCTGCGTGTATGGCGTCTATTTAATTGGCGACCAAGTAACATGGGGACACCTAATAACATTCGTATATTTTGGCTCTATGGCGGCATTGTTCGCTGAGTTCTTTCCTACAGCATAAAGTGAAACCCGGGGTCTTGAATGAGCGAAAACGTGGATCACGAACTTAGAGAGAGGTTCGCGCGCCTTGAAGCTCAAATGGAAACGTTGCAGCAGCTTCCAAGCAAGATGGATTCCCTCTTGCAGTTGCAGATTACGTTTTCGAGCGTTCAGGAACATACGCGCGGTCAGACAGAGCGTGTCGCTTCCATCGTGACCCATATTGAGGATCACAGCAAGCGATTATCCGGAGTCGAATCCAAGCTGATTGGCTTGAAAAACTGGATCGCAGGAGCATTGCTAGTCATGACGATCATTGTTATTCCATCCTATGCGTTTCTGTTCAAGGAGCAGCGCGAACAGATGGTGTTGATTGATCGCCGCCTATCGACTGTGGAGTATGAAGTTCAGAGGACGAAACGATGAATTTTGATGAGGCTTTCACGGCGCTGATGGGTAACGAGGGGTCTTACAGCTGTCATCCTGAAGATCCCGGCGCGGAAACCATGTGGGGCGTCACAGCGCGGGTCGCTCGGCAAGCCGGGTACATGGGAAACATGCGTGATCTCCCATTGGATACGGCAAAACAGATCGCGCGAAATCAGTATTGGAATGCCGTGCGCGCAGATGAGTTGCCGTCTACCGTGCGATTCGATGTGTTCGATGCGTCTTATAACAGCGGGCCGAAGCAGGCTATCAAATGGCTACAACGGGCTGTTGGATCAACGGAAGACGGTCTGTTTGGACCGGGCACCATGGCAGCGGTGGACAAGACCGATCCTGATGTCATCTATCGTCGCTTCAATGGGTATCGACTGCGCTTCTATACATCGCTTCCCACATGGGGCGCGTTTGGAAAGGGCTGGGTCAATCGTATTGCTGACAACATGCTGAGGGCTTGATATGCCGCTAATCCCGATCGCCATGGCACTTGGAAACTTTGTGCCTTATATCATCAAGATGCTTACCGGCAGCGATAAGGCCGAAGATATTGCAGGCCATGTCGTTGGTATTGCGCAATCCATTACCGGCACTTCCGATGGCGACGCTGCGTTGCAGGTCCTGAAGGCTGATCCAAACAAGCTGCTTGAGTTTCAACAGACGATGGCGCAGCGCCAAGATGATCTTGAGAAAGCCTATCTAGCTGACACGGCTGATGCGCGCGCGCGTGATGTTGAACTTGCCAAGGTCGGCATGTATAACTATCGCGCTAACATCTTGGTCGGTGCTGCGTTGCTACTCGTTATTGCATGCCTGATCGTCGTAGTCTATCTCAGCGATCTGAACGAGTACGCCAAGGGCACGATCACGCTTATTTGCGGTCGCGCCCTTGGCTGGGTGGAGCAGATTTTCTCGTTTGAGTTTGGCACTACGCGAGCCAGCAAGACAAAAGACGATACGATTAGCCGGCTCACCAAGTGATTATTTCAGCGGAGGAAGGCCAAGGCGGCTCCGAATGATGGGGTCCGTGTATTCGGCCTTCGCCTGCACCGAGACGGGCTTCAGATCGGTGCCCGCCGTCGCCTTGACACCCTTCATGCGTGCCACAGCTTCAGCATAAGCTGGAATAGCCATCATCATTTCCTGGGCCACTTCCTTCTGACCGAGAATCACGCTTACCGTGCGCACCTGTTCCAACAGCATACAGTTCTCATCGGTAATGCTGACACCGACAGAGAAACCAAACGTCATCCCCTGTCCGCCTCCCGACACACCAAACTTGCAAAGTGCGGTAGCAACGATGTTCGGGGCATATGCCGTGGCAACCGGGATGCGCGCAGCTTGATAGCTCACGCTATCGCCCTGAACAGACACATTCGTCTGGGCATTGTTACCGTTGTTGGCGTTGGAATTGCTGTTGCTGGCGCTGGATTTGTTGTCATTGCGCGACGATTGCGACTGGCCTTGATGGGCATTGCCACCGTTAGCCGTCTGTTGTTGACCCTGCGTAGAATTCCCGGAACCTACGACAGCACCGCCCGTAGCCGACGAGTTACCGGAGCCAAGCACCGAACCACCAGCGCCACCGGCACCACCGTTACCGCCAGCGCCACCACTAGCGTTAGCAATACCCACAGCCCCAGCAATCGCACTACCCCCATTGCCACCATAGCCCACGCCTCCCTGGTTAATCGTGTCACTACCTGAGCAGTTGCCTTGGCATCCGCTATTGGTTTGAGCAGCGTGTGCAAGACCCATTGCGCCCGTCAGTACAGCAAGGATAAAAATCTTCTTCATTGGTATTCCCCGGAGTCATGATTGATCCTTGATTTCTGCGAGCATGGCTGAATCGATGGCATCGCGCAAACTTTTATTGCCATTGAATCCATTCAAACGAGTGGATGAGATCCTATCTAGGTTGTAGAATCCATTTGTAAATGTCTGCAACCAATCCAAACGAACGGTATCCATTTTCGCCGTTTGTTCCGTTTCATCATCGTGAGAGACCAATGCATTGGCTTGCCATGCGGACCACATTGCTGTAATGGTAAGATCTTTGTACCAGTCGTGCGTATCGTCGCGCTCCAGAAGATGGGATCGACCAGACGCAGAAATCCACGCTTCGAATTTCTCACGCGTCGATAATGTACGGGAGAGGACGGCATTAAATCGCATACATGCGTTCCCCAAGCGATCTCCTAATGCCTTGCATTGCTTACCGTGTGACACTAACCCCGCAGCGGTCATCACGTCTGAAAGGAATTTCCTCGCTTCCTTGATCTCTGCATCCGACAGCGCCACACCCTGTCGGTCACATCGGATGCAGGCGCGCGGCATGGGAAATACTTTCTCGAATGCTTCGCGTTCGTCCACAGTCTCCCCGCTGCCAGGCTGGCTGACGCGCTCCAGTTCGCGGATGCGGGCGAGCATGGCGTCTGCCGGGGTGGCGGATTGCTGGCGGCCGTTAGCGGCCAACATTGCATCGATCACATCGACTTGCTGCCCTAGCTTCACGGCTTCGTCACGGCATCGGCGCAGTAGGTCAATGAACTCCGCCTGCGCAGCGGGTGCCGGAGCTGGCGCACTCGTTTCCTCCAGATACTTTTCCAGCTTGCGCATATCCTCGCTGGCTTGGCGTCCGGCCTCGTCCAAGGCCTCATATCGTTTGAACGGATAGGGCGCTTCTACAGTCGGCGCTGGTGCGGCGGCAACTGAACGCGCGAACTCCAAAAGCCGGGACTCTTCAAAAACCCATTGGCCCATTTCGCAGTTGTAATGACCATATACACCGGCATCATGCTCAATGAGCGCGTCAGTCATATAGCCCTTCACAAACCGACCGCCAGCGATGGTCGCTGCATGTTCGGCTTGGCACTCTGGCGAGTGATTTACGCCATCGGTGCATCCGCAATTCATGCCTTTGCAAGGTGGATAGGTATTCGGCGCTGGTGCGGCGGGCGCGGCGAGGACATGCTCCAGCATTGCGCGCGCTTGGCCTGCATGCAGTAGGTTTGTACCGGTCGGCCACGATGCATTAGGCATGGACGCTTTTTCGCGGTCAAATGCCACATAGCAATCCGGATAGAAGTCTTGCGGCAGCTTCCACCCAAGGAAGCGCGACACCATGTCATCGGTGACCGCCACCCCCTCCCCATTTCGGGCATCCGCAGAATGGGCGGCGAAACGATCCAGCAGCACGTTCGAGTAGTCCGCCAACTTAGCCTTCACGTGTTCGTCAGCGTGGAAATACCACTCGTCGATCATCGTGGCGATCAGCCCCGTTTGGCATGCGTTGTGGTCGGTCATGATTGGTCCTTTGCGGCGGCGAGGATGGCGCGGATCTTCTCGACTGCCCGATGGGACATGTCGTATTCAGGGAAACTCCACACATTGATATTCTTCACGCAGGCTCGCATCAGAGATTCAATGTCTTGAAGGTAGTTTTCCGCATCACTCAACTCCCCCTTCGCAGCGCCAAACGCTTCCGGGGCGGGGCGGTGGTTCCATTTAAGGCGCAATTCATATTCATCGTCGCCATTTAAGAAGACTCCGCAATTATCGATTGTTACGCAACGAACAATTTCCTCGCCGGCATACACATGAATATACTCTGCGTCAGAACCACAAAACGGACACGGCTTGAGCGCCTCGCTGTCTCGCTGGTCCTGCGGCTCGCCAAGGTTAGGTTTCGTGGTCATGCCTTCTCCCTCATGATGGCGCCGCAGTGAGGGCAGCGCTTTTTGGTCTTGTCGTTACGGGCGTGGATGGCGCGCGTCAGCACCGATTGATTCATGCCGACTGCTTTGGCTGCTGCATACGCCGTCATGCCTGGATTCGAGCGCATCATGTCTAGCGCTAGTTGTGTCTTGGTCATCGTCATACTCTGTGTGTTGCCAACACCTGAATAATATGCCGCATGCAGACAACTAGCAAGTATTATTTTGTGGGATTCATCATCCATGCCGCAGCTGCATCAGGACGGATCAACTTGCCGCGTTCCTCCGCGCGTTTGATGCGCTTTCTGGCGTTGCGCCGGTCAAACATCTCCGGGCTTCGCTCTCTTGCGCGTTTCAAGTATTCCTGGCCGATCTGCTTGCGCGTCTTCTTTGGCTTACGCTTGCTACGTCCCTCTCCGCATGCCCACATAGCTGTCAGGGACGCCTTGTGCATCACATAATCCACGATATAGACACCACGGTCCCGATGGTTCGCCAGCACATCGCCAATCCGGCTTTCTGAATATCCAGTGGTCTTGGAGAGCTGCGCCATCGTCTGCGGGCTACGCTTCTCAAGCGAGATCTTGATTGCAATCCAGCAGCGTTTAGGATGTGAGCGGGTCACACAATCCCGCTTTCCCATGCCGATCAATCTTGCGCGCTGATAGATTGCCCCGAACGACCGACCTGGAATGTTCGCGGCCCATGTCTCGATTTTTTCCGTGGAAGTCCAGAACTTTCGCAACAGATCGTCTTCCTTCTTATGCCAAACCTTCTTCACCCCCGCCTCCTAGACGACTTTCATTTCAATACGCTTTGTCGCTTCCAGCGTCTGCCATACCGAGCATTTCGCCTGTGCTGCGGTCATGCGCCACCGTAGCTTTTCCTCTTCTTCCGTGGCGATCCTGAGAGCATCCAGCAACTCCAGGTATTCCGGATGCGCATAGGCCTCTCTCTCCTGAGCGGCGGCGGATGGATATTCTCTCTCTACCGCCTTCATGAGCATGGCTTTCTTGGATTTGCGAAATTCTTCCAAAAATATACGTTCCGCCTTGGCTTTCGCATAGAGCGGCGCCGTATCTCTCAGGAAGTCCAGCGCCTTGAAAATGTTGATCGAGTCGTCTTCGTTCACCATGCTTCCTTCCTCAGAATCTCCGCCTCGTGGGCCAAGGCTTCCACCTTCGCGGCCATGTCCTGAAGCTCATCAATGGACTGCCGCATATCCTCAAAAGAGGAATAGTCCAAAGTTCCATCCTGCAAGGCCTTGAGAGCATATGCCGTTGCATGACGGATGGACTCGCATCCATCGGTAAAGCGCGTCATCAGCTCTTTGTATTCAGCCCGGACTGTCGCGTACTTCCCTCGGGCCATCAGGATGTCTTGTGATGTCTCTTTCATGATTTGTCCAATCCACATAGCCAGTCCATTGAGCAGTCCAGAACCTTGCACATTGCAATAGCATTCCGCAGGCATGGTTCCCGCCCCCCATTCTCATATCTCGCTATGGTTGGGCGCTGCAAACCGCAATGGATGGCGAACTTCGTTTGGCTCATGCCTCGCTCTCTGCGGGCCGAGCGGATTCGATCTCCTAGTGTCATTTGTCTGCCCCCTGTTGCCGCTCGCGCTGGATGGCGGCGTCCATGATTTCATCTGCTCCAAGGTTTTCGTTCTCGGTCATTAGCGCGGGAAACTGCATGAAAGAAACCTTCCGTGGACTGATTTGGCAATCCGTGAGGCCGGGGCGAACATCTGCGCGTTCGCGCAGCCACCGATACCGCTCCGCATCCCTCTTGTCCGCCTCGCTCGCCGCGTCTGCCGGGGTGGCGGATTGCTGTGCGGCATGCTCTCGGAAATACCTTGCCATCCAACGCATGCGGTCCGGGTGCGGCATATCGGTGGGGCAGAGAGCGTGCGCGCTCATCATCACGCGACCGTCATCCTTGCCATCCGCCTGCGCAGCGGGTGCCGGGGCAACATACGTTTGGCACATGCCAGTGTGTGCAAGGCTTCCGCATGCCTTGCACTTCGGCGCTGGTGCGGCGGGCGCGGCGAGGGTTGGCAGCGGCATCCAGTGAGATACCTCAAACTTGCATTCGTCTTGTGTAACCTGAGACATCCACTTGCCATGAAACAGTCCGGCAATGTCGTGGTAAAGGCCAGAATGCTTGATTCCCTTAACCAGATAGTCTTTCTCAGCAGTCGGCAGACTGTCCGCGACAGCAATCCATCCACTCAACGCCACCCCCTCCCCATTGCGGGCATCCGCAGAAACGCTTACGGGGTCAACATGCCAGCCTTTCTGCTCGTAACCAAGCAGACCTTCTACTGTGGGCTTGTAGCCATCGATACGTGCCCACGCTTTCACGCAACTGGCTTCTGTAGCGACAATCTTCCCGCTTGGGTCAAACAGGTTCCATTGTCCAGCTTTTCGGGCATCCGCAGAATGGGCGGCGAGGATAGCGCGGGCGATGCATGGGACATCCCAAGCGCGATTTCCTGTGAGGCTTGCCGCAGTCATGTTCGCCGCCTGCATAGCCCAAGCCGGAATTCCGCAAGTTTCATCAAAGCCTTCCGGGAATTGTGTCAGTCCCGCTTGGCGTGCGTTGTGGTCGGTCATGCCTGACTCCCAAGAATGATTGCCTTACGTGCAGCACAGGCGTCCGTTACCTGCGCCATTTCTTGCGACGATGCGCCCTGCTCTTCCGCTTGACGATAGAGATTGCGAAGGGCGCGTTCGGTCGATGCCGCGTTGATGTAATCCAGGTGCTTGTTAAGACTGAATGGCGCCGGCTCATGCGGGATGCTGTCGCGCTCCGGATCATCCCCAGTTTCCAGGCAGAACACCTTCAACATGGCGTACTTGAACGCATAGCTGATCGCCTTGCCGGGTCCCTTGTCCTGCGGGTCAATGCCGTATCCGAACGATTCGACTTCAATGAAGTCTTCCGGCTGATCCACGTTCACCAGACGCACACCAATCGTTGCTTCCGTGCGGTTGCCATCTTGTGAATGGCTCTTGACCGTCACAACCGGCATGATTCCAGCCTCAAGCAATGCAGGCCGGATCTTGGCCGTCACAGCGTCATGGCTGACGAATGTATACTGATTATTGACCTTCTTGTCCTCTTTCTGGACGTAGGAAACAGCCTGCATGACCTTAGCCATGCGTTGATAGATATTCAGCATACTTTCCCTCTCCTGTTGTTCCCGGTCGCGTTGTTCGAATTCTGCCAAGCCACCATCATTATTGTCGTCGTACACCTTATCCCCTCCAGCACATCAGAAACACGATAGCCACCGTCACAGCAGCTGCTGCGACATAACCCCACACGGATTCCTTCTTGCGCGCCTCGAATGTGCTATATGGGCCAAACGCATCATTCAGGCTGCGCGGGGTGCGGAAATGTGTGTGCTTAATCATGATGGCTCCCGAACTAGTATCGTCGTACGGATTCACTCGAAACGCCCGTTTCCGCGATCTCGCAGAACCTTGATCGTCTCTGCCGTAAATTCGCTGTCAGGGCTATGCCCGAACCACTCGCAAGCGCTGACCACGCCGAACTTGCGGATCGCGTTTTCAAACTCATCTCCGGCGCATCTCACTTCGACGTGAGGTAGATCGTCCGGCCCACCGTCCTTGATCTGCTCGCTCATTGCATCACCTCCGCAAAGTCCCAATCCGTATAAGAATCACAGTAGAAAGCGCCCATCGCACAGGATACGGCGCCCATGATTCCGCCCAATTCGCCAGCCCAGGTACGGTAGATATTCCCAAAATCGTCTACCAGATGACCTAGAAGGATGTCTGTTACGTACCCGGATCTCATTGCATCATCCCCTTTTGCTTGGCTTCCGTGCGCTCACGGCTCTGTCGTTCCATGACTTCATCTATGTTGTCTTCTACGATGCGCTCACTCAGCTTGTAGAGATAAGCATCCATCTCCGAGTCGATGCGAGCCATGTAATCCGAGTTGGATTCGCCCGTCATCGGTCTCTGACGATGGATCTTCAACAGATCGCCAAGCGCCTCAAGCGCATCATCTCCAGCAAAGTAGTTATCCACCGCCCCTGCGGTCAGGTCGGCCAGGATTTCTTTCTTAGCTCGTTCGAAAGCTGACATCGTTTTCCCCTGTGTGTGTGTTGTGTCGATGGCTGAATCATAGAGGCAACCACAGCGCATTGCAAGTACTATTTTGCTTGCATAGGCGCAAGGAATTGCCTACACTACGTCTATCAACACCGGAGTTAGATATGCGAGAACTTGAAACAATCAAGGCGTGGCTGAACAAGAATCGCGGCAAGTGGAGGGAAATCGCCAAGGCCGCAAACGTCAGTACCAGGACAATCTATACGATCCTGAATGAGGATCAGCCGAACGTGAGCCTGCGCACGCTTCGCAAGCTGCAAGATGCCAAGAAGGAGTGGAAATGAAGCTGTCAGAATGGTTTTATGACTGCGACCCGGTGCATATTGGCTGGTATCACGTGAAATGGAGTAATGGGAGCGAATCAGGTTTCAACTGGTGGTGGAACGGAAAACATTTTGGGGACGATGTACTTGCGGTGATTTGGAGTGAGAGGAGCCAATTTTTGGCATGGCGAGGACAGCTGAAATGACCGCCTATCGCATCCTGTATATTCTGCTGGCGCTGTGTGCCTTGTGTTTCTACTGGGGGATATGATGACCAAAACGCAATCCGAAGCTATCGAGCGTGCCTGCGGGCATGAAAACCTGTTGGCAGAGCTTATAACGGCGCTGGAAACCGCGATCTATTTGGCGGTCATTACAGATGAGTGCTGGGATGACTCAAGATTGAGTCGATGCGAAGAAGTCTTGAAGCGTGCGCAATCCATCACTGCGAAATAAGTCAAGTTAACAAACCCTCTGTTGCAAGTGCGCCATAGGCGCGCACTTTTCGGTAGAAGCGGGTAAGATAGTGATGTGAGCGCAATGCTTACATGCCGCATAAGCCCCAGGTAGTCGGAAGCTGCCTGGATAACGCTAAACGTAGTGCGGTCAGGGAGGGGATGCTTGATTCCGTAAGGACGGCACCCCGTAACTACGACGGGGCTTCCAAGCCCCTCTCCCTGACCGCTGGGTCAAATAAAAATGTCAACGATTACACCTGTGGGCTGGAACGAATTCCAGCATTACAAAGACCGGGCCCCGTCATGGATAAAACTCCACCGACGATACCTTGACGATTACTCATTCCATTCGATGCAAGATGCTAGCAAAGCGCTAGCACCGATGCTTTGGCTGCTAGCAAGCGAGTACGACGGGGGGCAAATCCCCTTCGATCTTGACATGCTGGCCTTTAGGCTTCGGACCGCCAAGGAAAAACTCGCAAATTCTCTTAAGGAGTTGATTGATAAGGGTTTTTTCATCGCGGAGCAATGTGCTAGCGAACTGCTAGCAGAATGCTTGCCTAGAGAAGAGAAGAGAAGAGAGAGAGTAAGAGAAGAGAGAGAGGTAGAACTTATGTCGGGCAAGCCCGACGATGCAGCGGAAATCTTGGATTTCTTGAATGCGATGTCTGAGAGATCGTACAGACCCGTCAAGGCAAACATTGAGAAGATCGAAGCCAGATTGAAGGAAGGCGCAAGTATCGATGACATCAAGCAGGTCATTAGACGCAAATGCCAAGAGTGGAAGGGAACCAAGTGGGAGCAGTACCTACGACCCGACACGCTCTTTAACGCAACGAAATTCAATCAGTATCTGGGGCAGTTGAATGCGCCGGTTCAGAAACACCAGGAAGCATCCAGCAAACAGCAGGAGTGGGATTCGGTAATCGAGGAATTTGCGAGAGGCGGTAAATCGGATGAGCCCTACACCATTGACGTGGAGTATGCATCGTGAACGAGAAAGATCGAATCCCATTTGCTAAGGTTTTGGCGGCCACGCTGGATGCTTATGGCCGTAGGCCTCCCATGCCGGAAACCGTTGAACTTTGGTTCCAGGTGATGCAGCCATTCAGCCTTGAGCAATTCCGTATGGCTTGCCAAGCACATGTGTTGATCAGCCCCAAAGATCCACCGACTCCAGGTGCGATCAACGAGATTTTGCGAGCCAAGGATACAAGCCGGCCGGGGCCCGAAGAAGCATGGGCCATCGCCGTGAAGTCAAATGATGAATCCGAAACCGTCTTGATGAATGATGAGATCGCGCAAGCGTGGGTGACTGCCAACCCGATTTTTGCGTTAGGGGATGAGGTAGGGGCCAGAATGGCTTTCCGAGAGGTGTATGCGCGGCTCGTCAAGGAAGCCAAGGGCCCCGCTAGCTGGTGGCCTTCAATCGGGACAGATCCGTATAAACGCGATACAGCTTTGTCGGAGGCTAAGCGCCAGAACCTTCTGCCCGCCCCTCAGATCGCAGCAGTCTTACCCGCGCCAGTGAAAAAAGAGGACGTGAGTCCTATCGGGCTGTTGCGGCTGAAAGAGGAAATGGAAAAACTCACATTTGCCAAAGAGACGCGGGCGGCGGAAATCGAGCGTGAGAAAGATGCTTTGCGGGACGCTGTAGCGGCGAAGAAGCGCGAGATTGACCGGAAGGTCAAAAACTATCGGGGGTCAGAATGACAGCAAGCCAATACCTGCAAGCGATCTACAAGCGCCGTCAAGAATCGTTCTGCTCTGCAACCAAGGATATGACCGTGATTGAGGCGGCCATGAAAACGAATATGTCCGTGGCGCAGGTTTCGCGGATTCGCAATGGCCTGCCCATGTGCGAACGTCGCGCAAGGCAGGTAGAGGGATGCCTGGGACTGGCATACGGGAGCCTGGATCATGGATCTGTCTGACGTTCAGGAGTTTTCCCTGCCGACCCGATGCAGTTTCACGGTTCCGGGTGTCCCGGTTCCCAAGGCACGGGCCAGAGTCACGATGCGAGGAGGCTTTGCGCGGGCTTATACGCCTAAAAAGACGGCGGACTATGAATCCGTAGTTGCATCCTTCGCCAGAACTGCCGCAAGGAGCCTGATTACAGGCCCTGTGAGCCTAGAAATAGAGTTCAGGCTACCCATCCCTATGTCATGGTCAAAAAAACGCAAGGCGGCCGTTTTAAGAGGCGAGGAATTCCCGGTATCGAAGCCTGACCTGGACAACCTTGTGAAGTCGGTCAAGGACGGCATGAACGGGATCGTGTGGAAGGATGATAGTCAGGTAGTGGTCATGAAAGTGATCAAGGTGTACAGCGAAAACATAGGTTGTGATGTGTATGTCCGACAAATAGGGGGATGAGATGGGAAACGCTATTATCTTTATCGCGGGGGTAGTACTGGGCGGATTGCTGGGCAGCTTCGTCATGGCGATTGTTGCCGTTGGAAAGGGAGGGGCAAATGAGTGACTTGCAGACGATGCTGTACGAAAAAGAGGCATGGCTGAGGGCGACGCCTGGAATCAAGTTCGCCAATGTCAAGCTCGATCATGCTGCGCTGGTGGACATTCTGGCGGCGCTGGAGATCACGAAAAACGTTGTTACCATTAACAAATCGAATATAATCGAAGAAAAGGGGGAATGAAAATGGAAGAACTGAAGCTGATTATGCAGACGTTGGCTGGACTAGGGGAAACTGCGAAAGAGGGATTTATCTGGTGGCTGGTTATCGATAAGCTCGTGCCGACATTGCTATTGTCCGCATTTGGAGGCTCTGTCGTGGCGCTCGGGGCGTACATTGCTCGAAAAGTCTATGAAAATTCGCGAGCAGATGCTGACGCGGCGATGGCAAAAGAAGGCTGCATGAAGACTATTGCCACGATTCGGGGGATTTTGGGGGTTTATACATTTCCTAATTCCAAGAAGGATTCTTCGCCATCCTATTATGGAGAGCAGGAATTCAAAGACACGATTGACGCTGTTCGGGCGGTCAAGGGCGCAGCAGAACGTAAGGGAGTAGAAGAATGAGCATCTATCACTGGCCGTGGCTGGTTTTCTACATCATGTGGCGGGGCGCGTGAACTACCGGGATAAAAAGCTCCTTGAGATCGTCAGGGAGTTTCCCTGCGCCCGCTGCTCGGTATCGGATGGGACGGTAGTCGCTGCCCACTCAAACCAGCAGCGGGACGGCAAAGGGATGGGAATCAAGGCCCACGATTACCGGATCGCGGCGCTCTGCCACAAATGCCATATGGAACTAGATCAGGGGAAAACGTTCAGCAAAGACATGCGCCGGGAGATCTGGGATGAAGCGCACCGCGAGACAATCGGCATGCTGTTTGAAAGCGGAAGGATTGTAGTAAAGTAGGCGGAAAGAATATATAATGCTCTGATGCTGACACATACTGAAATCATGGCGCAAATCGCGGATTTGAAGGCCCAGGCCGAAGTTGCATGGCGGGAAGAGCGACCCACGGCCTTGGATCGCGCGCGCTCACTGGTGGCCGAATTCAAGCTGACTCCGAAGGAACTGTTCCCGGATGCCAAACGTTATGTAATCCCGGTGAAATACCGGGACGGCCAGAATACCTGGACGGGGCGGGGGAAAATGCCTATTTGGCTCAAGAAAGCAGTAGAATCGGGCATTCCCTTGGAGACTTTCAGGATTTGACATGCAAACAGTAGCCTCGCTGGAACTTCCTGATGAAAGCACGCTCACAGTCACCATTACGATGACTGTTCTGGAGTGGGCCAAGATGCGGGATGACATTCAGAGTCTTCTGACGGTATCTATCCCGCTGGCAGAAATGGTCCTACAATTGGACGGGATCATTCAGAAAGCACAAGCGAGGCTGTGATGGCATACAAAGACGTTGCAGAGGCTGCGGCCACGATTCTGGCGAACATGAAGACTGGAAAGTTCTGCAACGGCTATCCTATGCCGGGCTCCAACTTCACCAAAGAGAAGATGGATGCCAGCAAGGCAGCCGGTGTCGGCAAGGCACTTCGCCCCTTCACGCAGGGGCGCGGCACGAAATACGGCCGGGTGGATTAAATATAGAAACAAGCGATCGCAATCGCGGCATAATCTCTCCAGCAGGGGAGAGATTATGGGAAAAGAGAAATGCGGAGAGGTAAAGATTTGCGCTTGTTGCGGCAAAGAATTTTACGTTCCGCGATACCGAGTTAAGACAGCTAGGTTCTGTTCATTGATATGCCAAAATCACGGTCAATACAGTAATAGAACCGAGCATACGTGTGAGGGCTGCGGGAAGACATTCCTCGATAGTCCAAGCCGAAAGAAGCGAATATTTTGTAGTGTCGAATGTCGTGTCTCGAAGTCGAAAGATGAAAAGATTAGACGCCAAGATACAAAGAAATATGTCCGGGCTGTAAGGGGCAACGGAAACAGTAGGAATGCAAGGAAGATAGCATTTGCTATTTATCCATCGATCTGCATGGTATGCAAGGTTGAGGAGCATTCATTTTGTTTGGATGTTCATCACATGGATGAGAATCCTACGAATAACACGATTGATAATTTGGCTATCCTATGTGCTTTTTGTCACAGGAAAGTTCATAAAAAGTATCTATCCTTGATAGGAGTGGGAAATGCCATTGAAGTCGGGTAGTTCGAAGAAGGTTGTATCGGAAAACATAAAAAAAGAGATGGATTCCGGGAAAAGTCAAGACCAAAGTGTCGCGATCGCGCTCAGCGAAGCACGCAAGAGCAAGGGTGGGAAGAAATCTTATCCGATGCCCAAGAGCCGATTCCAGCGCGACACTGACGGCAACGGCGATAAATACTGAGAGATAGAGAATGCCCGCACAAGATCCTAACGTATATACTGGTTATGGGATTGCTGGTCTGGTGGCGATTGAACTTGCTGCCCAGGTAACGGCAGGCGCCGGCAATGCGCCACGTCTATTGGGTGCTGGAGTACCCGCAGTGAACGCCAATGCGACGGCTGCGCTGATTACTGGCGGCACGTTTGACCCGACGACATTGGTGGTCGCAACTAATCTTTGATAGACAGCCTGGAAAGACAGGCGCCTCACGCATGGCGATGCTGAAAAGCTACCGGGATCGAATATCCCGGCACGGTACCGGACTAATACCCCGAGGAGCGTCGCCAGCCGTGAGGGAAAGTGCGTAGCTGACGCGACCCCGGAACACCGGATAGCCCGAGGGTTGGAAGTGGCGAATATCGGGCGAAGCATCCACTGCATTCCCAAGCCGGAGATCAGCGCCGGCCCCTCAACCTTTACGCATGGCGATTGCATCCGGTACGCGAAACCCGGATATCTGCCTGCCCGTCGCGGGGCAACGAAAACGGCAGAGAGGCCCATCGGGGCCGCAGCAGTCGCCAGCCGTGAGGGAATGCGGGGATGCTCCGCACCGACACATTACGGTGAGATGGCGAAAGCCTGAAAGCGGTAACCGGAAGCCGGTAGCGCCGGCCCCTCAACTAGCAACAACGGAAAGACCCTTCCCCCCTTTTGAAGCCGCTCAGTGCGGCTTTTCTTTTTGCGGTAGCGGAATTTTGGGCTAGCCTAGTGATCTAATAGATTCCAAGAAAAAGGGCTTCCCGATGCTACAAGTCGACTTCGATTACCCCTATGCAGCTGCGATCAGCTCGGGCGCTTCGACATTCCGTGTACTGGCAATGGGGAATAACCCAAGCGTAGACACGAATACACAGCCGGAGGATATCTGGGCTGGCGCAGAATTGGGTACGCTAAATGGGATCAATCACGCATTCATTCCCCGGGCCCAAGTGGCAACGGCAATGGAAGTGGTATCAGATAGCGCGGCGGATACGGCTGCAGGCGCTGGCGCTCGCACGGTCACGATTACCTATCTGAATTCGCAATGGCGCGCCACGACGGTTCAACTAACGCTTAACGGCACGACCCCCGTTCCATTGCCGACAACGGCATTTCGCATCAATCTCTTCCAGGTGGCGACGGTCGGCACATTCGGCGTTGCAAACACTGGAAACATCTCTATCCGGCTAGTAGGAGGTTTGGGAGCGACCTATGCCTATATGGCTGCCGGAGTGGGGAATGCGCGAAGCTCGCTCTATACCTGCCCGGAAGATCTCAGATTCGATCTGATTAGCAGCACGCTCTCCATCAACCGGGCCTTCACTGGCGACCGCTGGGCGTCCTGCAATATCTGCGTACAGGATAGTCTAGGCCGGCTTATCAAAGGCACGGAACTTTCGGTCAGCACAGCTACCCCATATCGCCATGAAACCGCTGGGTTCCCTCTTGTGGTATTGCAGCCACGAACGGATGTCTGGATGCGATGTGAAGCTGTCAGTTCATCGAACACCAATATCAGCGCAAGCCTGACGGGAATCCAGCGAAACCCGCTAAACATCATTCTATGAGGATGAAATGCTGACGCTCACAGAGGCATACAACGGCTTGGCTCCGGGCAACTACGGGATCTCGGTTGTCTTTACCGGAACATCTGACTGGATCATGCTCCCGTCGAACATGGATTTCGTATCGGTAGCCATTCACCCAGCCCCGGGAGAAGCCGCTCGGGTGGAATTCACGCTTGCGGGAGCCACCGCGATCAATGGCGGAACGGCGGTATGGATGACATGGCCGACCGGGAACGCTAACACGTCAGCGAATGATGCGCTGCTGACGCATGCATCCGCAATTCGCGGCGTGACATCTGGGTCTGGGAACGCCACGCTGGAGGTACTTGCGACATGAGCATCTGGAAAAGCGGATTAATTGGACCGCAAGGACCAACCGGACCTACTGGCGCAACAGGTGCAACGGGATCTACCGGCGCGACGGGAGCGACCGGGCCAACAGGAAGCACTGGGCCATCTGGCGCGCTTGTTACAGATTCGGGTGGAGTCGTCCCTAACGCAAAGATCTGGTCCGGCACGGCAACCACGGACAGTAACGGCGCGTTTAGCGTCAATTATTCCATTGCAGGCTTTACCCAAGCGCCTATCGTCCAAGCTACAGTCATTGGTCCCAACGCAACAGTATCAGGTGCAAGAAACGCAAGCCTCAGTGCGCCCCCAACTACGACGACCGCACAGGGGATCGTTACTGCTGCATCAGGCGCTGTGCTTGGATTACTGCCTATTCAATTGGTCGGCGCAGGTGTTGTTGTTCATGTGACAGCCACAGGGAAATAATATATAATCGTATTTACACCGAAAACTCGGAGATACGAAAATGCTCACCACTTGGCGCAAAGCCATCAGTGAAGCCATGGTCGGCCATGGCGAAACCATCGAAGACATCATCCATTGCACGCTCTCCCCTGAAGAATTGGACGTGGAGTTTGACGATGGATATGGTGGTTCAGAAGGGAAGCCCTTCACGGCATGGACGAAATCGCGCGTATATTTCCCTGTTGTCTATGATGGAGCGGAATGGGCTGCATCTGTCCCGCGAGATCCATGTGATGAATCGGTAGAGCATATTGGGGGGCAATGATTATGAGCAAATCAATGATCCAGGCCGCAAAAGCCATGGATTACGCTGACGACAGCGAAAAATCCAACGCTTACAAGATCCGCGCGCTAGAGCTTCAGGTACATACCCTGACAGCCGCCGTCCAGCATCTCATGAGCATCTGCCAGCCTCTGATCGAGATCGCACAAGAGGCGCAGCAACGCTCTGCCATCATCACATCGGAGCGGTGATATGGACTCGAATAAGCTAGAGCACCTCATGAAGTTGGCTCTTCAAGGCAGCGGGCTATCCCCAAATATCGGCGCGACCATCGAAAAAGACATATCCCAAGCATCGGATCGTGCCGTATTCAGATTCGAGGATTCGCTGACAATCATGTCGGGCCGAATCAATCTGGAAGATTCCCGGCGTGTACGTATGGCAAAGCTGGAGGATTGGGTAGAGCAGGTGAAAGGGGAAGTTGATAAGCGCGTATCCGAGATGATGGCCAAATACTATACGGTGGCCGCCGAGACTCAGCAACCCAATGGCTGGGATGGCTATATCGGCGATGCTGGCGCCCCACTCAAGTAAGCGGAGTCTAATATGCCTGCTGGCCGCCCCTCCGCTTATAAGCCTGAGTACTGCGAACAGGCTTTCAAACTATGTCTCCTAGGCGCTACAGACAAGGATCTAGGCGATTTCTTCGGCGTATCCGAGCAAACCATCAACGCTTGGAAAAGTTCGCACAGCGAATTTCTTGAGTCCTTAAAAAAGGGCAAAGCCGAAGCTGACGCGAAAGTCGCGCATAGCCTTTACCACAGGGCCACGGGATACAGCCATGATGCCGTCAAGATCTTCGCGGACGTGAAGACGGGTGCAGAGCAGATCGTGCCTTATACCGAGCATTACCCGCCTGACACCACAGCTGCTATTTTCTGGCTCAAGAACCGCCAGCGAGATAAGTGGCGCGACAAGGTAGAGCAGGAGCTATCTGGGGACGTGGGACTGACGATCCAGATCGTGCGAATGGGAGATGCGGAATGACGGATTCATTCTGGAAATCGGGCTATGGGGCCCTGGTAATAGGGACATTGCTGGTTCTCGCGCTATCCCTCGGATTCATATCCTATGCGAGCAACAAGGCCGCTGAAAAGCACAGGGTCGAACTAGAGATGCATGGCTGTAAAAAGCAGGCGGAAATGCCAACGGGGAAGAGGATTTACTGTGGGAAAGCATGTTCCCGTGAAGAAATGCTTACTCTCTACGAATGTGCCGGTGGTTCTCGCGTGGAGATTGATGGTAAGTGGGCAGGGGGTGTGAAATGACCTATACCGAGATCCTGCACCACTACGGCCAGCACGCCTGCGGCCAGCCTGCGTTTCTATACCGCAAGGACGAGCTTAAGCGAGGTGCGCCGATGGTAGCGGCCTATGCGCTGACGCTGACGGGCAAGGGGATCGAGGATGGCTCTGCGTGTGTTTGTGGGACGTGCGGATATGCGCTTCATCCGTGGTTGGTGACTGGTAACGATAGGGAGATTTGATGCGCGCAGCAAACTTTCAGAGGATGCGACGCAAGTTCAATGCAAAGTTGCGGCAATCTCATCGCCATCTGTTGCCATTTATCACATGGGATGACGAAGTTTTGTGCGACTTGGTAAGAATGAGCGTAAAAACGAGAACGGCACATTTCACTATGGAGATAGAGGGGGACGAGTCTCATAGAGTTGCAATGGCTAGATTGCTGGATTTCTTCGATTTGGCAGATTCAATTGTGAAATACGAAGGCGTTGCGCAACAAAATGAAGAGGTCGCGCGCGGGGCGGCGAGCAACAAAATAGCGCGGAGGAATGATGAAGCCACATATCTTTCGTTCAGTAGGCGCATGGAATATGCGATATGACGATGGAAAGCAAGTTGCTATCGTCACAGACAATTCTGAGATTCCCGCATGGCCAGTCTTCAAGGTAATTTGTGCTCAGGAGAATCTAGGTGGTCTAATGCTTGCTGGAGAGGGTGAAAATGCGTGAGCTCGAGCATATTCGCAGTTCGGCACCGCGTAAAGATCGAAGTGTCCGGGCAATCCTTGCTTTGGTATTGCCGGGTATGCGCGTACGAGCGAAGTGCGGGAAACTGTTGTATGTGACGTGGCGTAAGAGTTTTATCCCGACGCTGAAGCTGCGATTTGGCGCATCCCTATATGAGCGCGCTTACGTTCGTTGGGTGTATTGGAAGAACGGATGCAGGTAATGCGCGCCGTTGTTTTCGCTCTTGCCTTCGCTCTCTGCCTGCCCGGCCATGCCGCTCCACGTAGCAATGCCGCACGCCATGCTTTCGCCAAAGCGAATATCTGCCCAAGCACGCAACAATATCGCCTGCCCTGCCCCGGATATGTGATCGACCATATCCACCCATTGGCCTGCGGTGGCGCTGATGCGCCGCACAATATGCAATGGCAGACGGTAGCGGAGGGGAAGGCTAAAGACAAATGGGAGCGTAAGGCTTGCCGGTAATCCAACTGCCGAACAACTGGAAGCCGCGCCCGTACCAGCGCAAGGTGTGGAAGTACTGGGAGGATGGCGGCCGTTTCGCTAACCTTATCTGGCACCGCCGTTCTGGGAAAGATGACGTTAGCCTGCATCGCACGGCTATTGCCGCATTTGAGCGTGTCGGCACATATTGGCATCTGCTACCAGAGGCAGCGCATGCGCGTAAAGCCATCTGGACTGCTGTAGACCCTCATTCTGGTAAGCGACGCATTGATATCGCGTTCCCCATGGAGATTCGAAAGACGACCCGCGAACAGGAGATGTTCATCGAGTTTGTCAACGGATCTACTTGGCAGGTCGGCGGTTCGGATCGATATAACAGCCTAGTCGGCTCGTCACCAGCTGGCGTGACGTTCTCAGAATGGGCGCTGGGGAATCCAGCCGCCTGGGCCTATGTCCGACCTATGCTCCTAGAAAATAAGGGATGGGCTACGTTCATCACCACCCCGCGCGGGCATAATCATGCAGAGGCCTTGCACAAGGAAGCGAGGAAGGATAGCCAGTCCTTCGCCCAGATCCTGACGGCGGCGGATACTGGGGTATTTACGAAAGAGGAACTGGAGCGAGAGCGCCGTATCTATATTGGCGAATACGGAGAGGATTTCGGCCAAGCCATTTTCGATCAGGAGTATTTCTGTTCATTCGATGCGGCTATCCTCGGCTCCTACTATGGCGCATGGATCACTAAGCTAAAAGCAGACGGGAGATTCCGCGATGTACCTATCGACCACAACTTGCCTGTTCATACTGCTTGGGATCTGGGCCACACGGACGACACTTCCATCTGGTTTTATCAAGTCCCTCGCGGTGAAGTGCATTTCGTGGACTGCTATTCTGCTAGCGGCTTCGGGATTGACCATTATCTTGATTATGTGGATAGCTGGAGATCGAGGACCGGGGCAAAGCTCGGGCACTTCTTTCTACCCCACGACGCCAAAGCCAAAACCTTCGCCTCGGGTGGAAAATCCACCGAAGAACAGTTCGCCAAAGCTTACGGCTGGGGAAATATAAGGATCGTGCCTAGCCTGTCGGTGCAGGATGGTATCCAGGCGGTGCGGGAAATGCTGAAACGTTCGTATTTTGACGTAGAATGCGAGGATGGATTAAAGGCACTTGCGCAATATCAGCGGGAATGGGACGATAATAAGAAATGCTTCCGGGAATCGCCCAAGCACGATTGGACGAGCCATATTGCCGATGCGATGCGCATGGCGGCAGTCGCATACCGGGAAGAAACCAAGACGCAGCCGAAGCCGGAACCGAAGTTCCCGATGCAGCAGTCCATTAATGATCTGATCGCGGCACAGCGCCGAAAACGTATATCGGACGAGTAATGACATCCTCCGCACCAGTAGCAGACGCAACCGTAAATAGCGCCACATCTCCCGCAGATTTTGGCCGTGGCCCTGTTGGTGAGGTCCGCCGCTGGGCGACCGAGATCCAGCTTGCGGAGAGCCAATTCAAGAAATGGGCGGATCAATCCAAGAAGAATTGGGATCGTTACCGCGCCCGGGACAAGCGGAAGAACAGCTACAACTGTTTGTACGCCAATACCTCGATTATCTTCCCCGCGATCTACAACACGCCTCCCGTCCCGGATATTCGCAAGCGATGGGACAAAAAGGACGATCTCGGCAAATGCGTATCCGAAGTCCTATCCCGCGCAATCGAGTTCAATAACGACACCACCAACTTTGACCGGCAAGTCCGTATGGATGTGCTGGACATGC
>OUNM010410911.1_pt1 | contig 38673 bp, 38 predicted proteins | sample 1769961 | NCBI WGS metagenome assembly OUNM01 (sample SAMEA3914820, study PRJEB12502) | metagenome | biome: forest; material: soil | place: USA | collected 2012-03-12 | depth 0.3 m | reverse complement strand
CAACTGGATCGCGCCGCCGCCGGTCGGCATCAACAAGCAGCCGATCGACTTCGAGTACGTGCGTTTCAACTAAGTTCAAGCCAGTGAGCCGAGTAGCCGCCATGAATGCTCCAGAACCGATCTTCCTGGTGCGCCAGCACCTGATCGACCCCGAAGTCTGCATTCGCTGCAATACCTGCGAAGAGACCTGTCCGATCGACGCCATCACCCACGACAGCCGCAACTACGTGGTCGATGCCGACATCTGCAACCATTGCGGAAACTGCGTCTCGCCATGCCCGACCGGCGCGATCGACCACTGGCATATGGTGCCGCGCGGCGCCGTCCATACGCTGAGCGAGCAGTTCGGCTGGGACGAGCTGCCGCCGCAGCAGGAGCATCCCGAGGCCGTGGTCGAGGAGGCGGCCGCGTTGTCCGAAGCCGAGGGCGGCGCGGTGCAGGCCAATGCGGCGCTGTCGGTGTCGTCGCCGATGCCGCCGTGGTCGGCCGCCCATCCCTATGCCCAGCTGTACACGGCCAAAAACCCGGTGCAGGCCACGGTGGCCGGCAACTACCGGCTGACGGCGCCGGATGCGGCCAGCGACGTGCACCACATCGTGCTCGACTTCGGGACCCAGGCTTTCCCCATCCTCGAGGGCCAGTCGATCGGCATCATCCCGCCGGGCCTCGACGAGAACGGCAAGCCGCACTACATGCGCATGTATTCGGTGGCCAGCCCGCGCGGCGGCGAACGTGACGGCTACAACAACCTGGCGCTGACGGTGAAGCGGGTGGTCGAAGACCATGCCGGGCAACCGGTGCGCGGCGTCGCCTCCAACTACCTGTGCGACCTGGCCAAGGGCGCCACCGTGCAGGTGGCCGGTCCCTTCGGCGTCAATTACCTGATGCCGAACCATGCGGGCTCGAACGTGCTGATGATCTGCACCGGCACCGGCTCCGCGCCGATGCGGGCGATGACCGAGCACCGCCGGCGGATGTACGCGGCCGGCAAGCCGCACGACGGCAAGCTGATGCTCTTTTTCGGCGCCCGCAATCCGGCCGAGCTGCCGTATTTCGGCCCGCTGCTGAAACTGCCGGCCGACTTCATCGACATGCACCTGGCCTTCTCGCGCCTGCCGGACCAGCCGAAAGCCTACGTGCAGGACAAGATCCGCGCGGCCGGCTCCTCGGTGGCCGAACTGCTGGCCGGCGACACCTATCTCTACATCTGCGGCCTGAAAGGCATGGAGACCGGGGTGCTGGAAGCCCTGGGCGAGGTCTGCACGGCGGCCGGCATGGATTGGCCGGGCCTGCAGGCGCGCATGGTCAACGAAGGGCGCTTCCATGTCGAGACCTATTGAGGCCGCGCCGGCAAGCGGCACGGTCGGCGTGGTCGGCGCCGGCACCATGGGCGCCGGCATCGCCCAGGTGGCAGCAAGCGCCGGCCATCCGGTGCGCCTGCTGGACATGCGCGCCGGCGCCGCGGCCGAGGCGTTGGCGCGGATCGGCGCCTCGCTCGCAGGGCAGGTGGCGAAGGGCCGCATGGCCGAAGCCGAACGCGCGATGCTGCTGGCGCGCATCGTGCCGGTGGCTACCAGCGCCGAGCTGGACGGGGCCGTACTGGTGATCGAAGCGATCGCCGAAGACCTGGGCGCGAAGCAGGCGCTGTTGCGCGAACTGGAGCAGCGGGTCTCTCCGGATGCGATCCTGGCCTCGAATACGTCCTCGCTGTCGATCACCGCACTCGCCAACGGCATGCGCCATCCCGGGCGCCTGGTCGGCATGCATTTCTTCAATCCCGTGCCGGCGATGAAACTGGTCGAAGTGGTCTCCGGCGCGGAAACCGCCGCCGGCGTGGCCGCCACCGTGTTCGATATCGCCCGGCGCTGGGGCAAGACGCCGGTGCACGCGAAGTCCACGCCCGGTTTCATTGTCAACCGCATCGCGCGTCCCTACTATGCGGAAGCGCTGGCGCTGCTGCAGGAACACGCTGCGACGCCGGCCGAGATCGACCTGCTGGCGCGCGGCGCCGGCTTCCGCATGGGGCCCTGCGAGCTGATGGACCTGATCGGCCACGACGTCAATTACGCGGTGACGCTGTCGGTGTTCGACGCCAACTACGGCGACCGCCGCTATATGCCGTCGCTGGTGCAGAAGGCGCTGGTCGATGGCGGACGGCTGGGACGCAAGAGCGGCAAGGGCTTCTACGATGGCGTGCCGGACCACGTCCCGCCCGCGCCTCGCGAGACCGCCGCGCCGGCGCAGCCGGTGGAACTGGCGGGCGGGGGCGGGCAGGTGGAGATCCTGGCGGCGCGGCTGGACCGGGCCGGCATCGCCTTCACGCGCACGCCGGACTGCGGCTGGAACGGCCTGCGCATCGGCGACGTCGCCATGCACGTCACCGACGGCCGCAGTGCCGCCCAGGTGGCGGCCGGGCGCGGCGAGCGGCACATCGGCGTGATCGACTGGATGCCCGGAGACGGCGAGGGCGCGCTGGCGCTGGCCTTCGCATCCGGTGTCGGGCCGGCGGCGCGCGCCGACGTCGCCCGCGTGCTGGGCGCCTGCGGCTGGCAGGCGATCGCCATGCGCGACGTGCCCGGCCTGCTGGTGGCGCGCACCGTCGCCATGCTGGTCAACGAGGGCGCGGACGCGGTCTGGCAAGGCGTCTGCGACGCCGCCTCCGCCGACCTGGCCATGAAGCTGGGCACAAACTACCCGGCCGGACCCTTCGAATGGCTGGAGCGGCTTGGCGTCGATCGCGTCGTGACCCTGCTCGACCATCTGTTCGAGGCCTATCGCAGCGAGCGTTACCGGGTGAGCCCCCTGCTGCGGCAGCGCTACTGGACGCAAAGGATCCCCGTATGAACCGGCATATCGCCAGCGCCACCCACAATTTCCGCGTCACCCTCGACCCCGACGGCGTCGCCCACCTCGTCTTCGGCCCCGAAGGCGCGATGCCGGTCGTGGATGCGGACGGCCACGCGGCCCTGGCCACCATCTGGACCGAGCTCGATGCCGATCCGGCCGTGAAGGCGATCCTGGTGCGCAGCGAAGGCAAGGGCTTCTGCGCCGGCGGCGAGCTGGCGATGGTGGAAGAGATGCTGGCGTCGGAAGCGGTGCGCACACGCGTGATGCGCGAAGCGCGCGATCTGGTGCGCGGCATGATAGCCTGCGGCAAGCCCATCGTCGCTGCCATCAACGGGGCCGCGGTCGGCGCCGGCCTGGCGGTGGCGCTGCTGGCCGATATCTCGGTCGCCTCGCGCAAGGCCAGGCTGATCGATGGGCACACCAAGCTGGGAGTCGCCGCCGGCGACCATGCGGTGCTGGTCTGGCCCCTGTTGTGCGGCCTGGCGAAGGCCAAGTATTACCTGCTGCTGTGCGAGACCTTGAGCGGCGAGGAAGCCGAGCGGATCGGCCTGGTGAGCCGCGCAACCGAGCCGGAACTGGTCGACGAAGAAGCGCTCGCGATCGCGCGCAAGCTGGCGGCGGGCAGCGCGTCCGCCCTGGCCGGCACCAAGCGTGCGCTGAACGGCTGGCTGCACGCGGCCTGGCCGGCCTTCGAGGCTTCGTTGGCGGCGGAATTCATGGACTTCGGCGGCGCCGATGCCCGCGAGGGCGTGGCCGCCATGAAGGAAAAACGCGCGCCGGTGTTCGGTGGCGGTGAGGCTGCATGAGATTCGCCGAACTCGCCGCCGCCGGCCGCTTCGTCCTCGGCCCCGTCACCCTGGACAGCACTGAGGTCGTGGACTTCGCGTCCAGCTTCGACGACCAGTGGTTCCATACCGACCCCGAAGCAGCGGCCGATGGCCCCTTCGGCGGCCTGATCGCCAGCGGCTGGCATACCTGCGGACTGGCGATGCGCCTGGTGTCGCGCGAACTGCTGGCCGGTTCCGAGTCCTTCGCTTCGCCTGGGCTGAGCTATCTGCGCTGGCCGCATCCGGTGCGGCCCGGCGACCGGTTGATGCTCGAGGTGAGCGTGATCGAAGCGCGGCGTTCGGCTTCGCGGCCGGAGCTGGGCATCCTGCGCTGGCAGTGGGTGATGCGTAACGGGGATGGGGAGGTGGTGCTGGACTTGGAGGCCACCAGCATGTTCAAGCTTGCGCGCGCCTGAGGTCCTTGGGCAGCATGCGTCGCAAGGTGCCATCGCGGCGTACGATGTGGTGGTAGAGCACCGCTGCCGCGTGCAAGCCGACCAGCGCCAGCAAGACCCACATCGCCGTGGCATGCACGTCGCCCGCGGTGAGCGCCCAGCGCGCCTTCGCTGCGGCAATCGACGGCAGCGTGATCAATCCGAAGAGGCTGACCGTCAGGCGGTGCGCAGAAGCCGACGCCCAGCCGAGAACGGGACCCACCAGCAGGATCAGGTAAAACAGCCGATGTATGAGCAGGGCGAGGACGCGTTCCCACGCGGGCGCCTGCGAGGCTTCCAGTGGCACTGGATAGATCAGGCGGTGGACCAGGCGCGCCGCCATCACGGCAAGTATCAGCACGCCGATCGAAAAATGCAGGCTGATCCAGGTGTCCGGCCGGGTGTGCGGGCCGATATCCGGCATCGCGAGCGCAGTCACGAACTGGATCCCCACCAGCAGGGCGATCGTCCAATGCAGGGCTTTCGCAGTCGGCGTATAGACCGCGGCGCCGCGGCTTGTCATTTGCCGCCCAAGGCGCGATGCAGCTCGTCGATGCTTTCCTTATGCCTGGACACGGTGGCGTAGGCGGCGGTCGAAAATGTCTTCAGGTCGGGATCCGAAGTGGATTTCATTTCCTTGCCCTGATCTTCGACGTCTTCCTTGTGATCCTTGGCCTCGTATTTCACGTATTCCTTGTCGAAATCCTTGCCGCTCAGCCTGGACAGCTTGTCGAATTCCTTCTTCTGGCCATGGTCCATGGTGTCAGGCAAGCTCACCTTTTTCTGGCTCGCCAGCTGCTTCAGGTTCGCCAGGTCCTTGCCATGGTCGTCGATCATGCGCTTGCCAAACTGTTTGACGCGCTCATCGGCAGCATTCTTCTGAGCCATTTCACCCAACGCGACTTCAGAAATCAATCCCTGCGCGGTCTTGGTCATGTATTTCTTGTCCTTGTGGCTCAGATCGGCAGCAAGGGCGGCATGGGCAAATGACAGCGCCGCGGTGGTTGCGGCCAAGCGAACGAAGATCCTGGACATATTTTCCTCGCTGGAGAATTTGATGTTCAAACACTAACACGACGGAGATTTCAACGAGTTTCAATTGAAACTATTCATAGTGACTTTCGTTGACCGCCGCGACTACGGACTCCAGACCAACTAATCCGGAACCAGGCCTGCCAAGGTCAGCTACACCGGCCCAACCCCCTGATCCACCGACAACTCCGCAATCACCCCCCGCAGCCACTGGTTCCCCGGCTCCTTGTGATACTTCGCATGCCAGAACAGGTTGACGTCGAAGTCGGGGAAGGGCACCGGATGCGGCAGATAGCGCAGCTTGAAAGGCGCCATGCCCTCGCGGACGTAGCGCTCGGGCACGGTGGCGATCAGGTCGGTATTCGACAAAATATGGCCCAGCGCCACGAAGTGCGGCACGCTGAGCCGCACGTTGCGCTTCACGCCGCGCTTCTCGATCACTTCGTCGACGATCGCGTGGCCGGTCCCGCCGGCCACCACGACGATGTGCTGGGCCTCCTCGAAATCCTGCAGGGTCAGCGCATCCTTGTCCAGCGCATGCCCCTCCCTGAAGATGCACACGTAGCGCTGGCGGAACAGGTGGCGGGTGAAGAAGCCGGCCTTCAGCTGGGGCAGCAGGCCGATCGCGATGTCGACCCGGCCCGATTCCAGTTCGTCGCTCAGGTTGACGGCGGCATTGCGCACGGTGCTGATGGTCACGCCCGGAGCGATGCCCGCCAGCTTGCGCATCAGGCGCGGCAGGAAGTGGATCTCGCCCAGGTCCGTCATCGCGATGGTGAACTTGCGCACGCTCGCCATCGGGTCGAATTCCAGCTGGCGCTCCAGGGTGTCGCGGATCGTCGTCAGGGCGAAATCGATCGGCTCGGCCAGCTGCACCGCATAGGGCGTCGGCTCCATGCCGCGCGCCGTCCGCAGGAATAACTCGTCTCCCATCATCTTGCGCAGCCGGCTCAGCGCGTTGCTGACCGCCGGCTGCGTCAGGCCGAGGTTCTCGGCCACCACCGATACCCGCCTTTCCTTGTAGAGCTGCTGGAACACCACCAGCAGGTTGAGATCGACATCATGGAGATTGAGCATGTGATATTCACCAAATCTATTTTGCGCATTCACGGGATTTTGTATTTTTATTTTACCGGCATTCCTATAATCAAACCCAAGAACGAGATATAAGTTTTTGGAGACTGCATGAAGCTGCACATCCAGCCGCTCGACCAGACCATCGACGTCGCCCCGGGGACCAACCTGCTGGCGGCACTGCGCGAGAACGGCATACCGATTTCCTACAGCTGCACCGCCGGCCGTTGCGGCACCTGCCGCTGCAAGGTGGTCGACGGCCACGTCGACGGCGCCGAAGCCGGGCAGACCATCCTGGCCTGCACCAGCGTGGTGAACGGCGACTGCGGCATCGAGATTCCCGAGCCGGACGACATCATCCTGCACCCGGCCAGGGTCCTGAAAGCGACCGTGACGGCGCTGGACCGCATGACCCACGACATCGTGCGCCTGCGCCTGCGCAGTGCCAAGCCGCTCGAGTACTCGCCGGGCCAGTACGCGACCCTGCAGTTCACGCCCGAACACGTGCGCCCCTATTCGATGGCCGGCCTGGCGGGCGACGGCGAACTGGAATTCCACATCCGCCTGGTCAAGGACGGCCTGGTGAGCGGCTACGTCGACCGCGAGCTGAAGCTCGGCGACGCCGTCCGCGTCAGCGGTCCGCTCGGTACCTCCTACCTGCGCACCAGGCACGAAGGACCGATGCTGTGCGTGGCCGGCGGTACCGGCCTGGCGCCGGTGCTGGCCATCGTGCGTGGCGCCCTCGAATCGGGCATGCGCAACGACATCCACGTGTATTTCGGCGTGCGCAGCGCGCGCGACGCCTACTGCACCGAGCTGCTGTTCGCCCTGGCCGAGCGCCACCGCAACCTGAAGGTGCACGTGGTGGTCGCGGAAGGCCAGGCCGGCCCCGGCCAGCGCGGCGGCATCGTCACCGACGCCGTGGCCCGCGACTGGACTTCGCTGGCCGGCTGGCGCGCCTACCTGTGCGGCGCGCCGCCGATGGTGGACGCGGCGACCCTGGTGGCGCGCGAACGCGGCATCGACACCGATCACATCTACGCCGACGCGTTCTACGCGAAGGCAGCCTGAATCCGAGGAGACCATATGGACATGCAAGCCAACGCCGGCGTGAAGCAGGAACGCGCCGACTTCTACCGCCGCATCAGCGGCCATAACCTGACCCCCTTGTGGGAAGTGCTCGGCGCCCTGGTGCCGAAGTCGCCGAAGACCCCGGTGGCGCCGGCCCTGTGGCGCTATGCCGAGGTGCGCGAGCAGGTCATGGAAGCCGGCCGCCTGATCACGGCCGAAGAGGCCGAGCGCCGCGTGCTGATCCTGGAGAACCCGGCGATGCGCGGCAATTCCTCGATCACGCAATCGCTGTACGCCGGCCTGCAGCTGATCATGCCGGGCGAGGTGGCGCCGGCCCACCGTCATACCCAGTCGGCCCTGCGCCTGGTGCTGGACGGCGAGGGCGCCTACACGGCGGTCGACGGCGAGCGCACCACCATGCGCCGCGGCGACTTCATCATCACCCCGTCCTGGACCTGGCACGACCACGGCAACCTTGGCACGGAACCGGTGGTGTGGCTGGACGGCCTCGACATCCCGACCCTGCGCTTCTTCGACGCCGGCTTCGCCGAGCATGGCAGCGCCGCCACCCAGCAGACTTCGCGTCCGGAAGGCGATGCGCTGGCCCGCTACGGCCACAACATGCTGCCGGTGGACCTGAAGCAGGAGGCTTCCGATCCGACCAAGGTCTTCGTCTATCCCTTCGCCCAGACCAGGGAGGCGCTGGAAGGCATCGCCCGCACCGCGCCGGACGCCCACTTCGGCCACAAGCTGCGCTACGTGAACCCGGCCACCGGCGCCTCGCCGATGCCGACCATCGGCGCCTTCGCCCAGCTGCTGCCGGCCGGCTTCGAGACCGCGCCCTACCGCAGCACCGACGCCACCGTCTACGTCTGCCTGGAAGGCGAGGGCAGCGCGCAGGTCGGCGACGAAACCTATGCCTTCGGTCCGAACGACGTGTTCGTGGTGCCATCCTGGCACACGCTGACATTGAAAGCCGGCGAACAGACCATCCTGTTCAGCTTCTCGGACCGTCCGATGCAGCAGGCGATCGGCCTGTGGCGCGAAGAAAAAATGCAGTAACCCTTATCAGGAGAACCCCATGAAATACGCAGTAGCCCCGGCCCCCGTCTACACCCTGCCGATCGCCGGCAGCGACGAGCAGTTCCCGATCAACCGCATCTTCTGCGTCGGCCGCAACTACGCGGCGCATGCGCGCGAGATGGGCCGCGATCCGGACCGCGAACCACCGTTCTTCTTCATGAAGCCGGCGAATGCCACCGTGGTCGCCGGCAGCGAGGAAGTGACCATTCCGTATCCGCCGAAGACCGCCAACTTCCACCACGAGATCGAACTGGTGGTCGCCATCGCCAAGGGCGGCGCCAACATCCCGGTCGAGCAGGCGCTGGAACACGTCTACGGCTATGCGGTCGGCCTCGACATGACCCGCCGCGACGTCCAGCTGGAAGCGCGCGACAAGGGCCGTCCCTGGGAATTCGGCAAGTCCTTCGCCCAGTCGGCGCCGATCGGCGCCATCCACAAGGCGAACGAAGTCGGCCACGTGCGCGAAGGCGAGATCGCCCTGACCGTGAACGGCGAATCGCGCCAGCGTTCGGACGTGTCCAAGCTGATCTGGTCGGTGGCGGAATCGATCGCCTACCTGTCCGAGTACGAAACCCTGGAACCGGGCGACATCATCATGACCGGCACCCCGGAAGGCGTGAACGCCGTCAAACAGGGCGACCTGATGGTCGGCAGCGTGGCCGGCCTGGGCGAGATCCGCGTGCGCGTCGCGGGCTGAAACGGGAGGCGGTCATGGCAGTGTGGGAGTCGAAGGAAAGCAGCAGCCGGATCCCGTTCGCGGTGTACACCGACGAGCAGCTCCACCAGCGCGAGCTGGAAAGGCTGTTCTACCGCGGCCACTGGTGCTACGTGGGACTCGAAGCCGAGATCCCGAAGGTGGGCGATTTCAAGCGCACGGTGATCGGCGAACGCTCGGTGATCATGGTGCGCGGCGAGGACGGCATCCACGTGGTCGAGAACGTGTGCGCCCACCGCGGCATGCAGTTCTGCCGCGAGCGCCACGGCAACCGGAAGGAGTTCGTCTGTCCCTACCACCAGTGGAACTACCGGCTGAACGGCGACCTGCAGGGCGTGCCTTTCCGCCGCGGCGTCAAGCAGGAGGGCAAGATCCAGGGCGGCATGCCCAAGGAATTCAAGCCCGAGGAACACGGCCTGACCCGGCTGAAGGTCGCCGCCCGCGGCGGCGTCGTGTTCGCCTCCTTCGACCATGAGGTGGAAGCGCTGGAAGACTTCCTCGGCCCCGAGATCACGCGCTACTTCGACCGCCTGTTCAACGGCCGCCAGCTGAAGATCCTCGGCTACAACCGCCAGCGCATTCCCGGCAACTGGAAGCTGATGCAGGAGAACATCAAGGACCCCTACCACCCGGGCCTGCTGCACACCTGGTTCGTCACCTACGGCCTGTGGCGCGCGGATAACAAGTCCCAGCTGGTGATGGACGAGCGCCACCGCCACGCGGCCATGATCTCGACCCGCGGCAGCGGCGCCGGCAGCAAGGCCGACGTCACCTCCGGCATCACCAGCTTCAAGGAGAGCATGCAGATCGAGGACAAGCGCCTGCTCGACATCGTCCCCGAGGAGTGGTGGGGCGGCCCGACGGCGGTGATGATGACGGTGTTCCCGAGCGTGATCTTCCAGCAGCAGGTCAACAGCGTCTCCACCCGCCACATCCAGCCGGACGGCAAGGGCTCCTTCGACTTCGTCTGGACCCACTTCGGTTTCGAGGACGACAGCGAGGAGATGACCGAGCGCCGCCTGATCCAGGCCAACCTGTTCGGACCGGCGGGCTTCGTCTCGGCCGACGATGGTGAAGTCATCGAGCTGTCGCAGTACGGTTTCGAGCAGAAGCCCTTCCACCGCGCGGTGGCGGAACTCGGCGGCTACGGTGCCGAGAACACTGACCACATGGTCACCGAGACCCTGATCCGCGGGATGTACGAGTACTGGCGCACGGTGATGGAGGACTGAACGATGAACGGTAACGATGACCTGCAGATCTACCTGAAGCTGGTCCAGCTGAACGCCGATTACGCGGCCGCCGTCGACGCGGCCGACTGGGAGCGCTGGGTGGACTTCTTCGCCGACGACTGCGAGTACAAGGTGCAGCCGCGCGAGAACTTCGAACGCGGCTTCCCGCTGTGCACCCTGGCCCTGCTGAGCAAGGGCATGCTGAGGGACCGCGTCTACGGCATCCGCGAGACCCTGTTCCACGATCCCTACTACCAGCGCCACACGGTCGGCCTGCCGCGCATCCTGCGTGTCGAGGGCGACCTGATCGAGGCCGAGGCGAACTACGCGGTCTTCCGCACCAAGCTGAGCCAGGAGACCACGGTGTTCAACGTCGGCCGCTACATCGACCGCGTGCGCGTCACGCCGCAGGGGCTGAAGTTCGCATCCCGAGTGTGCGTGTACGACACCGAGATGATCCCGAATTCCCTGATCTATCCAATTTAAGTTAAAGGCAGCAGACATGGCAAACAACTGGCTCGACATCAGCGCCCTCGACGAGGTGCCCGACGAAGACGTGCTGGGCGTCGACACCGGCGGCAAGGACGTCGCCCTGTACAAGGTCGAAGGGCAGGTCTACGCGACCGACAACCTCTGCACCCACGGGCATGCCCGCCTGTGCGACGGCTTCCTCGACGGCTTCGAGATCGAATGCCCTCTCCACCAGGGCAAGTTCGACATCCGCAACGGCAGCCCGACCTGCCAGCCGGTCACCGAGGCGGTGCGCACCTACCCGGTGAAGATCGAGAACGGCAGGGTGTTCGTCGACCTCGGCTGACACGCCAACCATGATCCGGACCGCGGCCCAGACCGCGGCCAACCACGACAATCAACAGGAGACACCACCATGTCCAGTAACGCGCAAGTCGACGTACAGCAGCTGATCGACTCGGGGCGCTTCACGCGCTACCAGTTCCTGATCGCCTTCCTCTGTTTCATCATCATCGCCATCGACGGCTTCGATACGGCGATCATCGGCTTCATCGCCCCGTCGCTGCGCGGCGAGTGGCACCTGACCCCGCAGCACCTGGCGCCGCTGCTGTCCGCCGGCCTGGTCGGCCTGGCCTTCGGCTCCTTCCTCGCCGGCCCGCTCGGCGACCGCATCGGCCGCAAGACCATCCTGGTGCTGTCGGTGCTGTTCTTCGGCATCTGGAGCCTGGCCTCGGCCTATACCGACTCCCTGCTGACCCTGACCATCTTCCGCTTCCTGACCGGACTGGGGCTGGGCGGCGCCATGCCGAACGCGATCACCCTGACTTCCGAATACTCGCCGCAGCGCAGCAAGTCGACCGTGGTCACCATCATGTTCTGCGGCTTCACCCTCGGCTCGGGCCTGGGCGGCGTGCTGGCCGCCCACCTGATTCCGGAATACGGCTGGCGCAGCGTGCTGCTGGTGGGCGGCTATGTGCCGATGGCCTGCGCGGTGCTGTTCTACTTCCTGCTGCCGGAATCGGTGCGCTTCCTGGTGCTGCGCAAACCCGGCAGCCCGCATATCGCCGCGACCCTGCGCCGCATCGCGCCGGGCGCGAAGCTCGACGGCGCGCGCTTCTTCATTCCGGAAGCGCCGGCCGCCGCCGGACGTTCGCCGGTCGCCCAGCTGTTCGCATCGCCGCTGGCCTTCGGCACGCTGGCGCTGTGGGCCGCCTTCTTCATGAGCCTCCTGATCGTCTACCTGCTGACCAACTGGCTGCCGACCCTGTTCAAGGATGCCGGCTTCCCGATCGCCAAGGCGGCCCTGGTGTCGGCCATGTACCAGGTCGGCGGCACCGTCGGCGCCATCGTCATCGGCCGCCTGATGGACCGCTTCAATCCCTACCGCGTGCTCGGCCTGTCCTACCTGTGCGCGATCGCCTTCATCGCCCTGATCGGCTTCAAGTACACCGACCTGCTGCTGCTGAACATCGGCGTGGCCGGCGTGGGCTTCTGCATCAGCGGCGCGCAGATCGGCGCCAACGCCCTCGCCGCCGCCTTCTACCCGACCAGCAACCGGGTCACCGGCGTCAGCTGGGCGCTGGGCGTGGGCCGCTGCGGCGCCATCCTCGGTTCGCTGATGGGCGGCGCGCTGCTCGGCGCCGGCCTGGGCTTCTCGGCCATCATCCTGCTGCTCGCGATTCCCGCGCTGCTGGCATCGCTGTCGGTGTTCGCGATGTTCGTCCGCTATCCGCTGGGCGGTGCCGGCGGCGCGGCGGCGGGCAGCAAGGGTGCCGCGCCGGCATCGACGCCGGCATCGACCTGATCTTTAGTATTCTCCGCAGCAAAGGCTACACATGAAACTCTACAGCTTCTTCAATAGTTCCACCTCCTTCCGCGTGCGCATCGCGCTGGCGCTGAAGGGACTGGCCTACGACTACGCCGGCGTCAACCTGCGCGGCGGCGAGCAGGGCCAGCCGGCCTACCGCGAGCTGAGCCCGGCCGGCATCGTGCCGGTGCTGGTCGACGGCGAGGTCACCCTGACCCAGTCGCTGGCGATCATCGACTACCTCGACCACCGCTACCCGGCGCCGCGCCTGCTGCCCGAGGAGCCGGTGCTGCGCGCCCGCGTGCTGGAAGTCGCCCAGACCATCGCCTGCGAGATCCACCCGATCGACAACATCCGCGTGCTGAAGTACCTGACCGGCAAGCTGGGCGTGGACGAGGAGGCCAAGTCGGCCTGGTACGCGCACTGGGTCGACGAGGGCCTGGGCGCGGTGGAGCGCCTGCTGTCGAAGGGGGCTGCGACCGCCTACTGCTTCGGCGACACGCCGACCCTGGCCGACTGCTGCCTGGTGCCCCAGGTGGCGAACGCCATGCGCATGGGCTGCGACCTGTCGCGCTTCACGCGCGTGCTGGCCGTCTACGAGCACTGCATGCGGCAGCCGGCCTTCATCGCGGCGGCGCCGCAGAACCAGCCGGACTACGTGGGCTGAGCCGGGCGAACGATCCGGCAGCACCGCCCGCCACCTCGCCGTGGCGGGAATCGACATCATCATCAGGAGACACAATGAACAACCATGCAGCCTTCCGGCGCGGCGCCCTCACGTCCATCGCTTTCGCAGCCGCCCTGTGCGCAGGCGCGGCATCCGCCCAGACCAGCGTTACCGTCTACGGCATCGTGGATGCCGCCTTCGCCCGCACCGACAACGTCGACGCCGCCGGCCACTCCGCCACCAAGATGGCCTCCCTCACCGGCAGCGTGCCCTCGCGCCTGGGCTTTCGCGGGTCGGAAGACCTGGGCAATGGGCTGTCCGCGATCTTCACCCTCGAGAACGGCCTGAATCCCGACGTTGGCACGGCCAGCCAGGGCGGCCGCCTGTTCGGGCGCCAGGCCTGGGTCGGCCTCAAGGGAAGCTGGGGCACGGTGCAGATCGGGCGGGTGCCGAACATGACCTTCTATTCGATGCTGAAGACCGACGTGCTGGGACCGAACCTGTTCTCGATCAGCAGCATCGACTCTTACATCCCGAACGCCCGCAGCGACAATGCCGTCGCCTACATGGGAAGCTTCAACCGGGTGACGCTGGGCGCCACCTACAGCACCGGGCGCGACGCCTCGTCCGCCGGCGGCCCGGCGGCGACCAATTGCGCGGGCGAAGTCGCCGGCGATGCGCGCGCCTGCCGCCAGTACACCGGCCTGCTGGGCTATGACGCCGACAGCTGGGGCGTGACCGCCTCCTACGACAAGCTGTACGGGAACAAGGGCGCGGCCTTCGGCCTCACCAGCAGCGCCAACTACGACCGCCGCACGACCCTCAACGGCTATGTCATGCTGGGCAAGACCAGGGTGGGCGGCGGCGTCCTGGACCGCAAGACCTATGCCGCGACCGGCCTGGTCGAATCGGACCTCTACTACCTGGGTCTCAGCCAGCCGGTCGGCCCCCAGCTGACCCTCGATGCCCAAGTCGCCAGGAAGAACGTCAAGGGCTCGCCGGACGACACCACGATGGTGGTGGCGCGCCTGACCTATGCGCTGTCGAAGCGCAGCGCCGTGTATGCCGCGGCCGGCCGCATGGACAACCACGGCCAGGCGGCGCTGGCCCTCGATTCCGGCGGCACGGTGGCGCCGGGCAAGGCGCAGAACGGCCTGATGGCCGGCATCCGGCACGCTTTCTGAGCTTTGCAATCCGTGCTTGACCTCGACATTGCTTGAGGTTCTACACTCCGTCCATCGTCGCAAATGGATGGAGTGGCAACATGGCAAAGCAGGGTCGAGGAAAAGTCGTCGTGATCACCGAGGCGGACGGGGAAGCCGGCGCGGCATGCGCGCGCAGCCTGGCGGAGGAGGGTGCGCTGCTGGTGCTCGGGGCGCGCAACCGCGAGCGCCTCGAAGAACTGGCGGGCGAATTGCGCTGGGACGGCGCTTCCGTCTCGGCGCTACAGGCGGATGGCGCCGACTATCGTCAAGTGGAAAACCTGGTCGCCCATGCGGTGCGCGAGCATGGCCGGATCGACGTGGTGATCAACAGCCCGCGCGCGACGGCCATCGGCGCCGGCGCCGGCGTCGACTTGACCCGGCTCGCGGACGAGCAGATCCAGGCCTACCTGCACGCCGTGGTGGCGGCGAATGCCCAGATGGCGCGCCAGGGCGCCGGCCACATCGTCAACGTCGCGCCGCTCTTCGTGCCGCGGCTGGAAGGCCTGCACGGGGTGGCTCACGGCACGGTGTTCCGCTCGCTGGCGCAGGCGCTGGCGGAAGTCAGCGACGGCCTGCAGAAGGGGAGCGATGGCTATCCCTTGCGGGCCACGCTGGTGAGCACGGAGGCGCCCTTGCTGCCTGCGCCGGGCGACCCGGCGGACGCGGAACGCTCGCTGGCGCAATCGGTCGCCCGCGCCGTGCGCTTCGCGGTCGGCCAATCCGCGGACAACCACATCGAGCGGCTGTCCATCCGCCACAACGCGGCAGTCAATGCGATGGCGGGGTCTCGTACACCGGATCGGCGCGTCCCTGCATCGTCGTCGCGGTGGGCGGCTCGGTGCTGAAGACCAGCACCTCGTTGGCGCCCGCCTTCAGCCACGAGGCGGGCAGGTAGAGCGTCTGCTGCGGGCCGATGTGCCAGTAACGACCCAGGTGGTGGCCGTTGACCCAGACCTGGCCCTTGCCCCAGCCGCGGGTGTCGAGGAAGCTGTCCACCGGCTTGTCGATCTTCAGCGTGCCGCGCCAGAAGCCCGGGCCTGCCGTATCTGCGCTCGGCTGGCCCGGTGCACCGGCGGCCAGGCGTTTCAGCGCCGCGGCATCGAGCGGCAGCGGGTAGACGGTCCAGTCTTCGAGTTCCTGCTTGTCCAGCTTCACGCCGCGGACGATGCCCTTGCTGTCTTCCACCAGCTTCGCGCCGAAACCGATGCGGCCCATGGCCTCGACCAGCAGGTCGAGCCGGGTGCCGGCCGGGAGATCCACCGCCAGGCCCTTGTCGCCGCGGCGGCGGTCGAGGCGGCCGATGACGCGGCCGTCGGCCAGCACGGTGGCCTGGTCGCGCAGCTCGTCCAGCACCAGCTGTCCCTTGAGCGCTGCCTTCAGCTGCTTGCGGTAGAGGATGTAGCCGTAGTTCTGGCCGAATTCCTCCATCGCCCGCACCCAGCGCGCGGGCTGCCCCTTCGACAGGGTGTCCAGCGTCTCCAGCAGGCCGCCGGCGGGCGCCAGCGGGAAGGCGGGCAGGGCCTGCGGCGCCGGCGCCGCGGGCACCGGCGGCAGCGTCTCCTTCACGTGCCTGGCGATGACCTCGCGCAGGGCCAGGTACTTGGGCGTCGGGCGGCCGGCTTCGTCGAGCGCGGCATCGTAGTCGTAGCTGGTGGTGTCGGGCTGGTAGGGTTCGGTGCCTGAATAGTTGGCGCCGGCCAGCCAGCCGAAGCTGGTACCGCCGTGGAACATGTAGAGGTTGAAGGACACGCCCTGCGAGAGCATCCAGTCCACCGTGCGTGCGGCTTCCTCCGGGCTCTGGCTGTGATGCCGCTCGCCCCAGTGGTCGAACCAGCCGGCCCAGTATTCGCCTGCCATGCGCGGCCCCTGCTTGCGCCAGGCGGCCAGCGCCTCGATCGATTCTTTGGCGTCATCCATACCGCCGCCGAAGTTGACGACCGCCGGAACATCCGGCAGCGTGCCGCCCTCGAACAGGCGGGCGCCGCCGCCGTCCGAGGTGAACAGCGGGGCGTCGAAGCCGGCCGCGCGCATCTGTTCGCGCACGGCGCGCAGATAGTCGTGGTCGCGGCCGAAGGAACCGTACTCGTTCTCCAGTTGCAGCATCAGGATGGGGCCACCCCGGCTGCTCTGCAGGTCGCCCACTTCCTTCGCGAGGCGCTTGAACCAGCGGCCGCTGGCAGCCAGGTAGCGCGCATCCATCGAGCGCACGCGCAGCCCCGGCGTGCGCAGCAGCCAGGCCGGGAAGCCGCCGAAGTCCACCTCGGCGCACACGTAAGGCCCCGGCCGCAGCACCACGTTCAGGCCTTCCTCGGCCGCCGTCTTGATGAAGGCGCGCAGGTCGTTCTGGCCGGAGAAGTCCCACTGGCCGGGTTCGGGCTCGTGCTGCGACCAGAAGGCGTAGGTGGTCACGGTGTTCAATCCCATCGCCCGCGCCATGCGCAGCCGCTCGCGCCAGGCTGCGCGCGGGATGCGCGGGTAATGCATCTCGCCGGAGCGGATGACATAGGGCTTGCCGTCGAGTTTGAACTGGGCGCCGTCGATGGCGAAGTGGGGCGGGCGCGCCGGGGCGGCGCTCGCGGCGGCTGCCAAGGTGCTCGTCATGCCCGTCATGGCCAGGGCCAGCAGGGCCGCCTGTAGTGTCTTCGAAAGCTTCAAGCCTGGGTCTCCGGTATTTTTCTGTTCGTAAGTTACGGCGCGTTAAATGTAGGGTGAAAAAACTTACCCGTCAATAAAACGAAAGGAAAAATAGTGCGGACTAACGATATCTGGCGGAACTGTCTTTCGAATCAGGCGATATCTGGAGCGGATGCTTTCGATTCCTTAATCCCGTTCGAGGATGCGCGGACCGGGACCTTCGCGGCCCAGCACGTCTTCCGGATTGCGCAGCGGGCAATCCTTCAGCGACAGGCAGCCGCAGCCGATACAGCCGTTCAATTCGCTGCGCAGGCGCTGCAGCCGCGTGATGCGCTCGTCGAGCGCCGTCCGCCACTTCGAGCCTACGGTCTTCCATTGCGCGGCCGTGATCTTCTGGCCCGGCTGGTAGGGTCCCAGGGCTTGCTGGATCTCGTCCAGCGGAATGCCGGCGCGCTGGGCCACCTTGATGATGGCGATGTAGCGCAGGACGTCGGGCGTGTAGCGGCGCTGGTTGCCGGAACTGCGCACGCTGCTGATCAGGCCCTTGGCTTCGTAGAAATGCAGGGTGGAGACGGCGACGCCGCTGCGCTCGGCGACTTCGCCGACGCTCAGCCGGCGGACGGTGGCGGGAATGGCTTTGTTCATGGCGCTTGACCTCAAGGTAACTTGAGGAATTATAAAGCGAATACGAACAACGCAAGCCGTGACCGGCGGGAGAAGAATGTATGAAACGTGAAGAAGAATGGATGGCGGGGGCGATCGACGCCGATGCCGTGATCGTCGGCGCCGGCCCGGTCGGCCTGTTCCAGGTGTTCGAACTCGGACTGCTGGAGGTAAAGGCCCATGTGATCGATTCCCTGCCTTATCCCGGCGGGCAGTGCATGGAGCTGTATCCGGACAAGCCGATCTACGACATCCCGGCAGCGCCCGTGCTCACCGGCCGCGAGCTGACCGACAATCTCCTGAAGCAGATCGCGCCCTTCGAGGCGGCCTTCCATCTCGGCCAGGAAGTGCGCCTGGTCCGCAAGCGCGAGGACGGGCGCTTCGACCTCGAGACCTCGGCCGGCACCCGCTTCGTCACCAAGACCATCTTCATCGCCGCCGGCGTCGGCGCCTTCCAGCCGAGGAAGCTCAAGGTCGGCGGCATTGACAAGTTCGAGGACAGTCAGCTGTTCTACCGGGTCCGGGACCCGGCCCGCTTCCACGGCAGGCAGCTGGTGATCTGCGGCGGCGGCGATTCGGCGCTGGACTGGGCCCTGGACCTGGTCGGCAAGGCCGAATCGGTGGTGCTGGTGCACCGCCGCGACAGCTTCCGCGCCGCGCCGGCCTCGATCGCGAAGATGAAGGCCCTGTGCGAGGCGCACGAGATGCAGTTCGTCTCGGGCCAGGTAACGGGATTCGGTGAGGAAGAGGGCAGGCTGGCGGCGCTGAAGGTGTCGGGCAGCGACGGCGTCACACGGCGGGTGCCTGCGGAGATGGTGCTGGTGTTCTTCGGCCTGCTGCCCATGCTGGGGCCGATCGCCGAATGGGGGCTGGACATGGAGATGCGCCAGCTGAAGGTGACGAGCACCGAGACTTTCGAGACCAGCGTGCCCGGCATCTTCGCGGTGGGCGACATCAATACCTATCCGGGCAAGAAGAAGCTGATCCTGTCGGGCTTTCACGAAGCGGCGCTGGCGGCCTTCGGCGCCGCGCCCTATATCTTCCCGGACAAGAAGGTGCACATGCTGTACACGACGACCTCGCCGAAGATCCACAAGCTGCTGGGCGTGGAGAGCCCGGTCATGGATTAAGCCGTTGCAAGGACTTGGCCGAGCGGCGCCAGCCGGCGCAGGCGCAGCGTGATCAGCAGCGCCGCCGCCAGCAGGCTCCCGAGCAGCATGACGACGCCGCCCCAGCCGCCGTGCTCCCACAGGAAGCCGCACAGCCAGCCGACCACGCTGGAGCCGAGGTAGTAGAAGCACAGGTAGAGCGCCGAGGCCAGGGCCGGCTGGGTGCGGGCGCGGCGGCCCACCCAGCTGCTGGCGATCGAGTGCGAGGCGAAGAAGCCGAAGGTGAAGATGGCCATGCCGGCGACGATCAGGACCAGGTTGTGGGCCAGGGTCAGCAGCAGGCCGGCGAACATCGTCCCCATCACGGTCCACAGCACGTGGCGGCGGCCCAGGCGGTCGGCGCGGCGGCCGGCCCAGACCGAGCTGAAGATGCCGAGCAGGTAGAGCAGGGAGACCGCGCCGACCACGCTCTGGCGCAGGCCGTAGGGCGCGCCCAGCAGGCGGAAGCCGATGAAGTTGTAGGCGCTCACGAAGCAGCCCATCAGCAGGAAGGACAGGCCGAACAGCCAGGGCAGGCCGTCGTCGCCGAAGTGGCGGCGCAGGCCGTGCAGGGTCAGCGCCAGGCCGCCCGACGAGGGCTTGAAGTTGCGCGAGGCCGGCAGGCTGCGCCAGAATTCCCAGGCCGCCAGCAGGCCGGCCACGCCCATCGTGCCCAGCGCCACGCGCCAAGACAGGAAGTCGGACAGGGTCGAGGCCAGCATCCGGCCCAGCATGCCGCCGAAGGCGTTGCCGCTGATGAGGAGGCCCATCGAGACGCCCAGCGAGGCCGGTTCGATCTCTTCGCTGAGGTAGGCCATCGCCACGGCAGGCATGCCGCCCAGGGCCAGGCCGAGCAGGGTGCGCGCCGCCAGCAGCTCGGTATAGCTGCGCGCGAATGCCGACAGCACCGTCATCGCGGCGGCCACCACCAGCGCCACCACCATCAGGTTCTTGCGGCCGATGCGGTCGGAGATGACGGAAGAGCACAGCAGCGAAAAGGCCAGCGCGGCGGTCGCCATCGACAGCGACAGGCTGCTCTGCGCCGGCGTGAGCGCGAAATCGTGGGCCAGCAGCGGCATCAGCGGCTGCACGCAGTAGAGCAGGGCGAAGCAGGAGAAGCCGCCGAAGAACAGGGCGCGGTTGGTGCGGCGGTAGGCGGGGACGGCGGTGGTGCTGGACATGGCGGTAGGGGCGGGCTCTGATACTCCATCCTAGGATTGCGCGAGCCATCTGTCCAATATATATTTGTGGCTCTACTTATCGCTTAAACAGATAACATGGAACTTCGGCACCTGCGTTACTTCGCCGCCGTGGCGGAAGAACTGAGCTTCACGCGGGCCGCCGAGCGCCTGCACATCGGCCAGCCGCCGCTGAGCCAGCAGATCCAGGCGCTGGAAGCCGAGATCGGCGCCAAGCTGCTGGAGCGGAACAAGCGGCGCGTGCTGCTGACCGAAGCCGGCCGCCTGTTCCTGGCGGACGCACGGCGCATGCTGGCGCTGGCCGAACAGGCCAAGGAGACCGCCCACCGCGCCCACATGGGCGAAGCGGGCGAGCTGCGGGTCGGCTTCACCTTCTCGACGCCCTTCACGCCGCTGTTCGCCAAGGTCGTGCGGCGCTACCGCCAGGCCTATCCGCGCGTGCTGCTGAGCTTCCAGGAAATGACGACCCTGCACCAGCTGGCGAAGATCGAGTCGCGCGAACTGGACGTCGGCTTCGTGCGTCCGGCCTCGATGCAGCTGCCGCACAAGGTGGCGTTGACCAAGCTGCGCAGCGATCCGCTGCGGCTGGTGCTGCCGGCCGATTCGCCGCTGGCGCGGCAGGAAAGCATCGCGGTGAAGGACCTGGCCGGCCAGGCCTTCGTCGTCTTCCCCAAGGATGCGGGCACCGGCATCTACCACCAGATCTTCGAGCTGTGCCGCGCCGCCGGCTTCACGCCCCACATCGCGATGGAGGCCGGCGAGCCCTCGACCATCATCGGCCTGGTGGCGGCCGGCTGCGGCATCTCGGTGCTGCCGGGTTCCTTCGAAGGCATCCACATGGAGGGCGTGGTCTACCGCCCGCTGGCCGATCCGGAAGCCACCACCTCGATGCTGCTGGCCCGCCACGCCGAGGGCGGCGGCCCGCTGGCGGAAGCCTTCGTGGCGCTGGCGCAGGCGGCGGCCGAGGAGCATTAACGCCCGGCGCGCTCCGCGAACAGTTTCGCCACCACCGTGCGGATCCATACGTTCGGCTCGTCCTTGTGGAATTTGCGGTGCCAGTACTGCTTCAGGTCGAACTGCGGGATCTCCAGCGGCGGCTGGATCAGGCGGATGCTGGCGATGCGCGCGAAGGATTCGCCGACCGCATACGGCACCGTCACCAAGAGGTCGGTGGAAGCGATGATGAAGGGGATCGACATGAAGTGCGGCGTCGACAGCACCACCCGCCGCTCGATCTTGTGCTTGGCCAGCAGCTGCTCGAAGATCTCCTGGCTGCGTCCTTCGGCGCGGATGACGGCATGGCCGATGCGCAGGAAGTCCGCCATCGAGATCCGCTCGCCCTTGATCCTGTGCCGCGCATTGAGCAGGCTGATGAAGTTGTGGGTGAACAGGCGCTGCTGGAAGAAGTTGCGCGCCTTCAGGTCCGGGAAGTAGCCGAGGGCGAGGTCGATCTCGCCGGACTCCAGCCCCGCCGCGATCTCCTCAGGCGGCAAGGTCACCGAGCGCACCGTGGCATGCGGCGCGTGGGCCTGCAGGTAGGCCAGCAGTTTCGGCAGGAAGGTCATCTCGCCGATGTCCGACAGCGCGAAGGTGAAGCGGCGCGTGGTCTCGGCCGGCTCGAAGCGGGTGCCGGCCAGCACCTCGTCCTTCACCCGTCCCAGAATCTCGCGCGTCGGCCCCAGCAGGGCGGTGGCGCGCGGCGTCGGCGACATGCCGTGCGAGCCGCGCACGAACAGCGGATCGCCGAGCGCCACGCGCAGCTTGTTGAGGGCGATGCTGACCTTGGGCTGGCTCCAGCCGAGGCGCTGCGCCGCGCGGCTGACGCTGCGCTCCTCGGCGATGGCCAGCACCACCGGCAGCAGGTTGAGATCGAATCCGGCGTCCGTGCTCATATCTAAATATCGAATAAACGTTATTCTCTGAATTGTCTTGAGATATAACACAAGCGGCCTATGATTGCATGCATTACAACGACAGGAGACATGCATGAACAGGTTCACGCTCGGCGCTTGCTTGGTCGCGGCAGCGCTTGCCGGCGCCGCCGCCCAGGCCCAGGACGACACGATCCGCATCGGCGTCATCACCTCGCTCAGCGGCCCGGCCGCCGAGAGCGGCGCGCAGATGAAGGCCGGGATCGATACCTGGCTGCGCCTGAACGGCGACAAGGTGGCCGGCAAGCGCATCGAAGTCATCTACAAGGACGATACCGGCACCCAGCCGGACATCGCCAAGCGCCTGGCGAACGAACTGGTCACGCGCGACCACGTGGACGTGCTGGCCGGCTTCGTGTTCACGCCGAATGCGATGGCCGCCGCCGGCGTCGCCGACCAGAGCAGGACGCCGATGGTGGTGATGAACGCGGCCGCATCGAGCCTGACCGCGCGCTCGCCCTACGTGACCCGGGTCTCCTACACGATCGCGCAGTCGGCCAAGCCGCTGGCGGAATGGGCCTACCGCACCGGCGCGCGCCGCGTGTTCACCGTGGTGGCCGACTACGCGCCGGGCATCGATGCCGAAACCTGGTTCAACAAGACCTTCACTGGCCTGGGCGGCAAGATCGTCGGCTCGGTGCGCATGCCGCTGGGTAGCGTCGACTACGGCGCCTTCGTCCAGCGCGTCAAGGACGAGAAGCCGGACGCCATCCACGTCTTCCTGCCGAACGGCCAGCCGATGGTGGCCTTCACCAAGGCCTACCGCGAGAAGGGCCTGGACAAGGCCAACATCCGCTTCCTGGGCGGCGAGGGCTGGGGCGACGAGGACGTGCTGAAGGCGGGCGGCGATTCCCTGGTCGGCATCTATTCCTCGGGCTTCTATTCCTATACCCGGCCGGGCGCCGACAACGCCAGCTTCGTCGACGCCTTCGGCAAGACGGTGGGCGGGCGCATGCAGCCCAGCTTCCTGGCGGCGTCTTCCTACGACGGCATGGCGCTGATCGCCAAGACCCTGGCCAAGACCGGCGGCAAACCGGGCGGCGCGGCCTTCATGCAGGCGCTCAAGGGCTATACCAGCAGCAGCCCGCGCGGCACGGTGACCATCGACCCGGCCACCCGCGACATCGTCCAGACCATCTACATCCGCCGCATCGACAAGCGCGACGGCCGGCTGGTGGCCACCGAGATCGACCGCTTCGACGCGGTCAAGGACCCGGCCAAGTAAGCCGGGCATTCATGAGGAGATTATCTATGTTCCCGCTCGATCAATGGTATGTCGCCGGGTTTTCCTGGGAATTGAAGGACAGGCCGGTGGCCCGGACCCTGCTGAACCGGAACGTCGTGATGTTCCGCACCGGCGAAGGCGTGGCCGCCGCGCTGGAGGATCGCTGCTGCCACAAGTCGCTGCCGCTGTCCTGCGGCACGGTCGAGAGCCGCGGCGTGCGCTGCGGCTACCACGGCCTGCTGTTCGCGCCGGACGGCGTCTGCCTGGAGGTGCCCGGCCAGGAGCGCATCCCGAGCAAGGCGAAGGTGAAGTCCTATGTGCTGAGCGAGAAGGACAGCATCCTGTGGATCTGGATGCCGCGCGAGGAGGGCGGCCAGCCGACGCATGAGGCGCCGGATTACTGGGTGCACCGCGATCCGCGCTACACCTTCAAGGGCGACGTCTTCCACTACGACGCGCCCTACCAGCTGATCCACGATAACCTGCTGGACCTCAGCCACCTGGGCTACGTGCACCTGAAGACCATCGGCGGCAACGCGGCCGTGCACATGAACGCCGAACTGAAGGTGGAGGCCAGCGGCGACCAGGTCAGGGTACTGCGCTACATGCCGGCGTCGGCGCCGCCGCCGACCTACCTCGACGCCTGGCCCTTCAAGGGGAAGATCGACCGCTGGCAGGAAGTGGAGTTCAACGTCAGCCACCTGAACATCTGGACCGGCGGCGCCGACGCCGGCACCGAGGACATGAGGGATCCGCAGCGCGGCGGCTTCCACATGCGCGGCTTCCATGCGATCACGCCGGAAACCGACACCACGGCCCACTATATGTGGACCATGGCGTCCAACAGCCACCCGGAGCGGCCGGACGTCAGCGGCGTCGTGTTCGACCAGACCGCGCTGACTTTCGAAGAGGACAAGGTGGTGATCGAAGCCCAGTACCGCAACATGCTGCGCCATCCGGGCGCGCCGCAGATCGACATCCACGTCGACGCGGGCCCGAACCGCGCGCGGCGCGTGATCGAACGCCTGGCGAGGGCCTGAGGGCGGGGGCGTTCAGCCCTTGCTGTCGAGATTGCGCAGCACGCGCGCGTTGAGGCTGGCCAGGGTGTCCAGCTCGGCCGGCGTGAAGCCGGCGAAGGCGGCGGTCGTGGCGGCGGAAACCTCGGGCAGGATGCGCTCGATCAGCACGCGGCCTTCGTCGCTCAGGGAAATCATCACCGCGCGGCGGTCGCCCGGCTTGGGGCCGCGCCGGACCAGGGACTTGGCCGCCAGCTCGTCGCACACGCGCGTCAGGTTGGCGGGCTTTTCGTTGCAGGCTTCGCTCAGCTCCGAGGCGGTCGAGGTCTCGTCGACGCTGCCGTAGAGGATCGCCAGCACCATGTAGTGGGTGTCGCCCAGCTCGTACTGCCGCAGCGCGGCATTGCTCCTGTCGCGCAGGTTCTTCTGCAGATGGTAGGCCATCCGGACCAAGCGCATCTTCTCGAACGGGAATCCGGGGACACGGGCCTGGACTCGCCGCAGGCGCTGTTCGGTCGGACCAAAATCACTCATTGCATTCCTTGCAGCTTTTCAAAGTGCCGATTATCGCACCGACGCGGCCGAAAGAGTGCGTTCGCAGGCTTCAGGGCGCCTTGTGCAGTTCGGGCCAGTTCGGGTAGACGTATTGCGCTTCGGTCAGCGGGTAGGTGCCGTCGGCCCGGGCTTGTGCCAGCTCGGCCTGCACGCGGGCGCGGACCGGATCGCTGGAGGCGACGTTGCTATTGGTGGAGGCGCAGCCGGCCAGGGCGGCGACGAGGACGACGGGGATCAGGGCTTTCAGGTTCATGACGTTCACCTTATAGAAGGAGTCCAACGGAAAAAGTTCGCTACAGGACATATTCTAGTCCTGAATAGTTCATTTGTGAAGTAAATCGGCGTAAGTATAAATACGGATGCGTCCGCATGAGCACGACGCATGCTCATGCGGAGCGGGTGGATGGTCTGCCTGGCAAGTGCAGAAGGGCATGGCCGCATGCCAAGATTGACATGCGGCCATGGAAGGAGAGGAAGGATTACTGGCAGCTGAAGTTGGCGGCGTCGTCGACGCTGCCGCTGCCCTTGTAGCGCGCGACCTTCGGATAGGCGCACAGCGGACGGGTGCGCGAGGCCGACCAGTTGGCCGGCAGGTCGGCATTCACGCCGCCGGCATTGCCGCTGCCGCGGGCCGATGCCGCCACCGTGTCCGGCGCCTGGCCTTTCTCGACCCAGGCGACCAGCGGCGTCAGCATGTCGAACTGGTCGGTGGCCGGGCCGCCGGAACAGTGGTTCATGCCGGGCACCCGGAAGAAGCGCGCGAAGTTCGCGGCGTCGCCGCCGTTGGCCGTGCGCAGCGCCTCATACCAGGACGTGGTGTCGTCGCTGGAGAAGATCGGGTCGCTGGTGCCGTGGTAGACCAGCATCTTGGCGCCGCGGTTCTTCAATACCGACAGGTTGGACGGATTCGGCGGCGTCATGAAGGACATCGCGTTCTCCGTGTAGACGGTGCTGGTGGCGTTGACCTTGGCCAGCATCGTGTCCAGGCTGCCGTTCAGCACGAAGCTGCGGCCGTCGAAGGTGGCCGGGTCTTCCGGCGGCACCTCCCAGATCAGGCCGACCGCGCCGGCATCGCGGTCGATCGGGGAGCTGAACTTCCAGCTCGCCCAGCCGTTCGTCGCCAGCCCGGCATCCCAGGGGAAGCTGGTGTAGATCTGCTTGCCGCTCTCGGTCTTCGCGCCGGCGAACAGGGCGGCGATGCCGCTCTTCTGCGCCGTGGTCAGGCAGGTACCGTCGCGCGCGCCGCTGCAGGTCGGCACGTCGCGGTTGATGTCGAAGGCGGCCTGGCAGGCCCTGGTATCCTGCACCAGGCCGTCGGCGGCGCCGTCGAGGGCGTCGCACTTGCCCAGCACCGCATTCGATACCAGCGCCCGTTCCGCCTGGGTGAAGCCGGTGCCGAGATCTCCCGGCGTCGAGGCCAGCGCGGCATAGATCTTGCCGCCGGCGATGTTGGCGATCGCCGCCAGCGGCAGGCGGAAGCCGGGGTCGCCGACCAGGTAGCCGTCGTACTGGTCGGCGTAGCGCGCCGCCGCGACCATGGTATGGCGGCCGCCGTTCGAGCAGCCGCCAATATAGGAGCGGTCCGGCGCCTTGCCGTAGGCGGCCTTGATCACGGCCTTGGCCATCGGCGTGAGCTTGCCGACCGCCTGGTAGCCGTAGTCGAGGCGCGCCTGCGGATCGATGCCGAAGAAGGGCGTCGGCGCGCCGTGGCCGGCGTCCGAGCTGATCACGGCAAAGCCCTGGTTCAGCGCATTGTCCAGCGGTCCGCCGCCGCCCACTGGGCCGAGGGCGCTGACGACGCTGCCGTCGACGCCGCCGTTGGCCTGGTAGAAGAAGCGGCCGTTCCAGTTGAGCGGCAGGCGCATCTCGAAGCCGATCGCATAGCTCTTGCCGTCGACCGGGCTGGTACGGCGCAGCATTTCGCCCAGCACCTGGCAATGGGCAGGCACAGGCTTGCCGCCCACGGTGACGGTGCCGGCGGCGATCGCATTGACGGCGCTGATGGTGGTGTCGGGATAGCTGAGCCTGGCCGCCAGGTCGGCGCAGCTCGCCATGCTGGCGCTGGTGGCCGCGCTCAGTTGCGGCAGGGCCTGCACCGGCGGCGTGACGGGCGGGTTATCGGCGGCGACGGGCTGGCTGTCGTTGTCGCTGCAGGCGGCAAGCAGCAGGGCGGCGAGCGCCGCGGCGATGGTGGTGCTGGTGTGTCGCATGTTCATACGTGTCTGGTCCTCTGCAAAATGACAGATCGAATTCAAAACGTGGGGACGAACGGGACCCGCGCGGCCCTGGTGGAGGCCGCGGCGGGTAACTGCGATGGCGGGATGTGCTGCTTAGTCGGGCATGACGTCCTTGAGGACGCCGATCGGTTCGTTGACCAGTTTGCCGTTGACCTTCTTGACTTCGCGGATGTACATGTTCTGTACGATGTCGCGGGTTTTGGGATCGATGCTGATCGGTCCGCGCGGGCTGTTCCACTTCATGCCGGTCAGCGTCTTGACCGCGGCGTCGCCGGTGACCTTGCCGTTCAGCTTGCGGATGGTCTCGTAGATCATACCCATGGTGTCGTAGGCAGCCACGGTGACGAAGGTCGGCGCCGGGCGGTTCGGGTTGGCCGCCGCATAGGCCTTCAGGAAGGACTTGTTGACCTCGTTGTCCAGCGCGGTCGAGTAGTTCAGCACCGTCACCGCGCCCAGCGCGCGGTCGCCCAGGGCTTCCAGGGTCGGGCTGTCGCTGGTCATGTCGCCCACGCCGAGGAACTTGATGCCGGCCTTGTCCAGGCCCTTGTCGCTATAGGCCTTCAGCATGCCGACGCCGTCCTCGACGCCGGGGGCGAAGAAGAACACGGCATCCGGCTTCTGGTCCTTGATGCGCTGGACGAAGGGCGAGTAGTCCGGATTCGCCAGCGGCACCCGGGCCGAGCCGACGATCTTGCCGCCGCCCTCGGTGAAGCCCTTGGTGAAGCGGGCCTCGGCGTCGACGCCGGTGCTGTAGTCGCTCACCAGCGAGTACACCTTGCCGATCTTGTTCTTCGCGGTCCAGTCGCCGAAGGGTTCGGTCATCTGCTGCATCGTCATCGAGGTCCGCAGCATATAGGGCGACTTGGCCGTGATGCCGGTGGTGACGGCGTTCATGACGATCATCGGCACCTTGCCCTGGGTGGCGACCGGGGCCACCGCCAGCGCGCTCGGGGTCAGCGAAAAGCCGATCAGGAAGCTGACCTTCTCGCGGCCGATCAGCTCCTGGGCGGCGCGCTTCGACAGCTCCACGTTGCTGCCGCCGTCGTCGCGGTAGACGATCTCGATCTTCTTGCCGGCCACCTTGTCGCCGTACTGGTGCATATAGGTCTTGATGCCGTCCTCGAAGGGCTTGCCGATCTGGACGAAGGGGCCGGTCAGGGCCGCGATCACGCCGATCTTGATGGTGTCGCCTTCCTGGGCATGGGCGGACATGCCGGCGAAGGGTAGAAAGGCCAGTCCGATGCATGCCAGTGTCTTCAGTTTCATGCTGTCTCCTCGTTATATGAGTGCTGCCTGTTGTTGTAAGTCTTCTGCTATACGCCCTGGTCCGCGACGATGGTCTGCTCCTCGCTGCCGTCGTACATCGCCTCGACCAGGGCGGCGCGGCGCTGCAGGACGGCGGCTTGGTTGATCGAACCCTTGTCGGTCTGCTCGCGGTGGTCGATCGAGGGCGGCTCGGCCAGCAGCAGCAGGCGGTCGACCCGTTTCGACGAACCGCTGGCGTCGCGATTCAGCTCGCCCAGCAGGTTCTTGAAAAAGCTGCGCACCGGGCTGCTTTCCAGCACCTCGGACGCCGAAGCATCGGCGCCGAGGCCGGACAGTTCGCGGCAGTGCTCCATGCGCGGGAATACCATCAGGCCGATGACGGGGCGGTTCAGGCCCGTCACCACCGCGTCCTGCACATAGGGCGCGCCCATGCTGACCACGCGGGCCCGCAGCGGCCCCACGCTGACGAAAGTGCCGGTGCTGAGCTTGAAGTCCTCGGCGATGCGGCCGTCGAACATGAAGCCGAGTTTGGGCTCGTTCTCGTCGAAGAAGCGCAGGGCGTCGCCGGTGCAGTAATAGCCGTCTTCGTCGAAGGCTTCGGCCGTCAGGTGGGGCGCGCGCCAGTAGCCCGGCGTCACGTGCGGGCCGTGGAAGCGCGCTTCCAGCTTGTCGCCGACCGGCACCAGCTTGACCTTGCAGCCCGGCGCAGGCACGCCGACATAGCCGGCGCGCACGATCGGCCCGGTGCCGAAGGTGCAGGACGGCGAGGTCTCGGTCATGCCCAGGCCGGTCATGATGCGGATCGATTCGCCGCAGCAGGCGATCGCCGCCTTGTCGAGGCGTTCCCAGGCGGCCTGCGACAGGCCGGCGCCGGCGCAGAAGAACAGCTTCACGCGCGAGAAGAAATTGGCGGCCAGTTCGGCGTCGGTTTCCAGGGCCTCGGTCAGCATCTCCCAGCCGGCCGGGATGTTGAAGTAGACGGTCGGCGCGATCTCGCGCAGGTTATGGAGTGTGACAGCGAAGTCGCGCGGGGTCGGGCGGGCGTCGTCGATGTAGAGCGTGCCGCCGTTGTACAGCACGATGCCGACGTTGTGGCTGCCGCCGAAGGTATGGTTCCAGGGCAGCCAGTCGAGCAGCACCGGCGGCTCCTTGCCGAAGAAGGGGAAGGTCTGCAGCAGCATCTGCTGGTTACTGGTCAGCATGCCGTGGGTGGTGATCACGGCCTTCGGCTTCTTGGTCGAGCCTGAGGTGAACAGGAACTTGGCGATGGTGGTGGGGCCTACATCGGCGTTGCGGGCGTCGATGGTGGTCGGTACCGTCTCCAGCAGGTCCGAGAAGCGGGTGGCGGCGTGGCCGGGCACTTCGCCGTCGCACAGGATCAGTTCCGCGTCGGCCGGCTTCACGGCCTGGATGGCGCGCGCGAAGGCCGTGCCGTTGCAGGCGAAGATGGCGCCCGGCGTGAGCTGGGCGATCAGGTCGGCCAGCTTGGCGGGATCGGTGGCGACCAGCGAATAGGCCGGCGACAGCGGCGCATACGGAATCCCGGCGTACATCGCGCCGAGGGCCAGCTGGAAATGCTCGAGGTCGTTGCCGGACAGGATGGCCAGCGGACGCTCCGCCGATAAACCGCGGTCGAGCAGGGCCTGGCCGATGCGGCGCACGCGCTGCAGCACCTCGGCGTAGGACAGGCGGATCCATTCGCCATCCGCGCCGCGGCGCGCCACCAGGGTGCGCTCGGGATGCCGGCGCGCGCCCTCGACCAGGCGGTCGGTGAAGCGCGGCGGGAAATCCTCCAGCGGCGTGATCGCATCGACGTGCCAGATCCCATCGACCTGGTAGGCACCGATCTCGGGGTTGCCGAGTTCGATCTCGCGCCGCTTCGCTCCCCCCGCTTGTCGGTCCAATTCGCTGCCGCCGCCATCGAAGCCATTCGTCGATTGGGTCATGGCAGCTCCGCTCAGATCGGGTAGTGGCGGTGGCCGGTCTGCACCGTGATCCAGCGCAGGTCGGTGAACTCGGCGATCGCCGCCTTGCCGCCGAAGCGTCCGTAGCCGCTGCCTTTCACGCCGCCGAAGGGCATCTGGGCTTCGTCGTGCACGGTCGGGCCGTTGATGTGGCAGATGCCCGATTCGATGCGCTGGGCAACCGCCATCGCGCGGCCGATGTCGCGCGAGAACACGCTCGACGACAGGCCGTATTCGCTGTCGTTGGCCAGGCGGATCGCTTCCTCGTCGCTGTCGAAGCGCAGCACCGAGACGATCGGGCCGAAGGATTCTTCCTGGTAGACCAGCATCTCGGGCGTGACGCCGTCGACGATGGCCGGCTGCATGATGTTGCCGGCCACGCCGCCGTCGGCCTGGGTGACCTTGGCGCCGCGTGCGCGCGCGTCCTGCAGCATGGCGTCCACGCGCAGGGCGGCGCCCGGGTCGACCATGCCGGCCAGCGGTGCATCGCTGCGGGCCGCCTTCAGCTTCGCGGTCTTGGCGGCCAGTTTCTCGACGAACTGGTCGGCCACCTTGCGGTCGACCAGGATGCGGTCGGCCGACATGCAGATCTGGCCCTGGTTGAAGAAGGCGGAGAAGGCGGCCGCTTCGACCGCTTCGTCGAGATCGGCGTCGTCCAGCACCACCACCGGGTTCTTGCCGCCCAGTTCCAGCAGCACCGGCTTCAGGTGCTTGGCGGCCTGCTGGGCGATGATGCGGCCGACCTTGGTCGAACCGGTGAAGTTCACGCGGCGCACGGCCGGGTGGGCGATCAGGCGTTCGACCACCTGGGGCGCGTCCTGGGGCGCATTGCTGATCACGTTGACGACGCCCTGCGGGAAGCCGGCGTCCGTGAAGACCTGGCCGATCAGGCGGTGCAGGGCGGGGCAGAGCTCGGACGATTTCAGCACCACCGTGTTGCCGCAGGCGAGGGGCATCGCCAGCGCGCGGGTGCCGAGGATGATCGGCGCATTCCATGGCGCGATGCCGACCACCACGCCGCAGGCCTGGCGCACGCCCATCGCCAGCGAGCCGGGAACGTCGGAGGGAATGACTTCGCCGCCGATCTGGGTCGTCATCGAAGCCGCTTCGCGCAGCATGTTGGCGCCCAGGGTCACGTTGAACTGGTACCACATCGGCGCGCCACCGGCCTCGGCGACGGCGGTCTCGACGAAGCGGCCGCGCAGCGCTTCCATGGCGTCGGCGGCCTTCAGCAGCAGGGCGCGGCGGGCGCCCGGGGCCATCGCCGACCAGGCCGGGAAGGCCGCGCGCGCGGCCTCGACGGCGGCGTCGGCGTCTTCCAGGGTGGCGGCGGCGGCGCGGCTCGCGACCTCGCCGGTGGCCGGATTATGGCGCTCGAAAGTGGCGCCGTTCGAAGCGGGGCGGGCTTCGCCTCCGCACAGCAGATCTGCGTTGAACATGAGGTCTCCTCATTGTGACTGGATGAAATTATTTTTATTGTTGTGCTGATTCTCGCTCAGCTGCGCTTATAAGTCTGCAGGCCCGGCTTGATCGTCTTATCGTCCAGGAACTGCTTGAGGCCTTCCTTGCGGCCTTTTTCCGGGTCGCGGTAGTTCGACTGGTCGGTCTTGGCGTACAGGTAGTCCTCGTTCTGGTCCCAGCTCAGTTCGCGGCAGCGCTTGAAGCCGATCTTCGCGTAGCGCAGCACCACCGGGTTCTTTTCCAGCAGCTTGCCGGCCAGTTCGATCACGGCTTCGCGCAGCTTTTCCTTCGGCACGCTCTTGTTGATCAGGCCCATCGCGGCCGCTTCCTTGCCGGTGAAGGTATCGCCGGTCATGATGTAGTGGAGGGCCTGGCGGTGGCCCATGGTGTCGGCCACGGCCTTGCTGACCAGGTTACCCGGCGGGATGCCCCAGTTGACTTCCGACAGGCCGAACACGGCGTCGTCGGCGGCGATCGCCAGGTCGCAGGCCACCAGCGGCGAGAAGGCGCCGCCGAAGCACCAGCCGTTGACCATCGCGATGGTCGCCTTGCTGTACATGCGCAGCAGCTTCCACTGCCATTGCGAGCAGTCGCGGCGCATGCGTTCCTGCATGATCTCGGGCTTGCCGTCGGTCTCGCGGAAGTATTCCTTGAGGTCCATGCCCGCGGTCCAGGATTCGCCGGCGCCGGTCAGCACGATGACCTGGGCTTCGTCGTCGAGTTCGAGCGTTTCCAGCACGTCGATCATCTCGCGGTTCAGGGTCGGGCTCATGGCGTTGCGCTTTTCCGGGCGGTTCAGGGTGATCCAGCCGATCCCGTTGTCGACGTCGACCTTGACGGTCTGCCAGCGCGCTTCGTATTTGGACATACAATGTCTCCTCAGTGGTTTGTATAGTATCAGGCTACCTGATATGTGCCTTATACTATACGCAGCTCTTTTCCCTGACAAGCATCTTTTATGGCAATCGAAAAAAAATCTCAGCCAGCCGCCACGCCGGCAAAACCGACCGGCCTGGCCTACCTGGCCGGTCGCCTCGACCACGTTCTCAACCAGCGCCTGCGCGAAAGCCTGGCGCCGTACGGCCTGTCGGTGCCGCAGTACACCGCGCTGTCGGTGTTCCGCGCGTACGGCTCGCTGTCCAACGCCCAGCTGGCGACGCGCACCATGATCTCGCCGCAGTCGGCCAACGAGATGGTCAAGCAGATGGAAGGGAAGGGCTGGATCGAGCGCAGGCCCGACCCGGCCCACGGACGCATCATCCAGATCAGCCTGACGGCGTCCGGCGAAGCGATCCTGCGCGACTGCGACGCGCAGGTGGTGGAAGTGGAAAACATCATGACCGCCGGCCTCGGGAAGGAAGAACGCGCGCAGCTGCAGGCGCAGCTGCGCGCGGCGGTGCACGCGCTCAGCGCGCAGGGAATCTAGATTACTTTCCCGGATCCTTCTGGTTCGGGAATTTGTCGAACTCGACGTTGTAGGGCTGGCCGTTGACCTTCTCGACCTTGCGCACGTAGACGTTCTGCACGACGTCGCGGGTGGCCGGATCGATCGCGATCGGGCCGCGCGGGCTCTCGAACTTCATCCCCTTCAGCACCGCCATGGCCTTGTCGCCGTCGATCTTCCCGCCCAGCTTCTGGCTGACCTCGTAGATCGCATGCATGCCGTCGTAGGCGCCCACCGCCATGAAGTTGGGGCGGCCGCCGTTCGGATTGGCCTGCGCGAAGCTCTTCAGGAAGGCATCGTTCTCGGGCGACTTGTGGGCCGCCGAATAGTGGAAGGTGGTGATCACGCCCAGGGTGGCGTCGCCGATCGCCGGCAGCACGTGGTCGTCGGTGAGGTCGCCGGTGGCGATCACCTTGATGCCGGCTTCCGCCAGGCCGCGCTCGCGGTAGCCCTTCATGAAGGCGATGCTCTGCTCGCCCGCCGGCACGAACACGAACACGGCGTCCGGCTTGGCGTCCTTGATGCGCTGGATGAAGGGGGCGAACTCGGGATTCTTCAGCGGCACGCGGATCGCCTCGACCACCTTGCCGCCGTTCTTCTGCAGGCGTTCGCTGAAGGCCTTCTCGGCATCGATGCCGGGGCCGTAGTCGGCCACCACGGTGGCGACATTCCTGATCCCGTTCTTGACCGCCCAGTCGCCCATCGGCGCGGAGATCTGCGGCAGGGTCATCGAGAAGCGCGCGATGTAGTCCGACTTGGTGGTGATGACGGAGGTGGCCGCGTTCATGACGATCATCGGCTTCTTGGCCTGCTGGGCGATCGGCGCCACCGCCAGCGCTTCCGGCGTCAGGCCGAAGCCGGCCAGGAAGTCGACCTTGTCGCGCACCACCAGTTCCTGCGCCAGGCGCTTGGCGATTTCCGGCGAGGGGCCGGTGGTGTCCTTGTAGATCACCTGGATCTTCCTGCCGGCGACCGTGTCGCCATGCTGGGCCATCCAGGCCTTGATGCCGCCTTCCATCTGCTTGCCGTAGTCGGCGAAGGGGCCGGAAAAGGCGGCGATCACGCCCACCTTGATGGTGTCCTGGGCTTGCGCGGGCAGGGCGCCCAGGGTGCTCATGGCGGCCAGCGTGGCGATTGCGGTTGCGAGGGTCCTGCGCTTCATGCATGTCTCCTTTGGTTGGTGTTGTCTTATTGCACGTATCTTGTTGACATTGTCAGGCTACCGAACATAGTATTTATTTAGCGTTCGATAAGCAACAACTTGTTCGATAATCGAACGCAGATAATTAATCCTAGGAGACACAATGAAGAACACCCTCTGCAGCGCAGTGGCGCTGACCTGCGGCCTCGCCGCTTCCGCCGCCGGCGCACAGACCAATGTCACGATCTACGGTATCGTCGATAGCGGCGTGGCCTACATGACCAACGTGAACGCCGCCGGCGACAACATGTTCAAGATGCCCTCGCTGACCAGCTCCTTCCCGTCGCGCATCGGCTTCCGTGGCACCGAAGACCTCGGCAACGGCCTGCAGGCCTTCTTCGTACTGGAAAACGGCCTGGCGATGGACACCGGCACCCAGCAGCAGGGCGGCCGCCTGTTCGGACGCCAGGCCAACGTCGGCCTGAAGGGATCGTGGGGCGCCATCACCCTGGGCCGCCAGCTGAACATGACCTATATCTCGCAGCTCAAGTCCGACGTGCTGGGGCCCCACCTGTTCGCGGTCGGCAGCATCGACCCTTACCTGCCGAATGCGCGCAGCGACAATGCGATCGGCTACATGGGCAACTTCAACGGTTTCGTGCTGGGCGCCACCTGGAGCTTCGGCCGCGACGCCTCGGCCGCCGGCGGGCCGGCCGCCACCAACTGCCCGGGCGAGGTCGCCGGCAATTCGAGGGCCTGCCGCCAGTACACGACCCTGGTGGGCTACGAGGTCAAGGACTGGGGCGTGAACACCTCCTACGATCGCATGTACGGCAATACCGGCGCCGCCGGCGGCCTGACCAGCAGCGACAACACCGACGTCCGCACCACCCTCAACGGCTACGTGATGCTGGGCGCGACCAAGATCGGCGCCGGCCTGATCGACCGCGACACCCACGCCGCCACCGGCCGCACCGAATCGGATCTCTACTACATCGGCTTCAGCCACCCGATCGGCGCCTACGTCATCGACGCCCAGGTCGCCCGCCGCGACACCAAGAACTCCAGCTCGGACGTCAACATGCTGGTGGGCCGCCTGACCTACAACTTCTCCAAGCGCACCGCCTGGTACGCCTCGATCGGCCGCATGGCCAACAAGGGCACGTCCGCGGTGGCGCTGGATGCCGGCGGCACCGTGGGCGCCGGCCTGGGCCAGAACGGTGTCATGACCGGCCTGCGCCACACCTTCTAAAAAGGCCGCGCAAACCTGCTGCGCGTTGCAATGTCGGCCTGTGATGCTCGCTGTACTTTCGTACAGCTGCGCTTCTCGGCCAACCTTGCCGCCGCTCGCTACGGTTTTCGCGACCTTTTGGGGTAGCGATCAGGGCAGGAGGACTGAGAGCTCCTGTGCGCCGCGCAGCAGCACCGGCAGGAACTCCTGCTTCATTCGTTCCACGGTGACGCGCGCGGCCTGGGCGCCGACGTTGAGGGCCGCCAGCACCTGGCCCGAGGCGCCGCGCACCGGCACCGCGATCGAGCGCAGGCCCAGTTCGAGCTCCTCGTCGATCAGCGCGTAGCCGTCCTGGCGCACGCCGGCCAGCAGCTCGCGCAGGCGTTTCTGGTTCACCACCGTGTGCTCGGTCATCGGGCGCAGCTTGACGCGCGCGAAGTAGGCGTCCAGCTCGTCCGGCCGCAGGTGGGCCAGCATCACCCGTCCCAGCGAGGTGCAGTAGGCCGGCAGGCGGCTGCCGGTGTTGAGCGCCACCGACATCACGCGCGAGGCGGCCGAGCGCGCCACGTACAGCACTTCGCCATCCTCGAGTACCGCCAGCGAACTCGATTCGCCCAGCTCGCGGGTGATGTTGTTCAGGTAGGGCTGGCTGGACACCGTGAGCGGCGTCGACGACAGGTAGGAATAGCCGAGCGTCAGCACCTTGGGGCGCAGCGAGAAGTTGTTCAGCTCCGCGTCCACGTAACCCAGCTGCTGCAGGGTGTACAGGCAGCGGCGCACGGCGGCGCGCGGGATCCCGGTCTTCTGGCTGATCTGCGCGATGGTCTGGGGCTTGCGCGAGTCGCTGAAGGCGCGCACCACCGCCAGGCCGCGCGCCAGCGAGGTCATGAAGCTGGGATCGGTCAGGGCGTCGATCTGCTCGGCGATGGTCGGCTCGCGCTCATCCGGCGCTGCGGCAGTCGTCTGCTCGGCTTCGGCGGGCTGCGTGGTCTTGGTGGTCGTTTTTGTCATGGCGGCGATTGTAAAACAGGGGCGGGTGGGATTTCGCGTCCGGTTGGTGTTTTTTCTTGACCTTCCGGCCAGCCACTCATACACTTGGTTGGACGGTAATCGATCATGTGTGCGATTATCGAACAACGAAGCTGGAATTTCAAGTACACGATTTCAAGTGCGGCGGCAGATCCGGCGCACGGACAAGGTGGAACCATGATTGATAAAACATTCGAATCGCTGGAGAGGGCGGTGGCCGACATCCACGACGGCGCGACGGTGATGATCGGCGGCTTCGGCAACGCCGGCATGCCGTCCAGCCTGATCGACGCGCTGATCGCACAGGGCGCGCGCGACCTCACGATCGTCAACAACAATGCCGGCAACGGCGAAACCGGGCTGGCGGCGCTGCTGAAGGCGAAACGCGTACGCAAGATCATCTGCTCCTTCCCGCGCCAGGCCGACTCGCAGCACTTCGACGCCCTGTACCGCGCCGGCGAGATCGAGCTCGAGCTGACCCCGCAGGGCAACCTGGCCGAGCGCATCCGCGCGGCCGGCGCCGGCATCGGCGGCTTCTTCACCCCGACCGGCTACGGCACCCTGCTGGCCGAAGGCAAGGAGACCCGCGTCATCGACGGCCGCAACTACGTGCTGGAGTCGCCCATCCACGCCGACTTCGCGCTGATCAAGGCGCTGCGCGGCGACCGCTGGGGCAACCTGGTCTACCGCAAGACCGCGCGCAACTTCGGCCCCGTCATGGCGATGGCGGCCAAGACCACCATCGCCCAGGTGAGCGAGATCGTCGCACTCGGCGAACTCGATCCGGAAGTCATCGTCACGCCGGGCATCTTCGTCCAGCGCGTGGTGAAGGAGGCAGCATGAGCATGAACCGATATACCCGCGACCAGATCGCCGCGCGCGTGGCCCAGGACATCCACGAAGGCGCCTACGTCAACCTCGGCATCGGCCTGCCGACCAAGGTTGCCAACTACCTGCCGGCCGACCGCGAAGTGCTGCTGCACAGCGAGAACGGCGTGCTCGGCATGGGCCCGGCCCCGGCGCCCGGCGAGGAAGACGAAGACCTGATCAACGCCGGCAAGCAGCCGGTGACCCTGCTGACCGGCGGCGCCTACTTCCACCATGCCGACTCGTTCGCGATGATGCGCGGCGGCCACCTCGACATCTGCGTGCTGGGCGCCTTCCAGGTATCGGAAAAGGGCGACCTGGCCAACTGGCATACCGGCGCGCCCGACGCGATCCCGGCGGTGGGCGGCGCGATGGACCTGGCGATCGGCGCCAAGCAGGTCTTCGTCATGATGGACCACCAGACCAAGCTAGGTGAGAGCAAGATCGTGCGCAACTGCAGCTATCCGCTGACCGGCGTGGCCTGCGTGAATCGCATCTACACCGACCTCGCCGTGCTCGACGTCACCCCGCAGGGCCTGCTGGTCGCCGAGATGGCGCCCGGCCTGACCTTCGAGGAACTGCAGGCCGTCACCGAGGCCACGCTTTTGAAGCCCGAGCTTCAGCAACCCAAGCAATGAGGAACACCATGGAAGATGCATTCATTGTCGATGCGATCCGCACCCCGATCGGCCGCTATGGCGGCGCGCTGAAGGACGTGCGCGCCGACGACCTCGGCGCCATCCCGCTGCGCGAACTCGTGAAGCGCAATCCCGGCGTGGACTGGAGCCAGGTCGACGACGTGATCTTCGGCTGCGCCAACCAGGCCGGCGAGGACAACCGCAACGTGGCCCGCATGTCGGCGCTGCTGGCCGGCCTGCCGCAGGAAGTATCCGGCACCACCGTGAACCGCCTGTGCGGCTCCGGCATGGATGCGGTGGGCATCGCCGCGCGCGCCATCCGCGCCGGCGAAGCGCGCCTGATGATCGCCGGCGGCGTCGAATCGATGACCCGCGCGCCCTTCGTCATGGGCAAGGCCGACAGCGCCTTCTCGCGCAACGCCCAGATCTACGACACCACCATCGGCTGGCGCTTCCCGAACAAGCTGATGAAGCAGCTGTACGGCACCGACTCGATGCCGGAGACGGCCGAGAACGTGGCGGTCGACTACAAGGTGTCGCGCGAGGACCAGGACCGCTT